>ENA-ORCV01000041-ORCV01000041.1-marine-metagenome-genome-assembly--contig:-NODE-41-length-319246-cov-10.966397_pt1 | contig 319246 bp, 314 predicted proteins | sample MGYA00237779_ERZ508509 | MGnify/ENA primary metagenome ERZ508509 (study PRJEB26180, sample SAMN06268772) | marine metagenome | isolation source: Bioluminescent Bay, La Paraguera, Puerto Rico | place... | reverse complement strand
CCTCCGTCAGCGCTTCGCGCTGCCACCTCCCCCAAAGGGGGAGGATTGAGAACCGGCTTGATCAGTTCGAGATACCAGTCGCAGAAGCGGTCCCACACGAAGTGGTAGATCGTGTTGGCGGCCGCGTCGAAGCGCAGTTCGGCCATCGCCTTGTCGAGCGTCTCGACGGTCTGCGCGACCTCGCCGATGATCCACTGGTTGGCCGCGAGCTTCGCCTCCGGGGCGGCGATGGTTTCGCTCGCGCCGATGCCGTTGGCCTGGCAGAAGCGGGTCGCGTTCCACAGCTTGGTGGCGAAGTTGCGGTATCCCTCGACCCGCTTGTCGTCCATCTTGATGTCGCGCCCCTGGCTCTCCATCGCCGCCATGAAGAAGCGCAGCGCGTCGGCGCCGTAGCGGTCGATCAGCCCGAGCGGGTCGACCACGTTGCCCTTCGATTTCGACATCTTGGAGCCGTCCGCCGCGCGCACGAGCCCGTGGAGGTAGAGCTTCGGCCACGGCATTTGCCCGGTGTTGTAGCCGCCCATCATCATCATGCGCGCATCCCAGAAGAACAGGATGTCGAACCCGGAGATGAGGAGGGAGTTGGGGTAGTGGCGTTGGAGCAGGTCGGGCGCAGCATTATCCTCCCCAACGACTTGCGTTGGGGAGGTGGCAGCCGCGCCAGCGGCTGACGGAGGGGCAGCGGGCGGCGCACCGGCCCCTCCACCACTCGCCTGCGGCGAGCGGTCCCCCTCCCCATCGCAAGACGATGGGGAGGATTCGGGCCAGCCGAGCGTGGCGAAGGGCCAGAGGGCGGAGGAGAACCAGGTGTCGAGGACGTCCTCGTCGCGCGCCAGCTCGACGCCTTCGCCGGCCAGCGCCCGTGCTTCGTCCTCGGTCTGCGCGACGAAGACATTGCCTTCGCCGTCATACCAAGCCGGAATCCGATGCCCCCACCACAGCTGCCGCGACACGCACCACGGCTGGATGTTCTCCATCCAGTTGAAGAAGGTCTTCTCCCACGTCTTGGGCACGATCTCGACCTTGCCGGACTTGACCGCCTCGATCGGTGCGACAGCCAGCTTTTCCGCGTCGACATACCACTGGTCGGTCAGCCACGGTTCGATCTCGACCCCGCCGCGGTCGCCGAAGGGAGTCGGGATGACGCGCGGTTCGGCGTCGTGCTCCTCGCCTTCCTTGTCGAGATGCGGGACGAGGAAGCCGCCCGCCTTCATCAGCTCGACCACGCGCCGCCGCGCGACGAAGCGTTCCATCCCGACCAGTTCCTCGGGCACCAGCCCGTCGGCGGTCTGCGTCACATGCGCGTCGGCATCGAACATGTTGAGCATGTCCGCCGGCGCCATCCCGGCGCGCTTGCCGACTTCGAAATCGTTGAAATCGTGCCCCGGCGTGATCTTCACCGCGCCCGAACCGAGCTCCGGATCGGCATGCTCGTCGGCGACGATGGGAATTTCCCGCCCGGTCAGCGGCAGTTTCACCCTGGCCCCGCTTGCGACCAGTTCCTTGTAGCGCTCGTCGTCCGGATGCACCGCCACCGCCATATCGGCCAGCATGGTCTCGGGGCGCGTGGTCGAAACGCGGATATCGCCGCTGCCGTCGGCCAGCGGATAGCGGAAGGTCCAGAAGCCGCCCTTCACGTCCTTGGTCTCGACCTCGAGATCGCTGATCGCGGTCCTGAGCTTCGGATCCCAGTTCACCAACCTCTTGTCGCGGTAGATCAACCCGTCATTGTAGAGGTCGACGAACACCTTGAGCACCGCCTTCGTGAAGTGCTCGTCCATGGTGAACTGCTCGCGGCTCCAGTCCATCGAGCAGCCGAGGCGGCGCAGCTGGCGGGTGATGGTGCCGCCGCTTTCGGCCTTCCATTCCCACACCTTGTCGACGAATTCCTCGCGCGAATAATTGGTGCGCTTGTCCTGCCGCTCCTCGAGCTGGCGTTCGACCACCATCTGCGTCGCGATTCCCGCATGGTCGGTGCCGACCACCCACAGCGCATCCTTGCCGCGCAGCCGCTCGTAGCGGATCACGATGTCCTGCAGCGTGTTGTCGAGCGCGTGGCCGATATGGAGGCTGCCCGTCACGTTGGGCGGCGGGTTGACGATGGTGAAGGGCTCCGCACCGGGCCGCTCGGGCCGGAACAGGCCGTTCTCCTCCCAATGCGCGTACCAGCGCGCCTCGATTTCGGCGGGGTCGAAGGTGGTGGGCAGTTGTGTGCTCATGATTCTCTTGTTCGCTTACGCTCAGGCGGCACCGGCCCGCTCCCCCACCCGGCCACCCCGACTATAGTAGCCTATGGGTGGCCGGGTGAGGGAGTGGGCCGGTGCCGCTTCCTTGACGGAAACCTTTGCCAGCGCCTTCCCTCCGGCGCAACGCCGCAAACACCCGCTTGTTAAGCCAGCCGTTTCCCCGCATAGACCCGGGCGATGAGCGATGGGGCCCAATTCCGGCTGGAGGAGCGCGAAGGCGGCGGGACGAGTCTCGTCCTTTCAGGGCCTTACCTCGTATCCACCATCGGCGCGATCGACCAGGATTTGCTCGCGCTCGAGGGCGGGTTCGACACCGTCGACCTGTCGCAAGTCAGCGAGATCGACACCGTCGGCGCCTATGTCGCCTGCGAGCTCGCCGGTGAGAACGGCGCCGAGATCACCGGCGCGGGCGAGCGCGCCGCGCGCCTGCTGAAGGCGATCGAGCGCACCGGCGACCCGGTCGAGGTCCGCGCGCCGCGCGCCCGCCTGGTCGAGCGCGTGCCCGAGCAGGTCGGCGAAATGGTCACCGATTTCGGCACCGGCGTGAAAGGCGTCGTCGCCTTCCTCGGCCAGGTGCTGATCGCGAGCGCCTCGCTGATCCGCCACCCGTCGCGCTTCCGCATGAAGGCGCTGGTGCGGCAGATGGAGCTGGTCGGCGTGTCGGCGCTGCCGATCGTCGGGCTGATGAGCTTCCTGATCGGCATCGTCATAGCGCAGCAGGGCGCGGTCCAGCTGGCGCAGTTCGGCGCCGAGACGCTGACCATCAACCTGGTCGGGCGGATCACGCTGCGCGAACTCGGCGTGCTGATGACCGCGATCATGGTCGCGGGGCGTTCGGGCTCGGCCTTCGCCGCGCAATTGGGCACGATGAAGCTGACCGAGGAAGTCGACGCCATGCGCACGATCGGCATCTCGCCGATGGAGGCGCTGGTGATTCCGCGCATCCTCGCGGCGATCGTGATGATGCCGCTGCTCGGCTTCTACAGCGCGGTGGTGGCGATCATCGGCGGCGCGGTGATCGGCGACCTGATGCTCGGTATCCCGTTCTGGACCTTCCTCGAGCGGATCAAGGACGTGGTGCCGACCTACGATTTGTGGGTCGGGCTGGTGAAGGCGCCGGTGTTCGGCCTGATCGTCGCGCTCGCCGGCTGCTATCACGGCATGCAGGTGCAGGGGAATTCGGAAGAGGTCGGCCTGCGCACGACGATGGCGGTGGTCACCGGAATTTTCGCGGTGATCGTGCTCGACGCGTTCTTCGCGGTGTTCTTCACCGAGTTGGGCTGGGCATGAGCGAGCACGACGATCCCCAGGTTGCCGCGGCGCACGAACACAAGCGCTTTCGCGGCGAGCATCCGATCGTGGTCGAGGGGCTGGTCAACCGCTTCGGCGACTTCACCGTGCACGAAAATCTCGATCTCAAGGTCGAGCGCGGCGAGATCCTCGGCGTGGTCGGCGGCTCGGGAACGGGCAAGTCGGTGCTGATGCGCTCGATCATCGGGCTGCAGATCCCGGCCGAGGGCAGCGTCGAGGTGTTCGGCAAGTCGATGACCGAAGCCGAACCCGACGAAGTGCTCGGCGTACGCAGCCGCTGGGGCGTGCTGTTCCAGGGCGGCGCGCTGTTCTCGACGCTGACCGTGGGCGAGAACGTGCAGGTGCCATTGAAGCAGTTCTATCCCGAGATCGACGCGGGCCTGCTCGACGAGATCGCGCGCTACAAGGTGCTGCTGTCGGGCCTGCCCGAGGATGCGGTGAGCAAATATCCGTCCGAACTGTCGGGCGGGATGCGCAAGCGCGCCGGGCTGGCGCGCGCGCTGGCGCTCGATCCCGAACTGCTGTTTCTCGACGAGCCGACCGCCGGGCTCGATCCGATCGGCGCGGCGAAGTTCGATACCCTGACCAGGGAGCTCAAGGAAACGCTCGGCCTGACCGTGTTCCTCATCACCCACGACCTCGATACGCTGTACGAGATCTGCGACCGGGTCGCGGTGCTGGCGGACAAGCAGGTGATCGCGGTCGGCACGATTCCCGAACTGCTCGAAACCGACCATCCGTGGATCGACGAATATTTCAACGGCCCGCGCGGCCGTGCCGCGCAACAGAGCCGGGAACGCGGTAAAGCGTTGGACAAGAGCGCGGAAGGCGAGGCATAGGGCAGCTATATGGAAACACGGGCCAATCATGTCTGGGTCGGGGCGGTCACGCTGGTGCTGCTGGGGCTGCTCGCCGCCTTCATCGTCTGGCTCGCCCAGCTCGGGCAGGGCAGCCAGAAGGATTACGACATCTTCTTCAAGACCTCGGTCGCGGGCCTCGCCAACGGGTCGCAGGTCTCCTTCGCGGGCGTTCCCGTGGGGCAGGTGGCCGAGATCAGGCTGTCCGAGGACGATCCCGAATTCGTCCGCGTCCGTATCAAGGTCAAGGAAGAGGTGCCGATCCTGCTCGGCACCACCGCGACTATCCAGGGCTCGTTTACCGGGGTCTCGACCATCCTGCTCGACGGCGCGCGCAGCGGGCAGCCGCCGATCACCTGCGAAACCACCTCGTGCCCGGTCGACGACGACGTGCCGGTGATCCCGCCGGCCGCGGGCGGGTTCAACGAACTGCTCGCCAACGCGCCGCTGCTGCTCGAACGGCTGGCGACGCTGACCGAGCGGCTGTCGATGCTGCTGTCGGACGAGAATCAGGGCGAAATCGCGGGCATATTGCGCAACACCAACGAAATGACCGCCCAGATGGCCGAGGCCGCGCCGCAGGTCGAACGCACGCTGGCCGAGTTGCAGGTCACGCTGCGCGAAGCGAGCGAGGCGCTCGACCAGTTCGAGAAGGTCACCGCCTCGACCGACCGGCTGCTCAACCAGGAAGGCGCGTCGCTGGCGCAGCAGCTGCGCAGCACGCTGCAATCGGCCAACAAGGCTGCCGAATCGCTGTCCGCCACGCTCGAGGATGCGCGCCCCGCCACGCGCCAGCTGGCCGAAACCACGCTGCCCGCCGCCGAGGCGACGATGAAGGACCTGCAGGCGACCAGCAAGGCGCTGCGCGGAGTCACCGAGCGGCTCGAGACCGAGGGCGCGAGCAGCCTGCTCGGCAGTCCGCCGCTGCCGGATTACGAACCATGATTGCGACAGGAGAGCGTCGGACGATGGCGCATAGGATGAAAATCGCGCCCAGGGCGTTGCTGGCGGCAGGACTCGCCGGGGCGCTGGCGGGCTGCATCAGCTTCGGCGAGGATCCGCCGCCCAGCCTGCTGACGCTGACTGCGACCACCTCCGCCCCGGCGGGCACCGGCACGCAGGCCGATTCGAGCACCGCGATCGCGGTGATCGAACCCGGCGCGCCGCAGAGCCTCAACGTCACCCGCGTGCCGGTGCAGGTGACCGATACCGAGATCGCCTACGTCAAGGACGCGGTGTGGGTCGAAAAGCCCGCGCGGCTGTTCCAGCGGCTGCTCGCCGAGACCATCCGCACGCGTTCGGGCCGGGTGGTGGTCGATGGCGAGGACCCGGCGGTGCCGACCACGATGCAGCTGCAGGGAACCTTGCGCGAATTCGGCTACGACGCGCGCAGCGGCTCGGTGGTGGTCCGCTTCGACGCGGTGCGCGGCGGCGAGGGCGGCAGCATCGCGACGCGCCGGTTCGAGGCGGTGGTGCCGGGAGTGGCCGCCGAAGCGGGCCCGGTCGGCGATGCGCTCAACCGCGCGGCGAACGACGTCGCCGCGCAGGTCGCGGAGTGGATCGGGGCGTAGATCCTGCCGGACCAACAAAAACCCGTTCGGGCTGAGCCTGTCGAAGAGCCGCTTTCACCGGTGGTGCGGCACTGGAAAAAAGTGCGAGGTTTCGATAGGTGTCAGCCCAGGTCCCGGTCGCGTTGAATCGTCATCCTGAACTTGTTTCAGGATCCATTTCGCCCCGGACATGGACGGTGCAGGTGGAGAGATGGATGCTGAAACAAGTTCAGCATGACGAGTTGAGTAAGCGTGATCGGATTCGAGTCTAGACTTTCGCCAATTCCGCAAACCGCGCAGCCGCCAGAAACTCCCCCTTGCGCTGCTCGCGCCGTGCTTCGGCCTCCTTGTCGGCGCCCCATAGCTCGGCCTGCCACAGCTCTTCGAGATTGGCCGCATCCCATAGCGCCACGCCGTCAGCATCGGCCTCCAGCGCGGCGAGCCCGATGCACAGCGACGCCGCGAGCGAGGCCATCGCCTGCAGCGCTGCGAGCGTGAAGTCGTCCATCGTTTCGAGCCGCTCGCGCAACGCAGCCAGCGTTTCGCCGGTCTGCGGGCGGTGGACGATACCGCTGACGCGCTCGATGCGGATGCCTTCGCGCGCTTCCAGCGCCGTCACCAGCGGCTCCCACACCTCGTGCTGGCGGCGGTAGAGCGGTTCGTCCGGATCGGCGCGGTAGCACAGCGTATCGGTTTCGGCGAAGGCGAGCAGCTTGGCGATGGTGCCCGCGCGGTCGGGGCGAACCATGTCGATCGCGAAATCCGCCATGTCGCGCAGGGGGAAGGAGGCAGGGTCGATTTCCTCGCCCTGTGCCCGCCATTCTTCGGCCAGCGCTTCGGCCAGCCTCTCGCTCGGCACCACCTGCGCCGCGCCGAGCTGCGTCTTCATTGGGCGCGTATCGAGCAGGACCCGCCAGCCGCCCTCGCACGGCTCGACCGCGACATCGGCGTAGAACCGCTTCATTCGGAGCGGCTCTTCCAGTGGCGGGCGAGGATGAACGGCATGAAGAACACTTCGAACAGGCCGAACGGGATGAACACGTAGCCGACGATGTCGGGCAGATCGACGACGCCCTCGATCACGAGCACCCCGATCAGCACCATGGCCACGCCGGTCAGGCGTACGGTGTTGAGGACGATGAACCGCTGCATGGCCGTGTCTTCGCTCATCCCAGTAACTCCCTCAGTTCGGCTGCCGACGAAACCACCGCCTCGGCGCCCGCCGCGTGCAATTCGTCCGGCGTGTGATAGCCCCACCCGACCCCGATGGCCCGGACCCCGGCGGCACGCGCCATCTCCATGTCGAAGCTGGTATCGCCGATCATCGCCGCATCGCCTGGCTCCGCGCCCACTTCCGCCAGCGCCGCCTCCAGCATCGCCGGATGCGGCTTGGACGGGTGGCGGTCGGCGGTCTGCAGCGTGGCGAAGTGCCCGATGATCCCGTGCGTCGTGAGACAGCCATGGAGGCCGCGATCGGATTTGCCGGTGGCCACGCCCAGCTCCCAGCCGCCCGCCGCCAGCCGTTCGATCAGCTCGGCGATCCCGTCGTAGAGCGGTTCGTGCAGGCGGCCCGATTGCCGCGTCTCGAAGAATGAGGACTTGTAGGCGTTCACCGCCGCCGCGCACTGCTCGTCGCTGCAATCCGGAGCGAGCTGCCGGATCGCCTGCGGCAGGCTCAGTCCGACGATGCGGCGGATGTCGTGGCGTGCGGGAGCGGCGAGGTCCGCATGCGCGAAGGCCGCCTCCATCGCCTCGCACACCGCCGCCTGCCCGTCGACCAGCGTCCCGTCGCAATCGAACACCGCGAGGCGGACAGTCACTTGCGGCGGCCCTTCGGTTTGGGTTTGCGACCGCCCGGATTGCCGCGCGCGCTACGGGCGCCGCGATTGGCGCGGCGCTGCTGCTTGGCGTGCTGGCGCGCGGCCTGTTTCTTTTCGGCCTTGCTGCGTTCCGGCGGCCCCTGCTCGGGCTCGGCATCGCTGAGGTTCGGATCGAAGCCGAGCTGTTCCATCGTCGCCGCGAAATGGTCCGGGAGATCGGCGGTCACGTCGAGCTTGCCGCCGCCCGGTTCGGCGATGATCAGCCGCCGCGCATGGAGGTGCATCTTGCGACTCACGCTGCCGGTGATGAATGCGTCCTGCCCGCCATATTTGCCGTCGCCCAGGATCGGGTGACCGATCGCGGCGAGATGCACGCGCAGCTGGTGTGTGCGCCCGGTCAGCGGTTCGAGCTCGATCCAGCTCGCTTTCTTGCCCGCCGCGTCGACCACGCGGTATTTGGTCTTCGCGCTCTGGCCGTTCTCCATGTCGACATGCATCTTCTCGCCGCCGGTGCCCCGCTGCTTGGCGAGCGGGGCGTCGATCGTCCCCTCGCGCACATCGGGCACGCCGACCACCAGCGCCCAGTAGATCTTCTTCGCCGAGCGGCCCGAGAAGCGCTTCGAATAGGACGCCGCCGCGCCCGGCGTGCGCGCGACCAGCAGCACGCCCGAGGTGTCCTTGTCGAGCCGGTGCACGAGCCGCGGGCGCGGATCGTCCTCTCCGGGGGCAAAGGCATCGAGCAGCCCGTCGACATGGTGGTAGGTCTTGCTGCCGCCCTGCGTCGCGAGGCCGGGCGGCTTGTTGAGCGCGATTGCGGATTTGGTCGTCTTGATGACCATCGCCTCGGCCTCGGCGATCTCGTCCTGCGTCAGCTCGCGCTTCGGTTTGGGTTTGCGGCCCGAACCTTCGCCGCCCGGCGGCACGCGCAGCACTTGGCCTGCGGACAGCCGGTCGTCCGGCTTGGCGCGCCCGCCATCGACCCGGATCTGCCCGGTGCGCGCCCATTTGGAGACCATGCCGAAGCCGATCTGCGGCAGGTTGCGCTTGAACCAGCGGTCGAGCCGGATCCCGTCGTCGTCCTCCGATACGGTGAATTGCCGAACCTTGCTGCTCATCCCGCCACCCGCATCGCGATCAGGCCCACATAGAGTCCCGCCAGACCTGCCAGCACGGAAACCAGCGCATAGGTCAGCGCCGTCCACGCCTGTCCTCGCTCGATCAGCAGCATCAGCTCCAGGCTGAAGGCGGAGAAGGTGGTGAATCCGCCGAGCAGCCCGACCCCGAGCAGCAGCCGCCACTGCTCGCCCGACCCGTCGCCATGCCGCGCCAGCCATCCTGCCAGAAGGCCCATGGCGAGGCTGCCGAGCACGTTCGCCGCCAGCGTCGCCCACGGGAACGCCGTGACCGCTTGCGGACCGAGCCAATGCGTCATCCCCCGCCCGAGCTGATAGCGCAGCACCGCGCCCACGGCACCGCCGAGGGCGACGTTGGCGGTTGCGGCGAGGGGGGACAGTGCGGACATTGGCGGCTCCCTTAGCCCTCATGCCGGAGAGATAAAACCCTCCCCCCGGACGAGGGAGGGATAGCGCAGATTGCGAGCTTGCTCGCTACCGAAGCTTGGGTGAGGGTGATTGGCCGGCGCTGCGCCGTCACCCTCATCCAAGGTCCGCTAGTTCACTTCGCTCACAAGCTTCCCTATCCTTCCCCCATCGAGGGGGAAGGGGCCTGAACGCTTGCAATCCGCCCCCGATTCGCCTAGGTGCGCCCCGACAGGTGCCGGTCCGGAACGGATTCGGCCCGCTTTTCGTTTTCATATTGCGGCGCATCCCGCGCGTTTCGCGGGCTCTCGCCGGTTGCTGTGAGGTGTTGGATTTTATGCAGATCATCGTTCGCGATAACAATGTCGACCAGGCTCTGCGCGCGCTCAAGAAGAAGCTGCAGCGCGAGGGGGTATATCGCGAGATGAAGCTGCGTCGCCACTACGAGAAGCCGAGCGAGAAGCGCGCCCGCGAAAAGGCCGCCGCCGTGCGCCGCGCACGCAAGCTCGAGCGCAAGCGGATGGAACGCGACGGCGCGTAGTTTCTGTTTCAGCTTAGCTGAAACGGATGCGGGCCGGTGCCGTCTCAGCGAAGCTGAAAAACGACGCCAGCACCCGCTTGAACCCGCAGCACAGTTGAGCCAAGAGGGCGCGGACACGATTCCGCGCCCTTTTCGCATCCAGGACCGACCCTCATGGCCGAAGTGACCCGCGTTCCCCTCCAGCCCATCGCCAAGGGCTCGCTGACGAAGCTGTGGCTGGCGGTGATTCTCGCCGTCGCGCTGGCGGGCGGGCTGGCCTGGGCTGCCGTGCCCGCGGGGGTGAGCGTCGAAGAGGTCCGCGCCGGCACCGGCGACGTCGCGAAGGTCGGCGACGTGGTGTTCATCGAATATACCGGCAAGCTGCCCGACGGCACGGTATTCGACGAATCGCAGCCGCTGCCGTTCCCGCCCGGCGTGCTGCCCGACGGCACGCCCTTCCTGCTCGAAGAGGGGCAGGTCATCGACGGCTTCTTCGAGGGGCTGCAGCAGGTGAGGAAGGGCGGCAAATACGTCATCACGATCCCTGCGGACAAGGGCTACGGCGCCGAACCGCCGCCGACTTCCCCGATCCCGCCGAACAGCGACCTCGTGTTCGAGGTCGAGGTGATCGACCTGATGAGCCGCGCCGACGCCGAGCGCCGCGTGCAGGCCGCGCAGCAGATCATGCAGATGCAGATGCAGCAGCAACAGGAACAGCAGGCCGGCGAAGCGCCGGCCGGCCCGCCCCCGCCGCAATAGCGGCGCCGCAATAGCAGCGCAGTTCTTGAAGCCGTCCGGGGGCGCTGCTAGCGCCTTGCCAACTCCGTAACTCCAGACCGAAGGGCACAGTTCATGTCCATCGACAGGCCGACCGTGGCGAAGATCGCCTCGCTGGCTCGCATCAAGATGACCGACGCGGAACTCGACCGCATGGCGCCCGAACTCTCGGCCATCCTCGACTGGGTCGAGCAACTCGGCGAGGTCGACACCTCCGAGGTCGAGCCGATGACCGCGGTCATCCCCAACACCCTGCGCCTGCGCGCCGACGAGGTCGATGCCGACCCCAGGACCGGCGGCGACCGCCGCGACGATGTGCTCGCCAACGCCCCGGTGGCCGAACACGGCTTCTTCGGCGTGCCCAAGGTGATCGAGTGATGCGCGTGCCTCTCATGAGATCGTCATCCCAGCGAAAGCTGGGATCTCTCGCAACTCGGCGCTTGGCTGACAAAGATCCCAGCTTTCACTGGGATGACGCACATATGGCGGGATTATGACCGAACTGACCAATCTCGGCGTCCGCGAGATCCGCGACGGGGTCGCACAGGGCGATTTTACCGCGCGCGAAGTGGCCGAGGCGTTCAACGCCGCGGTCGAGGCCGCGAGCGAATTGAACGCCTTCATCGTCGCCACGCCCGACAAGGCGCTCGAGGCGGCCGACAAGGTCGACGCCGACCGCGCGGCGGGCAGGGAGCTCGGTGCGATGGCCGGCGTACCGATCGGGATGAAGGACCTGTTCTGCACCGATGGCGTCCAGACCACCGCGGCGAGCCATATCCTCGAAGGCTTCGTCCCGCGCTACGAGAGCACCGTGTCGCAGAACCTGTGGGATGCGGGCGCGGGCATGCTCGGCAAGCTCAATCTCGACCAGTTCGCGATGGGCTCCTCGAACGAGACCAGCCATTTCGGCAATGTCGTGTCGCCGTGGCGCAAGAGCGGCGGGGGCAATGCCGGCATGTCGCCGGGCGGCAGCTCGGGCGGATCATCCGCCGCGGTCGCCGCGCGGATCGCGCCCGCCGCGACCGGGACCGACACCGGCGGTTCGATCCGCCAGCCCGCCGCCTTTACCGGCATTTGCGGGATCAAGCCGACCTATGGCCGCTGCTCGCGCTGGGGCGTGGTCGCCTTTGCCAGCAGTCTCGACCAGGCCGGCCCGATGGCGCGCAGCGTCGGGGATTGCGCGATCATGCTCGGCGCGATGGCAGGCTTCGACGCGAAGGATTCGACCAGCCTGCAGATGGACGTGCCCGACTGGGCGGCGGGCCTGTCCGCCGATCTGAAAGGCAGGAAAGTCGGCATCCCGCGCGAATACCGCATGGACGGCACCGACGAGGCGATCCTCGAGAGCTGGGAGCAGGGCAAGAACTGGCTGCGCGATGCGGGCGCCGAGATCGTCGATATTAGCCTGCCGCACACCAAATACGCGCTGCCCGCCTACTACATCATCGCGCCGGCCGAGGCCTCGTCCAACCTCGCACGCTACGACGGCGTGCGTTACGGCCTGCGCGATCTTCCGGAAGGGGCGGGGTTACAGGACATGTACGCCGCCACCCGCGAGGAGGGCTTCGGCGACGAGGTCAAGCGGCGGGTGCTGATCGGCACCTACGTGCTCTCGGCGGGCTTCTACGACGCTTATTACAACCAGGCGCAGAAGGTCCGCGCGCTGGTGGCGCGCGATTTCGAGCGCGCCTGGGCCGACTGCGACGTGATCCTCGCCCCGACCACCCCGACCGCGAGCTTCCCGCTCGGCGACAAGACCGACGACCCGCTGGCGATGTATCTCAACGACGTATTCGCGGTGCCCGCGAGCCTCGCGGGGGTGCCGGCGATGAGCGTGCCGGCGATGCTGAACGGAGAGGGGTTGCCGCTCGGGTTGCAGATCGTGGGGAAGCCGTTCGACGAGCAAGGTGTGTTGAACGCCGGGCTGGCGATCGAGCAGCGTGCCGGGTTCGAAGCGAAGCCGGAGACGTGGTGGTAACCTGCCGGTGAGCGAATTCGATACAGCCTGGTCGGTCGATTGTCCGCGCTGTGGCAAGGTAAATCACGCAGCGGATCATCGCTGTACCAAATGCCGAACGGGCCAGGTGAAGGCGTCGATCAGCGGCAAGCAGCTCAGATCTGTGTTCTTCGGTTGCTCGGCTTGCGGGAAACCGAGTGCTTACGTCAGCTGCCAGGACTGTTCCGCTGACCTCAGGCCGACGATAATCGCGGAGTTGGGCGAACCAAGGGCCATCCCCTACGGTTGTTCTATCGCAGGCCTTTTGCTCATTTCGGTTGGTGTTTCTGCCACATATTGGAGTTTCTGAGAGTAGTATGAGCACTTGCCTCATCCACGGTACAACGCGCGTATGGGAGGCCCTGATCGGCCTTGATGTTCGTGCGCAAAGCGTGCGCGATGCCTCACCCGGCAGACCTAGCTGAATCACCCACCCCCGACCGCTTCCTCGCGCTCGACAGCTGGCGCGGGATCGCGGCGCTCGGGGTCGCCTATTACCACATCCGCGGCATCTACTGGTGGCTCGACGGGCCGTTCTACATAAGGCTCGATTTCGCGGTCGATTTCTTCTTCGTGCTGTCGGGATTCGTGATCGCGGCCGCCTATGGCGACAAGCTGCGCCAGGGCTTCGGGATCGGGAAGTTCATGTTCCTGCGCTATATGCGGCTGTGGCCGCTGCACGTCTTCGTCATCGGGTTGCTGGTGGCGATGGAGCTGGTGTTTCTCGCCTTGGGATCGTTCGAGGGCCTCGCCGGGCGCGAGCCGTTCGGGTTCAGGCGCGAATGGTGGACGCTGCCGGCGACGCTCGCGCTGGTGCAGGACTATCTCCATCCCGGCCTGCGCCCGTGGAATTCGGCCAGCTGGTCGATCTCGATCGAGGTCGGACTGTACCTGATGGCGGCGCTGCTGTGGCGCGGCTTCGGGCGCTGGGGGACCGGCGTGGCGCTGGCGATCGCACTCGCGGCGGGTGTGGCGCTGCTCGGTGCGGAGGAGCGCGCCAGCATGGACATATTGCGCGGGCTGGCGGGGTTCGGGCTCGGCATGGCGCTGTACGAGTTGTGGCTGCGCGTGCGCGGTTTCGCGCTCACCGCCGCATGGGCGAGCCTCGCCGAAATCGCGCTGGTCGTCCTGATGGTGCTGACCATTATCTACCTGCCGGTCCGCGGTGTGGCCGACCTCGTGTTCGCGGCGCTGATCCTCGCCTTCGCCTTCGAGCGCGGGGTGCTGAGCCGTCTGCTGCTGATGCCGGGCTTCTTCTGGCTCGGCACGCTCAGCTATTCGATCTACCTCGTGCACGGATTCGTGATCGGGCGCAGCTACGACGCGCTGATCGTGCTGCAATCGCTGACCGGGTGGGAGCTGGTTTCGCAGCGTGGCCGCGTCGCCATGCTGGTGATGCACCCCGCGCTCGGCGCATTGGCGATGGCGGCAATGCTCGCCGGATCGGTGCTCGCGGCGTATTTCACCTGGCGCTGGATCGAGGAACCCGCGCGCCGCTGGTCGAAACGCAAGGCGGCGGCTTGGGGCGCACCCGAGGCCGAACGGCGCGCGCCGTGGAAGTGAGGCTTTGCAAGCCGCACCGACACGCGATAACGGGACAGGCATGAGCGCAAATCGCATCTAGGCCGCAGCGAGCGAGTGGGAGCAGAAGTCTTGATTTGGGAATGGGCGCTGGTACTCGCCGTGCCCGCGGTTTTCGCCTTCGCGCGCTATCTCGAGAAGCGCATACCGCATGGCGAAGCCCGGTTCGATAGCGAAAACGGAAAGAGTGTCGAAAATGAGTGACTACCGCATCCAGGGCGCGACGGGCGAATGGGAGGTCGTGATCGGCCTCGAAGTCCATGCGCAGGTCACTTCGAACGCCAAGCTGTTCTCGGGCGCCTCGACCGCGTTCGGGGCGGAGCCGAACACGCAGGTCAGCCTCGTCGATGCGGCGATGCCGGGCATGCTGCCGGTGCCCAACCGCGAATGCATCCGCCAGGCGGTGCGCACCGGCATGGCGATCGAGGCGCAGATCAACAAATACAGCCGCTTCGACCGCAAGAACTACTTCTACGCCGACCTGCCGCAGGGCTACCAGATCAGCCAGCTCTACCACCCGATCGTGGGCGAGGGACAACTGACCATCGAAGCCGACGAGAAGGCCGGCATCCCCGAGGACAAGGTCATCGGCATCGAGCGCATCCATGTCGAGCAGGATGCGGGCAAGCTGATGCACGACCAGCATCCGACCATGTCCTATGTCGACCTCAACCGCTGCGGCGTCGCGCTGATGGAGATCGTCAGCCGCCCCGACATGCGCTCGCCCGCGGAGGCGGGGGCGTATGTGCGCAAGCTGCGGACGATCCTGCGCTATGTCGGCAGTTGCGACGGCAACATGGAAGAGGGCTCGATGCGCGCCGACGTCAATGTGTCGGTGCGGAGGCCGGGCCCAATAAGCGACGAAAACCCGTTCGGCACCCGCACCGAGACCAAGAACGTCAATTCGGTCCGTTTCGTGATGCAGGTGATCGAGCACGAGGCCAACCGCCAGGTCGACCTGATCGAGGATGGCGGCACGGTGGTGCAGGAAACGCGGCTGTTCGATCCGAACAGCGGCACCACCCGCTCGATGCGGTCGAAGGAAGACGCGCACGATTACCGCTACTTTCCAGACCCCGACTTGCTGCCGCTCGAGCTCGAGGACAGCTTCCTCGACGAATGCCGCGCTTCTCTGCCCGAACTGCCAGACGCCAAGCGCGCGCGGTATATCGATGAGCTGGGGCTGAGCGATTACAACGCCTCCGTGCTCACCGCCGAAGTCGAAACCTTCGCCCGGTTCGAGACGCTGCTGGCCGAAACCGCCAAGCGGCTCGGCAAGGACGAGAAGACGGTCGCCACCCAGGTCGCCAACTGGTCGCTGTCGGTCGCCCCGGGGGTGATGAAGTCGCTCGGCGACGAAGCCGATCCGTCGCACGCCACCGCAGAGGCGCAGGCCGAGATCCTCAGGATGCAGGATGCGGGCGAAATCTCCGGCGGGCAGGCCAAGGAGATCTACGAGATCGTCCTCAGGACCGGCCGCGACCCGGCCGAGATCGCCGACACCGAGGGTTTGAAACAGCAGTCCGACACCGGCGCCATCGAGGCGGTGATCGACGAGGTGCTCGCCGCCAACGCCGACAAGGTCGAGGAATATCGCGGAGGCAAGGACAAGCTGTTCGGCTTCTTCGTCGGCCAGACCATGAAGGCGATGCAGGGCAAGGCCAACCCGGCGGTGGTGAACCAGGTGCTGAAGGCGAAGCTGGGTTAGCCAGACCGACAAGCTGCCGGGCTGTCCGGAATCCAACGGCACCTCGGTGAGGTGTGCATTTTTGCAGTTGAAACGTTCCGCGAACTCGATAATCTGCCGTCAGGGATTAAAACCTGAGGGGTCACAAATCATGAAGTTCGCTCGCTTGCGGGCCGTATTTGTTGCGGTTGCTATTACCCTCTGCACCTTCGGCGTCGCCGTCGAATCGGTTTCCGCCCAAGAAAAGGCCGGCGTCCGGCCTGGCTTCGAAGAAGCGCAGATCGCCGGCGAGAAGATCGTCCTTTTCCGCCCGAATGTGAAAGTCGGCTCGCAATCCATGGCGGGCTTGTTCGAACCGCGTTCCGAATGGACCGAAGACGCACGCCGGCTGATGGATGCCGAACTTGTCCGAGCCCAATCGCGCCTGACCAACGAGCTCCAGCCGATGCCGGCGCTGTACGGTGAGAACGCCCAGTTGGTGGCCGAATACGAAGCGCTTTTTGCCTCTGTCGCGAGTGCGGTTGTCGAATTTCAGTTCTTTGTCGGCAATCGGCTGCCGACGCGTAAGAAAGGCGATTTCGATTGGACGCTGGGTGAAGGCGCCGAACGTCTGTCTGAATTGACCGGTGCGCGCTATGGCCTGTTTATCTACACAGAGGATCATTACGGTTCGACCGGCCGCAAGATACTCCAGTTTGCAGCCGCAGGCCTGTTGGGCGTGGGTGTGCAATCGGGCGTGCACAAAGGATATGCCGGTCTTGTCGACCTCCAGACCGGTCATTTGCTGTGGCTCAATGCCGACGGCCAGATGGGTGGCGATGTGCGCGAGGCGGATGGTATGGAAAAACGGGTCCGGCAGCTTCTGGAGGACTTTCCAGGTAGCTTGCCGGAGGCGGATGACCAATGATGGGCCGGGCGGCTTTCGGCGCCATGCTTTTGGCTGCGACCGTGCTGGGAGCGCCTGCGGCGTCGAGTGCGCAAGAAGACAGGGAAAACTTCCTTTTGCCTCCGTGGACCGGCGCTTATGAGCCGGAGAACATAGACGAACGAGGTTTCTGGCGGGAGTGGGACGAACTCGAGACGCGGCTCAAGCACAGCAAGTACGTCGTCCGGGATCCGGCTTTACAAGCCTACGTGGAAGATGTGCTGTGCGAGGCAGTCGGAAATGATCGCTGTACTGCGGCGCGTATTTACATCCTGCGCGAGAATTCCTTCAATGCTTGGATGGCGCCGAACGGTACGATGGGCGTGCATACAGGGCTGCTGATGCGGATGCGCAACGAAGCTGAACTTGCTTCGGTTCTCGGACACGAATTCGGGCATTTCGAAAAACGGCATACGTTGCAAGGTTTCAAGCAGCAACGCAGGACTTCGGATATCGTGATGTGGGCGGCAATCCTGGCCGGGATCGACCTGACCAATATCTACACGCTCACCATTTTCGAATATGGGCGCGAGCAGGAACGCGAAGCGGATCTCGTCGGGGCGAGGTACCTCGCGGTATCGCCGTATCCAAGCCGCGCGGCGGCCGAAGTCTGGATACGCCTGATCGATGAGGACGATGCACGAGCAGAAGAGCGCAAGCGTCGCAAACGCAACCGGCATACGAGGTGGCTCGACAGTCATCCCGCGCCGCTGGAACGCGCCGGTTACCTCGCTCGGGCCGCCGAGGCCGCCGCCGACGAAGGCGATTACCGCGCCGATCGCTACTCCGAGGTAATGGAGCCGTACCTGCTCGGTTTTTACGAAGACCAGCTGCAGCGCAACGATTTCGCTGCCTCAAAATTCATCCTCGAGCAGCTCGCCGGAGAATACTGGCGGCCAATCCATTGGGTCATGCAAGGTGAACTGCACCGCAAGCGCGGAACGCCGCGCGACCTGGTGACGGCCGAAGAATCGTATCGCCGTGCGATCAACGAGGGGACACAACGGCCGGAGGCATGGCGCGGCCTTGGCTTGGCGCTGATGCGTTCGGGTGACCGCGAAAGCGGAGCGGAGGCGCTGACTACCTACCTTGAAAAGGTGCCAGACGCACCGGATACGGCAATGCTGGAAATGATGGTTCGGGGGGCGCAAAAATGAAATTACATGGTGGAATTATAATCGCTTCGACGGTCGCCGCAATGGCGCTGCTTTCGGTGCCCGCGAATGCCGGTTGGAAGCGTATTGAGGTTGAGGAAACGAAAATCGCCAAGGGCGCCATGTATGCGACGCCAGCATCCGAATGGAACCGCTGGTCGCGCCGACCCGCGCGTCGTGGCGAAACATGGACCAAGGACGGCTTCCAATTGAATCGACTCGATTTTTTCGGTCAAATCGCCGACGGTGAATCGATTTATAAAGAACGAAGCAAGAAAGAGAAGCCGCTGCCGAAGTTTCGGTCCGACATGCTGCCGACCGATCTGGCGGAGTTGTTCGAAGCTAATTTCAGCATCGAACACAATATAACGCAATTCGACGTTCGCTCGCTCGAGCCGGCACAGCTGGGCGGTGTCGCAGGTGTGCGGATGGTCTACGAGTATGCGCTTCCCAACGATGCCCTGACGCGCGTTGGTGAAGCACGACTGGCGGTGAGTGCCGGCCAGCTGTACGTAATCAATTATACCGCTCCCGAATTGCATTATTTTGATGCTTCGGTCGACGAAGTGCGCGCGATTATGGACAATGTCGAACTGAAGTGAAGCGCTGTCCGACGTTGGCATCAAAAAAGGCGCCGGGAGCAATTCCGGCGCCTTTTCCATGTTATGCTGCGGCGAGCGTCGTCAGCCTTGCCGTTCGCCGGTCAGCGGCATGTCGCCGAACGCGCCCGCGCCGACCTTGCCGGTCAGCTGGTCGCCATTGACGGTCGCTTCGCAGTTCAGCTCCATCGGCATCGGAACGGTCATGTTCATCTTCCAGGTCAGCGTGTCGCCGTCGATCTTGCCGTCCTCGACATCCATGCTGCCCATGCCCCCGGCCATCGAGCCGGTGAAACTGTTGCCGTCGTCGCCCGGCACCACGGTGAAGGTGCCCTTCTGGTCGCCCATCGGGCTCTTGACGACGGTATCGTAGGTTCCTGCTACGGACATTGAATTCTCCTCTCAGGTCGTTGGTTCAGCGGTTCAGTCGGTTTCCAGTTCCCGTTCCTCCACGGGCAGGCCGAGCGCGTCAAGCTGCGGGCGCACCACTTCGGCGTCGCCGACGATCACCCACACCAGGTCGTCGCCGCGCAGAGACCGCAATGCCGCAGCGTCAAGCTCGGCCGCAGTGAGCGCGGAATATTTTTCGCTCAGCGTCTCGTAATAGTCGTCCGGGCGGCCGTAGGTGACGATGTTCTCGATCCCGCCGAGCACGTCCTGGCTGGTTTCGAATCGGCCGGGCAGCTCGCGGACATTGCCGTTGACCAGCCGGACCAGTTCCTCGTCGGTCACGCCTTCGCCACCGGTATAGGCGGCGAGATCCTTGCGCAGCTCGGCGATCGAATCGCCGGTGCGGTCGGCCTGGACCGGGGCGTAGATCAGCAGGCTGGTGCGGTCGACCGGCTGGCGCAGAATGCTGCGCACGCCGTAGGACCAGCCCTTGGTCTCGCGCAGGTTCATGTTGATGCGGCTGAGAAAGCTGCCGCCGAACACCTCGTTGGAAGAGGCAAGGACGGTCAGATCGTCGGTGCCCTTCTCTTCCAGTATGCGGCCGGAGATGATCACCGATTGGGGCGAATTGGGCCGGTTGATCAGGATGATGCGCGAGGTCTGGGTCGGGATCGGCGCATCGTAGCTCTTGACCGGCGCCGCGACCGCGGGCGCCCGCCAGTCGCCGAAGCTCGCTTCGAGCAGACGCACCGCTTCGGCCAGCGACGTGTCGCCGACCACGTACACGCTGGCACGGTCCGGACGCAGCCACATCCGGTGGAAATCGCGCAGCTCCTGCGCGGTCAGTTCGGCGACCACCGCGGGGTCGCCGGTGCCGCTCGGCGGGATGCCGTAGGGGTGCGCCTCGCCGTACAGGATCGGGATCAGCGCGCGCTGGGCGATCTGGCCCGGATTGTTCAATTCGTTGGTGATGGCGGTCAGCTGCTGCGCGCGCACGCGTTCCAGCTCCTGCGGGTCGAAAGCGGGATTGCGCACGTAATCGGCCAGCAGGTCGAGCGACGGCGCGAGATTGGGCGCCATCGCGCCGAGGCCGAAATAGGTGCTGTCGGCATCGGCACCGCCCCACACCTGCGCGCCGAGCCGTTCCTTGGCGATGGCGAGCTCGGTCGAGCCGAGCGACGTCGTGCCCTCGTCCATCGACTGCAGCATCAGCGATTGCAGCCCGAGCCGGTCGCGCGGATCGGCGGCATAACCGGCGTCGAACTGGACGCGGACATTGACCACCGGGACCGCGTCGCGATGCGCGAAATAGACCTTCATCCCGTTGGACAGCGTGGCGCGTTCGATGGTCGGGAAGTCGAGCGGCTTGAGCTCGCCGACCTCGGGGAGATTGCTGCGGTCGGCTTCGGCTACGCCGGTGGCCGCCTGCATCGCAAGCGCATCGAGCCCGCCGGTGTAGAAGGCCGGGCCCGCGAGACCGGACTGGTCGCCGCCGGTAAAGAAGCCGCCGCGGTTCTCGCCGCCTTCCTGCCGGTCGCCGGGTTCGACACGCAGCTTGAACACCGGGCGCGAGAGCCATTTGGCGGTGACCGCGCGGACTTCTGCGGGGGTGATCGTCGCGGCGCGGTCGAGCGCTTGCTTGTAGGCCGCCGGGTCGCCCTGGTAGAGCAGGCCCTGCGCCAGCGTCGGCGCCTTGCCGCTGAAGCCGCCGACCGATTCCAGCCCGCGAATCTCGCCCGCGGCATAGGTGGTCAGCGCGCGGTCGAGTTCGTCGCGGGTCGGCCCTTCGGCGATGAATTTGGCGATCTCGGCGTCGAGCGCGGCGGCCACCACATCCGGATCGACTCCGGGCTTGGCGTCGGCATAGGCGACCAGCTGGCCGGCCTGCGCGAAGATCTGCGCGCTGGCGACCACGCGCACCGCGACCTGCTGCTCGCGCACCAGCGCGTTGTCGAGCCGCGAGCTGGCGAGCCCGCCGAGAACCGTCGCACCGGCGCTCAGCGGGAGGTAATCGGGGTTGTCGAGCCCCGGCACCGCCCACATGCGGTAGATGCGGGTGGTGGCGACGCGGTCGTAGATGGTCTTCTCGGTATCGGCCGGCAGGTCGGGAACGGGAGCGGAGACCTGGCGGATTTCCGGACCCGCGGGGATCGCACCGAACCATTTGGTCACCTTGGCGCGTGCGGTCGCGGTGTCGATGTCGCCCGCCAGCACGAGGATCGCGTTGTTGGGTCCGTAATTGTCGCGGAACCACTGCTTCACGTCGTCGAGCGAGGCGTTGCCGATATCGTCCATCGAGCCGATGGTCGAGTGGTGATAGGGATGGCCCGAGGGGTAGAGGTTTTCGAGCTGTTCGTATTCGACCAGGCCGTAGGGCTGGTTGTCGCCCTGCCGCTTCTCGTTCTGGACGACGCCGATCTGGTTATCGAGCTTCTCCTGCGTCACCGCGCCGAGCAGATAGCCCATGCGGTCGCTTTCGAGCATCAGAGCGCGGTCGAGCGCGCCGGTCGGAACGGTCTCGAAATAGTTCGTGCGGTCGAACCAGGTGGTACCGTTGAAATCGGTCGCGCCGACCTGCTGCAGCGGCTCGAAGAAATCGCCCGGTGCGTTTTCGCTGCCGTTGAACATCAGGTGCTCGAACAGGTGGGCGAAGCCGGTCTTGCCGTCGGGCTCGTGCTTGGAGCCGACCCCGTACCACACCGACACGCCGACCACCGGCGCCTTGCGGTCCTCGTGCACAAGCACGGTCAGCCCGTTGTCGAGCTCGAAGCGGTCGTAGGGGATCGAGACGCTTTCGATCAGCTCGGCGACCGAGGCGGGCTCGTTCATGTCCGCCATCGCTTCGGTCGCGTCGGCTTCGGCGACGGTGGCGACGGGTTCGGACTGCGTCGGCGCACAGGCGGCGAGGCCCAGTGCGGCGAGGCCTGCGGCGGCGATGGTGAAACGCATGCGGATAATACCCCCGATAGATTGACCCGCTAGCGGGTAGTGCGAGATCAGCGATTGGTGACGGTTTTTCGACGAACCGCGTTTTCCAACGCATCAACGCGCCAGAAGCGGACCGGTTTCAATTCGTGGCGCGCGAACAGCGGCGCCTGGTTGGCGTAATTGGGGTCGCCGGGCCGGGTGGTCGCCGCACCGTAGGGCTGGATCGACTGCGAACGAACCGGCTCGCCCGGCTCCCATTCGATAAACATCAGGAAGCTGTCGCCGTGGCGGACCGAGAGCCGGCCGTCGTCCTCGACGGTCCAGGTGGTGGAGGCGCGCAGGGTATCCGACCCGCCGTCGAGCGGCAGGTCGACATCCCCCTGCCGTAGCCGGAGCAGTTCGGACATCGGCGGATCGATGCGGCCGAAATGTTTCATCAGGTGATCGACCTGCTTGCGGAGGTGCTCCTCGACGACCGGCGCATCCTTGTTCTGGTATTCGGCCGACATGAAATCCTTGATCATCAGCAGCGCCAGCGCATCGGCGCGGCCGATGCTGTCGGCGGTGAAATCCCATTCCAGCAGCAGCGCCTGCGCATCGGCGAGCTCGGGTTCGCCGGCCAGGTCGAGTTCGGCGAGCCGGTCCCACAATTCCTTCACATAGCCTTCGCGCTCGTAGCCGGTGTCGTATTTGATCCGCTCGAGATTGGCGCGGTCGATCATGTCGGTTTCGGACAGCAGCTTGGCCGCCCGCCGCGCGCGATTGGTGGTCTTGAGTTCGATCCCCAGCTCGGGCGCGAAATCGTCCGGCGAAAGGTCGCTGCCCGGGCCCGCCGCGGAGTAGGGCGAGTTGTTGGCGTTGAACAGCCAGCCCGAGGCCGGGTTCACGATCTGCGGAATCTCGGCGAAATCGACCGTGCCCTGCCAGATCAACTCGGAGCGGTCGCCCGGCAGGATATTGCGCCAGTCCGGCCCCGCCTGCCGGTCGGGAAGCGCGGCGTTGTAGAAATAGCCGATATTGCCTGCCTCGTCGGCGTAGAGGAAATTGGTACTCGGAATGTCGAGCCGTGCGAGAATGCCGCGCCATTCCTCGAAAGTCGTCGCCTTGTTGAGCCGGTAATAGGCGTCGAGCTGGCCGATATCGTCGATCCCGCCGTAGCGGATGGCGAAGGCGCCGTTGTCGTTGACGATCACCGGGCCGTGCACGCTGCGATGGACGGTGCGGCGGATCGGCAGCACGACGGGCCCGAGCTTCACCGGCAGGGTCACCGTCTTGCTCTCCAGTTCGCGCCATTCGCCGTCGAGGCGATAGCGGGTGCCGCTTTCGTCCATCTCCAGCCGGTAGACATCGACCATGTCGGGCCGGTTGACCGTGTTGGTCCAGCCGAGATGCTCGTTGTGACCGAGGAAGGGGTAGGGGCTGCCGGGGAAATTGGCGCCGGCGAAATGCCAGCCTTCGCCGCTCTCGACGACGAGTTCGTACCATGCCACCCCGCCGCGCCACGGCTGGTGGCTGTTCGACACGAGCCGCGTGACGCCGTCGCCCGACTTCTCCGGCGCGATCGCGAAGGCGTTGGAACCCGCCAGCGCGCCGTCTTCGCCCAGCGGCAGCGGCAGCGGCAGCGGCAGGGAGCGGGCGGAAGCCTGCTCCGCGTCCTCCATGATCGGCTCGCCGCTCGGTTCGATCGTTTCGCGATCTTCGGGCGGGATCGGCGGTCCGAATTCGGGGCGCAGGTCCTCTCCCGCCACGAGCGGTGCGATCACGTTGTTGAGGCCGAAAAAGAACGGCTGGCGCAGCGCGAAGCCGGCGGCGACGTCCTCCCCGTCGACCGGGAACAGATTGCCGAGCTTGACCTCGCCCGGATGTTCCGCGGCATACTGGTTGAGTCCGGCGGCATAGGCTTCGAACAAGGCGCGCGTGTCCGCCGGCAACGCACCGTAATGCCGCTCCGCCGTGCCGCGCGCGTCGAGCAGGTGGTAGACGTAATCGACCGCCGCGCCGTCCTCGCCCGCGATCGCGCCGTAACGCCCACGCGCCATGGCGACCACGTCCTGCAGGGTGAAGAAATCGTCCTCGGCGTGTGCGATCGCGACGCCGTAGGCGACGTCGGCATCGGTTTCGCCGTAGATATGCGGCACGCCGAATTCACCGCGGACGATCTCGGCGGAATAGGTGCGATGCTGTGCGGGCGGATCGCCGCGATCGGCGAACATTGGCTCCCATGTCGCCAGTGCGACAAACGCCACCAGCAGCAAGCCCAGCACTGCGAAACCGATCCGTCCCAACCAGGTTTTCATTCGAGACCTCTCCTCTTTCGCGTGCCTAGCGTGGAAAGGCGGACGGGTGAAGCGGGCGAAAAAATTCGCGCAGGCCCTGTTCGATCGGGGGCGAGGTCCTATATCCGGCTAACACACCTCCAAATTTCTCGTCGCGCAGGCTTGTGTTGCACAATTACAACACTACATTCTGGCGGTAATCCAGTGAGGGACATGCCCAGATGAATCTCGAAAAGTTCACCGATCGCGCCAAGGGTTTCCTGCAGAGCGCTCAGACCGTGGCCATCCGCATGAGCCACCAGCGGATCACGCCGCTGCACCTGCTCAAGGCCTTGCTCGAGGATAGCGAGGGCATGGCCGCAGGCCTGATCCAGCGCGCCGGCGGCGATGCCGGGCGTGCGGTCGACCGGGTCGACGCCGAGCTGGCCAAGATCCCGGCGGTGTCGGGCGGCGGCGCGCAGCAGACCCCCGGACTCGACAACGATGCGGTGCGCATTCTCGACCAGGCCGAGCAGATCGCCGAGAAGGCGGGCGACAGCTTCGTCACCGTCGAGCGGCTGCTGGTGGCGCTGGGGCTCGCCTCGACCACCGCGGCGGGCAAGGCGCTGTCCGAAGCCGGCCTCGAACCGCAGGCGCTCAATACGGCGATCAACGAATTGCGCGGCGGGCGTACCGCCGACAGCGCCAATGCCGAGCAGGCCTACGACGCGATGAAGCGCTATGCGCGCGACCTAACCCAGGCGGCGCGCGACGGCAAGCTCGACCCGGTTATCGGCCGTGACGAGGAAATCCGCCGCACCGTCCAGATCCTCGCCCGCCGGACCAAGAACAACCCCGCGCTGATCGGCGAGCCGGGCACCGGCAAGACCGCCATCGCCGAGGGCCTCGCGCTGCGCATCGCAAACGGCGACGTCCCCGACAGCCTCAAGGGCCGCACGCTGATGAGCCTCGACATGGGCGCGCTGATCGCGGGCGCCAAATATCGCGGCGAGTTCGAGGAACGGCTCAAGGCGGTGCTCGACGAGGTCAAGGGCGCCGACGGCCAGATCATCCTGTTCATCGACGAGATGCACACGCTGATCGGCGCGGGCGCGAGCGAGGGCAGCATGGACGCCTCCAACCTGCTCAAGCCTGCGCTGAGCCGCGGCGAACTGCACTGCATCGGCGCGACCACGCTCGACGAATACCAGAAATACGTCGAGAAGGATCCGGCGCTGCAGCGGCGCTTCCAGTCGGTCTATATCGACGAGCCGAGCGTCGAGGACACGATCAGCATCCTGCGCGGGATCAAGGACAAGTACGAGCTGCACCACGGGGTCAACATCACCGACGGCGCGCTGGTCGCCGCGGCGCAGCTCTCCAACCGCTACATCCAGAACCGCTTCCTGCCCGACAAGGCGATCGACCTGATGGACGAGGCCGCCAGCCGGATACGGATGGAAGTGGAGAGCAAGCCGGAGGAGATCGAAACGCTCGACCGGCGCATCATCCAGCTCAAGATCGAGGAGCAGGCGCTCGAGAAGGAAAGCGACCGGGCCTCCAAGGACCGGCTCGAAGCGCTGCGCAAGGAGCTGGCCGAACTCGAGCAGCAATCCTCCGAACTGACCACAAGGTGGCAGAACGAGCGCGACAAGATCCACGCCGAGAGCCGCATCAAGGAAGAGCTCGACGCGGCGCGGATCGAACTCGAACAGGCGCAGCGCGAGGGCGACCTGCAAAAGGCGGGCGAGCTGTCCTACGGCAGGATTCCCGAGCTGGAGAAGAAGCTCGGCGAGGCCAAGGGGCAGACGGAGAACGCGCTGCTCAAGGAAGAGGTGACCGAGGACGATATCGCTTCGGTCGTCTCGCGCTGGACCGGCATCCCGATCGACAAGATGCTCGAGGGCGAGCGCGACAAGCTGCTCCAGATGGAAGAGATCCTCGGCCGGCGGGTGATCGGGCAGGGGCAGGCGATCGAAGCCGTCTCCAAGGCCGTCCGCCGGGCGCGGGCGGGGCTGCAGGACCCCAACCGCCCGCTCGGCAGCTTCCTGTTCCTCGGCCCGACCGGCGTCGGCAAGACCGAGCTGACGAAAGCACTGGCGGCGTTCCTGTTCGACGACGACCAGGCGATGGTCCGCATCGACATGTCGGAATTCATGGAGAAGCACGCGGTCGCGCGACTGATCGGCGCGCCTCCGGGCTATGTCGGCTACGAGGAAGGCGGCGTGCTGACCGAAGCGGTGCGGCGGCGGCCCTACCAGGTCGTGCTGTTCGACGAAGTCGAGAAGGCGCATAACGACGTCTTCAACGTGCTGCTGCAGGTGCTCGACGACGGGCGGCTGACCGACGGGCAGGGCAGGGTGGTCGATTTCTCGAACACGCTTATCATCCTGACTTCGAACCTCGGCAGCCAGTTCCTCAGCCAGATGACCGAGGACCAGCAGGTTGCCGATGTCGAACCGCAGGTTATGGACGTGGTGCGCGGGCATTTCCGCCCCGAATTTTTGAACCGCCTCGACGAGATCATCCTGTTCCACCGGCTGGCGCAGGAGCATATGGCGCCGATCGTCGAGATCCAGGTCGCGCGGGTGCAGAAGCTTCTGACAGACCGCAAGATCGTGCTCGACCTGACCGATGCGGCGCTGCGCTGGCTCGGGCGGGTCGGTTACGATCCGGTCTACGGCGCCCGCCCGCTCAAGCGTGCGGTGCAGCGCTACGTGCAGGACCCGCTCGCCGAAAAGCTGCTCGCCGGCGAAGTGCCGGACGGCAGCACCGTCAGGATCGACGAAGGAGACGGCGAGTTGCAGGTGAAGGTGGGGTAGCTCGACCGTCCGATTGCCGAAACTCTTGCAGGCATAGAAAAAGGGCCCCGGTTTCCCGGGGCCCTTCCTTTTGTCGGTGGTTCGCTCTGTCTTAGAACGCGGCGTTGAAGCCCGCGAAGAAGTAGCGGCCGATATTGCTGAAGATACCCGAGCCGGCACCGGCACCCGTCAGGGCGAACGGCGGCAGCTCGTCGGTCAGGTTGTCGACACCGAAGTAGAAGTTGAAGTCGTCGTTGACCCGGAAGTCGAGGCGGACGTCGTGGAACGCCTTGACCGGATACACGACCTGTTCGGTGAGGTCCGGGTTCGCCGGCGGCGCCAGGACGAGGTCGCCCGCGGTACAGCTGTCGGTCGACTGCGGGATCACTCCCGAAGGCGGACATTCGACGATGCTTGGCACGTAGTTCTCGGCCGCGCCGATGAACTGCTCGTCGATCCAGCGCAGGCTGTAGGACAGCGTGACCGGGCCGCGACGATAGGCGGCGTTGAAGTTGAACGCCCATTCCGGATCGCCCAGTTCGCCCTTCACCCGGTTCGGAAGGTCCGGATTGTCGACATCGAGGAAGTTGGTCCGGTCGAGAACGTGCGTCGCGATGAGCCGCAGCGAAATGCGGTCGTCGTTGTCGAACGTCTTCGTGTAACGGATATCGAAGTCGATGCCTTCCGCGGTCAGCTTGGCGTAGTTGATCGGCGCGATGTTGAGCGCATTGACCGTTGCCAGCGAACCGTCATCGTTACGCGGAGCGATGAGCGGACAGAACTGATTGTCCGGGAAGTTCGGCGAGTCGAAGCAGTTGGCGAGGATCTGGTTGCCGCTGATATTGGCGATAACCTTGTCGACCTCGATGTCGTAATAGTCGACCGAAGCCGTGAAGCCCGGCAGGAACCGCGGTTCGAGGATCACACCCAGCGTGATGCTGTCGGAGGTTTCCGCCTCGAGCAGCGAGTTGCCGCCCTGCAGCACCGAGCGGTTCCCGGTAACGGGATCGTTGAAGTCCGCGGGGACCCCGGCGGCGGCGCAGTTGGCTGCACGGACCGAGGGGTTGGGACCACCGTCGATGTTGTCCCTGTCGCACGGGTCGGCCAGGAAAAGGAAGTTCTCGGTCGCCGGTGCGAACAGGTTGCTGAGTGTCGGCGAACGAACCGCACGCGAGTAGTTCGCACGGAAGCGGATATCCTCGACCGGGGACCAGATCAGGTTGCCGTTATAGGCCCACACGCCGCCGGTGTTGCCGCCGCCGGAGTTGTAGTCCGAATAGCGCGCGGCGCCCGAGATCGTCAGCTCCTGGAAGAACGGCATGTCCGCAAGCAGCGGGATCTCGAGTTCGCCGAAGACCTCGAAGACCTCGAGAGCGGGCGGATCGAATTCGCTGAATGCGTTGAAGAAGGTCGCACCGCTGGCCGACAGGGCGTCGGGCACGGAGTAGGCTTCCTCACGGCGCCATTCGGTGCCGAGGACCGCGGAAATCGGTCCGCCGGGCAGCTCGAAGAAGTTCGAGCTGTCGCTGCTGATATAGGCCAGCACGTTGTACTGTTCGGCCTTATCGTCGAGCGTCGAGTCGACCAGGATGTAGTCGAGCGCCGCCTGGCTGGGAGCACCGAACCCGAAGATATTGAGCGGAACGCAGGCCGGATCGTCGTTGGTGGCATCGCCATCGACATTGATCCGGCAGACGATGTTGCCGTTGCCGTCGACGACCGCATCCACCGCATTGCGCGTGTTCTGGTAGATGATCTGGTTCTGCGCAGCGAGGCTGCTTTCGAACCGGCCGTAGTTGAACGACACGTCGTAGCGGGTGTTCGAGGAGATATCGCCCTCGAACCCGGCGACGAAGCGCCAGGTCTCGCGCTCGATCTTGTCGTTACGCGTCCCGAAGTCGGAGTTGTTGCGGTTGATGGTGAAGCCCTGCGAATTGCCCGGCCCGATGCCGAAGGCACCGAGCAGCTCGTCCTGCAGGGCGATGATCGTGTCGCGCGCATTGGGATCGAGGAACGCGTTGTCGAAGAACACGAAGAAGGGCGACGAAGTCAGGCCGTCGAAACAGGCCGGGTTGAGGCCCGAGGCACCGGTCAGACCGTTGCAGAAGCTGTTGAAGAAGGTCGGCGTGCCCTGACCCAGCGCATCGATGCGCGCATACTTCGCTTCGAAATACGGACGGAAGGCGTCCGACACGTCGAAGTGACCGAGCAGGTTGATGTTGATGCGCTCGATGTCCGGGATCAGCGTGCCGTCGGACAGTGCCGTACCGCCGCCGCCTACGGCGCGACCGCTGGGGAAGGGATCGTTGGCTTCGCGGAAGAGGCGGCCGTCGGGACCGAACCGGAACGCCACGTCGTTTCCGCCCGCATCGCAGGCGAGCGGCTGTACGGATGCATCGGATACGCAGAAGGTACCGACCGTACCGCCCTCGGAAATGAAGTCGAGGAACAGGTTGCTGACCAGCGTCTGGTCGGGGATGCCGTCCGAATTGGTGACGCCTTCGTCGCTCGTGTCGTCGGTGGTCTCGAAAGCGGTGAAGCCGATCCCGAAGCCCGAAATGTCGGGGCGCTGGGAGTTCAGCACGCTCTCGATCTTGGTGTATTCACCGACCAGCGCGATGTTGCCGCGGCCGTCGGCGAAGTTCTGCCCGAAGGCGCCGCTGATCGAGTAGCGGGCATTGTCGCCGCGCTCCGAGATGCCGGCCTGGCCGCTGAATTCGATACCCTCGAAGTCGCGCTTGAGGACGAAGTTGACGACCCCGGCGATGGCGTCGGAACCGTACACGGCGGAGGAGCCGCCGGTCACCACGTCGACGCGCTCGAGCAGTTCGAACGGGATGGTGTTGACGTCGACCTGGAAGTCGCCGGCGCTCGCGGTGACGTGGCGGCGGCCGTTGACCAGCGTCAGCGTGCGGCTGGTGCCGAGACCGCGAAGGTCGAGGATGTTGAGGCCGGTGGTGCCGATGAAGCGCTGCGAGTTCGACGAGGAGAAGGTCGAACGCAGCGAGGGAAGGTCGTTCAGCGCGTCGCCGAGCGAGACCGCGCCGTCGTCGAGCAGTTCGCCCGCTTCGACCGTCGTCACCGGGACCGGCGAATCGAGGTTGGGCTTGGCGATACGCGTACCCGAAACGATGATCAGGCCGCCCTGCTCTTGCGAGCCGCCGGCATCGGCGGTCGTCGGCGGATCGCATTCGCCGTCTTCGTCTTCGTCGAGGCAATCGCCGGGCACGTCGTCCCCGAGATTGTCGGTTTGCGCGTAGGCGGGGCTCGCGAAGGCCGCGAGCGACAGTGCGGCGAGGCCGGCACCGGCAAACAGGCCGGCCTTACCGCGGCCGGCGGTGGCGAAAGTCTTTTTCATGAGAAGTCAGTCCCCCAAAGCATGCCGGCACGACCCGGCCTGGACAGTTAACAAAAGCTACAGATTCCCGCTGCTTCGAGCGCACGGGAAATCTGCATTCCGGAGGGATGCGATAGCCCGCCGATAGTCGCAATTGAAATCAGGTCGTTACACGCTGATTGCTGAATGTCTGTGACACAACCGCAACACCCGGGGGAGGCCCCGGTTCGCGATGCGTTGCAGCAGGGCGAGAACGTTCGATCCGTGCGTGCGGCATGTGCTTTTTCCCACGCGCCCAGGGGTTTGCGCGGGCGTCGCTCCGCGAACGGGCGGCCAGGGCTGGCGCGCTATCCGGCATCGCGGTCGCCATGCCGCAGTCGAGCCCTATTCGATGCGCTTGCCCTTGACCCCGGTCTGGCCGTCCACCCGAATGAAATAGCTGCCCAGGGCGGCTTTCTTGAACACGACGGGGGTGCCCGGATCCAGCCGGCGGATGATTCGCGCGGGTGCGTCGGACATCTGCCAGACGCTTCCTTCCTCGATCTCGAACACCACCGTGTCCCGGTATATGGATACGATCCTGGTGACGGTGGATTCGAGCATGTCGAGTTCGTCGTCCTCGCCGTCGCCGCCGCCGAATATGCCGATATCGGGGAGCGAAAAGCCGAACAGGCGACGGCGGGTCTTGCGCACGTCTTCCTCGTCGACCAGCCGCAGCTTCCCCTCGTCGGTCGCCGCGACCATGGTCGCCACCGCGCGGTCGAAACAGGTCAGCCGCGCGGTCGGATCGACGATCTCCTGGCACGTCTTTAGCGCCTCGAGATGATCGGGTTCCGCGGTGTCTGCATCCTGCGCCCAGACGCCGCCCGAAACACCCAGCGCCACGCCCGCACAAGCGAGCTTCAACGTCATACGAATCGATTTTCCTCGGTGCATTGCCATGATCCCGTCGATGCCTGAATTCGCCCCGAAAACTGCCATATTCCGGCGCTCGCGCCAACTGTAACACGAATGCCACAGTCGGTCAGATACGGCAAAAATTCGCACCGCGCGGATTGCGGAGCGCGGCGGGCTTGGCCTAGACGCAACCCATTCCGGCGATTGTCCGGAGTTTTCTGTTTGGATGGGTGCCAAGGGGGTGCTCATGAAAAAGGGGATTGGAATGTCCAACCGTTTTAGCAAAGCATCGCTGCTGACCGGCACGATCATGGCCGGTGCCATGATCGCCACGCCGGCCTTCGCGCAGGATGATCAGGACGAGCCGGCGACCACTGCGGCGCCGACTGCAAGTGCCGCCGACGACGACGGCTTCATCACCGTCACCGGCTCGCGCATTCAGCGCCGTGTCGATGTCAGCACCGCCGCGCCGATCGCGGTCGTCCAGGACGAGGAATTCGAGCTTTCGGGTACCGTCAACGTCGAGAACGTGGTCAACACGCTCCCGCAGGTCATCCCCGGCTTCACCTCGAACTCGAACAACCCGGGCACCGGCACCGCCACGCTGAACCTGCGCGGCCTCGGCTCGACCCGCACGCTGGTGCTGGTCAACGGCCGCCGCTGGATGTTCTACGATACCTCGCAGGTCGTCGACCTCAACACCATCCCGTCCTTCCTGCTCGACAGCGTCGACGTGGTGACGGGCGGTGCGTCGGCCGTTTACGGTTCGGACGCACTTTCCGGCGTCGTCAACTTCCGCCTCAAGGACATCGAGGGCGTCGAGCTGGGCGGCCAGTACTCGATCACCGAGGAAGGCGACGGTGCGCGCTATGAGATCCACGGTGCGATCGGCACCTCGTTCGACGACGGCCGCGGCAGTGCCACGGTCTTTGCCGAATACTACAACCGCAAGCCGATCTTCCAGGGTGACCGGGACTTCTCGTTCTTCGCGGTGGGTGGCGAAGCGTTCGGCGTTCCGCTGCAGCAGTTCGGTTCGTCGACCCCACCGAACGGCCGCATCAACACGCCGAACACCGCGGTGATCCGTCCCGCTTTCGACGCCAATGGCGACGGCACGATCGATCAGACCGATCCCGACGAACAGACGATTACCGCGCCGATCGGTACCGGTGGCGTGTTCGACGATGCGTTCTTCACCGGCCCGGGCGAGGCGCGTCCGCGCGTCGGCACGGACACCTACAACTATGCCCCGGCGAACTACCTGCAGATTCCGCAGGAACGTTACCTGTTCGGCGGCTACGCCGACTACGAATTCACCGACGGGCACGAGGTCTACACCGAGGTTTCGTTCGTGAACAACCGCGTGGCGCAGGAACTGGCGGCAACGCCCGTTACCGGCACGTTCAATGTCGATATCGACACGGTTTCGCAGTTCCTGCCTGACGCGCTCGTGCAGGATCTCATCCGGATCGACCAGAACGAAACCGCTGCGATCGCGGCCCGGCAGGCCTACAACGACTCGCTCGGCTATTGCGATCCGGGCGATACGCCGGATCCGGACGGTCGCCCGTGCCTCGGCGCGCTCTTCACCGGCAATTCGGCGCCGGCTGCTGCGGAAGGCGTCATCTCGACCTTCATCCAGCGCCGTACGCTCGAAACCGGTTCGCGCAACTCGCTCGACGAGCGTAACGCATTCCGCGTGCTCGGCGGTATCCGGGGTTCGCTTACCGATTGGCTGAACTACGACGCCTACTACATGTATGCGCGTACGCGGAACGCCAACGTCCAAGCGGGCAACATTTCGCGGTCGGCCTTCCAGGCCGGTCTCGACGGCTCGGGTACGCCGATCAACATCTTCGGCCCCGGCACGCTGACGCCGGCTCAGGTCGCGGCGATCTCGATCCTCGCGCAGAACGGCGACATTTCGACTCTCGAAGTCGCCAACGCGGCTCTCTCGGGCTTCCTCGGCAACTTCGGTTGGGGTGCGGAAGATATCGGTTTCGCGCTCGGCTTCGAATATCGCAAGCAGGGTTCGGAATTCATTCCCGACACCGCGCTGTCCTCGGGCGACGTGATCGGCTTCAACGCCGGTCAGGCGACTGCGGGCGAATACAGCGTGAAGGAGTTCTTCGCCGAACTCAACATCCCGATCCTCGGGCCCGATTCGGGCGTCGAGCGGCTGGAACTCACCGGCGCCGCGCGTTACTCCGACTATACGCTCGAAGCGGTTGGGGGTGTGTGGACCTATGCTGCTGGTATCGAGTTCGCTCCGATCCCCGACATCACGCTGCGTGGTCAGTACCAGCGCGCCATCCGCGCGCCCAACGTGCTGACGCTGTTCGGCGGTCAGGCGATCGGCTTCCCGCCGGCGACCGACCCGTGCGCCGTGGGTACGCTCGACGCTGCCACCGCCGCGTTCTGTACGCAGCTTGGCGTTCCGACCCCGGGTCAGTCGAGTGTCCAGCTGAACCCGCAGATTCCCGCCCTGTTTGGCGGCAATCCGAATCTCGAGGAGGAAACGTCGGACAGCTGGACTGCCGGTATTGTTCTCCAGCCGAGCTTCGTGCCGGGTCTGACGATCACCGCCGACTGGTTCGATATCGTCATCGAGGACGCGATCGCTACTGCGGGCGGTGGTCTGCAGAACGCGCTGAATGTCTGCTTCACGCAGATCCAGGATGCGAACAATGCGATCTGTCAGCCGTTCGTGGGTGTCCGCAACGGTTCGGGCCAGATCACCGTCGACAACCCGCCGCTGATCTCGAACGCCAACATCGCCGAGCTCGGCGTGTCGGGTCTCGACGTTCAGGTGAGCTATTCGACGACGATCCCGTTCTCGCTGCTGACCGATACCGGAGAGCAGGACTTCAACCTCTCGTTCCTCGGAACGTATACGGACGAATCCTACTTCATTCCGATCGTCGGGCTGGACACGGTCATCAACTGTGAGGGCAAGTTCGGCCTGACCTGTGGCGATCCGACGCCGAAGTGGAAGTGGACCAGCCGCTTCACCTTTGTCGACGGTCCGCTGACGACCTCGATCCGCTGGCGGCACCTGAGCGGTGTGGCGGACGACGACGACTCGATCCTGTACACCGACTTCAACGGGACCGAGAACATCCCCGCCTACGACCTGATCGACCTGAGCTTCTCGTTCGAAGCCAACGAGCATCTGACGCTGACGCTGGGTGTGAACAACCTGTTCGACACCACGCCGTTGACGCCGGAATTCGATGCGGGCGGTGTGGTCACCAACTCCAACAACGGTACGCTGCTCGGCTCGAACCAGGAGCAGGCCAACACCTATCCGTCGACCTACAACGTGATCGGTCGCGACTACTTCGCTTCGGCTCTCATCCGCTTCTAAGCGGCGCCGCTGCGAAGCAGCACGAAAAAAGGGGCGGCGGACTTCGGTCCGCCGCCCTTTTTCTATGTGCCTAGAGTCGTTTCAGCTACGCTGAATCGGCACCGGCCCGTTCACCGCGTTAGGAAGGATTCCGGGGGAATACTTCCCCCGGAAGGCGGCCCCCCATAGTTTGCTATCGTCGGGGTGGCCGGGTGGGGGAGCGGGCCGGTGCCGCATCCGTTTCGGCTTTGCTGAAACAGAGTCCAGTTATCGCTCAAGCGGCTCGGACGAAGGTCCTGAAATCGGCAAACGGGGGTTGGTCTTCGCCGGCCGCGAGCGGTTCGATTTCGTTCTGTTCGAGGCCCGCTGCCGCGATCGCTTCGCGAAAGGCGATATCGTCCGCGGTGGTTTCGCAGGCCGCTTCCAGCGAATCGATGCGGCCCAGTTCGTTGCGAGCCTTTGCCGCGATGGCTTCGATCAGCCGTGCAACCTGGGCCGGGGAATCGTTCCTGCCCAGCACCAGCGTCTGCCTGATCGCCTCCGCGATTTCCCACGCGGCGGAGCCCTTGCCGAACAGCCTGGTGCCTTCTTCGGGGGCGGCGGCGACGGCGGGCGGGATCGTGGTGATCCCCGCGGCGCGCAAAGACAGACTCTGCCGCGCGAGTTCGATCAGCTGCTTGTGTTCGACGGCCCAGCGAATCGCGTCGCGCCGCGCCCGGTTGTGCGCCAGTATCGGGCCATCGATTCGATGGGTCATGAGCGCGACTTCACCATCTGCGGCAAGCACCCGCGCAGCTTCTGCCGCAACCTGTTCGGTTTCGCCGTACTCGAACCCGAACTGACTGGTGACGGCGGCGAAACCGGCGGCGGGGAAGGGCAGCTCTTCCATCGCCACGCCGGTCCTGATCTTGGCGCCCGCCGGTGGCGGCGGCAAGGTGGAAGCGAGATCGACGCCGACCGGCCTGGCGTCGCGCCGCGCCTCGAGAATCCATCGCATGACCCGCCCGTCGCCGGTCGCGAGATCGAGCAGGCGGGGCCGTCGCGGCAGCCGCTCGGCGAAGTCCTTCCAGATGCGGCCTTGAACGCGGTCGATCGCCAGCCATTTCGACGGCAGGCAACCGCCGCCCCCCTGCGCCGCATTGTCGGCCCAGAAATCGGTCCAGGACCGCTTATGGCTTTGCTGTTTCCCCATCGCGACCACCCTGCCGCAAAGCGACGTCGAACGCCACTGTCATGCGGCGCGCGTCGGAGAAGGGTGTGGTGCCGTGATAGAGCGTGCTCGGGAACAAGGCGAGATGGCCGGCCTCGGGCCTTATCGTGCGCAACGGAGGCAGGTCGTGGCGCAGGTCGGGCGGCGGACGCCCGAGTTCGAGCCAGCCGCGTTGCTCCTCGCCTTCGGTCTCCGCGGGCAGTTCCAGGTAGAGCGCCGAGGAAACGATCCCCTCGGGATGGATATGCGCGGTGTGGAAATCGCCGCCGCCCGTCAATCGCACCGACCATGAACCGGCGATCCGCCAGGCCGCTGTGCGATGGCGCAGCAGCGGATGCGTTTCGTCTGCCGCAGGCAGCGCAGCGCGATAGTCTTCCAGCGTCGCCTCGATCGCGGCGCGGAGCCGGCCGATTTCGGGTTCGTGACGGTCGAACAGCCGCCCGCGCGTCTGCGTCCCGCCGCGCAGCGACTGGCCGAGCGGGAACTGCGACCCGTCGTGCAGTTCGTGCAGCACCGGTACGATTTCCGGCAGCACCGTTTCCGCATCGCGCAGCGGCGCCAGCTGGATCAGCCCGGACTGCTGGTGGAGCCATTCGCGGCGGTCGTCGTCGAGCATGCGCCACACGATTCCGCGCAGGGCCCAGGCATTGATGCTCCAGGGTTCGCCTGCGATGGAACGGTCGAGCAGCCCGTCGGCGCGCGAGGGATCGCCGCGCCTGATCCAGTGGCGCGCCTCGTGCAAATGGCGGTCCGGGGTGTCGTACGGCAGTTCGGCGTAGATCGCCTCGGCGCGGTCGTCCTCGCCCGCGGCGCCGGCATGGACCGCTTCGAGCAAGGCGAAATAGGGCATGCCGGGGAAGCGCTTTTGCGCTTCCGCCGCGACGTCCGCCGCTTCGGCGGCAAGGTCCGCCCCACCCAGCTTGGCGCAGTGGTCGGCGGCGATGTTGGGATCCTGCGGCACGCGGCGCGCGGCTTCGCGATAGGGCGCGGCGAAATCCTCCTCCCCGGCGGCGAGGCGCAGCTGGCACAGGAATTTGAGACCGTCGAGCCAGCCCGGCGCCTGCGCGGCGAGTTGCTCGGCGATCTGCCGGGCTTCGCCGGTGCGGCCGAGTACGTCGAGCGCCTGCGCCTTTCCGAGCCACAGGAACGGATTGCCCGAATCGCGCTGCAGCGCGCGGTCGAACCGGGCGAGGGCGTCTTCCTCGCCGCGTTCGAGCGCGACGCTGGCGCGGCCGTGGAGCGCCTTGGGGCGGGTCGGCTCGATGGCGAGCGCGCGATCGTACCATTTCGCCGCCGCCGCGGAATTGCCCGCGCCGCGCTCGGCATTGGCGCGGGTCGAACAGTAATGCGCGTGGCCCGACGCCTGGAACTCGACCCTGCCGAGCACACCGAGCGCCTCCTCGTGCCGACCGGCCGCCGACAATGCGATGGCACGATCGACGGCATAGTCGAAATTGCCGGGCTGGAATTCGAAGGCCTTGCCGAAATGGTGTGCCGCTTCGCCGGGTTCCTCGAGCTCGAGCAGCACCTTGCCGGCGGCGTGCCACAGCCTCGCTTCCTGCGGATGTTCGTCCAGCGCGTCGGCGAGGATCGCGCGCGCACCGGCCCGGTCGCCCGACTGCATCGCCGCCGCGGCCTTCTGGTACCACGCATTGGCCGGCATCGTGCTCACCGGTCGCGCAGCCACCCGGTGATCGCGTAGCGCCCGACCGGCGCGAAGGGCGGCACGAAGCCTACCCCGTGCGCCTGCGGCACCGCGAACATGTTGAGCGAGTTGAAGCGCGGCATGAAGCCCTGAACGACGTCGCCGTCCTCGTCGAAAAAGTTGAGGTAGCCGCCCCAGTTCGGATTCCATTCGCCGGCGGTGAAGTTCATCACATAGGCGACCCGCCAGCCCTCGGCGACATGGCTGTCGACATGCCGATTGAGGAAATGCTGCTGGGCATAGAGCGTCGCCTGCCCGTCCGCCTTGGCCAGTTCGGGTATGCCCGTCACCTCGCGCGCGAGGTCGAGGAATTCGGGCGCGTTGAGATGTTCGAGCAGCAACTGGTGCGGCCCTTCCGGATCCCAGCCTTCCTGCACGTTCTGCACCAGCGAGTGCTGTGCGTAGCGAAAGGCGTATTCGCCCTTGGCGGCGGCCTCGTGCGTCGCCTTTGCCAGTTCCTGTGCGCGCTGCTGGCCCGCCGGCGTCTGCATGTCCTGCGCCAGGATCTGCTGCGGCCCCTCGAAGCCCGAACCTTCGGCCTGCATCGCCAGCCCCCAGCGCGTATGCTGCGCCAGGATCGCGCGGATTTCCTGCGCGGTCTCGTCGGTCAGGACATCGCGGATCTGGATGCGCGTATCGCGCGCGAAACGCTCGGCGAGAGCTTTGCGATCGAGGGCGGGATTGATCTCGAAAAGTTTTTTCGGCGCGGTCATGGCGGGAGTTCAATAATAGGCACCCGATGGCACGGCAACCGGACCCGCGCCTAGCGGTCGCGAAACCAGCCGCTGACCGCGATCCGCCCCTGCGGTGCGAAGGACGGGACGAACGTGACCGCATGCTGCTGCGGCACGGCGAACAGGTTGAGCGTGTTGAAGCGTGGCGCGAAGCCTTCGACGATATTGCCCGACGCATCGTAGAACACCAGATAGCCGCCCCAGTCGGGATGCCACTCGCCGACGGTCATGTTGAGAACGTAGGCGATGCGCCAGCCTTCGTCGCGCTCGATGTCCTCGTGAATCCCGAGAAAATGCTGGCGACCGAACAGCGTCGCCTGCCCGTCCGCGCGTTGCAGTTCGGGAATGTCCGTCACCGCGCGGACGAGGTCGAGAAACGGATCGGAGTTGATCTCGCCGAGCAGGACATCGAACAGCCCGCCGGGATCCCATTGCTCCTTGTAGGCCGTCACCATCGGATAGCGCGCGAACCGGAAGGCCGACTGGCGCGCTTGCGCGGCGGCGTGGACCTGGCGGTTGGCTTGCTCCGCCGCTGCCTGGCCACTCGACTCGCGCAACTGGTCGACGCGAAAATCGACCGGCGCGGCGGTGCCCGCCTGCATGGTCAGTCCCCACGGTGTGTCAGCGGCCATCGCATCGCGCAGCGCGGTGGCGGTTTCGTGGGTCAGCACGTCGCAAATCTGGACCCGGCGCTTGGCCGCGAACGTCTCTGCCAGCGCCGAAATGTCGAGCTCGTCATTGACTGCAAAGATGTTGACCGGGTCGCTCATGCCGCCCGGTTTGCGCGACGGCGCGCGGCATTGCAACCGCCCCGGCACTGGTTCGTTGATGCAGTGCAGGCCGTACGCGTCGCTTGACGTAAACGTAAGCCCCGCTTACGCCCCGTGGCAAATCGAAACCCAGCGGAGAGAGCCATGCCCGAAGCCTATATCGTCGAAGCCGTCCGGACCGCGGGCGGCCGCCGCGGAGGCAGGCTGGCGGGGGTTCATCCGGTCGATCTCGCGGCGAAATCGCTCGATGCGATCATGCAGCGCTCGGGGCTCGACGCGAAGGCGGTCGACGACGTGGTGATGGGCTGCGTCAGCCAGGGCGGCGAGCAGGCGATGCAGGTCGGGCGCAACGCGGTGCTGGCGAGCAAGCATCTCGGCGAGGGCGTGCCCGCGGTCACCATCGACCGCCAGTGCGGCTCCTCGCAGCAGGCGATCCAGTTTGCGGCGCAGGCGGTGATGTCGGGCACACAGGATGTCGTCATCGCCAGCGGCGTCGAGAGCATGACCCGCGTGCCGATGGGCTCGACCGCGATGTTCCACATGAAGGAAGGGCTGGGGAACTACAAATCGCCCGGGCTCGAGGAGAAATATCCCGGCATCCAGTGGTCGCAATTCATGGGCGCCGAGATGATCGTGAAGAAGCACGGCTTCGACAAGGACCAGCTCGACAACTTTGCGCTCGGCAGCCACGCCAAGGCGATCAAGGCGACCGAAGCAGGGGCGTTCGAGAACGAGATCGTTCCCGTCGAGATCGAGACGCCCGAAGGCGAGCAGACGCACACGGTCGACGAAGGCATCCGCTTCGATGCGACGCTCGAAGGGATCGCCTCGGTCAAGCTGCTCAGCCCCGAGGGCACCATCACCGCCGCCACCGCCAGCCAGATCTGCGACGGATCGAGCGCGGTGCTGGTGGTGAGCGAGCGGGCGCTCAAGGAACACGGGCTGACGCCTCTGGCGCGGATCCACAACCTTACCGTCACGGCGGGCGATCCGGTGATCATGCTCGAGGAACCGCTGTTCGCCACCGACCGTGCACTGGAGCGTGCGGGCATGAAAATCGACGACATCGATCTCTACGAGGTCAACGAGGCCTTCGCGCCGGTGCCGCTGGCATGGCTCAAGCATACCGGTGCCGACCCGGACCGGCTCAACGTCAATGGCGGCGCGATCGCGCTCGGCCACCCGCTCGGCGCTTCGGGCACGAAGCTGATGGCGACGCTGGTTCATGCGTTGAAGGCGCGCGGCAAGAAATACGGCCTGCAGACGATGTGCGAGGGCGGCGGCGTCGCCAACGTGACCATCGTCGAGGCGTTGTGACGCTTCGCGTCATCCCAGCGAAAGCTGGGATCTCGTGCCGCGAAGTCGTACGTATCCGAACCAGATCCCAGCTTTCGCCGGGATGACGAGATGATCGAGAGGATTTGACATGGAAGTATCCGCAAACACCCCCGCAATCGTCACCGGTGGCGCATCGGGCCTCGGGCTCGCCACCGCGCGCGCTCTCGCCGCGAAGGGCGCCAAGGTCGCGATCTTCGATCTCAAGGAAGACGAAGGCGCGAAAATGGCCGAGGAGCTCGGCGGCACCTTCTGCAAGGTCAACGTGACCAGCGACGAGGAGGTCGACGCGGCCTTCGCCAAGGCGCGCGAGGCGCACGGGCAGGAGCGCATCCTGGTCAATTGCGCCGGGATCGGCAACGCGATCAAGACCGCCAGCCGCGACAAGCAGACCGGCGAGATCAGGCATTTCCCGCTGTCGGCGTTCGAATTCGTGATCCAGGTGAACCTGATCGGCACCTTCCGCTGCATCGCCAAGTCGGCCGCCGGGATGATGACGCTCGACCCGCTGTCCGAGGACGGCGATCGCGGTGCGATCATCAACACCGCCTCGGTTGCGGCCGAAGACGGGCAGATGGGCCAGGCGGCTTACTCGGCCTCGAAGGGCGGGGTGGTCGGCATGACGCTGCCGATCGCGCGCGACCTGATGCGCGAGGGCATCCGCGTGAACACTATCCTGCCGGGCATTTTCGACACCCCGTTGATGAACGCCGCGCCGCCGCAGGTGAAGGAAGCGCTCGCCGCGAGCGTGCCGTTTCCCAAGCGGCTCGGCAACCCGGAGGAGTACGCCAAACTGGCGATGTGCATGATCGAGACCGGCTATTTCAACGGCGAGGATGTGCGCCTCGACGGCGCGATCCGCATGGCGCCGCGGTGAGAGAAATCCTCCCCATCGACTTGCGATGGGGAGGGGGACCGCCGCCGAAGGCGGTGGTGGAGGGGCAGGTTGCGCTATGGCCCCTCCGTCAGTCGCTGCGCGACTGCCACCTCCCCATGACAAGTTCATGGGGAGGATAGCCGCTCAGCGACGCTACCCTGATACGGCCAAGAGGAAACTGTGACCGACTTCACCCAGATCAAGCTCGATATCGCCGACGGCATCGCGACGATCACGCTGCACCGCCCGGACAAGATGAACGCCTTCACCCGGGTGATGATGCAGGAGATCATCGACGCGCTCGACATCACCGATGCCGATGACAGCGTGCGCGCGGTGATCGTGACCGGGCACGGCGACCGCGCCTTCTGCGCCGGGGCGGACCTGACGCCGGAAGGCGGGGGACACGTGTTCTCCGATCCCAACCCGGTCGAGGACCTGTCCGACGAGCGCGTGCGCGACGGGGGCGGGCGGCTGACGCTGCGGATGTTCGATTCGAAGAAGCCGCTGATCGGCGCCTGCAACGGCGTCGCGGTCGGGGTCGGGGCGACCATGCAGCTGCCGTTCGACATGCGGCTGTGTTCGGACAATGCCCGCTTCGGTTTCGTCTTCGCGCGGCGCGGGATCACCCCCGAAGCCGCGTCGAGCTGGTTCCTGCCGCGCCTCGTCGGGATGCAGACGGCGCTCGAATGGTGCATGACCGGGCGGATCTTCGATGCCCGGGAGGCTCTGGCAGCGGGGCTCGTGCGCTCGGTCCACAAGCAAAGCGAGCTGATGGATGCGGCGCGTGGGCTGGCGCGCGAGATTGCCGACAACACCTCCGCCGTGTCGGTCGCTATGACCCGCGCGATGCTGTGGCGCCTGTCGAACGAAGACCATCCGATGATGGCGCACCGGATCGACAGCCGCTCGATCTACCGTCTCAGCCGCAGCGCCGATGCGAAGGAAGGCGTGGCGAGCTTCCTCGAAAAGCGCACGCCCGCCTATCCGGATACGGTCGGGGCGAACATGCCCGACTTCTACCCGTGGTGGGAAGAACCGGGATATGAGTGACTTGCCAGCGGGGATGGTTGCCTTAGAAACCATTCCATGACCGAGTCACCCGATGCGACCCTGCGCCTGTCCGATTTCCTGCCCTACCAGCTGTCGGTGGCATCGAACGCGGTCAGCAACCGGATCGCCGAAGTCTATCGCAGCGAGTTCGGGCTCAAGATCCCGGAATGGCGGGTGATGGCGGTGCTCGGCGATGCCGGCGCGCTGACCCAGCGTGAGCTGACCGCCGCGACGCTGATGGACAAGGTCGCGGTCAACCGTGCATGCAAGACGCTCGAGGACCGCGCGCTGGTGGTGCGCGAACCGAACGAGCAGGACGGCCGCTCGCACCATCTCGCTCTGACCGCGGACGGGCGCACGATGCACGACCGGATCATGCCGCGCGCCCGCGCGATGGAACGCGACCTGTTTGCGGCGCTGAGCGAGGCCGAGCGCGAGACATTCGGTACATTGCTGGCGAAAGTGCGCGAGCGGGCGGACGAGCCCGGATCTTAGAGCGATCGGTTTACCCTGACCCGTTCGTCCTGAGCTTGTAGAAGGCCGCTGGCGTAGCGCTGGTGTCCTTCGACAGGCTCAGGACGAACGGGAGGGTGTTTCAAGGTCGAACGATCACGTTCTAGCTTGAAAATGCGGGCTCTCTACCGACCCGGCTTGGCAGCAAACGCGTCGCTGATCGAGCACGCCGCCGGGCCGAGAATGACGATGAACAGCACCGGCAGGATGAACAGGATCAGCGGCACCGTCATGATCGCGGGCAGGCGTGCGGCCTTTTCCTCGGCGCGCATCATGCGCTCGTTGCGGAATTCGGCCGACAGCACGCGCAGCGCGCTGGCGAGCGGGGTACCGTAGCGTTCGGTCTGCACCATGGTGGTGACCACGCCGCGCACCGCCTCGAGATCGACGCGGTAGGCGAGGTTGTTGAACGCCATCTTGCGTTCGCCGAGGAAGGACAGCTCGATCGCGGTGAGCGCGAATTCGTCGCCCAGTTCGGGGTAGGCGCGGCCCAGTTCCTTGGCGACGCGGTTGAACGCGGCGTCGACGGTCAGGCCGGCCTCGGCGCAGATGACCAGCAGGTCGAGCGCGTCGGGCAGGCCCTTGCGGATCAGGTTGGTGCGCTTGCTCGCCTTGTTCTTGAGGAACAGTTCGGGCCCCTTGTAGCCGAGGAACAGCAGCGCGCCCATTGCGCCGACGCGCTTCATGCCGCCCCAGTCGGGGAAATAGTCGATCAGGTAGATCAGCGTGAAGCCGAGCGCGCCAAGCAGCAGCGGCAGCACGATGCGGCCGGCGATGACGTAGACCGCCAGCTCCTTGTTGCGGATGCCGGCATGCGCCAGCTTCTGCTGGATTTCCTCGATCTGGCTCTGCTGGAGGACCTTCATCCCCTCCAGCTTTTCCTTCATCTTCTCGGTCTGCTCGGTCTTGCGCACCAGGCTCTGGCGCTTCTTCGCGCTGGCCTTGACGATGCCCGACTTGAGCTCGTCGCGCCGCTCGTTGAGCGCGCGCACGCGCTTCGCCATCGGGTCCTTGACGGTGACCGCGGCGTAGATCGCGAACATCACCGCCAGCGCGGCGACGCCTGCGAGAATCGTGCCGACGAGCACGACGTCGAAGCCGAGGAGCGTGGGTCCGGGTGCCTGGTTGATCATTGCCTGGTGTTCCCGCTCAAATCTCGAAACTGACCATCTTGGCCATGATGAAGCCGCCGATGCTCATCCACACCATGCCGCCGAGGCCGGCGACGATCAGGCGATCGTCCTCGAAGAAACCGCCGATATAGCCGGGGTTGATCCACCAGATCATCGCGAACACGATGAAGGGCAGCGCGCCGACGATATAGGCCGAGGCCTTCGATTCCGAGCTCATCGCACGGATCTTGAGCTTCATCTGCGCGCGTTTGCGCAGCACATCGGCGAGGTTGGACAGCGTTTCGGCGAGGTTGCCGCCGGTCTCGCGCTGGATCGCCAGCGTGATGCAGAAGAAGTTGAATTCGGGGATGCCGAGCCGGTCGGCGGTTTCCTGGAGCGATTCCTCCATCGTGCGGCCGATCTTGATGCGCTCGACGATACCCTTGAATTCGATTCCCACAGGGCCGGGAATTTCGGTCGCCACCACCGCCAGCGTCTCGGTGACCGGCAGGCCCGAACGCAGGCCGCGCACGAGCAGTTCGATCGCGTCGGGAAACTTGGTGTTGAAGGCGTTGGTACGCTTCTTGATGAACCAGCCGACGATCAGATGCGGCAGTCCCGCACCGATCAGCAGCCCGACACCGAGCGACAGCAGCGGTGCGCCCGAACGCAGGTACACGATCACCGTCACAGCGAGGGCGATGCCGAGCGAAGCGTAGAAATATTGCGTGATCGTCCACGGCTTGCCGGTGCGGTCGAGCCGCATGGCGAGCGCTTCCATCCGCGAGGTGGACCCAGCGACCTTGTGCATCTTCGGCCGGCGTGCGGCGATCGCCTTCTTGAGTTGCGATTCGACCTTGGCGTCGGTGCTTTCGGAATGGCGATAGCGCAGCTGGTTGAGCCGCCGCTGGCCTTCCTTGGCGGGCGACGGCCCGTTCAGCAGCGCGTAGCCGATGACCATCAGGGCCATCAGTCCGCCTCCGAACAGCAGCAGCTGCAAAATGTTCATGCGGATGCTCCGCCTTTCCTAGTCTTCGATCCTGCGGGAGATGCCGGCGCGGCGACGGGCCGCGCCTCGCCTCCTCATTCGGCCGGCTCTACCGCTTTGGCTGCCTTGTCCTTCTTCGGGAGCAGCGATTTGAGGTCGAACCCGCCGAGCAGCGATTTCTTCGCCGGCTCGTCGTCTTCTACGTCCTCTTCGGTCGCGCCCATGATCCGTTCTGCCAGCTGGCGGATAACCGCGCTCGCCTTGGCCGAGCGGTTGGCTTCGGCGAAGGTCTGGCCCAGCTTGGCGGCGTTGGCGGCCGCCTTGAGGTCGTAGGGCACGGTGAAATCGATCGAGCGTTCGATCGAGGCCTCGAAATCGGACTTGCTGATCTCCGCCGCCCCGGTCTGGACCTTGTTGGCGACGACCAGCGGCTGCGCATGCGCGGCGTTGGTCTTGAGCCACGACAGGATGCGGATCGTGTCGCGCGCCGAGGCGAGCGTCATTTCCGTGGTCAGCACGACGACGTTCACGTCGGCGAGCAGGTGCGGGAAATTGATCAGCATGTTGCGCGGCAGGTCGATCATGGTCATTTCGAACGCCTGGCGGAATTCTTCCTCCAGCTGCACGAATGCCGACCCGTCGGTCATCAGCGGCGAGTTGATCGGCGCCTCGGCCGACAGGATCGCGAGATTGTCGTTGGCGCGGATCATCGCGCGTTCGATGAAAAGCCCGTCGATGCGGCTCGGATTGTCGATCGCATCGGTCAGCCCGCGGCCCGGCTCGAGATCGAGCGAGAGCGCGCCGGTGCCGAAATGCACGTCGAGATCGAGCAGCGCGGTCGGCAGCTTGTGTTCGGTGCTGAAGGTCCATGCCAGCGAAGTCGCCAGCATCGACGCGCCGACGCCGCCGCGCGTGCCGACCACCGCGGTCGAGATATGGCGCTTGGCCGCTTCCGGATCGCTCGCGCGCGGCGCGGCGAACACCGCCTGCGCCTGGTTGAGCGCATCGCGCAGCTGCCCGGCCGACAGCGGCTTGAGCAGGTAGTCGTGAATGCCGCTCGCGAGCAGGTCGCGATAGAGGCGGACGTCATTGACCTGGCCGACCGCGATCACCACCGTGCCGGGTTCGCAAACCTCGGCCAGCGCGTTGATGTCGTTGAGCGGGTCTCCGCTCTCCGACAGGTCGACCATCAGGATGTTCGGGCTCGCCGCGACCGAGAGCGACTGCACGGCATTGCGCAGCCCGCCCTTGGCGCATTTCTCCGGCTGCCAGCCCAGTTCGATGACGACCGGGCGCAGGATGTCGAGCGCGGCCTCGTCGCAAATGAAGGCGGCGAAGGGATCGCGGTTGCCTGTGGGTTTCCAGGGAGCGTTCATGGCTTAGTTTCCTCCGGTTCCGCCCTGGGCCAGACCGCCTTCGCCGGTCGGGGCCTGTTCGCGGTAGCTGCCGATGGCCTTGTTCGAAGTCGCGACCACGGTTTCGCCGGTGCCGTCCTGGCCGCTGATCAGGTCTTCGGGATTGGCGACCATCGCGGCGAGGTTGCCGTTGGTCGCGCAGCCGTATCCGGGGGAGGTCGCGTTGTTGTAGTTCATGTCCGACTTGGCCGACCAGTCGGGACAGCCCGGCACATAGGCCGAAGAGCGCGTGATTACGACGCGGGCATGGCCCGGATCGACGTAGCCCGCTGTCACCGGCGCACCGTCGCTGAGCAGGATGCCGTGACGCGCGGCCAGTTCGGCCACCGCCTGGCGGGTCGCCCCGCTGGTCATCGGATCGTCGATCGAGACGCGGTCGCCGTAGCGCAGGTCCATCGCCTCGAACCAGCCGGCGAGCCGCTGTTGTTCGGGGATCGACAGACCGCCGGCGCCCGCCTGGACGTCGAGCGTATAATTGGTCCGTTCGACCACCGGCTGCTTGGTGCTGTAGAGCGAGCGGTTGGTCGGCATGCCGCCGCACGCGGCGAGCGAGACACCGAGCGAGATGGCGACGGCGCCGGCGAGTGTACGTTTGATTGCCTTGGACATCTTGGTCACCTTTCTCACTTCAGGCTGAAGCCCGGCGCGGCCGCCACGGCCTTGCCCTTCTTGTCTTTCTTCGCCGCACGGCGATCGTCGCGCTTCTGCCCGTCGGTGGGCAGCACTGCGGAGGGATCGATCCGCGATACGGTGGGCGGCGGCGCTTCGCCGTCGCGCGAAACCGGCGTGGGCCGGGCGGCGCCCGACTGGCCGGCGTTTTCCTGGTAGCCGAGGAACTGGCCCAGCTCAGTTGCGGCGCGGAAGCCGTCGGTCGGCAGCTTGATGTCTTTCGCATCGACCGGCTGGACGAGATACGGCGTGACGATGATCACCAGCTCGGTCTCGCCCTTGCGGAACGAGCGCGAGCGGAACAGATTGCCGAGGATCGGGATGTCGCCCGCGCCGGGCGCCTTGTCGATCGTGTTCTGCGCGCTGTTGCTCATCAGTCCCGCGATCATGAAGCTCTGGCCGGAGCCGAGCTCGATCGAGGTTTCCGCCCGGCGGATGGTCAGCGCGGGGATCTGGAAGCCGTCGAGCTGGACCGCGCCCTGGCTCGACAGTTCGGACACTTCCGGGCGGACCCGGAGCGAAATCCGGCCGTTGGCGAGCACCGTCGGGGTATAGGAGAGGCTGACGCCGAACTTGCGATATTCGACCGCAGTCGTGCCGAGGCCCTGGCTGATCGGGATCGGGTATTCGCCGCCGGCAAGAAACTCGGCGGTCTCGCCCGACAGCGCGGTCAGGTTCGGTTGCGACAGCGTCGTCACGAGGCCGTTCCGTTCGGCAAGGTCGAGCGCGCCGAGCAGGTCGAGGCCCAGCAGGCGGCCGAGACCGGCGATGGTCGAGCCGCTGCCGGTCGTCTGTACGCCGGGGCCGGTGATGGTGGTGCCGTCGGGCAGCACGAAGGCCGGGCCGTTCACGCCCGGACCAACGCCAAGCGGGCCGTCAAGGCGGTAGTCGCCGGGGGCCACCGTGCGGCCGGTACCGACCCCGAAGCGGAACCCGCTGCTGCCGTCGAACGTGGTCAGGTTGCCGCCGATCTCGCGTACCAGCGAGCGGCTTACCTCGGCGAACTTGACCTGCAGGTTGACCTGCAGCGGGGTCGCCATCTTGAGGCGGCTGATCACGTTCATCTCGTCGCCGACGAAGGCCTGCACGAGCCGCTCGGCTTCGGATGCATCCTCCGGAGCGGCGACGGTGCCGGTCAGCAGCACGGTGTTGGTGCCCATGGTGGCGACCGCAACCTGCGCTTCGGGCATCGCCAGCGCCAGCATCTGGTCGATGCTGTCGATATTCGAGCCGACGCGGATATTGGCCGACCAGATGATGTCGCCCGCCGCATTGCTGGCATAGACGGTGGTCTCGCCGCCCGCCTTGCCGAACACGTAGAGCTGGCGCTGCGACTTGACCTGGACGTCGGCGATCGCCTCGTTGGCGATGAAGACATCGGCCATGGTGCCGGGGACGTTGACGAGTTCGCCGCGCCCGATCGACAGGACGATGCTCTGCGACGGGCTGTAGACGGCCTGCGCGGTCGCGGGCGCCGCCGGAATTCCGGCGAGCGGCGCGGCGGCGAGGCCGGCAAGCAGCGCGGTAGCGGTAAGGCGGCGTTTCATGATGGAGCCCCTCGGCTTGATGTGACGAGCCGTTTCGGCGCGTGCGGATGGTTGGTTGCTGTTCATTGCGGCCCCCTCAGCGCGTCGAGCCGGATTTGGCGACGGGCACTTCCTCGGTCTCCTTGCCGCGCGTGATACGCACGGTCGGGCCGGAGGGAGCAGCCGGACCGCCGGCAACGGCGGGACCGCCCGAAACGCCCATGCTCGGCTCGGAAACCCTGACTGGGGGCGAGTTCATCACCGGCATCGAGCTGCGCTGGAAGCGCGACACGTCGCCGCCGGTGGAATAGGTGGTGCCCTTGTCGACCGGACGCGCCATCGCTTCGCGCAGCAGCGCCTCTTCCTCTTCGGGCGTGGCGTCGTCGGGGACCTTGATGTCGCCCGAAGCGAGCGCGCGCTCGAGTTCGGTCTGGTTGTCGGCGATCGAGCGCAGCGACAGGCTGAGCGTGCCGATGGTCTGCGATACCGCGACCTTCTCGGCGATCTTGGGGGTCACTTCGAGCGTGACGGTGCGGAATGCGCGCACGACCGTGCGGCCCGCTTCGTTGGTGACGCTTTCGGTCGACTGGTCGGTCGCGAGCACGCGCAGATTGCGCAGGATCGTTTCGGACGCCTTCAATGCCTGGCCGTCCTCGCCCTTGACCGTCTGGGTCAGGACCAGGTCGACGCGGTCGCCCGGGAAGACGAAGCCGGCAACGCCGGTCTTGGCCGACACCGGAACGGTGACCGCGCGCATGCCCGGGCCGAGCGCCGCGGCGAGGAAGCCGCGATCGCCGGGGCTCACGAGCGAGCCCTGCGTGACCGGCTCGCCGGCGGTGATCGGGAAGCGGACGACGGTGCCGAGCAGCTGGCTGACATCGGATTCGCCGTCGATGAAATAGGCGTCCTGCACCAGTTCCTCGGGCCATTGCTGGAAGCCCATGGCATCGGCGGTGATGATCGTGCCGACCGGCAGCGCGCGGTTCGCGACCAGCACTTTCGGCCCCACCGGAACCGGTGCGGCGGCCTCGGCCTGCGGGGTCGATGTCCCCGCAAACATGCTCCGCGCCGCCAGCGCGGTGCCGATCGCGATGACCAGCGCCCCAAGCAGCAGAACCAGCTTCTTCCTGTCCATGGCTATTCAAGCCCCCATATTCGGCCCGGCGGTAGTGCGGGCGGGTGTCGTTTGCGTCACTAGTCCGGGACTGGTTAAAATCGAGTTCACCCCGGTCCCACGGCCGCGCCGGCCGCAGGGAGGTAATGCGTTCCCAGAACCCACAGGCCGGCGGCGGAAATCGCCACGCCGTAGGGTATTGCGAGTTTGTCCTTCTGGCGGCGCATCACGTGCCAGCCGCCCAGCACGACGGTCAGCACGCCGCCGACCAGCGCCATCACGATCAGCAGCTGGAGGAACCAGCCGGGCTCGATCCACAGCGCGATCGCGGCGAGCAGCTTGACGTCGCCGCCGCCCATCATGCGCAGCGCGAACAGGCCGGCGAGGACGACGAAGGCGGCGAGCGCGATGCCGAGCTGGATCGCGACCCCCGGCCATAGCGAGATGCCCGCCGCCCACCAGTAGAGCGGCGCGGCGAGCGCGATGCCCGCGGTCAGCCAGTTGTCGATCTGGCGGCGCCTGATGTCGGTGAATGCGGCGACGACCAGCGCGATTGCCAAGCCGCAAAGCAGTCCGTAGTGAAGTATGCCGTCCGGCATCGTGTCCCCCGAGGTTCCCCTGTGAGGATCGGTGCTACAGGCCATGGCTTACCAAAAAGTAACCACCCGTAAGAAGCCGACATTAGCCACGCAGGCAAAGCCGACATGAACCACGCCGATATCGACCGTCGCGCGATCCCCGCCGATGCCGTGGAGAGCCGCTGGAACGCGGCGGACGGGCATGCGATCCGCCGGATCGACTGGCCGGTGCCGGAAGCGCCGCGCGGCGCGATCCTGTTCTTTCCGGGGCGCGGCGACAATTACGAGAAATATCTCGAAACGCTCGAACAATGGCATCGCGCCGGTTGGGCGGTGACCGCGGCGGACTGGCGCGGGCAGGCGGCCTCGGGCCGGCTCGGCAGCGATCCGATCACCGGCCATGTCGGGGATTTCGCCGACTGGATCGACGATCTCGCGGCGTTCTGGAAGCAATGGAAGACCGACAAGCCGGGCCCGCACGTGCTCGCCGGGCATTCGATGGGCGGGCATCTGGTGCTGCGCGGGCTGGCCGAGGGCCGGGTCGATCCCGACGCGATGGTGCTGTCGGCGCCGATGCTGGGCTTTTTCGGCACCGTGCTGCCGGTCGGCTGGATGCACGGCGCGGCGCGGCTGATGAAGCGCTTCGGCGATCCCGCGCGCCCGGCATGGAAGTGGAGCGAGAAGCCGGGCGAGATTCCCGCCGCGCGGATCAACCTGCTGACGCACGACAAGGAGCGCTATGCCGACGAGCTGTGGTGGCGCGAGGAGCGGCCCGAACTGGTGATGGGGCCGGGCAGCTGGGGCTGGGTCGAGCGCGCCTATGCCTCGATGCGCTCGCTCGCGCGGCCCGGCCTGCTCGAAGCGGTCCAGACGCCGGTGCTGCTCCTCGGCACGTCGAACGACAAATTGGTCGACATGAAGGCGATCGCGGCTGCCGCCGAGCGCCTGCCGCAGGGCGAACTGGTCGCGTTCGGCAAGGAAGCGCATCACGAGATCCTGCGCGAGGTCGATCCGGTGCGCGACCGCGCGATGGAAGCGATCGCCGGATTTCTCGACCGGACCGCGCCTCGCCCGGCCTGACATGGCGAAGGCGAACTACGACATCGCAGTGATAGGGGCCGGCATCGCCGGCGCCGGCATTGCCGCGGAACTGGCGCAGCATGCCCGCGTGGTCGTGCTCGAGGCCGAGGACACGCCCGGCTACCACGCGACCGGCCGCTCGGCGGCGTTCTGGGAGGAATGCTATGGCGGGCCGGAGCTCGTACCGCTGACGCTCGCTTCCGGCCCCTATCTGCGCGAGCACGGTTTCCTGCACCGCCGCGGTGCACTCTATGTCGGCAGGGAGGCGGATAGCGAGGCTGTCGACTCCTTCGTCGCGCGGTTCGCCGCATCGGGTGCGACGGTCGAGCGCCTGAATGGAACCGCCCTGGCAGAGCGCCTGCCGGGCCTGCGCGAGGATTGGACCGAGGCGGTCTGGGAGCCGGCCTGCGCGGATATCGACGTCGCCGGGCTGCATGCGCACTATCTCGGACTGATGCGCCGACGCGGGGCGGACCTAGCCACGCGCGCGCGCGCGCAGGAGATGACGCGGTCGGGCGACAAGTGGTCGGTAACCACCGACCGCGGCGACCGGTTTGCCGCACGAACGGTGGTCAATGCCGCCGGGGCATGGGCCGACACGACCGCCGCCATGGTGGGAGCCAGGCCGCTCGGCATCCAGCCGCTGCGCCGCACGGTGGCCCAGGTGCGGGTCGATCCGCCGATTCCGGACGACTTGCCGCTGACGCTCGATATTTCGGGCCGGTTCTACTTTCGCCCGGAAAACGGCCGGGTGTGGCTGAGCCCGCACGACGAAGTGCCGTCCGAGCCGTGCGATGCCGCACCGGAGGAACTGGCCGTCGCCGAGGCGATCGAGCGGCTGCAGGGCGTCGTCGACTGGCGAGTCGAAGCGGTCGAGCGCAAATGGGCGGGCCTGCGCAGCTTTGCCCCCGATCGGCTGCCGGTCTATGGCTACGATCCGCACCGCGAAGGCTTTTTCTGGCTTGCGGGGCAGGGCGGGTCGGGCATCCAGACCTCGCCCGCCGCCGCGCGGCTGGCCGCGCAATTGCTGCTCGGGCTGGAGCGCGACGCGATGACGGAGGGACTGGACGCCTCGCTCTACGATCCTGCGCGTTTCGCGGCGGGCATGCCCTAGCAATTGGCGTTTCGATTGTTAGGGTAGGCGCGAATCCCCAAGCGAGGAGGCATCATGGGACATCATTTCGAGATCTACAAGGACAAGGCCGGCGAGTATCGCGTGCGCTTCAAGTACAATACCGAGATCATGTTCTCGACCGAAGGTTATTCGAGCAAGTCGAGCGCGCAGAACGCGATCGATTCGATCAAGAAGAACGGCCCCGACGCCGAGGTGGTCGACAACAGCTAGGTTGTGAGCACCTGATCTCGAAACCACACCGGTCAGGGTAGCGTGGCCAGAATCTAGGATTCGCTTTTGCCGCGCCCGGCCGCGTCGGCCTCGTCGCTGGCGAGCCGGTCTACCCGTTCGTTTTCGGGGTGTCCGGCGTGCCCGCGGACCCAGTTCCACGAGACATCGTGGCGTTCGGCGGCATCGATCAACTCGTGCCACAGATCGGCGTTGCGCACCGGCTTCTTGCTCGCGTTCTTCCACCCGCGCCGCTTCCAGCCCTCGACCCATTTGGTGATCCCGTCGAGCACGTATTTGCTGTCCGAATAGAGTTCCACCCGACACGGTTCGGTCAGCGCCTGCAGCCCGCGAATGGCGGCGGTCAGTTCCATCCTGTTGTTGGTCGTGTCCGGCTCGCTGCCGGTCAGTTCCTTCTCGTGGCTGCCCCTGCGCAGCAGCGCGGCCCAGCCGCCCGGACCCGGATTGCCCTTGCACGCGCCGTCGGTGAATATCTCGACCTGTTTCATCGCCGCCCCAATGCCCGCTCAGCGCGCAGCGGCAAAGGGCGCATCGCCCGCTTCGGCGTAGAATTCGAGCCGCCGGGCGAAATCCATCGGATCCTTGCGCGTCACCAGCGCGTCTTCCGGCGTGTCGATCCAGTCGAAGGCGCGGGTTGCAACGAAGCGCATGCACGCGCCCTGCGCCAATACGGGGAGGGCCGCACGTTCGGCGTCGCCGAAGGGGCGAACGCTCTCGTATCCCGCGAGCAGCGCGCCGGAGACCGCCTCGTCGAAACAGCGCCCATCCCGGTCGAAGCACCAAGCGGCGTGGGTGACGGCGAAGTCGTAGGCCATCATGTCGGTGCAGGCGAAATAGAAGTCGATCAGCCCGCTGACCCTGTCGCCAAGCATCAGCACGTTGTCGGGGAACAGGTCGGCATGAATGATCGAGCGATCGAGGTCCTCGGGCCACACGGCCGCGATCTCGGGCAGCCTGGCATGCGCCAATCCGGCCAGCGCGGGATCGATTTCGGTCAGGGCGTCGCTTCCGCACTGTTCGAACAGGTCGCGCCAATCGCCCGGGCTCAGGTCGTTCGCCCGCGAGCCCTCATAGTCCTGCGCAGCGAGGTGGATTTCCGCCAGCGCCGCTCCCACCGCCCGCGCCTGCGCTGCGGTCGGGGCGTCGACCGAAACGCCCGGCAGGAATTCGATCAGCGCGACCGCCTTGCCGTCGAGCATGCGATACGCAGCCCCGGCGCGGTCGTGGATCGTGCGCGGGACCGGGCAGCCCTTGGCCGACAAATGGTCGAGCAGCCCGAGGAAGAAGGGCAGGTCGCCGGGCTCGATGCGGCGCTCGTACATGGTCAGGATGAAGCGGGCGCCGGTTCCGTCGGACCCGCCCGTTTCGATCAGCCAGTTGGAATTGGAAACACCCTCGGCGATGCCCTTGGCCGAAACGAGTTCGCCGACATCGTAGTGACCTATCAGTTCGGCCAGCGTCTCGGCGCCGAGATGCGTGTAGACGGCCATGCGGCCTAGTCGACCAGCTGCCGCGGCAGCTTGAACACCATCTTTTCCTCGGCCGAGACCAGCGTGTGCTCCTCGACCTCGCGCCATTGCGACAGCCGTTCGACCACTTCGCGGACCAGCTTCTCGGGCGCCGAAGCGCCCGCGGTGAGGCCGATCGTGCCGACGCCGTCGAGCCATTCGGGCTGGATGTCGTCCGCGCGCTGGATCAGCCGCGCATCGGTGCCGCAGCGTTCGGCCACTTCGACCAGCCGCAGCGAGTTGGAACTGTTGGGCGCGCCGATCACCAGCACCAGGTCGCTGCCCGGCGCGATCTGCTTGACCGCCGCCTGCCGGTTGGACGTGGCATAGCAGATATCCTCCGCCTTCGGCCCGACGATCGCCGGATAGCGTTTCTCGAGCGCGGCGATCACGTCTGCCGTATCGTCGACCGAAAGCGTGGTCTGGGTCAGGAAGGCGAGATCGGCATCGGGCGGGAAATCGAGCTTTGCGACATCCTCGACCGTCTCGACCAGCGTCATGCCACCCTCGGGTACCTGGCCCATCGTCCCGATCACTTCGGGATGGCCGGCATGGCCGACGAACACGATATGGCGGCCCTTCTCGATCTGGCGCTCGGCCTGGCGGTGTACCTTGCTCACCAGCGGGCAGGTCGCATCGAGATAGTCGAGGCCGCGCTGTTCGGCCTCGGCAGGAACGGATTTGGGCACGCCGTGCGCGCTGAACACCACCGGGGCGCCGTCGGGAACCTCGTCGAGTTCCTCGACGAAGATCGCGCCCTTTTCGCGCAGGCCGTCTACGACGTAGCGGTTGTGCACGATTTCGTGCCGGACATAGACCGGCGCCCCGTAGCGTTGGAGCGCGCGCTCGACGATCTCGATCGCGCGGTCGACTCCGGCGCAGAATCCGCGCGGGGCCGCGATCAGCAAAGTGAGGGCGGGGCGCGCTGGGTTTTCCGGTTTCGCCCCGGAAGACGGGTGCAAGGGAGCGTTCATGCACCCGCCTCTAGCGCTTTGCCGCGCAGGCCGCTAGGGCGGCGAAACACGAATTCGAGGGACCGTATCGCATGACTTTCCGCCGTAAACTGCTTTGCACCGCCATCGTCGCCGCCGGACTGGCCGGTTGCGCGGGAGAGGGTGACCTGGTGGTGGAAAACCTGGGCGTGGGCGTGACCGCCGTGCGCACCGCCTGCCCGGCCGTCGGGGTCCCCGACTATACCGGCGACGTCACCCTGTTCCGCGGCGACGGCAATCCGACGGTCGGCAATCTCGACGTCACCGCGACCATTACCAATGTCCGCTCGACCTGTAACGAATCGGGCGAACGGGTCTACACCGAGGCAAGCTTCGACGTGCTCGCGCAGCGGCGCGACACGCGTGGTGCGCGCCGGGTCGAGCTGCCCTATTATTCGACCGTGCTGCGCGGCGGTTCCGCGGTGCAGAGCAAGCGTGTCGGCACCGTGGTGGTCGATTTCGCCGACGGACAGTCGCGCGCGCAGGGCCGCGCGCGCGCCGGGGCCTTCGTCAGCCGTGCCGAGGCGACGCTGCCGGCGGACATCCGCGAGAAGATCACCCGCCGCCGCCGCCCCGGGGACACCGACGCCGCGCTCGATCCGCTCGCCGATCCCGAAGTCCGCGCCGCGGTCGCTCGTGCGACCTTCGAACTGCTGGTCGGTTTCCAGCTGACCGAGCAGCAGCTGGCCTACAACGCCACCCGCTGACGATCGCCGACAGGCCTCGCGTCGAAACACTTCACTGGAGGCGCGCAAGCGGGTAACCGCGCGCGCATGTCCGCCATGCAAACGATCCACGCCGCCTTCGCCGAAAAGGTCGACGCCGCGCTCGAGGCGATCGAGATGGAAGGCCACCTTCCCGCCGATACGCCGCGCGCGAACGTGTCGGTCGAGCCGCCGCGCGATCCTTCACATGGGGATCTCGCCACCAATGCCGCGATGGTGCTGGCCAAGCAGGCGAAGACCAACCCGCGCGCACTGGCAGCACTGCTGGTCGAGAAGCTGGAAAGCGATCCGGCGGTGGCCTCGGCCGAGATCGCGGGGCCGGGCTTTATCAATTTGCGGTTGGACGGTCGCAGCTGGCTGCAGGAGCTGGGGGCGATCGCGCAACTGGCGGGCGATTACGGGCGCTCCTCGATGGGGAGCGGGCGCACGGTCAATGTCGAATACGTCTCGGCCAATCCGACCGGGCCGATGCATATGGGGCATTGCCGCGGCGCGGTGGTCGGCGATGCGCTGGCGAGCCTGCTCGAATTCGCCGGGCACGAAGTGACGCGCGAATACTACGTCAACGACGCGGGCGGGCAGGTAGACGTGCTCGCGCGCTCGGTGCACCTGCGCTACCGCGAGGCGCTCGGCGAGGATATCGGGGCGATACCGGAAGGACTCTACCCGGGCGACTATCTGGTGCCGCTCGGCGAGAAGCTCGCGGGCGAATACGGCGAGCGTTACGCCTCCGCCGACGAGGCCGAATGGCTGCCGATCTTCCGCGCCGATGCGGTCGAGGCGATGATGGAACTGATCAAGGCCGATCTCGCCTTGCTCGGCATCCACCACGACGAATTCGCCAGCGAGGCCGCGCTGCAGGCGGCGGGCAAGCCCGGGCAGGCCGAGGCCTGGCTGCGCGAGCACGACCTCGTCTTCGACGGCCTGCTCGAAGCGCCCAAGGGCAAGCAGCTGGAGGACTGGGAAGCAGTCGAACTGCCGCTGTTCCGCTCGACCCGCTTCGGCGACGACCAGGACCGTCCGATCCGCAAGAGCGATGGCAGCTGGACCTATTTCGGCGCCGATCTCGCCTATCACATGCAGAAGGCGGAAAGCGCCGACGAGCTGATCGATATCTGGGGCGCCGACCACGCGGGCACGGTCAAGCGGATCAAGGCCGCGGTGGCGGCGCTTTCCGAGGGGCAGGGCAAGCCGATCCTGTTCGACGTCAAGCTGGTGCAGATGGTCCAGCTGCTGCGCGGCGGCGAGCCGGTCAGGATGTCGAAGCGCTCGGGCACCTTCGTCACTCTCGCCGACGTTGTGCGCGAAGTGGGCAAGGACGTGGTCCGCTTCACCATGCTGACCCGCAAGCCCGAAGCGCAGATGGAATTCGATTTCGCCACGGTGATCGAGGCGTCGAAAGACAACCCGGTGTTCTACGTGCAGTATGCGCATGCGCGGATCTGCTCGACCTTGCGCAAGGGCGCGGCGGAGGGACTGGAACCGTCGGCAAATCATCTCGACCTCCTCGGCGAGGAGGACCTGGCACTGGTCAAGCTGGCGGCGCAATTCCCGCGCATCGTCGAAGCGGCGGCGCAGGCGCGCGAACCGCACCGGATCGCCTTCTTCCTTTACGATCTCGCCGCCGCCTTCCATGCCTATTGGAACCTTGGAAACGACGACCCCGAAAAGCGCTTCATCGTGGCACAGAATCCGCAACTTACCGGCGCGAGGCTTTTCCTCGGGGCGCAGATCGGGCAGGTTGTCCGGAACGGTCTCGCCCTGCTCGGGGTCGAGGCAGTCGAGGAGATGTGAGCATGATGGGGCTGGGAAGCGACGAGCGCGACGACCTCGAGGACGAAAATATCGCCGAGGACGAATGGAGCAGCGAGGCTGACGAAGAGGAACTCGCGCTCGCCGACGACGACGAGCCGCTGCCGTGGCTCGAAGCGGAGGACTATGTCGACGAAGGCGAGGGCAGCGGGATCGGCCGCCTGATCGCGATCGGCGTCGTCGGCCTGCTGGTCATACTGGGTCTGCTCTACGCGCTTTACTATTTCAGCAACCGCCCCGATCCCGAACTGGTCGCCGACGGCAGCACGATCGAGGCGCCCGACGGGCCGATGAAGGAACGTCCGGACGACCCCGGTGGGAAGCAGTTCGAGGGCACCGGCGATGTCGCTCCGGGCGTGGGCCAGGGCCAGAGCCGCGAAGGCCAGATCGCCGAGGACGCGCCGCGGCCGAGCGTCGATGCGGCGGGTTCGCGCGCCGGGCAGGCGTCGCAGAGCGGCGGTGTCGGCGTACAGGTCGGCGCGTTTTCGACCCGTTCGGGAGCCGAGCGCGGGTGGCAGAACCTCAACCGCCAGACCGAATCGCTGCGCGGCTTCAAATACCGGGTGATGGAAGGCCAGATCGATTCGGGCACCGTCTATCGCCTGCAGGCGGTGGCTGCGGATGCCGCAGCGGCGCGCTCGTTGTGCAACACGCTGAAAAGCGAAGGCATTGCCTGCCAGGTCAAGAACTGACCGGCAGCGCGAATTTCCACATCAAGGCGGTTCCGCAAGCTTGCGGACCGCCGCCCTTCCTGCGAGTCTGCGGCCCATGACGCCCGCTATCTTCGGAGTGGCCGGAGCCGCGCTGACCGCCGACGAGCGGGCGTTCTTCCGCGACGCCGATCCGGCGGGCTACATCCTGTTCGCGCGCAATTGCGAGACCCGCGACCAGCTGCGTGCGCTGACCGACGATCTGCGCGCGATCCACGGGCGCGAGAGGACCTTCGTCTCGATCGACCAGGAAGGCGGCCGGGTCGCGCGGATGAAGCCGCCCGAATGGCCGCGGTTTCCCGCCGGCGAGGAATTCGACCGGCTGTTCGCTCTCGCGCCCGCCTCGGCGATCGAGGCCGCGCGTGCCAATGCCGAGGCGATGGGACGCGAACTCGCCGATGTCGGCATTACGGTCGACTTTCACGCGCCATTCGACGTTCGGCGGCCGGAAACCGACGACGTGATCGGCGATCGCGCGCTCGGATCGGAGCCGAAGCAGGTCGCGGCACTTGGCCGTGCGGTGATCGACGGCCTGGGTCGAGCAGGCGTGGTGGGCTGCCTCAAGCACATGCCGGGCCATGGCCGGGCCACCGCCGACAGTCACAAGGAGCTGCCGGTCGTGACGGCGGGCGAGGAGGAGTTGGCAACCGATCTCGCACCGTTCCGGACGCTGAACGAAACGCCGCTCGGCATGAGTGCGCATATCGTCTTCACTGCATGGGATGCCGAGCGCCCTGCGACGCTTTCGCCGTATGTGATCGAGGAGATCATCCGCAAGCGGATCGGCTTCGACGGGCTGCTGCTGACCGACGATATCGACATGCAGGCGCTGTCGGGAACCGCGCCGGAGCGGTCGGAGGCGGCGCTGGCGGCCGGCTGCGACATCACGCTCAATTGCTGGGCGCGGATGGACGATATGGTCGAGCTCGCCGAGCGCAATCCGTCGATGCCCGACCAGACGCGTGCGCGCTACGATCGGGCGATAGCGCACATCGGAGGCGCACAAACCGAAACGGACGTAAGGGCATTGCTCGCCAAGCGCGACGAATTGCTGGCATTCGCCGGAGAAGCGGCGTGAGCGCCGACGGGCTGATGTTCGACGCGCCCGTCGCGGATGAAACCGACGACTGGTCGGGCCCGGCATCGGCGCCGGCCGACGACGGCGCGCTCTATCTCGAACTCGACGGGTGGGAGGGGCCGCTCGACCTGCTGCTCGATCTCGCGCGGCGGCAGAAAGTCGATCTGCGCTCGATCTCGATCCTGTCGCTGGTCGACCAGTATCTCGACTATATCGACCGCGCCGAGGCGCTGCGGCTCGAAATGGCCGCGGACTATCTCGTGATGGCTGCTTGGCTGGCCTATCTCAAATCCTCGCTCCTACTGCCGAAAGAGGAGCAGGACGAGCCGAGCGCCGAGGAGTTGGCGCTACGGCTGCAATTGCGGCTCCAGCGGCTCGGGGCGATGCGCGAATCGGCGGCGCGGCTGATGGCGCGCGACCGGATCGGGCGCGACGTGTTCCTGCGCGGGGCGCCCGAAGGCCTGAGGATCGACCGCAAGACGCAATGGAAATGCGACTGGTATGGGCTCGTCCAGGCCTATGGCCAGGTCAAGGCGCGCACCGCGCCTGCGATTCACATGGTGCGCGAGCGGCCGGTGATGACGCTCGAAAGCGCGCTCGACCGCGTATCGGCCATGCTCGGCGTGACGCTCGACTGGATGGCGCTGGAGGAATTCCTTCCGCCGCATGCCGAACCCGGGCTGCGCCGCTCGGCGCTGGCCTCCAGCTTCGTCGCCGCGCTCGAACTGGCCCGGCTCGGCAAGGCGGAAATCGAGCAGGAGGCCACCTTCGGTCCGATGCGGCTGAGGCGGATCCCGGCATGAGTACGCGGCCCGACGATTTGCAACGCGCGCTCGAAGCCACGCTGTTCGCGGCGGAAGAACCGATGTCGGTCGAGGCGCTGGCCGGCCATCTCGGCGATGCGGAACCGGCGGAGGTTCGGGCTGCGTTACAGGTGCTCGCGGCGCATTACGAGGAACGCGGCGTCCAACTGGTCGAGCGCGGCAAACGATGGCATTTCCAGACCGCGCCCGATTGCGCGCACGTATTGCGGCGCGAGCGCGAACAGGTCCGCCGGTTGTCGCGCGCCGGGACCGAGGTGCTCGCGATCATCGCCTATCACGAGCCGGTCAGCCGTGCCGAGATCGAATCGATCCGCGGGGTGCAGACCTCGGGCGGTACGCTCGACGTTCTGATGGAAGCGGGCTGGGTGCGCGTGGCCGGGCGGCGCGAGACCCCGGGACGTCCGGCGATCTACGCGACCACGCCCGAATTCCTCCAGCATTTCGGCCTCTCCTCGCGCCGCGACCTGCCGGGAATCGACGAATTGCGCGCTACGGGCCTGCTCGATCCGGTCGACGATGCCTACGAGGCGATGATGACCGACGAAGGCGAGGTCGATGCCGATCCGGACAATTCGCCGCAAGGTTTAGAAAACAAAAAAGATTTTCCAGCAAGCGTCTGATCGCTGGCCCTGGCCGCGACAAGGTTCTATACCGGTCGGACACAACGCGGAAGGTTCATCATGTCGCTCGGCCCCTGGCAGCTCATCATTATCGCCATCGTCATCCTCGTCCTGTTCGGGCGCGGGAAAATATCCGAAATGATGGGCGACTTTGGCAAAGGTATCAAAAGCTTCAAGCAGGGCATGAACGAGCCCGAGGAAGGCGAGTCGAAGGATGCGCCGCGCATCCAGGGGCCTTCGCACGAGGCCAAGCCCGCCGGGCAGGCCGCGCAGAACCCGAAGCCCGCGGAAACGTCCGACACCAAGCGCTGACGTCCGGAGCGTAGCGCCCGTGTTCGATATCGGCGCCACCGAATTACTGGTGATCGCGATTGTCGCGATCCTGGTCATCGGCCCGAAGGATATGCCGCTTGCGCTGCGGACTGCGGGGCGCTGGATCGGCAAGATTCGGCGCGTCTCGACGCATTTTCGCACCGGTATCGACGCGATGATCCGCGAAGCGGAAATGGAAGAGATGGAAGCCAAGTGGCGCGATCGCAACGCGCAGATCATGGCGGAGAACCCGGACGACGCGATGACACCGCTGCCCGAAGCGGGCGCTTCTGCGGAAAGCGCGACGGACAAGCCTCAGCGGAGCGAGGCCGATGGGACCGATCTCGCTGCGCCACCGGCGGCTCCCCCTGAAAAGCCGGCTGGCGAGTAGGCCATGAAGGATATCGACGAAACGCAGGCGCCGCTGCTCGATCATTTGGTCGAACTGCGCACGCGGCTGGTCCGATGCGTTTTCGCGCTGGCGATCGCGTTCGCTGTCTGCCTGTATTTCGCCGACGATATCTTCGGATTCCTGGTTCGTCCGCTGACCGCGGCGTTTCCCGAAGGGCAGGGAAAATTGATCTACACCCAGCTTTACGAGGCATTTTTCGTCGAGCTGAAAGTAGCGCTGTTCGCGGCATTTTTCATCAGCTTCCCGATCATCGCCAACCAGCTCTGGGCCTTCGTAGCGCCGGGTCTCTATGCACGCGAGAAGAAGGCCTTCCTGCCATTTCTGTTCGCCACACCGGTGTTGTTCGTAGCAGGCGCCGCGCTCGCCTATTACGTTGTGATGCCGACGGCGTTCCGCTGGTTTCTCGGCTTCGAAGGGCAAGTCGGCGGCCTCGATATCGAGGCCCTGCCGGGGACGGGCAACTATCTCGGGCTGGTGATGCAGTTCATCCTCGCCTTCGGAATCAGCTTCCTGCTGCCGGTCCTGCTGCTGTTGCTCAACCGGGCCGGAATCGTCACCCGTTCGCAACTCGCCAAGGGGCGGCGGTACGTGATCGTGCTAGTGGTCGCGCTCGCGGCGGTGGTGACGCCCCCCGATCCGGGGTCGCAGCTGATTCTCGCCGTGCCGCTATTGCTGTTGTTCGAAGGGTCGCTTGCGCTGATGTGGCTGGGCGAGAAGCGGGGGAAGGGTAAGGTCACCGAACCTGAACAAGCAGAGCAGGCCGGGACACCGGACTGACCGCGACAGTCCTTTCGGACCTGTAGCAGGCTTACCGACTGCAGATACAAAAACGGGGCCCGCAGGCCCCGCTTCGTTATTCGGTTGCAATGCCGATCAAGCGCTGATCGGATCGTCGTCGTTACCGCCGCCGGCAGCGATGATAATGCCGGTGATGATCGCGGCAGCCGCGAGAATGGCGAGGATGATCGCCGAACCGTCGGTCTGGTCGCCGCCACCACCGCCACCGCCGACGAAGTTGCTTTCGCCGCTGACGGGAGCCGAGGTACGGAAATCGGACTGCGCGAGGGCCGGCGATGCAGCCATGGAAAGTGCTGCCGTCGCGGCAAGCAGATTGCGGAACTTCATCGAATCGTCTCCTCGGAGCTCTTTAAATTTGTTCAAACTCAACGCCTCACTAAGGCCTATGAGATCGGGTGGCAACCCCATATTCGTGTCAAAACTCGTGGCATGTTACCCAATGGTAACACCAATCGGGATTTTGCCATACCCCGTTGTGCATTGCGACATACAATTGGAAAGTCTGGGTTTCCCTTCCCCTCCAAATTGCCGCTCCACGTCAACGGCGCAAATCCCGGACGGTTCCCGGAAGGATCCGCCAAGCCGGCAATCGCCCATATGCAGCGGGGTTCTTGCCATGGCCTGGTTACAATACGTTTAAATCCCGGCCCAGTTCCGGTAAATCGCTCGTTTCTCAACGGCTTGTCTTATGCGATCACCGTCCCGTCGCTCGATCGGCGGCGAGGTATACCCGCTCGCCACCGACCCAAGTCTGCAGCACGCGCGTTTCACGCAGTTCGGCGGGGGTCGCAAGGAAGGGATCGCGGTCCACGATCACGAAGTCGGCCCACAGTCCCGGCTCGAGACGACCGAAGCGGTCTTCCGCGAACCCCGCATAAGCCCCGCCATGGGTGAAACCGAGCAGCGCGGCTTCGCGCGTGACGCGCTCGCCCGGCAGCCATCCTCCGAACGGCTCGCCGGCGGCATCCTGGCGGGTGTAGGCTGCTGCCATCCCGGCGAAGGGATCGGGCGATTCGACCGGAGCATCCGATCCGAACGCCAGCACCGCACCGGTTCCGGCGATGCTGCGCCAGGCATAGGCGCCCGCCAGCCGCGGCGGATCGAGCCGCGCCTCGGCCATCAGCCGGTCGGATGTCTGGTGCACCGGCTGCATCGAGGCGACGATGCCGTGGCGGCCGAATTTCGCGATATCGGCAGGGTCGACGATCTGGGCGTGCTCGATCCGCCAGCGCCGCTCGCCGGTATAGGTGTGCGAGAGTTCGTCGATCGCGTTCAGCACTTCGGCATTGGCGGCATCGCCGATCGCGTGGACCGCGATCTGGAAGCGGTCGAGCGCCGCGCGGCTCATCATGTTGCGCAGCTGCGCCGGGGTCACCAGCGGCAGGCCGGTATTGCCCGGATCGTCGGCATAGGGCTCTTTCAGCCACGCCCCGCGCGAGCCGAGCGCGCCGTCGAGATAGAGCTTCACCCCGTTGAGCCGCAGCCTGTCCTCGTAGAGCCATGGCGAGGGTCCGGGGCCGCCGATCAACTGCATCGCCTCGACCCCGGCGGCGTAGGACATGATGCGCATCCTGAGCCAGCCCGAATCGCCTGCCCGGCGGAAGCTCTGCCAGTCCTCGATCGTACTGCCCATGTCGGCGACAGCGGTGATCCCGTGCGCAAGCAGGATGTCCTGCGCCTGTGCGAGTGCGACATCGCGGTCGTCCGGCCGGGGCGCGGGAACCACCTGCTCGACCAACTCCGCCGCCGCATCGACGAAAACGCCGGCGGGACGCAGCGATTTGCCGATCCGCTCGATGCGTCCGCCCACCGGGTCTTTCGTCGATGGAGTGATTCCCGCCAGGTCCATCGCCATCGTGTTGGCCCAGCCCGCATGGCCGTCGACCCGCTGCAGCCACACCGCGCGATCGGGGACGGCGGCATCGAGCTCGGCCGCGGTCGGAAAGCGGCCGAGGCCCCACTTTTCCTGGTTCCAGCCGCGCCCCAGGATCCAGCGGCGTCCCGGATTGGCTGCGGCATATTCGCGGATCAGCGCCTGCGCCTCTTCGAGCGAGGTCGTGCCCGAAAGATCGAGCGTCAAGGCGCCGAAGCCGATCCCCATGACATGCGCATGCGCGTCGATCAGACCGGGAATGACATAATTGCCCTTGCCGTCGGTCAGAAAATCGACCCCGGTCGGGCGTTCGTCGCCGCGGTCGAGCAATTGCTTGATCCGCCCGTCGTCGTCGATCCACATCGCGCTGAAGCGATCGACATTGCCGTCTTCGTCGAGGGCGATGCCCTGGATATTGTCGATCAGCGTGTCGGCTGCTGCGGGCTCGGCGACGCCGAATGCCAGCGCGGCGAGACAGGCGGAGAGGCGAAAATTCATTGGCAGGCATTCCCGGAGCGGCGGTTCGTGTGCGTGTCGGGCCTCGCCGAAAACGCCGCGCAAAGCAATTCTTTGCCGCGGCTTGTCCAAAGGCAGGTTCCCCCGCCCGCCCTTTTCGCTTACGGCAACCGCCCCATGAGCCAGAGCCAAGCCTCCGCACCCGACCAGGAAGACAGCCTGCCGCTGACCATCGGCGACGTGCGCGCGGCGGCCGACCGGATCCGCGGCGCGGTCGTCCGCACTCCGACCATGCGGAGCGAGACGCTGTCGGAAATGACCGGGGCGGAAATCTGGCTCAAATTCGAGAACCAGCAATTCACCGCGGCCTACAAGGAACGCGGCGCGCTCAACGCGCTGCTGCTGATGGACGAGGAAGCGCGGGAGCGCGGCGTCATCGCCGCGTCGGCGGGCAATCATTCGCAGGGGCTGAGCTATCACGGCAGGCGGCTCGGCGTGCCGGTCACCATCGTCATGCCGCGCACCACGCCCGCAGTGAAGATCATGCAGACCGAGAGCGTCGGCGGCAAGGTCGTGCTCGAAGGCGAGACCTTCGACGAAGCCAAGGCGCACGCACGCAAGCTCGAAAGCGAGCTCGGGCTCACCTTCGTCCACCCGTTCGACGATCCGGTAGTCGCGGCGGGGCAGGGCACGGTTGCGCTCGAAATGCTCGAGGATGCGCCCGATATCGATTGCATAGTCGTGCCGATCGGCGGGGGCGGATTGATCTCTGGAATGTCCACCGTGGCGCGCGCGCTGAAGCCCGAGATGGATGTGGTCGGCGTGCAGGCGGCGCTGTTTCCGTCGATGTTCGCGCGGATCACCGGCGAGCAGCGCGAATGCGGCGGCGACACGCTCGCCGAAGGCATAGCGGTCAAGGAACCGGGCGAGTTCACCGCCAGGGTGATCGCAGAGCGGGTCGACGAAATCCTGCTGGTCGAGGAAGACAAGCTCGAAAAGGCGGTCTCGCTGCTGCTGCAGATCGAGAAGACCGTGGTCGAAGGTGCCGGCGCCGCCGGGCTCGCCGCGGTGCTCGCGCATCCCGAACGTTTCGCCGGGCGCAAGGTCGGGCTGGTGCTGTGCGGCGGCAATATCGACACCAGGCTGCTCGCCAATGTGCTGCTGCGCGACCTTGCACGGTCGGGGCGGCTGGCGCGGCTGCGGATCACGCTGCAGGACCGGCCCGGCTCGCTCTACAAGGTGATGCGCGAATTCGACGCGCACAACGTCAACATCATCGAGATCTACCACCAGCGCATCTTCACCACGCTGCCCGCCAAGGGGCTGATCACCGATATCGAATGCGAGGCGCGCGATGCCGAACAGCTCGAGGCGCTGATCGATTCGATGCGCGAAAAGGGCTATTCGGTCAGCCGGGTGGAACTGGATTGAACGCGGGTTAACTTTTGCCCCGGCGAGTGTCCCGGCTGTGCAAAGTAACCACGATCGGGCCCGTCCCGATGGTTAAAACCCTTTTACCTCGCGGCCTGTCCATGCATAATCCGAGTTCGTTCGCAGCCAACCGATTCTTTGGACGAGAGGACCAGGCCCAGCCGTGACGGCACCCGTTCGCTTCCCGCGCTTTTTCGTGACCTCGCCCGCGCCGTGCCCGTATCTGCCGGACCGGTCGGAGCGCAAGGTATTCACCGAACTGAAGGGGCCGCATGCGGAGCAGTTGAACGAGGCGCTCGGACGAATCGGTTTCCGCCGCAGCCAGACCGTCGCCTACCGGCCCAGCTGCCTCGACTGCCAGGCCTGCGTTTCGGTGCGGGTGGTGGCCGGGGAGTTCGAGCCGTCGAAAACGCAGGCGCGCAACCTGAAGCGCAATTCCGATCTCGTTGCCACCGAATGCCGCCCCTGGGCGACCGAGGAGCAGTTCGAATTGCTGCAGCACTATCTCGGTGTCCGCCACCCCGGCGGCGGCATGGCTGCGATGGAAGAGATGGACTATGCGGATATGGTGGAACATACGCCCGTATCCAGCTATGTGATTGAATACAGGGAGCCCCCGGAAGGGTCGCAGCCGGGCCGACTCGTCGGCGCGTGCCTCACCGACCGGCAAGGCGACGGGTTGTCGATGATCTATTCGTTCTACGACCCGGAACACGAGGCGCGGTCCGGACTTGGCAACTACATCATCCTCGATCACATCCGGCGGGCGGCAGAGGAACGGCTGCCCTATGTCTATCTCGGCTACTGGGTCGAGGGATCGGGCCGGATGCAGTACAAGATTCGCTATCGCCCTCTGGAAAAGCTTGGCCGCGAAGGCTGGCAGCGCGTCACCCGCGAAGAGCAGGACGCGCTCATCGCCCGCGCCGTCGCCGGGCACAGAAGCGAGCAGCGCAGCGACGCCGCCGCCGCCAAGGACGGCTCGCAGCAGCAGTACCGGCTGGTCGACTAGCCGCGTCTCGCTGACGCTGGCGATGGTGCTGGCCTGCAGCGCCGGCCCGGCCTTCGCGCAAGACCCGAACGCCCCACCGCGGCTGGAGGACCTGATCCCCGATTCGGCGGTTGAAGACCCCGAGGCGTGGGCCGAAGTCGAAGACACGCCGGAGGAGACCGAAGCCGCGATCGAGGCCGAGGAGCCGGTGCTCGAACCCGATTCGCCGATGGCCGAAATGCCCGACATGGCGGTCGAGTGGCCCGACGAGGTCGACCTGCCCGAGGTCGAGCGGTTGGAACCCGACGAAGATGTCCGGTTTGCCGATCTCGAGCCGGACGAGGAGTTCGTGCCGCTCGACTCGGAACTCGAACGTATCGACGATTACCTGGTGCTCGGCTTCCCCGCCGACGTCGAGAAGTTCCCGCTGCGGACCGAATTCGTAGAGCGGTTCGAGGAATTGTCGACCATCGAAGAGCTTGGCGGCGATGCGGACAATATCGCCCAGCTTGCTGCGCGCGCGCGCGCGGACCAGGAGCTGCTCGGCGAATTACTGCGCGCCTATGGTTATTACGACGGGCAGATCATCCGCACGGTCGGCGGGATACGTCCCGGCGAAGAGGCGGCTGCGGGCGAGGATGCGCCGCGGGTGCGGTTCGATATCCTGCCCGGTGCGCGCTACCGGTTCGGCGCGATCGACCTCGGCGAGCTGATGCAGGCTCCCGACGCGGATGCCTTGCGCGCAGCCTTCGAAATCCAGCCCGGCGATTTCATGTCGAGCTACAAGATCGTCGAGGAGCAGTTCGATCTCGACCTCGCGCTGGGCGAGACCGGCTATCCCTTCGCCGAAATCGACGAGCCCGAATTGCTGGTCGATCACGCGCGGACCGAAGGCGACTTGACTTTGCCCGTGCGACCCAATGGCAAATACGCTTTCGGCGAAGTCGTCAGCAACCTGCCCGATTTCCTGTCCGGGCGGCATCTGGCGAGCATCGCGCGGTTCGAGCCGGGCGACACGTACCAGCGCACGCTGCAGCAGGATCTGCGACGGGCGATCACCGCGACCGGGCTCGTCTCGTCGGTCACCGTCACCCCGCGCGAGGTTACGCCGCCGCAGGGCGACGAGCCGGGCACCGTTGCGCTCGACGTCGAAATGACCAAGGCTGAGCTGCGCACCATCGCCGGTGCGATCGGCTACGGATCGGAAGAGGGCTTCCGCATCCAGGCGAGTTGGGAACACCGCAACCTGTTCCCGCCCGAAGGCTCGCTCAAGGTGCGCGCGATCGCGGGTACGCAGGAACAGCTGCTCGGCGTCACCTTCCGCAAGAACAATTTCACCGGCCGCGACAAGATCCTGACGATCGACGCCTTCGCATCGACCATCGACAGCGATGCGTTCGATGCCAACACCGTGTCGCTGATCGGAACCTTCGAGCGCACTTCGACGCTGCTGTTCCAGAAGCCATTGAGCTGGAGCGTCGGCCTCGAAACGGTCGCGACCGACGAGCGGCCCGCCGCGATCGGCGGTGTGGCACAGCCGCGGCAGACCTATTTCGTCGGCGCGATCCCGCTCTACGCGCAGGTCGATACTACCGACGACCTGCTCGATCCGACCGAAGGCTTCCGCGTGGGCGGCCGGCTTTCGCCCGAGATCTCGCGCACGCAGGGGGTCGAAAGCTTCTACCTGCGCAGCCAGGCCGATGCGAGTTACTATCAGGAGATCGGCGAAGGGAACGTGATCGCCGGCCGCGTGCGGCTGGCGAGCATTCCCGGAACCGGCCTCACCAATATCGCGCCCTCGCGGCGGCTCTATGCCGGTGGCGGATCGTCGGTGCGCGGCTACGGCTACCAACTGATCGGTCCGCGCGATGCGTTCGGCAATCCGACCGGCGGGCGCTCGCTGGTCGAAGTGTCGCTCGAAGGGCGTATCCGTACCGGATTTCTCGACGGGGCAGTGTCGGTGGTGCCGTTCGTCGATGCCGGGTCGGTCGGCACCGATCCCGTGCCCGATTTCGACACCGTCCGCATCGGCGCGGGCGTCGGGGTGCGCTATCACACCGGTTTCGGGCCGATCCGCGTCGATGTCGCGACCCCGCTCAACCCGGGGCCGGGCGACAGTCCGATCGCGGTCTACGTCTCGCTCGGGCAGGCCTTCTGATGGCCGAGGCCGTGATCGAAGACGCGCCCGAACCCGCGCCGCGCCGTTTCCGCAAGCGCAAGCTCGCGAAATGGTTCGGCATCGCCCTCGCGAGCCTGCTCGGGCTGCTGCTGATCGGGCTCGCGGTGCTCAACAGCCCGATCGGCCAGCGCTTCATCGCCGACCAGATCGCGCAGGTGGCGCCCGCCTCCGGGCTGAGAATCGAGATCGGCCGGATCGAGGGCGATATCTACGGCGAGGCGACCCTGCACGACATCGTGCTGTCCGATCCCAAGGGCCCGTTCCTGACCATTCCCGAGGCCGAACTCGACTGGCGTCCGCTGAGCTGGATCACCAGCGGACTCGACGTGCGCAAGCTGGTGGCGAAGCGCGGCACGCTGCTGCGCATGCCCGAATTGCTGCCGGGCGATCCCGACGCGCCGATCCTGCCCGACTTCGATATCCGGATCGACGAATTCGTCATCGACGACCTGACCGTGGCGCCGGGGCTGGTCGGCGACGAGGCGCACAAGGTCAATCTGACCGCGAAGGCGGATATTCGCTCAGGCCGCGTCATGCTGAAGGCGGATGGAACGTTCGGCGAGCAGGACATGCTCGCGCTGCTGGTCGACGCCGAGCCCGACGGCGACACGTTCGATATCGATCTCGATTACCGCGCGCCGCAGGGCGGGGTGGTGGCCGGGCTGCTCGGGGCCGAGGCGGGTTACGAAGCGCGTATCCTCGGCGACGGCAGCTGGAGCGCGTGGCGCGGCGCGCTGGTGGTGCGGCGCGATGGCGAGGTGTTCTCCGCCTTCCGCCTCGGCAACCGCGCGGGGCGTTACCGCATCGTCGGTCAGGCCTATCCGGGCGACGCGGTCGAGGGGCTGATCGCCAACGCGCTGGGTGAGACGGTGTCGCTGGCCGCCGCGGGTACGCTCGAAGATAGCGTACTCGACGGCGAGTTCGCGATCCGTGCCGGAGGGGTCAATGCCGATGGCGCCGGCATCGCCGATCTGGCGGGCAATGCGTTCGAGGATTTCCGCGTCACCGGCAATCTGGCGAACCCGGCGCTGTTCTCGCCCGACCTGCGCTTCGAAGGCGCGCGCTTCGCCGCGACGCTCGACGGTGCGTTCCGCGAGCTTACCGTCGAACACGAGTTGCAGATGGAACGGCTGGTCAGCGGCGAGACGGTGATCGCCGGTATTACGCAGCAGGGCACCGCAACCTATGACGGCGCGCGCTGGACGCTGCCGGTCGACGCCCGGATCGGGCGGATCGAGAGCGGCAATGCGTGGCTCGATCCACGACTGGCGAACGGCACGCTCGAGGGAACGGTGGTCTATACCGGGCGCGAAGTCCTGTCGGACGATCTCGCGATCGCTTTCCCCGGCGCCACTGCCAGACTCGCGCTGCGCGGACGACCGGAGGTTGGCGCCTATGCGCTGGCCGGGCCGGTCGCGGTAAACGGACTGACCTTCGACAATATCGGTACGGTCAATGCCGGGGCGGATATCGTGTTCAAGCTCGCAGACGGCGTACCGTGGACGCTCGACGCCGACTTCCGCGGGCGCATCCCGCAGGTCACCAATGCGACGATGGCGAACCTTGCCGGCCCCTCGATCGCCTTTCGGGGTGGGGTCGCGATGGGCGCCGCCGCGCCGCTGACCTTCCGCCGCGTTTCGGTCGAGGCCGAGAAGTTACAGCTCGATCTCGACGGGCGGATCGCCGATGGCACGACCAGCGTCGCGGGCACCGGACGGCATGTCGATTACGGGCCGTTCACGGTCGAGGCCTCGCTCGACGGCGGCGGGCCGAACGCGGTGCTGGTGTTCGCCGATCCGCTCCCCGCGGCGGGCCTCAAGGACGTCCGCGTCGCCATTTCGCCCACCGAAGAGGGTTTCGCGATCGAAACCGAGGGGCAGTCGCTGCTCGGCCGGTTCGACGGCACGCTCGGCCTGTTCGCGCCTGAAGGCGGTCCGACGCGGATTGCGGTCGAACGGCTCAACGTGTGGAAGACCACCGTGCGCGGCGACATCGTTCTCACCGATGCCGGGCCGAACGGCGACCTGACCCTGACCGGCGGCGGGATCGACGGCACCGTCTCGCTGAGCCAGCGGAACGGGGGGCAGGCGTTCGACGTCAACCTGACCGCCAACAACGCCCGCTTCGGTGGCGAAACGCTGATCTCGATCAATCGCGCGCGGATTCAGGGGAGCGGGTTGCTGGTCGAGGGCAACAGCACGATCGAGGGGAGCGTGTTCGCGCAAGGCGTCAGCTACGGCACGCTGTTCCTCGGTCGGGTCGCGGCGCAGGCCGAACTGGAGAACGGCCGCGGCCAAGTCACGGCTTCGCTCGCCGGGCGCCGCGGGAGCCGCTTCAATCTGCAGCTCAATGCCGCGGTTGCGCCCGAGCGCGTGGCGGTGGCGGCGCGCGGCGATTTCGCCGGACGTCGCATCACCATGCCGCGTCGCGCAGTCCTGATTAGGCAGGGCGATGGCGGCTGGGCGCTGCAGCGCACGCAGCTCAACTATGGCGGCGGCGTGGTGCTGGTCGACGGCGAATTCGGCGGCGGCACCACCGCACTCGAACTGCAGCTCGCCGAAATGCCGCTCTCGCTGGTCGATATCGTCGTCGCCGACATGGGACTGGGCGGGACCATTTCGGGGATCGTCGATTTCCGCAGCAATGGCGGCGGCGTTCCGACCGGCTCGGCGCGGGTCAAGATCGACGGGCTGACGCGATCGGGGCTGGTATTGTCCTCGACCCCGGTCGATCTCGCGCTGGTCGCGCGGTTGGGCACCGACCGGGCCGAGGCGCGTGCGGTGATCGACGAAGGCGGTCAGCGGCGCGGACGGTTGCAGGGACGAATCACCGGCCTGCCCGCATCGGGCGCGTTGTTCGACCGGCTGCGTGCGGGCGACCTGTTCGCGCAGCTGCGCTATGGCGGCCCGGCGGCGGCGCTGTGGCGGCTCGCGGCGATCGATGCGTTCGACCTCACCGGTCCGGTCTCGATCGCGGCCAATGTCACCGGATCGCTCGCCGATCCGCGCGTGCGCGGTTCGGTGGCGAGCGACAATCTGCGGCTCCAGAGCAGCCTGTCGGGCACCGATGTCCGCAACGCATCGATGCGCGGGACGTTTGCCGGATCTCGGTTGCGGCTGACCCGCTTCAGCGGCAGCACCGAGGGCGGGGGCAGCGTGTCGGGCAGCGGGACGGTCGACCTGACCGATCTTGGCGTGCGCGGGCCGGGACTCGATATCAAGGTCGCGGCGCGCAATGCGCGGCTACTCGACGCCAACGGCATTTCGGCGACCCTGACCGGGCCGCTGCGGATCGTCTCGAACGGGATCGGCGGGACGATCGCCGGGCGTGTACTGGTCAACCGCGCGAGCTGGCGGCTCGGCAACGCCGCGAGCGCGCAGGAGCTTCCGCGCATCAGGACGCGCGAGATCAACCTGCCCGCCGACCGCGCCCCGGTGCGCGCGGCCTCGCAGCCGTGGCGTTACCTCGTCGATGCGCGAGCACCGAGCCGGGTCGATGTCGACGGGCTCGGCCTCGACAGCGAGTGGAGCGCCGACATCCTGCTGCGCGGGACCACCGACGATCCGCGCATCGGCGGAGAGGCGCGGGTGATCCGCGGCGATTACACCTTCGCCGGAAGCCGCTTCGAACTGACCCGCGGGCGGATCGCGTTCGACGAGAATGCCCCGATCGACCCGCGGCTCGATATCCGCGCCGAGACCGAGCGCGAGGGGATCGACGTCGAGGTCCGCGTGCAGGGGAGCGCGTTGCAACCCGAGATCGGCTTCAGCTCCAACCCCGCTTTGCCGGAGGAGGAAATCCTCGCCCGACTGCTGTTCGGCGGGTCGATCACCGAGCTGTCGGCGACCGATGCGCTGCAACTGGGCGCGGCGGTGGCGAGCCTGCGCGGCGGCGGCGGGATGGATCCGATCAACCAGCTGCGCACCGCGATCGGGCTCGACCGGCTGCGGATCGTCGGGGCGGACCCGGCGCTCGGACGCGGCACCGGCGTGGCGCTGGGCAAGAATTTCGGGCGCCGCTTCTACGTCGAGATCATCACCGACGGGCGCGGCTACAGCGCCACCGAAGTCGAGTACCGAGTGACCAGCTGGCTCGCCCTGCTGGCCTCGATTTCTACGGTCGGGCGCGAGAGCGTGGTGGCCGAGGTCAGCAAGGACTACTGAGCGCGGTTCTATTCCCCGGGCGGCAGCTCTAGCAGAGCGTCGACCGGCAGCACCACGCCGTTGCTGGCAATCACCGCCTCATCCGCGATCACTCTCGCGCGGGCCCTCTCGCCGCTCACGGTCAGCTCGCCATCCTCGATCGCGAAGCTGAGCATGGTGTCGCCCAGCGTCCGCATCTGCACCGGCCCGCCCTTGCGCCGGATGTCGGCGCGGACCGATGTGGCGTCGAACTGCCCGGGCAGGATATGATCGCGCAGCAGCGCCACCAGCACGGGGCGCTGATTCTTCTCCATCAGTGCCGCACTGCGATCGCCCAAGGCGTCGAAAGCCGCGTCCTCGGGGGCGAGCACCGTATAGGCGCCCGGGCCGTCGAAGACCGAGGCCAGCCCGCTCTCGGTCATCGCCTCCGACAGGATACTCAACTCGCCCCGTCCCGACAGGACGGCGGCGACGGTGCCGTTGGTCTGTTCGACTTCGTTGGGTGCGTTCTCGATCTCGCCGGAACAGCCGCTTGCCGACATGGCGGCGGCGATCAGCAGCGCAGTGAAAGGAACGGTTCGCATATCGGTTCGCATGTCGGCCCCGCTCAGATCAGCAGCTCGATCGCCGAGGCGACCAGCATGGTTTCGGGATCGACCTGGTACACGTAGCCGTCGGAATAGCGGTACAGCGCATCGGGCCGGTCGTAATAGGTGTCGCGATACGCGTAGGGGACGTTGTAGACGTCGTATCCTGCCGGCATCGGTCGTCCGACCACGAAATCGTCGCCGGTCAGCAGCGCCGCGACCGATGTGATCGCCGCGGTTTCCGGATCCACGCGATAGATGACGTCGTCGGCATAGCGGTAGGCCTGCGGGCGGCCGAGATTGTAATAATCGACATAATGATCGGGCAGAGGGGCCGAACGGTAATCGTCCGGCCAGATATTGCCCGCCGACAGCGCACCCCCGAGCAACGGAATCCAGCCCGAAATCCGGTCGCTGCCGTCGAGCCGGAACAGATAGCCGTCATAGTAGAAATAGCGCCCCTCGCCGAGGAAACCGTAGCCGAAATAGTCTGGCCGGTAATAGTCGGGGCGGTAGCGCCCTTCCTCGCGCTTGCGGGCAAGACCGGGCGGCATGCATCCATTGTTCTTTTTTGCAAGGCCGGGTGGACAGCCTCCGATCAGGCCCCGTTGGGGCCGATTCGTGCCGAGCCCGTAGCGCTCGCCGCGCCCGACCGTACGCGAACGCCGGTCGCGCGGAGCTTCGCGCTCGAAGCGCTTCGGAACGGCATCGCCGCGGTCTTCCCGCCGTTCGGCGCGGACTTCGCGCCGGTCCGAAACCTCTTCTCTCCGGTCGCTCCGCCTGTCGCGCGTGTCTTCGCGGCGATCCGTCCGGTCGTTTTCGATCCGGCGTTCCACTTGCCGTTCGACCCGGCGTTCGCCACGTCGCTCGGCTTTATCCACGGCCGGCGAGGCCTTTTCCCGCTGGTTGCGCTTGGCCTTGTCCGGGCCGCCGCGCTGCTGCGCCGCCGCCGATGGTTTTCCGTTGCCGTTACCCTTGTTCTTCCCGGGGTCGGCGTGAGCGACGGTGGCCGCAAGCGCGACCGCTGCGGCTCCTGCAATCAAGCTACGCATTCAATCGAACTCCTTTAACCCAGCCAACGCCATGCGCGGCCTGTGAGTTCCGAACTTGATCTGCGTGCAGACTGCCCTGCAAGCGGTCAGCGCGCGTAGAGCCGCGCTTCGGCGGCACGGCGGCGAACGAGGCCCTTCAGCACGCGCCCGCCGGCGCGATTCCAGCGGGCGAATTCGCTCAACGCTCCGGCGTGGTCGCCCGCGACATGGCGCCTGGTCAGCGTCGCCCGGGCGATCGCCCCGGTGTTGTAGTGGAAGCTGACCAGCGCATCGAACTGATGCTGGTTGGTGCGCGCATCGCCGACCGCGCGGGCGACATCGGCCGCATAGCGCACAAGGTCTCGCTCGAGCCGGGCGTCGCATTCGGCGCGCGTCCACACCGTGCCGGGACCGATGCCCTTGCCGGTCGCGCCCCAGCCGATCGTCCACGGATCGCCGCCGGTGCCCGGATCGGGATAGGCCTCGACCAGCCCGTCGGTGCGCAGCCGCGCACAGCCTTCGAATTGCTTGATCAGCGCAATTCCTTCGGGGCCGATACGGGTCGGGTTGGTTGACGAAACACATCCGGGATCATCATCCCCGGTGCCGTCGAGAACGCGGTCTAGGGCGTCGACCTCGGACTGGCGGAACCCGCGGCCGATGATCCGGCGGACGGTGTCGAAAATCTTCTTGCGCTCCATGGGCTCGCTCCTGCACAGACGAATCGGAGCGGAACAAATAAAGAACAAAATGCCGTGTAGGAAAACGATTTCTTCCTGTCCGCGGTTGGAATAGGCAGGGCTCCATGCCGCTGTTCAAACCCAAACCGCCGATCGCGCAGGACGAATACGAGTGGCTTCTCGCCTGTTTCGCCTGGTTGCGCACCGTGCTCGACGATGGCGATATCCGGCCCGAACTCGTCCTGCCGGACCATCCGGCGCTGACCTCGGCCCGAACCGCGCCCGAGCTGTTCGAAGCGGTCCGCAGCCTGTGCGGGATGGCCGACTGGCCGTGCCGGCTCGAACGCGTCGACGACGATTTCGACCCGGGCGACCCGCTCATCCAGCAGGAGGGAGGCAGCGCGTGCGGAACCTTCTCGGTCGAACGGGGCGAGGCGGTCATCCGCTACAGCTCGGCCATGCTGCGCAATCCCGATGCGCTGGCGGCGACCTTCGCGCACGAACTGTGCCACTATCTGCTTATCGATGCGGGCGATCCGCCCGACGGGCCCGATCTGATGGAGCATTCGACCGACTGCGCCGCCGCTTGGCTCGGTTTCGGCGTCCTGCTGGCGAACAGTGCGCGCCAGTTCGAGCAATGGACCGACGGTCACTGGCAGGGCTGGCGCGCCTCTACAGCGGGCTATCTGTCCGAGCAGGCACTGGTGACCGCGACCGCACTGTTCGCCGCGTTGCACCGGCACGATACCGCCGGAGCCGAGGCGGCGCTCAAGCCGTATCTGCGGAGGGATTTTCGAAAAGCGCGCAAGGCCGTCGCGCGCGACCATGCCGATCTGGCAGCCGCGCTCGGACGGCTCGATCTGTCCCTCTGGAACTTCGCCTGAGCTTTCGACACAGCGCAGTGCGGCGCGGACTAAGGGTTACTTGCCCCAATCCTCCTTGCCGGGCTGGCGCGATCCGACCCAGTCGGGCGAGGCGGCGGCGGTGCCGACATCGTCTCCGTCGTCGGCGTCGCCCCAGTCGGCGCTGCCGAGCGGACGCTGCGGCGGAGTCCATCCCTTCGCGGGGGCTTCGGGCTGTCCTTCCTCGTCCTCGGGCCAGACCACCGCCTCGCCGTCGGCCCGGCGCTTCGCACGCGGCTGCGGGGGCTGCGGCGATTGCGCTTCGGGCGGACTGTCGACCGCTTCCGGGCGGCCGTCGGGGTAGAGCGTCTGGTAGATTTCGTCCATCGTCAGCCGTTTGTATTCCATATCGGGCGGGCTGTGCGGGTCCACTTCGGGTTTTTCCCGGCGATAATGGCCGGCGGCTTCGAATGCGTCCGGATCTTCGTCGTCCCGCTCGTCGTCCTCGCGCGGGGTGAACACGGCCACGTCGGCGGCGCGCTGTTCGCACAGGCGCGCGACATCGAATTCCTCGTCGAACCGGAAGCCGAAGGTCTCCCCGGCGATCCAGCGCACCCGGCCGTTGGCATGGCCCGCCGCGCCGAGATTGAGCAGGCCTTCCTGCCCGGAACACAATTCGTGATCCTCCTCGATCGTGATCATCGCGCCGGTGCGCGAGATGTTGCGCAGCCGCGCCTTGCAGGTCCAGGCCGAGGTGGCGAATTCGCCGAGCCAGACCAGGCCGTGGCGCATTTCGCGCCCGCGCCGTTCGACGCCGAGCCGGCGGTCGGACAGTTCGCCGGCGGCGCCGAGCGCCTCCTGGATATTGTCCATCACGTATTCGACCACGCCGGCCTCGGCGAGGATGCCGGTTTCCTCGAGGAATTCGAGCCCGATGCGTGCATCCTTCACCCAACGCACGCCGCAGGTGATCGGATCGCAATCGTCGAGCCGCACGGCGATCTTCTCGCCGATATCCGCCGGACGATCGGTTTCGATCATGATGCCGTTGGAGGAAATATTGGCGATCTTCACCGTCGCGACGTCGCGGCGCCAGCGCGCCTGGGCGAATTCGTCGGCGATGAAATAGCGGTCTTCGTTGCGCTGATGCGTCTTGCGCCGTTCCTCGCGCGGGATTTCGAGCCGCGACAGGCTGCCGTCGAGCCCTTCGCCCTTGCGCTTCTTGTCCACGACCGGCGAATCGAGCTGCGGCACGCGGCCGGCCTGAAGATCCTCTCTGAGCTTGTGCATAGCACCCTCCGGGCCGGATCGGTTCCCAATGCCCCCGGGTATCGGGGCGCTTGTCCGGCCTTTCGGCCATGGACCATGACGCGATAAGGTTTCGAACCGCTTAACCCATCGTTCCCGCGCCTCGATGCCCGACGACAGGTCGTTCTTCTGCCCATGCCGGCCCACGGCGAACAGTTCGCCTGCCTGTAAAGAGCTCTTGACTGACAAGAACTCTTTACAGTAAAGAACTCTTTACAGGCAGCGGAGCGATTCGGTGAAGAACCGTTTGAAGGACTATCGCGAGGCGAAGGGCTGGAGCCAGGGCGAACTGGCCAGGCGGCTCGGCGTCTCGCGTCAGACGATCAACGCGGTCGAGACCGACAAATACGATCCCTCGCTGCCGCTGGCGCTGCGCATGGCGAAACTGTTCGCGGTGAGCGTGCCGGACCTGTTTATCGACGATTGGGAGCCGCAGGAATGAACGATATCGAAGCGAAAGCCGAACAGGGGCCGCGCTGGGGCAAGCTGGCCCTGCCGACGCTCGCGGGGGCGGTGACGGGTTTCCTCGTCGCCATTGCGATGCTGCAGCTGTTTCGCGACGAGGTTTTCGGGGAGTTGTCTGCGTCGTCCACGATCGCGATAGCCGTGGCGATGGTCTACATCTTCATTGCCGTCGGGGTCGGCGTCGGGCTGATCAGCCCGGCCTTCGGCGCGCGGTTTCTCAATGTCGAGGATGCCGAGGAATTGCGCGAGCAGCGACAGAGCCTGATGGCCAGCGGGATCGGCATGCTGTTGCTGGGCGCCGCCCTGTTCGTCCTCGCAATCTCCGGCCCCGGCGGGGTGGTTGCGCCGGAAACCGCGGCCATCGCAACGGCGTTGCTGGTTGCGGTCGCCGTTGCCGCCACCATCCGTTCGGCGCGAGTGTCGGACGAATTGATGCGCACGGTCGCCCGCGAAACGGGCAACACAGGCTATTATCTGATTTTCGGCGTCGTCGGAGGCTGGGCGGGGCTTGCCCACCTGCAATTGGTGCCGGCCCCCGCGATGCTCGATGTGCTCACTACGATCTGGGCGCTCGGCCTCGTCGCCGCATTCTGGGTTTCGGGACGACGGGGCATGCTGAACCCTCGATAGCGGGAGCCTGATCCGACAAGGACAAGAAGGGGCGCCCGGTCACCCGGGCGCCCCTTTGCTTTTTTGCATTGGTTCGACCGCTTGGCGGATCAGGCCGAATAATACATGTCGAACTCGACCGAGCACGGGGTGGTTTCGAGGCGGATGACCTCGTCCCACTTGAGTTCGATATAGGCGTCGACCTGGTCCTTGGTGAAGACGTCGCCCTTGAGGAGGAACTCGTTGTCCGCCTCGAGGCTTTCGAGCGCTTCGCGCAGGGACCCGCACACGGTCGGCACGTCGGCCAGTTCGGCCGGCGGCAGGTCGTAGAGGTTCTTGTCCATCGCCTCGCCCGGGTGGATCTTGTTCTGGATCCCGTCGAGCCCGGCCATCAGCAGCGCGGCATAGGCGAGGTAGGGGTTGGCCATCGCGTCTGGGAAGCGGAACTCGACCCGCTTCGCCTTGTCGCCCGCGCCATACGGGATGCGGCACGAGGCCGAACGGTTGCGCGCCGAGTAAGCCAGCAGCACCGGCGCTTCGAAGCCCGGCACCAGCCGCTTGTAGCTGTTGGTGGTCGGGTTGGTGAAGGCATTCAGCGCCTTGGCGTGCTTGATGACGCCGCCGATGTAATAGAGGCAGTTCTCCGACAGGCCGGCATACTGGTTGCCCGCAAAGGTCGGCTTGCCGTCGTCCCAGATCGACATGTGCGTGTGCATGCCCGAACCGTTATCTTCCTTGATCGGCTTGGGCATGAAGGTCGCGGTCTTGCCGTAGGCATGCGCGACCTGGTGCACGACGTATTTGTAGATCTGCATCTCGTCGGCGGTCTTGACCAGCGTCGAGAAGGTCAGGCCGAGCTCGTGCTGCGCGGCGGCGACTTCGTGGTGGTGCTTGTCGCAATTGAGACCCATCTCGATCATGGTCGAGACCATCTCGCCGCGAATGTCGACTGCGCTGTCGACCGGTGCGACCGGGAAATAGCCGCCCTTGGCGCGCGGGCGGTGCGCCATGTTGCCCGCCTCGTATTCGCGGCCGGCATTGGTCGGCAGCTCGATGTCGTCGATCGCGAAGCCAGAGCCGGCATAGTGGTCCTCGAAGCGGACGTCGTCGAACATGAAGAATTCGGCTTCGGGGCCGACATAGATCGTGTCGCCGATGCCGGTCGACTTGAGGTAGTTCTCGGCGCGCTTGGCGGTCGAGCGCGGGTCGCGCGCATACCAGTCGCCGGTCGAGGGCTCGACGATGTCGCAGAACAGGATCATCATCGGGGTGGCGCTGAACGGGTCGATATAGACCCGGTCGAGATCGGGCTTGAGGATCATGTCCGATTCATTGATCACCTTCCACCCGGCGATCGAGGAACCGTCGAACATCAGCCCGTCCTCGAGCTCGTCCTCGCCCAGCACGCCGGCGACCATCGAGAGATGCTGCCACTTGCCCTTGGGGTCGGTGAAGCGGAGGTCGACCCATTCGATTTCCTCGTCCTTGATGCGTTTGAGGACGTCTTTTGCCTTGCTCATGATAGTCGTTTCCCTAGCCTGGTATTCATCCAAAACTCGTCATGCTGAACTCGTTTCAGCATCCATTTCGCCAAATCACGCCTCCGTATCGGGAGGAGAGATGAACCCTGAAACAAGTTCAGGGTGACGGCCTGGCGGGGCCGTCAAATCGCATCGTCGTCCTTCTCGCCGGTGCGGATGCGCAGCGCGCTCTCTACGGGCACGACGAAGATCTTGCCGTCGCCGATCCGCCCGGTCTGCGCCGCATTTGCGATCGCCTCGACGGTGCGCTCGGCGAGCTGTTCGGAGACGACGACTTCGAGCTTCACCTTGGGCAGGAAGTCGACGACGTATTCGGCGCCGCGATAGAGTTCGGTGTGTCCCTTCTGCCGGCCGAAGCCCTTGGCCTCGGTGACGGTGATGCCGGATACGCCGATTTCGTGCAGCGCCTCCTTCACCTCGTCGAGCTTGAAGGGTTTGATGATCGCTTCGATCTTTTTCATGGGCTGTATCTGGTCCCCTGCGCAATTTGCCGACGCGAGCGGGCAACCCCGCGCGGCCGGCTCACTGCTTGTTCAATGTTGCAAATCAAGAATCGTGCCAAGGAATTTGGCGCTGGATTCGTGCGGGTTTGCAACCCGGCCATGCAACGGCATGCCCAATCGGAATCCAAATGATGCCTAAATTTTGGGCAACCTTAGTCCGGCGGTCTCGTCCAGCCCGGCCATGAGGTTGAGGTTCTGCACCGCCGCGCCGCTCGCGCCCTTGCCGAGATTGTCGAGCGTGGCGATCAGACGGGCGTGCCATCCGCCGGCATTGCCGAACACGTGCAGCCGCATGCGGTCGTCGCCGGGCATGTTGCGCCCGAGCAACAATTCGCCGACCTCCGCGTCCTCCTCGACCGAAACGATGGCTGAACCGGCGTAAAAGTCGCGCAGCGCGGTGCGCAGCCGGTCGGGGGTCGGATCGCCCGCCATGGCGCCCAGGTGCAGCGGCACCTCGACCACCATCCCGCGAAAAGCGGGGACGACCGCGGGCGAGAAGATCACGCCATGGACCAGTCCCGCGTGCAGCTTCATTTCGGGCCGGTGCTTGTGTGCGAGGTCGAGCCCGTAAGTGCGGAAGGCGAGGTCGGGATCGGCCTCGAAGCGCTCGATCAGCGCCTTGCCGCCGCCCGAATAGCCGCTGACCGCGTTGACGGTGTAGGGCCAGTCGACGGGCAGCAGGCCGGCGCGCACCAGTGGCGCGATCAGCGCGAGGAAGCCGGTCGGGTAACAGCCGGGATTGCTGACACGCTCCGCCTGCGCCACCGCATCGCGCCCGACCAGTTCGGGGAAGCCGTAGGTCCAGCCTTCCGCTACCCGGTGCGCGCTGGAGGCGTCGATGATGCGCGTGCGGCTCGCCGGATCGACCAATGCCACCGCTTCGCGCGCGGCGTCGTCGGGCAGGCACAGGATCGCGAAATCGGCTTCGTTGAGCGCCTCGCGCCGCGCCGCCTCGTCCTTGCGCCGCGCTTCGTCGAGTACGAGAAGCTCGAATTCCTCGCGCTCCGCCAGCCGTTCGCGGATTTCGAGGCCGGTGGTGCCCGCCGCGCCGTCGATGAAGACGGTGTGCGTCACTCTTCGAGCGCAGACAGCGGGAGGTAGCCGCTCGGACCCTCCGGACCGAGGCAGCCCCAGGCCCAGTCGCCCGCGACATCGAGCAATTCGAACTCCTGCCCGGCCTCGAACGTCGCGGTGGTTTCGGCGTCCGGCAGCGGCGCGGCGCGCAGCGGCGCCTCCTGCGCCAGCTTGCGCAGCTGCGGCACCACGTAGTGCGCGACGAGATAGCGGTGCGCCAGCGCGATATGCGCAAGATCGCCCCGCATCGGCAATTGCCCGGCATCGGGATGCACGACCGGGCCCGACAGCGACAGCTGCTCGGATGGCACCTCGTATTGATGCGTTGCGTTCACGTCGGTCGTATCGCCCCGAATTCCAGGTTGAGCGCGCTTATCCCGGCCAGCGGGCCACGGCAAGTTCAGCGCCTAGGATTTGCGGTGGCCGTAGCGTGCCCTGAGCATGTGGAAAGCCGCGCGCAAGCCATAGGCCGCACCGCCCTTGGGGCGGCCGGGCTTGGCCGTGGGGCGCCAGGCAAAGGTGTCGAAATGCGCCCAGTCGATGCCGTCTCCAACGAACTTGTCGAGGAACAGACCCGCCACGCTCGCCCCGGCGAAGGAATTGCCGTGCGCGTTGTTGGTGTCGGCGATGTCGGAAGCGAGCCATTCGACATAGGCCTCGGGCAGCGGCAGGCGCCAGGGCTCGTCGTCACGCGCCTTGCCGGCCTCGATCAGTTCGGCGGCGGTTTCGTCGCGCCGCGTCATCAGCGCGGGCAGGTCGGGTCCGAGCGCGACCCGCGCTGCGCCGGTCAGCGTGGCGAAGTCGAGGATGAATTCGGGCTCGTCCTCGCTCGCGCGCGTCAGTGCGTCGCCGAGCACCAGCCGGCCTTCGGCGTCGGTGTTGCCGATCTCCACCGTCAGCCCCTTGCGGCTCTGGAGCACGTCGCCCGGACGGAAGCTGTTGCCCGAAATCGCGTTCTCGACCGCCGGCACCAGCACGTGCAGCCGCACCGGCAGTTCGGCGCCCATGACGAGGTCGGCCAGCGCCAGCGCATGCGCCGCGCCGCCCATGTCCTTCTTCATCAGCAGCATGCCGGTCGACGATTTGACGTCGAGCCCGCCCGAATCGAAGCACACGCCCTTGCCGACGATCGCGATCTTCGGGTCGCTCTCGCTGCCCCATTCGAGCCGGATCAGCCGCGGCGCGTGGTGGCGCGCGGCGGCGCGGCCGACCGCGTGGACCATCGGATAGTCCTTTTCGAGCGCGTCGCCCTTGACCACCTTGATCGCTGCCCCGTGCCGCTTGGCGATCTTCTCCGCGACATCCTCCAGCGCGGCGGGCCCCATGTCTTCCGCGGGCGTGTTGACGAGATCGCACACGAGACAGACCGCCTGCGCCTCGGCCATCGCCGCATCGATCGCTTTCACGTCCCTGGTCAGCAGCACGCGCGGGCCGGGCGCGTCTTCGTCGTCCTTGTAGCGGGCGAAGCGGTATTGCGCGGTCTGCCAGCCATGCAGCGCGGGGCCGGGTTCGCCTTTCGCGCGGCGATAGGTGCCTTCGGGCAGGGTCTCGGCCAGCTTGGCCATGCACCAGCTCGACAAATCATCCGGATCGGCGACACCGCCGACCGCGAACCAGTCGTCGCCATCGGGCACGATGCCGACCTGGTAGCCGCCGCCGTCGAATTTCTGCGCCTTCAGCGCGGCGCGCTGCCCGGCGGAGAGTTTCTTCGCCCAGGCCTCGAAGCCGTCCTTGGCGACGAGGTGGATATCGATTGCGTCCTGCCCGCGATCGGGCTGGATAAGGTCTGTCTTTTCGCTCATGATCGGCCCCCTAGCGTATATGACCGGAAGAAATCCAATGAAGAGCACGCCGTTCCCGATCCTGTGCGCCGCGGCGCTGGCCGCGTGCAGCTCCGCCGACGATGTCGAGCGCGAACTGGGGCAGGGCGCCGTCGCCGCGGCGAGCGGCGCGAGCAGCAGCGCAGAGGCGGGCTCCGGCGGCGCGGTCGAGATCGAGCGCGAGACCGACGACTACATTTTCGGATACTCCTGGCCGCAGGAGGCGGGACAGCAACCGAAGCTGGCCGAGCGCCTGCGCGCCGAAGCCGATACCGCCGAGGCCGATCTCGCGAAAGCAGCGGCCGAAGCGCGGCGGGAATCGCAGGAGGATGCGTTTCCCTTCCGCCAGCAGAGCCTGGGCAAGGAATGGCGCGTGGTCGCCGAACTGCCGCGCTGGCTCAGCCTGAGCGCGGAGATCGCGACCTATACCGGCGGCGCCCACGGCAATGTCGGCTACGACGCGCTGGTGTGGGACAAGCAGGGCGAAACGGCGCGCGAACCGCTCGATTTCTTCCGCTCGGTCGGCAATCTCGAGAACGCGATCCAGCGGCGCTTCTGCGAGGTGCTCAACGGCGAACGCGCCCGACGGCGCGGGGAACTGGTGGCGCAGGACAGCGAGGACATGTTCGAGCAATGCCCCAAGCTGGAGGAGCTGACGGTGCTGCTCGGTTCGTCGAACGGGCGCGAGTTCAACCGTATCGGGTTGATCGCCGCCCCCTATGTCGCCGGACCCTATGCCGAGGGCAGCTACGAGGTGACGCTGGCGGTCGACACCTCGGTGCTCGATGCGGTGAAGCCCGAATACACCCGCTTTTTCGCGCTGGGGCGGTAAATACCCAGAAGTGAGCCCCCGCGAAGGCGGGGGCCTCGGGCTGCCTGGTCGACCGTTTCCGCCTGAGGTCCCCGCCTCCGCGGGGACTCATGCTGGTTTTCGACGTTCACAGTCGCTATATCGGCGGGTATGAACGAATATCAGGTCATCGAAGGCGACGAGACCGTCTATCGCGACGGCACCATCAAGCTGCACGGACCCGCCGGGTTCGAGGGCATGCGCAAGGCCGGGCGGCTGGCGGCGGAGATCCTCGACGAACTGACCGGCTTCGTCGCGCCCGGCGTCACCACTGGCGCAATCGACGACAAGGTGCGCGCGATGACGCTCGATGCGGGCGCGGTGCCCGCGACGCTCGGCTATCGCGGCTACACGCACAGCTGCTGCACCTCGATCAACCACGTGATCTGCCACGGCATCCCGTCGGACAAGGCGCTCAAGGACGGCGATATCGTCAATATCGACGTCACTCCGCTGCTCGACGGCTGGCACGGCGACACCAGCCGGATGTTCTATGCCGGCGAGCCGCCGCTCAAGGCGACGCGGCTGGTCGATGTGACCTACGAATGCCTGATGCTGGGGATCGAGGCGGCGAGTAGACCGGGCGCGCGGCTGGGCGATATCGGCGCCGCGATCGAGGCGCATGCGCGCCAGTTCCGCTACGGCGTGGTGCGCGAATTCTGCGGCCATGGTCTGGGCCGCCTGTTCCACGACGCGCCCGAGGTGATCCACGCGGCGAAGGCGGGGACCGGCCCGGAACTGAGGCCCGGCATGTTCTTCACCATCGAGCCGATGATCAATGCCGGCAAGCCGTGGGGCAAGGTGCTCAAGGACGGCTGGACCGCGGTGACCCGCGACAAGTCGCTTTCGGCACAGTTCGAGCATTCGATCGGGCTGACCGAGGACGGGGTGGAGATCTTCACCGAAAGCCCGAAGGGGCTGCACAAGCCGCCTTATTGATGGCGACGGCGCAGGCGGAACTGACCGCGCGCATGGCAGACCAGTTCGGTCTGGAAATCATCAGATTTCGGCATTGGGACAGTCTGCTGTTCGGTGACGGTGAAGTGCAGAAAATGTTCACGCCGAAATCCAAGCGGATCATGCTCGGTGCGCCGAAGGACCGAATGATCATCGGCGATCTCATCTTCGTCCCGGTACGCGCCTTCACGACGCTGCGCGCGCCCTCGCAGAAGTTCGAACGACCTGAGCATTGGGCTGGCTGTCCCATCGCCAACTTTCCTTGGCTGACGGGATATTGCTGGCTGTCGGATATGCCGGTTGACCGACGCTTGATCCAAGGGATTAGGGAACTTGTTGATGCGCTCCCGGACTACGAGAAAGGCTGGGAGGAACAATTCGGCGAAGGCTTCTTCGCAAATGAACCGCGTCAAACGGTGGCTGCGTTGGTCGCTTTTCTGCGACGATTGGCCCCCGAACCGAGCTCTGGATCGAGAGAAATCTAAACTTCCCGGACCGACCGTAGCGCTGCCCCGCCCGCAAACGGCGCGATCGCCACCAGCACCAGGCTGATTGCTCCCGCGAAGGCGACGCCGCCGGTGTCTCCGCGCGCGAGGCTGCCGGCGCCGAAGATCAGGATCGGTACCGCCAGCGGCACCAGCAGCAGGCCCGCCAGCGCGGCGCTCGCGCGCAGGCTCGCGGTCAGCGCGGCGATGGTGACGCCGATCGCGGCGAGGCCCGGCGTGCCTGCGAGCAGGCCGAGTAGCAGCAGGCGCAGCGTCTCGCCTTGCAGGCCGAGCAGCGCGGCGGCGGGGAGGGTGGCGAGCAGCAGCAGCGGGGCGAAGCTCAGCCAGTGCGCGAGCAGGCGGACGGCGACGATCGTCTCCTCCGATATGCCGCGCAGCGCGAGCTGGTCGAAGGTGCCGAGGTCGATATCGGGCGCGATCAGCCGGTCCAATGGCAGGATCGCGGCGAGCAGCGCGGCGATCCAGATCACCCCGCCGCCGGTGCGCGCCAGCATCACCGGGTCGGGCCCGACCGCGAAGGGGAACAGCATCGCCACCGCGAGGAAGAACAGCAGCGGCAGCAGCGAACCTCCACGCGCGCCGCCGGGCAGCAGCATGGCGAGATCGCGCTTGAGTAGGGTGGCGAACACTATGCCCCTCCCCCTTGAGGGGGAGGCCGGGTGGGGGTGCTCGGCGGTTGCGGTGGCGCCGTACACCCACCCCTAGCCCCTCCCTTGAGGGAGGGGGATTCGGCGTAGCGTGTCAGTTCCAAAGTTTCACAACCTGGCAATTCCATCGGCTGGTGCGATGCGACCACGCACACCCCGCCGTTTTCGCGATGCTTGCTGACCAGCGCCTCGATCAGCTCGCGCGCCGCGCCGTCGAGGCCGTTGAGCGGCTCGTCGAGCAGCCAGACATGCGCCGACTGGTCGAGCAGCCGCGCGAACGCCGCGCGCTTGCGCTGGCCGGTCGAGAGATAGCGCACCGGCACGTCGGACAGTTCGGCGATCTCCATCGCTTCGGCGCTGCGCGTGCCGGTGACGCAGCCGTCGACCCTGCGCCAGAAGGCCAGCGCGGCGCCGAGCGGCAGGTCCGGGTCGAGTGCAGGGCGCTCGTCGACCAGCCCGACCGCACCGTGCCGCGTCACCTCGCCCGCAAAGGGGTGCGACAGGCCCGCGAGCAGCCGGATCAGGCTCGACTTGCCGATTCCGTTGGGGCCGGTGACATGCACCGCGCCCCCGCTCGCGAGCGACAGGTCGAGGCCGGTGAACAGCACCCGGTCGCCGCGGCGGCAGGCGAGATCCTTCGCGGCGAGAGACGCTTGCATGGCGGCGGGCGATAAGCGAAAGCCGGACCGGCGACAAGAAAGGGCACATCATGGGCGTCGAGAAGCTTTCCGAGGAAGACCGCGACAACTGGCTCAAGGCGCTGCCCGGATGGTCGCTGTGCCGCGACGGGGATGCAATCGCGCGCAGCTTCGAATTCAAGGATTTCAACGAGGCGTTCGGTTTTATGACCCGCGTCGCGCTGCTCGCCGACAAGCAGGACCACCATCCCGAATGGTCCAATGTCTACAACAGGGTCGAGATCACGCTCACCACGCACGATGCCGATGGCTTATCGCACCGTGACACGCGGCTGGCCAAGGCGATCGACAAGCTGGTGTAATCAGCGCCCGAGCGTGCCCTCGCGCGGGGTCGGACCGAGATCGTAGAGCAGGCATTCGTAGTACAGCCGCTCGCGGCCGCGCGCCGTCGCGCCGGGGGTGGTCGGGCGGCTGTTTTCGCGGGTGCATTCGGTGTCGTAGCGCGCCTGCTCCTCGGGCGTGCGCTCGCCGACCTCGGGGCCGCCGATCAGCGGGTAGCTCTTGTACTCGCGGCTCGGCGTTCCGTAGAGCGCGCGGAACGCGTCGAGCGCCATCGGGTGGTAGAGCGTGCCGTGGGTCTCGGAATCGCCTGCGTCGACGAAGGTCCAGCCGAGATCCCCCGGCGCATGCGCGCGCAGGGCGTCGACCAGCCGCTCGGTGCCTTCGCGGTGCCAGTCGCCCTCATTGGCGGTTGCGAGATAGAGCCGCCGGTCGCCCGCCGGGAACCGGGCGAAATAGTCTGCCGCGGTCTTTCCGTACTTCATCTCCTCCCACCACAGGCTCGGCGAAATGGCGATGTAGTCGTCGAACAGGCCGGGCGTTTCGAGCAGCGTCTCGATCACGAACAGCGCCGCGAGCGATTCGCCCATCAGCGCGGTGCGGCCGTCGGTGCGGTAGCGGCCTTCGACGAAGGGGAGCAGCTCCTCGGCGAGGAAACGGCGAAACTTGCCGGAGCCGCCCGGCGTCGCGCGCAGGCTTTCTTCGTATGGTTTCGGATCGGCGACGGGCGGCGCCAATTCGTGGCGGCGGTTCACGCTTTCGATTCCGACCAGGATGAAGGGCGCGAAGCTGTAATTCATCTCGCGGCTTTGGGCGATGCCGGCGATGTGGGGGAAATCCTGCGCCGGGCCGCCGTCGAGCATGAACACGACCGGGAAGCGGGCCTCGCCATCGGCCGCGTATTCGGCAGGCAGGCGTACCGCGATGCGCCGTTCGCTGCCGAGCACGGCGGAAGGAACGGTGTAGGTCTCGCCGACGACGACCGGCTCGGCGGCGGGCTCCTGCGCCACCAGCGGAGCGGCCAGGGCGAGGGCGAGTGCGGCACCTAGCGCCTTCCAGGAGATCATCCGGGTTTCTCCTAGCGTCCCAGCGGGCGGAAGCTCTCGCGGCCCATCTTGCGCACCCGACCGGGCATCCAGCGCGCGCCGAAGGCGATCTTGCGCGCGGTCTTGCCGACCAGCGTGTGGAGCTTCTCGCCATGCACCGCCTCCCACGCCGCCTCGGCGACGTCCTCGACCGGCGTGATCTCGAGCCCGGCGTCGACCACACGCTGGCGGATCGCCTCGTTCGAGGCGGCATTGGGATTGTGTTCGAGCAGCGGCGTGTCGATGAAGCTGGGGCAGAGCGAGCGGACCCTGATTTCGTCGTCGAACCATTCGCCGTCGAGGCTCTCGGTGATCCCGCGCACACCGAACTTGGTCGCGGAATAGACGCTCGCGCCCGGCGTGCCGTAGAGGCCCGCCGCGCTGGCGGTGTTGAGCAGGCAGGAACCCGGCGCGGTCTTCTTGAGGTGCGGATAGGCCGCCTGCGCGCCGAACAGGACGCCTTTCAGGTTGATGTCGAGGCAGCGAGTGATCTCGTCCTCGCCGTTGTCGGTCAGCGATCCGCCGAGCGGGATGCCGGCATTGTTGGCGAGCACGTCGATCCGCCCGCCCGATGCGGTGGAGAAGGAATTCAACGCCACGTCCCATGCCGCGCGCTCGCGCACGTCGAACACGTGGCCGTAGGTAAAGCCGTTGCCGATCAGGCTCTCGGTCTCCTTGATCCCGGCCTTGTCGATATCGCCGAGCCCGACGAACCAGCCTTCGCCGGCGAACTTGCGCGCGATGGCGCGGCCGATGCCCGAACCGCCGCCGGTGACGAAGATGGCCTTTTTTGCGCTCACGCTGTCCCTCCCTGCCAAAAACGAAGCCGCGCGCAGCGGTAACTGCGCGCGGCCCGTTTTGCCAGCGACTTTACGTAAACGTCAGTCGCCGAGCAGGTCTTCGAGCCCCTTCACATGCTCCGCGCCCTCGACGATTTCGGCGGTCGAGGGTTCGAGCGCATCGCCGATCGGCTCGGCGCGGCCGCCGAGGCATTCGGCGAGGAAATTCTCGGTCACGGCGGTGAAGGAGATATTGTTGACCGGCCTGGCGAAACCGTGGCCTTCGTCCGGGTAGAGCACGTAGGTGACGGGGATGCCCGCTTCCTTCATCGCGGCGACGATCTGGTCGCTCTCGGCCTGCTTGACGCGCGGATCGTTGGCGCCCTGCGCGATCAGCAGCGGCTTGGTGATCTCGCTCGCCTTGTAGAGCGGGCTCGCCGCCTTGAGCAGGGCGAGGCCTTCCTCGGTCGACGGATCGCCCATCCGGGTGTGGAACAGCTTCACCAGCGGCGCCCAATAGGGCGGGATCGTCTCGAGCAGCGTTTCGAGGTTGGACGGGCCGACGATATCGACTCCGCAGGCGAATTTCTCGGGCGTGAAAGTCAGCCCGGCCAGCGTCGCGTAGCCGCCGTAGGAGCCGCCCATGATCGCGACCTGGTCGGCGCCGGTGATACCCTCGGCGATCGCCCAGTCGGTTGCGTCGATAAGGTCGTCGTGCATCTTGAGCCCCCATTGCAGGTTGCTCGCATTGATGAAGTCCTTGCCGAAGCCGGTCGAACCGCGGAAGTTGACGCTCATCACCGCGTAGCCGCGATTGGCGAGCCACTGATGCAGGCTGTTATAGCCGAAGCCGTCGCGCGCCCACGGCCCGCCATGGACCAGCAGCACCATCGGCACCGGCGCGTCGGGGCGCCCGTCCATATCGGCATCGCTGCCCGGCGGCAGGGTGAGGTAGGAGGGCAAAGTGAGCCCGTCGCGGCTGGCGATCTCGAGTGCGTGCATCGGCTGCAGCGGTGCGCCTTCGAGTTCGGGGCGGGCGGTGTAGAACGGCGACAGCGTCTGCGCTTCGCGGTCGTAGATATAGGTCGCCGACGGCGCGGTCAGCGGGTCGTTCCACACGATCCAGGTGCTGTCGTCCTCGGTCCGCGACTGGACGCCGAATTCGCCGTCGAGCTTGCCGTCGAGGAATTCGAGCGCCGCCTTCACCTCGGGATCCATCGCGGTCCATTCGGTCTTCAGGTACTCGACCGAATAGGCCTCGACCACGCCGGTCTTGGGATCGCGGATGGTCCCGCCGATATCGGCCTTGTCGTTCTCCGCGACGATGGTGGTTTCGCCGGTCGCCATGTCCTGCGCCACAAGCGCGGCGGTGTTGCGGCCGCGGCTGTCGAGCCAGTAGAGCGTCGAGCCGTCGGTGGTGTAGCCGGCCGGGCTGGTGGTGAGCGAATCCTCCATCGCGGTGCTGGCGAAGGGCTCTTCCTCGACTTTGTTGTCGACGACGTGGAAATAGTCGGTCCCGCCCTCGGCGTTCTGGCGCAGCGCCATGCGCACGGTCAGCGTGTCGTCGGCCATGAAGCCGGCATAGCCTTCGTTCTCGATCACCTGCGTCAGTTCGCCCGTGTTGAGATCGAGCAGGTAGACGTCGTGGAACTGCGGGTTGCGGTTGTTGAGGCCGACCAGGATCTTGTCGCGGATCTGCTCCGACCCGCCGATCAGCGTGACGCGGGTGTTCTCGAACGGCGTCAGCGTCGTCTCCTCGCCGCTCTCGACATCGATCCCGTAGAGCAGGAAGTTCTCGTCGCCGCCCTTGTCCTGGATGTAGAGCAGGCTGTTCGAATCGGGCGCCCAGAAATATTGCCGGATCGGGCGGTCGGTCGCCTCGGTCATGACCCTGGCATTGTCGGGATCGTCGACCGGCGCCATCCATACGTTGAGCACGTCGTTGCTCGGGGCGAGCCAGCTGAGCCACTTGCCGTCGGGGCTGATGCGGCCCTGCGCGCGGGTCGGATTGCCGAACAGGTGGTCGCGCGGGATCAGCGGGGCGGCTTCTTCGGTCTGGGTCATCTGGTCTCCGGATTGGGAATGGTGGTCGGCCAGCACGGCCTGCGGCGCGGCGGTCGCGAGACCGGCGGCGGCACAGCCGAGCAACAGGGTGCGGGTCAAGGAAATTCGCATTGTCGGGTTCTCCTCCATGTGACAAGTATCCTTTACATGACCGGAGGGCTTTTGGCCACAGCCAATTCTACCAACGGCGGATATTGTTCCAGCAAAGCTGAAACGGATGCGGCACCGGCCCACTCCCCCACCCGGCCACCCATAGGTTACTATAGTCGAGGTGGCCGGGTGGGGGAGTGGGCCGGTGCCGCCCCAGCGAAGCTGGAAAGCCAACTTACAGCGCAGGATTATCGTAAGCGTGCCAGGTGAAAATCGCGATCGCGCCGCGATGCGGGCGCCACGGTTCGGCGAGTGCGCGCGCGTCCTTTTCCGAGGGGCGCTCCGGCAGCGCGAGGATCTTTCCGATCCCGGCCTGCACCGCGAGATCGCCCGCGGGCCAGATATCGGGGCGGCCCTCGGCGAACAGCAGGTAGATTTCCGCCGACCACCGCCCGATTCCCTTGATCCGCACCAGTTCGGCGATCGCCTCCTCGTCGTCCTGCGGCAGGTTGTCGAGATCGAGCGCGCCGCTTTCGACCAGTTCGCACAGGCTGCGTGCGTAGCCCTGCTTCTGGCGCGACAGACCGCAGGCGCGCAGCGTGTCGAAATCGCGCGCAAGCAGTTCGCACGCCGCCATCTCCTCGCCCAGCTCTGTCTCCATCTTGCGCCACACCGAAGCGGCGGCGGCGACGCTGACCTGCTGGCCGACGATGGTCCTGAGCAACGTGCGGTAGCCGGTCGGGCGGATGCGCGGTTCGGGATAGCCGACCGCATCGCGCGCGCGGGCGATCGCCGGTTCGGCTGCGGCCACGGCGTCGATCCCCTCGCGGATCGCTTCGGCGCTGATACCCATCGTCTCTCCCGTCTCGCGCCTTGCCAAAATCGGGCGCATTGCCTAGCAGCCCGCGCGAAGGCCGCCCGGCGGCCCAACACGACAAGGGAACCGCACATCATGCCCAAGCTGACCGTCGTCAACCGCGAAGGCGAAGAATCGACCATCGAGGTCGAGGATGGCCTGACCGTGATGGAAGCGATCCGCGACAACGGCTTCGACGAGCTGCTCGCCTTGTGCGGCGGCTGTTGTTCCTGCGCGACCTGCCATGTGCATGTCGACCAGGCGTTCATGGGCGTGCTGCCCGAGATGAGCGAGGACGAGGACGACCTGCTCGAATCGAGTGATCACCGCAACGAGCAGTCGCGCCTCGGCTGCCAGTTGCCGTTCACGGCCGAGCTGGACGGGCTGAAGGTTACCATCGCGCAGGAAGATTGATTTTCAATCCTCCCCATCGTCTTGCGATGGGGAGGATTTCAGTGCCGGAAGGTAATCTGCATTGCCCGCTTGCGCGCCAACCCCTACCTCCGCCCCCATGAACATCACCAAGCCCTACGGCAACACGCTCGACCTGATCGGCAACACGCCGCTGGTGCGGCTGGCCGGGCCGAGCGAAGCGGCGGGTTGCGACATCTTCGGCAAATGCGAGTTCGCCAATCCCGGCGCCAGCGTGAAGGACCGCGCCGCGCTCGGCATCATCCGCGATGCGGAGGCGCGCGGCGAGCTTAAGCCCGGCGGCTGCGTGGTCGAGGGGACCGCCGGCAATACCGGGATCGGCATCGCGCTGGTCGCCAATGCGCTCGGCTACAAGACCATCATCGTCATGCCCGACAACCAGTCGAAGGAGAAGATGGACACCTTGCGCGCGCTCGGTGCGGAACTGGTAACGGTGCCGCCGACCAAATATTCCGACTGCAACCATTTCGTCCACACCTCGCGCCGGCTGGCGCAGGAGACCGAGGGTGCGGTGTGGGCCAACCAGTTCGACAACACCGCCAACCGCAAGGTGCATCTCGAAGGCACCGCCGCAGAGCTGTGGGAGCAGCTGGAGGGCCGGGTCGACGGCTTCACCTGCGCCGCGGGCACCGGCGGCACGATCGCCGGAGTCGGGCTCGGGCTGAAGGAGCGCGACGACAAGGTCACCATCGCGCTGACCGACCCACACGGCGCGGCGCTCTACAACTATTACGCCACTGGCGAGTTGAAGGCCGAGGGTTCCTCGGTCGCGGAGGGGATCGGGCAGGGGCGCGTGACCGGAAATCTCGAAGGCGCGCCGATCGATACGCAGTTCCGCATCTCGGACGAGCAGGGCCTCGAATGGGTCGCGCGGCTGCTGCGCGAGGAGGGGCTTTGCCTCGGCCTGTCCTCGGGGATCAACGTCGCCGGGGCGATCGAGCTCGGCAAGCAGCTGGGCAAGGACGCGCGCGTGGCCACGATCCTGTGCGATACCGGCTTCCGCTATCTCTCGACGCTCTACAACGCCGAGTGGCTGCGCGCGAAGGAGTTGCCGGTGTTCGACTGGCTGGCCGATGCGTGACCGGCGCGATTGACTGGCGGCGCCGTTAGGCTAGCCTGACCAGATGCGAACCCTGAGCGAATTGCTGGCCGGCGACGAGGACGAGACGACCGAGACTGCGCCTGCGACGGCGCCGCTCGGCGGGACGCGCGCCGAGGCGGTCCAGCGGCTGCAGATCGGCGTGGCGGGGCTGGGCGCGATGGTGCTGCTGATCGGGCTCGCCAACGTCATCATGAACCAGGCGAACCAGACCGAATCCACCGTCGTTCCCGAGGCGGCAGCGACCGTCGAACCGGAACCCGTCACCGTGCCGCAGAACGATCCGCTGGCCGAGGCGGGCGTGGTGCCCGACCTGCCCGCCGAGCCGACGCCCACGCCGACACAGGAGCCCGCCATCGTTCCCGAGCAGGGCAATGCGCCGCCGCGGCCGCAATAGGGTGATCTCCACCGCGGCGGCTCTCGCCCTGCTGCTGGGTTCGGGCGGCTGCGAAGGGGCCGAAGCGCCGGTGGACAAGCCCGATCTCGGCCTTTCGTCGACCTTGCCGATCTACTGGAACGAGACCGCCGGGATCGGCGAACTGCTGCAGGATGCGGGCGAACCGCCCTGGCCGCGCACGGTGCTCGCCGAACGCTTCGATCTCGTTCCGCTCGACAGCCTGGCCGCCGATCCCGGGCTCGGGACACTGGACGCGCTGCTGCTGGTCCAGCCGCGTGCGCTGTCGGCGGCGGAGAACGTCGCACTCGACGACTGGGTACGCGGCGGCGGGCGGGTGCTGCTGTTCGCCGATCCGTTGCTGACCGCGCATTCGCGCTTTCATATCGGCGACCGGCGGCGGCCGCAGGACGTCGTGCTGCTGTCGCCGATTCTCGCGCGCTGGGGCCTCGAACTCGAATTCGACCCCGAGCAGCCCGAAGGCGAGCGGCTGGTCGATATCGGCGCGCTCGAGATACCGGTCAATTTCGCCGGACGTCTCGGGCCGACCGGAGACGGAAGCGATTGCACCTTTGCCGGCGGCGGGCTGGTCGCGCGCTGCCGAATCGGCGAGGGGCACGCGACGATCGTCGCAGATGCTGCGCTGTTCGAAACGCATGAAGGGGATTCCGCTGCGAGTCGCAAAGGTGTATTGGACGCCCTGACGGTCGACCTGGTCCGGGAATCGCGGGAAAAACGGGACTGACGGGGACCATGCGACTCCGGAGCGGGGAAAATCGGGGGCAGGCGGGGGATCGATCGGGATTCGGCGGGATTTCAGGTTCTCGGTCAAAACAAGATATGAGATAAGTATCTGAAATAGAGGCATATTCACTCCAATCCCCAGATCCCCCTAAATTTCCCCTTCCATCCCGTGGGTTAGAAGGTTAATACCGCCTTCCATCAGGCAAGCTGTTTGCTGTTGCGTTCCGCATTTCCGCGGATCGCGCCGCTCGCGACTGCGCGGGCGGCGGCGGAGAAGTCTTGCCTGCGAGAGAAACCCTGTGGCGAGGGAATGGGGCAAGGGTGGCGGACGAGGCATTCGAAGGTTTCAGCGGCTACGGCTTCTCGTTGCGAGACGAGAAGGGCCGGTTCGCGATTCCGGTCGATTTCCGCTCCGACCTGAAGCAGGCCAGCGACGGCAGGAAGACGATCTGCCTCGATATCCACCCCGACTGGGAATGCGCCTCCGCCTTCGGCCTGTCGCGCCGCCGCGACATCAAGTCGATCATCGCGCAGGCGCGCGAGGATGCGCGCGAGAACAACGAGCGTTTCGACCGGCTCGAACTGACCGCGCAGCTGACCGGCTTCTCCAAGATCGCCTTCGACGATAGCGGGCGCTTCGTCATGCCGTCGGACCTGCTCGAGGATTGCGGCATCGAAGACGCGATCTACTGGCACGCGGTCGACGACCATATCGCGCTGTTCAACCCCGAGATCCTCTACGATCGCGGTCCGCGCTTCATGCGCAACCGCTGCCGCCGCGCCGAGCGCGAGGCGCGTGCCAAGGCCGCCGCCAAGGCGAAGAAGTCGTGACATCCCCGCATATCCCCGTCCTCCTCGACGAGGCGATCGCCGCGCTCGACCCGCAGCCGGGCGACGTGGTGGTCGACGCCACTTTCGGCGCCGGCGGCTATACCCGCGCGCTGCTCGACCGCGGCGCGACCGTCCACGCCTTCGACCGCGATCCCGATGCCATCGCCATCGGTCGCGAGTGGGACGAGGCGCGCGCCGAGCCGCCGCGGCTGGTGCTCCACCCGCGCCGCTTTTCCGAGATGGTGTCTGCACTTGCCGAAGCCGGCGTGGCGCAGGTCGACGGGATCGCGATGGATATCGGCGTGTCCTCGATGCAGCTCGACCGCCCCGAGCGCGGCTTCGCCTTCTCCGCCGACGGTCCGCTCAACATGCTGATGGAGCAGGAGGGCGAGACCGCTGCCGATTTCCTCAACGCCGCCGATGCCGAGGACATTGCCGACGTGCTCTACCGCTACGGCGAGGAGCGCCAGTCGCGCCGTGTCGCGCGCGCGATCGTCGCCGCGCGCCCGCTCGAGACCACCGGCGAACTGGCGCGGGTGGTGCGCAAAGCGCTCGGATACCGGCCCGGCGCACCCAAGGACCCCGCGACGCGCAGCTTCCAGGCGATCCGCATCCATGTGAACGGCGAACTCGACGAGCTTGCCGCGGGGCTGAGCGCCGCAGAGCGCCTGTTGCGCTCGGGCGGCAGGCTCGCGGTGGTTTCCTTCCACTCTCTCGAGGACCGCCAGGTCAAGCGATACCTCCGCGACGCTTCGCAGCGCGCGGGCGGCTCCCGCCACCTGCCCGAGATCGAGGGCGAGAAGCCCGTCTTTACCAGGGTCTCGAAGGCGATCCGCCCGTCCGACGCCGAAATCGCCCGCAACCCGCGCGCGCGCTCCTCCACGCTGCGCCACGCGACCCGCACTTCGGCTCCGGCGAGGGAGGCGGCATGATGGCCCCCGGCAGCCGCCTCCGCCAGCTCGGCTGGGCCTTCGTGCTGGTCGCCTGCATGGCGATCTTCGCCGCGCTCACTTTCAAGGTCAACGCGGTCAAGAGCGAGGTCGCGCTGGCCGAGCGCCAGATCATCGCGCTCGAGCGCGAGAAGCTGCTGCTCGAGACCGAGTTCCAGGCGCGCACCAGCCAGCAGCAACTCGCCGACTGGAACCGGATCGAATACGGCTATGCCGCGCCGCGCGCAGACCAGTATCTCGACAACGAACGCCAGCTCGCCGCGCTCGGCATGGCGCGCGCCGAGGGCGCGCCCGATCCGATCCGCGTCGCGCAGGCGCGCGAGGAGGACGACGAGGGATTGCTGGCGATGGTCTCGCCGCTGACCGGCGAACCGGCCGGCGAGGACGAAGCCGAAGAAGCCGACGCGAAGCCTTCCGGCGGGGAAATGTCCGCGCCGCGCTCGCTCGCCGACCGCCTGACGCGGCGCACGCCGCTGTCCGGCCCCAGCGCGAGCGTTGCCGAATGAACGCGCTGACGATCAGCACCGCGATTTCCTCGGGCCGTGTCCAGCTCGTCACATTGCGGCGGCGCTCGCTGCTGATGGCGCGCATGCGGGTGCTGCTGATCGCGCTGCTGTTCGCCAGCGTCGCGCTGGTGGCGGTGATGCGGATCGCCTTTCTCGGGCTCAGCGATCGCGCGACCAGCTTCACCTCGCTCGAAGAGGCGCTGCTCCCGCCGCGCGGCGAGATCACCGACCGCAACGGCGTGCCGCTGGCGCGCGCCTTCCCCGCCTATGCGCTGTGGTACAATCCCGAAGCGCTCGGCGATCCCGACAATCCGCTGGTCAAGAGCCCGCGCGAGATCGCAGCCGAACTCAAGACCATCTTCCCCGAGATCGACGCCGACGAGGTCGCCGAGAAGCTCGCCTCGGGCAAGCGCGGATATCTCCGCCGCCGGGTGCTCCCCGAGGAGGCCAACCGGGTGCAGGAAATCGGCGAACTGGCGCTCGAACTGCCGCGCGAGACCGAACGGCACTACCCGCAAGGCTCCATGGCGGCGCATGTGCTCGGCTACGTCGATGCAGACGGCAACGGCCATGTCGGGATGGAAAAGGTGCTCGACGAGCGGCTGAGCGATCCCGCCCGGCGCGCCGAGCCGGTCGCGCTGTCGATCGACACGCGCGTGCAGGGCGCACTCGAGGACGAATTGCGCCGCGGCATGCTGGCGACCAATGCTGCGGGCGCCGCCGGGGTGGTGCTCGACGTCGATACCGGCGAGATCATGGCGCTCGCCTCGCTGCCAGATTTCGACCCCAACGCGATCGACGCGGAGGGCGCGGAGAACATGTACAGCCGCGTCACCAGCGAGGTCTACGAACTGGGGTCGACCTTCAAGCCGATCACCGTCGCCGCCGCGATCGACGCGGGGACGGTGCGCGATTTCGGCAAGCGCTACCAGGCCAACCAGCCGCTCAAGTTCGGGCGGTTCAGCATCCGCGACAGCCACGATCTCGGCGCCTCGCTCAACGTGCCGCAATCGCTGATCCATTCCTCCAACATCGTCACCGGCCAGATCGCCGACGAGCTGGGGGCCGAGCGGCTGCGCCGCACGATGATGGATCTCGGCATGAACGAGAAGCCCTATGTCGAGCTGCCTGCTACCGGCAAGCCGATCTGGCCGGGCGAGAAATGGGCGCGGGTGCGCAACGTTACGGTTAGCTACGGCCACGGCATTTCGGTGACCCCGCTGCATCTCGCCAGCGCCTATGCCGCGCTGGTGAATGGCGGCGTGTGGCGGCCTTCGACGCTGCACAAGCTCGACCCGCGCGACATCCCCAAGGGACGGCGCGTGTTCAAGGCCTCGACCAGTTACCGGATGCGCCAGCTGCTGCGGTTGATCGCGATCTACGGCACCGGGCGTAACGCCGATGCCGAGGGCTACCGCGTTGGCGGCAAGACCGGCAGCGCCGAGAAAGCGGTGGGCGGGCGCTACAGCCGCAAGCTGCTCGTCTCGACTTTTGCCGCCGCCTTCCCGATGGACAAGCCGCGCTACGTCGTCGTCGCCATGCTCGACGAACCCAAGGGCACCACCGCCAGCTCGTTCCAGCGCACCGCGGCGTGGAACGCGGCGCCGATCGTCGGGCGGCTGGTGCCACGCGTCGGCCCGCTGCTCGGGGTGATGCCCGACGATACGCGCGACGTCGATATCAGCGATTTGCGTCCGCTGCTGCCCGAGGCGAACCGGTGAAGCTGGCGCGGCTTCTTTCCGCCGCGGGCCGGGCGACTTCCGAGGAGGTCGCGGGCGAGGTGACCGGCTTCGCGATCGACCATCGCAAGGTCGCGCCCGGCACGGTGTTCGGCGCCTTCCGGGGCACGCAGGTCAATGGCGAGGAGTTCATCCCCGCCGCGGTCGAGGCGGGGGCGGTCGCGGTGGTGACGCGGCCCGAGATCCATGTCGAGGGCGCCTGGCACGTCGCCGATCCGCAGCCGCGCCGCGCCTTTGCGGAAATCGCGGCGCAGTATTTCCGCCCGGTGCCCGAGGTGATCGTCGCGGTCACCGGCACCAACGGCAAGACCTCGACCGTCGAGATGACCCGCCAGCTGTGGCGCATGGCGGGCGAGCGCGCGGCGAGCATCGGCACGCTCGGCGTGACGACCCCCGACGAGAGCGTATCGACCGGGCTGACCACGCCCGATATCGTCACCTTCCTCTCCAACATGAGCGGGCTCGCGCGCGAGGGCGTGACGCATGTCGCCTACGAGGCGTCGAGCCACGGCCTGTCGCAATTCCGCAACGAGGGGCTGCCGGTGGCGGCGGCCGCCTTCACCAATTTCAGCCGCGACCACCTCGATTACCATGAAAGCATGGAGGATTATTTCGCGGCCAAGATGCGCCTGTTCGACGAGGTGGTGTCGGACGGCGCGAGCGTGGTGGTCTGGACCGGAAATAGCGAGTGGACCGGCCGGGCTATCGAGCACGCACGGAAACGTGACCTGCGCGTGCTCACGGTGGGCGAGCGGGGGGATTTCATCCGCCTGCTCGCCCGTTCCCCCACGCAATTGGGGCAGGAGATCGAAGTCGAACATGACGGCGAGACGCGCAAACTGCGCCTGCCGCTGATCGGCGAATACCAGGTCGCCAACGCGCTCACCGCCGCCGCTCTGGTGCTGGCGACGGGCGGTTCGGCCTCTTCGGTGTTCGATGGCGTCTCGCGGCTGCAGCCGGTGCGCGGTCGGCTCGAACGCGCGGTGATCGCACCGTCCGGCGCGCCGGTCTATGTCGACTACGCGCACACCGCGGACGCGCTCGAAGCGGCGATCGCCGCGCTGCGTCCGCATGTCGAAGGACGGCTGATCACGGTGTTCGGCGCGGGCGGCGATCGCGACCACGGCAAGCGCGGCCCGATGGGCGCGGCGGCATCCAGCGGCTCGGACGCGGTGATCGTCACCGACGACAATCCGCGCGGCGAGGATCCGGCGGCGATCCGGCGGGAGGTGCTCGCCGGGGCGGGTGGCAATGCGCGCGAGATCGGCGACCGGCGCGAGGCGATCGCTGCGGCCGTCGCCGAGGCGGGCCGCGACGATATCGTGCTCGTCGCGGGCAAGGGACACGAAACGGGACAGATCGTGGGATCGGGAGAAACTATGCGGATATTGCCGTTCGACGATGTCGAGGTGGCGCGCGAATGCGCGGCGATGGCGGGAGCCTCGGCATGAGCGCGGCGGTGCATGCCGCGCTGCGTTCGTGGCCGGTCACCACGCGCGATGCGCTGCCGCTGGCGCTGTGGAGCGCGGCCGAAATCGCGGCCGCGACCGGCGGCACGGCGAGCGGCGAGTTCCAGGTCTCGGGCGTCGAGATGGATTCGCGCGACGTGCGCAGCGGCGACCTGTTCGTCGCGCTCAAGGGCGAGACGATGGACGGGCACCGCTTCGTCGACAAGGCCTTCGCCAACGGCGCGGCGGCGGCGCTGGTCGACCGCCCGGTCGAATATCCGCATGTGCTGGTCGAAGACACTACCGCGGCGCTCCACGCGCTCGCCTCCGCAGCGAGCGCCCGCGCGCATGCCATCCGCATCGGCGTGACCGGCTCGGTCGGCAAGACGGGTGTGAAAGAGGCGATCTTCGCCGCGCTCGAACGTTCGAGCCGCGGCGGCGCTCATCGTTCGGTGCGCAGCTACAACAACCATGTCGGCGTCCCGCTCAGCCTTGCGCGCATGCCCGCGCGCGCGCGCTACGGCGTGTTCGAGATGGGGATGAACCACGCGGGCGAAATGGCCCAGCTCACGCGCCACGTTCGCCCGCATGTCGCGGTCGTCACCACTATCGCTCCGGCGCATATCGAGAATCTCGGCAGCATGGAGGCGATCGCCGCCGCCAAGGCCGAGATCTTCGAGGGGCTGGAGAAGGGCGGCACGGCGGTCATCCCCGCCGACAGCGAGCATTTCGACCAGTTGCGCGACGCCGCCCAGACACAGGGCGCGCGCATCCTGTCTTTCGGACGCGCCGGGCATGCTGACGTCCGCCTGCTCGACGCGATCCCCTCCGCCAATGGCGGCTCGCTCGTCACTGCGGAGATGGGCGAGACGCGCGTCTGCTTCTCGGTCGCCGAGCCTGGCGAGCACTGGATTTCGAATGCGCTCGCGGTGATGGCCGCGGTCAAGGCGGCGGGCGGCGATCTCGGCGCGGCCGGTCTTGCGCTGGCCGAGATGGGCGGACTCAAGGGCCGCGGCGCGCGGCACCAGCTGTCCGCGCCGGGCGGCAAGGCGCTGCTGATCGACGAGAGCTACAACGCCAACCCGGCCTCGATGCGCGCCACGTTGCGCCAGCTCGGCCAGACTCCGGCGACGCGCCGGATCGCGGTGCTCGGCAGCATGAAGGAACTGGGCGATTTCGCCGACCGCTTCCACGCCCAACTCGCCGAGCCGCTCGCCGAGGCGAAGGTCGACCATGCGGTGCTGGTCGGCGACGAGATGCGCGCGCTCGCGCGGCATTTGGGGAAAGGCGCGCACGAAGCGCTTGCCGCGGGGCTTACATACGCGCATTGCGATGGGCCTGCCGAAGCGATCGCGGCGCTGGAGGAATACGGCATCACCGCGGGCGATGCGATCCTCGTCAAAGGGTCCAATTCGGTCGGGCTCGGCAGGCTGGTGGCCCATTTCACGGGCCGGAAATAGAACGATGCGGCGGGACGCCTGAATGCTCTATCTGATCGCCGAGTGGCTGAATTTCGAGGGGCCGTTCAACCTCGTCCGCTACCAGACCTTCCGCGCCGGTGCGACGCTGATGACCGCGCTCGTCATCGGCCTCGTCATCGGCCCGAAATTCATCAACATGCTGCGCGTGCGGCAGGGCAAGGGGCAGCCGATCCGCGAGGACGGCCCGCAGACGCATTTGGCCAAGGTCGGCACCCCGACCATGGGCGGGCTGATGATCCTGATCGCGCTCATCCTCGCGATGCTGATCTGGATGGACCTGCGCAATCCGTTCGTGTGGGCGTGCATCGCGGTGACCACCGGCTTCGGCCTGATCGGCTTCCTCGACGATTACGACAAGGTCGCCAAATCGAGCCATCGCGGCGTGCCGGGCAAGGTGCGGCTGCTGTTCGAATTCCTCGTCGCCGGGGTCGCCTCGTGGATCGTGGTGAGTCAGGTCAACACGTTCCTCTACGTGCCGTTCTTCAACAATCTCGGCTTCGAGCTGGGGCCGTTCTACTACGTCTTCGCCGCCTTCGTGATCGTCGGCGCGGGCAATGCGGTCAACCTGACCGACGGGCTCGACGGGCTGGCGATCATGCCGGTGATCATCGCCGCGGGCACCTTCGGGATCATCGCCTATCTCGTCGGGCGGGTCGACTATTCGGAATATCTCGGCATCCCGCACGTGCCCGGCGCGGGCGAGCTGGCGATCCTGTGCGCGGCGATCATGGGGGCGGGGCTCGCCTTCCTGTGGTTCAACGCCCCGCCCGCGGCGGTGTTCATGGGCGATACCGGCAGCCTCGCGCTCGGCGGCGCGCTCGGCGCGATCGCGGTCGCAACCCAGCACGAGATCGTGCTCGCGGTGGTCGGCGGGCTGTTCGTGGTCGAGGCGCTGTCGGTCATCATCCAGGTGTTCTGGTTCAAGCGCACCGGCAAGCGCGTGTTCCGCATGGCGCCGATCCACCACCACTTCGAACAGCTCGGCTGGAGCGAGAGCAAGGTCGTGATCCGGTTCTGGATCGTCGCCATCGTGCTCGCGCTGATGGGCCTTGCGACGCTGAAGCTGCGGTGATCGTCTCGTCGGCCTTCTCCGGCAAGCGCTATGCCGTGCTCGGCCTTGCGAGGTCGGGGATGGCGGCGGTCGAGAGCCTGCTCGCGAGCGGCGCCCAGGTGACCGCGTGGGACCGGCAGGACAATGCCCGCGAGCGGCTCGAGGGCCGCTGCGAGCTGGCCGATCCGATGGAGATCGACCTGACCGGTTTCGACGGCGTGGTCGTGTCGCCCGGCGTGCCGCTCAACACGCACCCGATCGCTGCGCGCGCGGGGAAGTTCGGCGTGTCGATCATCGGCGATATCGAGCTGTTCGCGCTCGCCCGAGCCGACCTGCCGCCGCACAAGGTCGTGGGTATCACCGGCACCAACGGCAAATCGACAACCACAGCGCTGGTCGCGCATATCCTCGAGACTGCAGGCGTTCCGGTGACGATGGGCGGCAATATCGGCCTGCCGATCCTGGCGCAGGAGCCGCTGCCCGAAGGCGGTGCCTACGTGCTCGAACTGTCGAGCTACCAGATCGACCTGACCCGCTCGCTAGCGTGCGAAGCGGCGGCGCTGCTCAACATCACCCCCGACCACCTCGACCGCTATGACGGGTTCGAGGCCTATGCCTTTTCCAAGGGGCGGCTGTTCGCGATGCAGGGGAGCGGCCAGTTCGCCGTGTTCGGCTGCGCCGATGCACCGACGCGCGCCATCTGCCAGGCCGCGCAGGCGCGCCGGGCGGACGGGCGCGCGGTGTGCGTCGACTATGCCGATCTCGCCGAAATGCAGCATCGCTGGCCCTCGCTGCAGGGGCCGCACAATCTCGAAAACGTCGCCGCCGCCGTCGCCATGGTCGAGGAATTCGGCGTGCCGCGCAGCCGGTGGGTCTCCTCGCTCGAAAGCTTCCGCGGCCTGCCGCACCGGATGGAACGGCTCGGCGAATGGGCCGGGGTGCTGTATATCAACGACAGCAAGGCGACCAATGCCGACAGCACCGCTCCGGCGCTCGCCGCGTTTCCTCCGGAAGGCGAGGGTCCGCGCATCCACTGGATCGTCGGGGGTCTGCCCAAAGAGGACGGGCTCGGCGCCTGCGAGGCGCATCTCTCCAACGTGAGGGCTGCCTACACCATCGGCGAGGCCGGACCGCGCTTCGCCGAGCTGCTCGACGGGCGCGTTCCGGTGGTGAAGGCCGAATTGCTGTGCGAGGCGACCCGCCGAGCGGTCGAGGCGGCCGAGCCGGGCGACGTCATCCTGCTTTCCCCCGCCTGCGCCAGCTTCGACCAGTTCCGCGATTACGAGAAGCGTGGAGAGCATTTCCGCGACATCGTCTCCGCGCTGGTCGGCGCGACGCCGCCCACCGCCCCACGCATCGAGGGGACATCGGCGGCATGAGCGCGACCCAGCCTTATATCCCCCGCATCGGCGAGCGCGGCGCGGAGCGCGAGCGCTACCGCAGCTCGCGCCTGGTCGAGCTGAAGATCTGGTGGCGCGAGGTCGACCGCGTGCTGCTGTTCCTGATTCTGACGCTGATGGCGATCGGGACGGTAGCGGTCGCCGCCGCCTCGCCCGCCAGCGCGCGGCGCCTGTCGACGGCGGAGGTCACGCTGCCCGACCTGTATTTCTACTGGCAGCATCTGCGCGTGCAGCTGGTCGGGATCGTCGTCCTGCTCGGTGTTTCGATGCTGGCGAAGGACAATGCGCGGCGGCTCGGCGTGGTGGTCGCGGGGCTCATGCTCGGCCTGCTGTTTCTGGTCCCGGTCATCGGGTTCGAGGTCAACGGTGCGCGGCGCTGGATCGATCTCGGCTTTTCGTTCCAGCCATCCGAATTCCTCAAGCCCTGCTTCGCGGTGGCGCTCGCCTGGATTCTGTCGTGGCGCATCCGCGAGCCCAATCTGCCCGTGGTGGCGGTGGCAAGCGCGGCGATGGGGCTGATCGCTGTGCTGCTGATGTTGCAGCCCAATTTCGGCGCGACGATCCTGTTCGCGGGCGTGTGGTTCGTGCTGATCATGCTCGCGGGCGTCTCGCTGCCGCGGATCGGAGCGCTGATCGCCGCCGGGGTGACGCTGATGACGGCGACCTACTTCCTCTACGACAATGCGCGCTACCGCATCGATGCCTTCCTGTTCGGCGGCACCGCCTACGACCAGGTCGACCTTGCCGAGAAGACGCTGCTCGCGGGCGGCTGGACCGGCACCGGCATGTGGCTCGGCACGCAGAAGCTGCGGCTGCCCGAGGCGCATACCGACTATATCTTCTCGGTCATCGGCGAGGAGTTCGGGCTGGTCGTCTGCGCGTTGATCGTGGTGCTCTATCTTGCGCTGATCGTGCGCGTGCTCGTGAGAATGGCGGACGAGGAGAACCTGTTCACGCTGCTCGCCGCCACCGGCCTCGCGACGCAGATCGGCGGGCAGGCCTTCATCAACATCATGGTCAATTTGCAGCTGTTCCCCTCGAAGGGGATGACGCTCCCGCTGATCAGCTATGGCGGTTCGTCGACCATCGCGATGTGCCTCGCTGCCGGGCTGCTGCTGGCGATCACGCGGCGCAACCCCTTCCTCAGCCGCGAAAGCGCCGGGCTGCGCGCACTGCTTGCGCAGCAGCTCGGTAAGCGCGAAGGTGACCGGTCATGACCGCACCGAACACGAAGGCCTCGCGCCATTACGTCCTCGCTGCCGGGGGTACCGGCGGGCACCTGATCCCGGCCTTCGCGCTCGCGACCGAACTCGAGCGGCGCGGGCACCACGTCGCGCTGATCACCGACAAGCGCGGGGCGGAGATCCCCGGCAAGCCCGATTTCCTGCCCGCGCATGTCCTGCCCGCGGGCCGCTTCGGCAAGAATCCGCTGAGCTGGTTCAAGGGTGCCAAGGCGGTGATTGAAGGCCGCAACATGGCGCTGCGGCTGTTCGAGAGTTTCGCGCCGAGTGCGGTGGTCGGCTTCGGCGGCTATCCCGCGCTGCCCGCACTGCTGGCTTCGACTTCCGCCGAGATTCCGAGCCTGGTGCACGAGCAGAACGCGGTTCTAGGACGGGTCAACCGCCTGCTCGCCGGCCGGGTGCAGGCGATCGCCACCGCCTATCCCGAAATCGCGCGGCTCAAGCCCAAGCATGCCGACAAGGTGCATCTGATCGGCAATCCCGTGCGCGCCGAAGTGCTCGCGCTGCGCGAGGAGGAATTTCCGCCCTTCACCGAGGACGGATTGCTCAAGGTGCTGGTGACTGGCGGCAGCCAGGGCGCGCGCGTGCTGAGCGAGATCGTGCCCGACGGACTGGCGATGCTGCAACCCGCTCTGCGCCAGCGGTTGCAGGTCACGCAACAATGCCGCCCGGAAGATCTCGACGCGGTGCGCGAGCGCTATCGCAACCACGACATCCCGGCCGAACTGGGCACCTATTTCGAGGACATGGCGGCACGGCTCGCCGAGGCGCATCTGTTCATCGGGCGCGCGGGCGCTTCGACCATTGCCGAGCTGACCGCGGTCGGCCGCCCCGCGATCCTGATCCCGCTACCGATCGCGACCGACGACCACCAGGCCGCCAATACCCGCGAGCTGGCGAAAGCGGGCGGGGCGCGGATGATCCGTCAGGGCGGCTTCACGCCCAAGGAACTCGCCAAGCAGATTCAGGCGCTCGCGCAGCGTCCGCAGACGCTCGCCACGGCCGCGCACGCCTCTTGGAACTGCGGCAGGCCCAAGGCGGTCAAGGACCTCGCCGACCTCGTCGAGAGCTTCGGCGGGGCGGAGATGATGGACGTGATCAAGGTCGGCGCCAACAATGCGCGCGGCGCGTCGCAGGGCGTCCCCGCGGGTCAGGCCCTTCGACAGGCTCAAGATGCACGGATTGCGCGGGAGGCGTCCGAGTGAAAGGCGTCTCGACCGATATCGGCACGATCCATTTCGTCGGCATCGGCGGGATCGGGATGTCGGGCATCGCCGAAGTGATGCACAATCTCGGCTACACCGTGCAGGGCAGCGATTTGAGCGAGAGCACCACCGTCGAACGGCTGCGCGACCGCGGCATCGCGGTGAAGATCGGGCACGAGCGCGAGAACGTCGAAGGCGCCGCGGTGGTGGTGACCTCGACCGCGGTCAAGCGCACCAATCCCGAAGTCGCGCATGCGCTGGAGAACCGCATCCCGGTGGTGCGCCGCGCGGAAATGCTTGCCGAGCTGATGCGCCTCAAGCGCACCATCGCGGTCGCCGGCACGCACGGAAAGACCACCACCACCAGCATGATCGCCGCGCTGCTCGATGCGGGCGATGTCGATCCGACCGTCATCAATGGCGGGATCATCGAGCAATACGGCTCCAACGCCCGGCTCGGCGATTCCGAGTGGATGGTGATCGAGGCCGACGAGAGCGACGGCAGCTTCCTGCGCCTCGACGGCCAGATCGCGGTGGTCACCAATATCGACCCCGAACATCTCGACCATTACGGAGATTTCGAAGGGGTCAAGGACGCCTTCGTCGAGTTCATCCACAACGTGCCCTTCTACGGCGCCGCGGTGCTCTGCATCGACCACCCCGAAGTGCAGGCGGTGATCGGCAAGGTGCGCGACCGGCGCGTGGTCACTTACGGCTTTTCGCTCCAGGCCGATATCTGCGGCGTCAACGTGCGCCCGCAGGAGGGTGGCAACGTCTTCGACGTGATCGTCCGCCAGCGCGGGGAAGAGGACCGCCGGATCGAGAGCGTGCGCCTGCCGATGCCGGGGCGGCACAACGTCCAGAACGCGCTCGCCGCGATCGCGGTGGCGATCGAGATGGGTTGCTCGGACGAGGTCATCTGCAACGGCTGGGAGCAGTTCGGCGGCGTCCGGCGGCGCTTCACCAGGGTCGGCGAAGTCCCAGTGAATTCCGGCACCGCGAAGATCATCGACGACTACGCGCACCACCCGGTCGAAATCCGCGCCGTGCTCGGCGCCGCGCAGGAGAGCGCCCAAGCTGACGGGAGTGGCGGCCGCGTGATCGCGGTGATGCAGCCGCACCGCTATACGCGGCTCAACGACCTGATGGACGACTTCCAGAACTGCTTCAACGACGCCGACCGGGTCTACGTCACCCCCGTCTACGAAGCGGGTGAGGATCCGATCGAGGGCGTCGATTCCGAGGCCCTCGTTTCGGGCCTCAAGCTGCGCGGGCACCGCGCCGCATCGACCGTGGCCGACCGCGAGGAACTGGCGCAGGCGCTGGCGGAGGAAATCGGCGCGGGCGACCTGGTGGTCTGCCTCGGCGCGGGCGACATCACCCGGTGGGCGGCCGAGCTTGCCGATGCCATCGCGAAGGCGCGCGCGGCATGAGGATGGAGCAGCCCGACGACGTGCCCAATTGGGACAGCGGCATGGCCCCCGATTGCGAGGTCGAGGGCGCGGTGGAAGCGCCGGTCGCGATCGACGGGCTGCGCGGTTCGCTCACCCGCGACGCGCCGCTCGCCAAGCTGGTCTGGTTCAAGGCAGGCGGGCACGCCGACTGGCTGTTCGAACCCGCCGATCTCGACGATCTGATCGTGTTCCTCGAGCGCCTCGACGGCGAATTGCCGGTGATGGCGCTCGGGCTCGGCTCCAACCTGATCGTGCGCGACGGCGGAGTGCCGGGCGTGGTGATCCGGCTCGGCAAGCCTTTCGCGAAGGTCGAGGCGGGCGAGGACCATACGCTGGTTTGCGGCGGCGGGGCGAGCGGCATCCTCGTATCCTCGACCGCGCGCGACGCGGGAATCGCCGGGCTTGAATTCCTGCGCGGCATTCCCGGCACGGTCGGCGGTTTCGTGCGAATGAACGGCGGCGCCTATGGCCGCGAGGTTGCCGACGTCCTGATCGACTGCGACCTGGTAATGACCGACGGCAATCTGATGCGGCTCGAAGCACGCGAGCTGGACTATACGTATCGCCATTCGGCACTGCCGCCCGGCGCGGTGGTGGTGCGGGCACGGTTCCAGGGCGAGCCGGGCGATCCCGACACAATCGGTGCGGAGATGGACCGCATCGCGCAGGCGCGCGAGGATTCGCAGCCGCTGCGCACCAGGACCGGCGGCTCGACCTTCAAGAACCCGGAGGGCTACAAGGCATGGCAGCTGGTCGACCAGGCTGGCTGCCGCGGACTGACCATGGGCGATGCGCAGGTGAGCGAGAAGCACACCAATTTCCTCATCAACACCGGCGACGCGACCAGCGCCGAAATCGAGGGGCTGGGCGAAGAGGTGAAGCGTCGCGTCTATCAGCATTCGGGCGTCGAGCTCGAATGGGAAATCCAGCGAGTGGGGCGACCGTGATGTTATGCGATGCATCGGTGCTCCCCCTCTGGGGGAGCTGGCAGCGCGAAGCGCTGACTGAGGGGGCTTGGCCTGGGCATTCCCCCTCCACCGCGCTGCGCGCGGTTCCCCTCCCCCAGAGGGGGAGGATTTCATGACCCTCGACCGCAAACTCCACGTCGCTGTCCTGATGGGCGGTTGGGCAAACGAGCGGCCCGTCTCGCTGATGTCGGGCGAGGGCGTCGCCAAGGCGCTCGAGGCGCGCGGGCACCGGGTGACGCGGATCGATATGGACCGGCAGGCCGCGGCGCGGATCGCCGAGGCCGAACCCGATGTCGTGTTCAACGCGCTCCACGGCGTGCCGGGCGAGGACGGGACGGTGCAGGGCATGCTCGACCTGATGGGCGTGCCCTATACGCATTCGGGCCTCGCGACCTCGGTCATTGCGATCGACAAGGAGCTGACCAAGCAGCAGCTTGTGCCTGCTGGTATCCCGATGCCCGGTGGGCGGATCGTGAAAAGCGCCGACTTGCATGAGCGCGATCCCTTGCCGCGGCCCTATGTGCTCAAGCCGGTTAATGAGGGGTCCTCGGTGGGCGTCGCGATCGTCACCGGGGAAGGCAATTACGGCAACCCGATCGCGCGCGATGCCGAAGGGCCGTGGCGCCAATTCGACGAATTGCTGGCCGAGCCCTATATTCGCGGCCGCGAGCTGACGACGGCGGTGATCGACGGCCCCGACGGCCCGCGCGCGCTGACCGTCACCGAACTGGTGCCCAAGTCGGGCTTCTACGATTTCGACGCCAAATACACCGACGGCATGACCGACCACGTCTGCCCCGCCGACATTCCCGACGCCATCGCCAGGCTGTGCCTCGAATACGCCCTGCGCGCGCACAAGGTGCTCGGTTGCAAGGGCACGAGCCGGACCGATTTCCGCTGGGACGACGAACAGGGCGAGGCGGGGTTGTTCGTGCTCGAAACCAACACCCAGCCGGGCATGACCCCGCTCAGCCTCGTGCCCGAACAGGCGAAGCATTGCGGGATGAGCTACGAGGACCTGGTCGAGGCGATCGTCGCCGAGGCGCTCAGGGTGCACACATCGACAGGAGGGTCGCATGGCGCGGATCAAGCGTAAGGCCACCGGCGCACGCCGGGTCGCAAAGTCGAACGGACGGCGGCAGACGGCGCGCCGCGCGAAGGCGAAGACCGGGAGTTTTCTCGGATCGGTCGCCGCTGTGCTGCCGTTCACGCAGGAGCAGCTCGAACGCATCTTCCTCGCCATCGTCCTCGGCATCGCCGTGACCATCGCCTGGTTCGTCGCCAATATGGCGGGCGTGCCCGCGATGGCGCAGAACCAGCTCGCGCTCGCGGCGTCCGATGCCGGGTTCGAGGTCCGCCGCGTCACCGTCACCGGCGTCGACCGGATGAACGAGCTCAAGGTCTACGAACGCGCACTCGCCCGGCGCGACCGCCCGATGCCGCTGGTCGAGCTCGGTACGCTGCGCGAGGAGCTCCTGGAACTGCCCTGGGTCGAGGATGCGCGCGTTTCGCGCCAGCTGCCCGACACGCTCAAGATCGATATCGTCGAGCGCACCCCGCATGCAGTGCTGAAGAAACCCGACCGGCTGGTGCTGATCGACGGCCACGGGGTCGAGCTGGAGCCGATCTCGCAGGCCAACGCCAAGGGCATGCTGCTGATCGAGGGGCCCGGCGCGGCGAAGCAGGTCGAGCGCCTGTCGCACCTGCTCGACAGCGCACCCGCGCTCAAGCCGCAGGTGGCAAGCGCCGAATGGGTCGGCAACCGGCGCTGGAACCTCACCTTCGAGACTCGCCAGATCGTCGCGCTGCCGCAAGGTGAGGACGAGGCGGCGAGCGCGCTCGTCACCTTCGCCCGGCTCGACGGGCAGAACCGGCTGATCGGCGGCAAGGTCGCGCGCTTCGACATGCGCGTCGAGGACAAGATCATCATGCGCGTCGACGGGCGCGCCGAGCAGGCGCTCGATACGAAGGGATCCGACTGATGCCCACGCCGCGCATTTCCAAGGTCTTCGGAGCAGTCAATGTCGGATCGTTCCGCATTTCCGCGATGATCATGGGTATTTCGGAAACAGGCGAGATGATCGTGCTCGGCTCGGGCCACCGCGCCAGCCAGGGGATCAAGCGCGGCTACGTCACCGACATGGCGGCGGCGACCTACGCCATCCGCGATGCGGTCGAGCGCGCCGAGAAGAACGCCGGCACCCGCGTGCAGAGCGTGTGGGCGGGCTGTTCGGGCGCGGGCCTGTCGAGCCATGTCGCCAAGGTCGAGGTCGAGGTCGGCGGGCGCCGGATCGAGGAAGAGGATATCGAGCAATTGCTGCTCGCCGCGCGCGATTCGATCCAGCCCGACGGGCGCATGGTGCTGCATGCCCAGCCTGCGCATTACACGCTCGACGGCGCGCATGGAGTCGCCAATCCGACCGGCCTCCATGCCGAGCGGCTCGGGGTCGACATCCACGTCATGCTGGCCGACGGCGCTCCGGTGAAGAACCTGATCGAGGCGGTCGAGAACGCGCATCTGAACGTCGAATCGGTCGTCGCCGCACCGATCGCGGCGGGCCATGCCTGCCTCTCGCCCGAAGAGCGCGAATTGGGCACCGCACTGATCGAGATCGGCGGCGACGTGACCAATGTGTCGGTCTATGCCGGGGGCATGCTGCTCGGACTGAAGCCGATCCCGCTCGGCTCGACCGACATCACCGACGCGGTCGCTTCGGCCTTCGGGATCAGGCGGTTCCAGGCCGAGCGCCTCAAATGCGTCGCCGGCTCCGCCATCGCCAGCCCGACCGATCACCGCGAGATGATCCCGGTCGACGGGCCGGGTGAAACCGGCGGCGGACCCGCCGCGCGCGGCGCGGACGAACGCAATCGCATCCCGCGTGCCGAGCTGGTCTCGGTGGTGACCGAGGAACTCGCCAAGCTGACCAGCGAATTGGGCAAGGCCCTCAAGGAACTGGGTTTCTCCGGCGCCAAGGGGGGGCAGGTCGTGCTCACCGGCGGTGGAGCCGAGCTGGCGGGAATCGCCGAATTCACGCAGGGCGCGCTCGCCCGCCCGGTACGGATCGGCAAGCCCCCTGCCTTGCGCGGACTGCCCGAGGCGCATGCGACACCGGGCTTCGCGACGCTGGCCGGGCTGTGCCTCTACGCCGCAGACGATCCGGTCGATATCCGCTCGGTCGGTTCGCGCTACCAGAAGACGATGCGCTATTCCGGCTTCGGTCTCGTCACGCGGGTGTGGCAGGCGATGCGGGAATACTTCTGATGGGTGTTTCGCAACATCGCGAGGAGTGTTTGTTGGGTGCGGGAAGCACGTCCGTGCTTCCCTTGCTGTTCCGTCCCCGCCGGAAAACCAGACCACAACCCCCGGTTAACCACTGTGGATAAGCGATTTACCCCTATGCACCGGCGATTCGGAATGTGTCAGACTGACGAACGACGTTTCAGAATTTTTCATGCCCCCTGGAGGGAAGCACAATGAGTATCAGCATCGGCCCTGCGGCATCGGACGAACTGCGTCCGCGCATTACCGTGATCGGCGTCGGTGGCGCGGGCGGCAATGCGATCGCGAACATGATCGGCGCCGAAATCGAAGGGGTCGACTTCATCGTCGCCAACACCGATGCGCAGGCGCTCAACACCTCGGCGGCCGATACCCGCATCCAGCTCGGTCCCGAAATCACCGGCGGGCTCGGGGCCGGGGCGCGGCCCGAAGTCGGCAAGGCGGCGGCCGAAGAGACGACGCAGGAAATCGAGAACGCGCTCGACGGGGTCAACATGTGCTTCATCGCCGCCGGCATGGGTGGCGGCACGGGCACCGGCGCGGCGCCGGTCATCGCCGAAGCCGCACGGCGCAAGGGTGTGCTGACCGTCGGCGTGGTGACCAAGCCGTTCCTGTTCGAAGGCACGCGCCGCATGCGCGCCGCCGAGGCGGGGATCGAGGAACTGCAGAAGCATGTCGACACGCTTATCGTCATACCCAACCAGAACCTGTTCCTGGTCGCCAAGGCGGAAACGACCTTCAAGGAGGCGTTCCAGCTCGCCGACGAGGTGCTGCAGCAGGGCGTGCGCTCGATCACCGACCTGATGGTGATGCCGGGCCTGATCAATCTCGACTTCGCCGACATCAAGTCGGTGATGGAGGAGATGGGCAAGGCGATGATGGGTACCGGCGAGGGCGAGGGCGAGAACCGCGCGCTCGAAGCCGCCGAACGCGCGATCGCCAACCCGCTGCTCGACGGGGTCAGCATGGCCGGCGCCAAGGGGGTGATCATTTCGATCATTGGCGGCGAGGACATGAAGCTGCTCGAGGTCGACGAGGCGGCGAACCACATCCGCGAACTGGTCGACGAGGAAGCGAACATCATCTGGGGCTCGGCCTTCAATCCCGATCTCGACGGCAGAATCCGCGTTTCGGTAGTGGCGACGGGTATCGAGCCGGGCGCGGGGGCGCTCGATTCCGACGGCGAGCGGCATTCGCTCAAGCTCGGCGGCAACCGTCCGCCCAAGCGGCCGGTGCTCGAACTGCCGGACGAAGACGAGATCGACGAGGACGAGGAGGCTGCGCCGGCCCCCGCTCCCGTACCCGATTTCAGCGCTCCGCCCGAGGAGGCCGAACCGATGTCGCTCGAAGGCTTCGACGAACCCGAGACGGACGAGGACGATGTCGACGATATCGTCGACCCGCTCGCCGGTATGCGAAATTCGGTGCCTGAGGCGTACGATCCGGAAGGCGGCGAAGAGGGCCTGCCCGAACCGACCGACGACGACCAGCATGCGGTCGTCGGCGAGGAGGACGGGTTTGCCGAGGAAACCGACGCAGGTTCCGACGACGACGACTGGGACGAGCTTCCGGGCGCGCCTGCGCGCAAGAAGCAGCCGCTTGACCTTTCCGGCGCTACACCGGCCGAGGAAGGCGACGGGGGCGCTGCCGATGGCGAAAAGCAGGACGAATTGCTGCTCGACGCCGACCGCCTGGCCGAACGCGACGAACCGGTCCAGCCGCCTGCCGCCGGGGGCCGCCGCCGCGGTCTCGTATCGAGCGACGAAAGTGGGGGTGGGGGCGGATCGTCGGGCGGCGGCAGCACGCTGTTCGAGCGGATGGCCAACCTGTCGCGCGGAACCGACGGCAAGGACGAGGACGACGAAGACGAGGATGAGGACGACGGCGGTTCGCTCAACATCCCGCGCTTCCTCGGGCGTCAGAACAACCAGTAGCGCTTGCCGGCGCCATTCGGTCGCCATTCAGTCGCGTCCCGCTATCGGGCCGTAGCGCCGCCGCCACCGTCCGGCGACGCTGCGATTGCGTGCGCACAGGAAAATCCCCATTGGCATAGGCGATGAAAACGGGTCCATCTGTCAGTCTTGCAACTTTGGCCGCCGGTCTTGCGAGCGCGCCGCTTGCCGCGCAATCCTCCGCGGACAGCGTGTCGCAGGCGATGGTGCAGCCGCTGCCCCCCGCCGCCGTGTCCGAGCTCAATACCGCGCTGAGGCGGCTGGCGAGCAATTCGCGCAATCTCGATGCGCTGCTCGATGCCGGCTACGCCTCGCTCAAGCTCGACGATGTCGACGCTGCGATCGGGTTCTTCGGGCGGGCGCAGGAGCTTTCGCCCGACAATCCACGGGTCAAGACGGGACTGGCGGCGGCGTTCGTGCGCTCGCAGCGGCCGGTCGAAGCGCTGCAAATGTTCGACGAGGCCGAGCGCGCCGGCGCTTCGACACGGTCGCTGGCGGGGGATCGCGGGCTGGCCTACGATCTGGTCGGCGACAATGCCGCCGCGCAGGATCAGTACGCCCGCGCGATGAGCGGACCCGACGGCGACGCGATCCGCCACCGCATGGCGCTGAGCCAGGCGATTTCGGGCAATCGCGAGGCATTCGAGCGAACCCTGTCGCCGCTGATCGAGCGGCGCGATCCGGCCGCCTACCGCACCCGCGCCTTCGCGCTGGCGATACTCGGCGAGGAAGACGAGGCGGTGGCGATCACCGAGGCGGTGATGCCGCCCGATCTCGCTGCGCGCATTGCCCCCTACCTGCGCTACATGCGGCGGCTGACTCCGGCGCAGATGGCGGCGGCGGCCAATCTAGGCATTTTCCCGCGCGCCGCGCAGATCGGTCGCGACGACCCGCAAATCGCGCAATATCGCAACGGATCGCGCGCGGTACGTACCGCCGATGCGAGCCTCGCGCCATCGGGCGAACCGCTCGGGGCGCGGCCGGGCACGCCGACGGCGGACGCGCAGCCGCAACGCCGCCGGCCCGACCGCGCGACCGGCCCGGCCGACAATACGCGCCAGGCGCGCTCGTCGCGCAACCGGGGCGAGGAACGGCGCCTGACCCGGCGCGAGGCGGAGCGGATGCTGCGCGATCGCTCGACCGATCCGGATGTGCGCGCGCAAATCGAACGACAGCTCGGGCGAACGGAAGATGCAACCCCGCCGCCTCCTCCACCGCCCCCGCCTCCACCGCCCCCGCCTCCGCCGCCCCCTCCTCCCGCAGCGGAGCCGGTATCCGAACCGGTGGTCCGGGTCGTGCCGACGCGCAGCGAGCCGGATACCGGCGCGGGGACCGGGCAGGGCGGCGAACTAGCGGCCATTGCCCGCCCCGGCTTCGATCTCTCCCCGAGCGGTGAGCCCGGCGGGGAGGAGGCTGCGTCACCGCCACCGCCACCGCCACCGCCGCCACCGCCTCCCCCTTCGTCGCAAGCCGCCAGCGTCGCCGATGCCTTCGCCGGTTTCTCGCTGCCGCCCGGCCGCACGGCGACGTCGTCCGCCACCACCGATGCAGTCGATATCACCGCCATCGAGCCGCCGCGCGAGATCGAGGATGCAGCGGGAGCAGAAGCGGCTGCACCCCGGCACCCGAGCCGTATCTGGGTGCAGGTCGCAACCGGGCGCGATCGTTCCGCGCTGCGTTTCGACTGGCGGCGCCTGTCGCGCCAGGCCCCCGAAGTGCTCGGAGATTTCGAGCCGCATGTGACGCCGTGGGGTGCCGCCAACCGGCTGCTCGCCGGTCCCTACGAATCGGCCCGTACCGCGCGCGAAGCGGTCAACGCGCTGAAGGATGCCGGGATCGACAGCTTCACCTTCACCAGTCCCGAAGGACAGGAAATCGAAGCTCTGCCCTGAGGCGATGCAGCGGCGTTTTTGCACAGGCTTTGAACAGCCAAGCCGGTTTGTCCCCAGCAATGCTTAACGGTCCGTTTGCCAGCAACGGGGCGGAGACGGCATTTCGACGCCATGAGACGGGCGATGGAATCCAACCGATGATGAGCGGCGAGGAACGCTATGCGGTCGAGGACGACCTGGCGCCGCTCGACATGTTGACGGCGCTGTTCGAGGCGCGCGACTGGCCGTGCAAGCCGGTGTCGGAAGACGAAATAGCCGGGGAAATTCAAGGTAGTTGGGCGAAGTACCAGCTGCGCTGCATCTGGCGCGAGGAAGACCGGGTGCTGCAATTGCTGTGCCTGCCCGACATCCGCGTTTCGGATTCCAAAAGGCGTGATGCGCACGAGCTGCTCGCGCTGGTCAACGAACAGATATGGCTCGGCCATTTCGATATCTGGTCGAAGGGCGAGGTGCTGCTCTACCGCCACGGCGTCATGCTGGGAGCGGATGGGTTGCTCGGGCTGGACCAGGCGCAGGCGCTGGTCGAGACCGCGGTCGACGAATGCGACCGCTTCTATCCCGCCTTCCAGTTCGTGTTGTGGGGCGACAAGCGCCCGCGCGACGCGCTCGATGCAGCGCTCGTCGATGCGGCGGGAGAGGCTTGAGCGCGACAGCCTGGCTCGGCTAGGCACACGCCGATGAATATTCTGGTCTACGGCTACGGCACGATGGCGTCGGCGATGGTCGAGGGCTGGCTGCGCGCCGGGATCGAGCCCGCGCGGATTACCGCTTACAACCCGCGGGCAAAGCCGACGCCGGAAGGCGTCGCGCTGGTCACCGATCCGCCCGAGCGCCAGTTCGACATCGTGCTGCTCGGCTTCAAGCCGTACATGCTCGCCGATATCGCGCCCGAAATGGACCGTGTCGTCGGTGCGGATACGATGGTCGTGTCGATCCTCGCCGGGGTCGATCTCGCGACGCTCGAAAGGGCGTTTCCCGCGGCGGGCGGCTGGGTGCGGTTCATGCCCAATCTCGCAGTGGCGATCGGCAAGTCCCCCAACGCGCTGATCTCGCGGGGGCTGTCGAACCATCGGCGCGAGGAGATCACGCGGCTCGCCGAAATGCTTGGCAGCGCCGAATGGGTCGGCGACGAAACGCAGTTCGACCTCGTCACGGCGCTGGCCGGATCGGGGCCGGGCTTCGTCTATCGCTTCATCGACGCGCTGGCGGCGGGAGCGGTCGAACTCGGTCTCGATCCCGCGCAGGCGCAGCGGCTGGCGGTGACGATGGTCGACGGCGCCGGTGCGCTCGCCGCCGCATCGGAGCACAGCCCGGCAGAGCTTGCGCGCCGGGTCGCGAGCCCGGGCGGGATGACGCAGAAGGGGCTCGACGTGCTCGACGCCGACGGCGCATTGGCGCGGCTGGTCGCGCGCTGCTTGCGCGCCGCGCGCGACCGCGGCGAGGAAATGGGCCGCGAAGCGCGCGAACAGGGTTAACCACAGCCGCGCGAATTACGTCGCGTAACGCTTGAAAATTCGCGCGTTTGGCCCGATATTGCCTGCAAAGCGGAGCCGATCCCGGCAATCCGCGACAAAGGAGTTTGGATCGAAATGGCTGATTGGAAAGAACCCGGCCAGCGTCGGAGCGAGTTCGGTGCTGCCGCGCCCGCGCAGGGCGATGTCGCAACCGGCACCACTTTCGACGAGGGCCTGCGGCAGCACATGCTGTCGATCTACAACTACATGACGTCTGGCGTGCTGCTGACGGGCATCGTTGCGGCGCTGTTCGTACGCTCGCCCTTCTTCGAAAGCGCGTTCCAGGTTGTGCAGACGCCTTACGGCACGGCCTACGAGGCGAGCATGCTCGGCTGGATCATCAAGCTTTCGCCGCTGGCATTCATCGCTTTCTGGTGGTTCGGTGCCAAGAACGCCGGCAAGACCGCGCTTCAGGCGATGTTCTGGGGCTTCGCGACCGCGATGGGCCTGTCGCTGTCGACGATCTTCGTGATGTATACCGGCGAATCGATCGCCGCGACCTTCTTCGCCACCTCCGCCGCCTTCGCCGGACTCAGTCTGTGGGGTTATACCACCAAGAAGGATCTCAGCGGCTGGGGCAGCTTCCTGATTATGGGCGTAGTCGGCCTGCTGGTCGCACTGCTGCTCAACATGTTTATCGGGTCCGAGCCTCTTGCCTATGCGATCAGCATCCTCGGCGTGCTGATCTTCGCCGGCCTCACCGCCTACGACACGCAGAGGCTCAAGGAACAGTACCAGTATGTCCGCGGCACCGAGGACGCACCGCGTGCGGTGATCTTCGGGGCGCTCAATCTGTACCTCGACTTCGTCAACATGTTCATTTTCCTGCTGCAATTGCTCGGCAGCCGCGAATAGTCGCACGCGCGATTCGCTTCATCGTGCCCGGGGCGCAAACCGCGCTCCGGGCATTTTCTTTGTCCGTTCCACGCGTTAGGGTCGTTTGCTTAAGGCGGGCGCAAGCTTGCATGGGGCATATTCTACGGGACGGGAAAGGAGGCCGTGCGCAATGGCCGGCATGAACGGGGCACAGATCAGGATTTTCGGGATAGCCGCGGGGCTGGCGATGCTCGCTGCGTGCGCAACGCCACCACCGCCGCCGCCGCCGCCTCCGCCGCCCCCTCCTCCGCCGCCGCCGGTCAAGGTCATACCGCCGAGACCGACTCCGCCCGGGGGCGCGACCGCTGCGATGTATATCCCGCCCGTTGGCATCGACGGCATTCGCCAGACGGTGAATTACGGCCTGTCGACCGACCAGACGACGTGGAACTTCCGTTCCGCGATGAACGTCGCGGCGCTCAATTGCCTCGATCCGGAATATGCCGGTATCCTGCCCGCCTATTCGAGCATGCTCGAGCGGCACGAACGCAAGCTGCGCGGAACCAACGATGCGCTGCTGGCCGACTATCGCGCGGAATACGGCCGTTCGGACTATCGCGACGCCTATGACGGGTACATGACCAAGGTGTACAACTACTTCGCGCTGCCCCCGGTGCAGCGCGCGTTCTGCGATACCGCGATGCAGGTTGCCAACGAATCCCTGCTGGTCGAAACCGGTCAGCTAGATCTGTTCGCCTCGACTGCCTTGCAGCGGTTCGAAGCGGTGTTCGAGAACTTCTACAGTTCCTACGAGCGCTACCGCACGAACCTGGCAGCCTGGGATGCCGAATACGGCCCGCCGCCGAGCGCATTCACTGCGAGCCCTTATGCGAGCACGTCTCCGTTGCCGACCAGCGGCCCGATCGTGCAGCCCTTGCCGGGGCCGAGTGCCAGTTCGGCGGTATCGCCGACCTACAGCGACCCGACCGGTAGCTATACGGGACCTTCGGGCGGTGCGATCGTGCAGCAGCCTGCCGGGCAGGAGCCGATCGTGAGCGATCGATCGGTGCCGACCTATGGTCCTTCTTTCGGGACCGGGACGGTACAGCCCGTTCCCGGCGCATCGGCGTCGCTGCCTCCGCCCGGCAATGCTCCGGTGCAGACGCTGCCCACCGTGGACCCCGGAGCGTCGATCGAATTCGTCTCCGAGCCTGTGGTCGAGGGCGAACCCGCGGCGGCTCCGGACACCGCCCCGCAACCCGGCTTCGACATGCTCGCCCCGGCCGTGCCGGCGACGACCACCAGCGAACCCGTGGTGCAGCCGGTCGACCCGGAGGACACGCTGGGGCCGGTCGAGGACGAGGACGGGCGATAGCGCGCAAGTTTGCCCTTTGCTTGGGGCGAAGCTTTCGCTAAAGGCCGCGCCTTCGCGGGGCGCACCCGCGATCAGCAGACCTGGAACGGGGCCGTAGCTCAGTTGGGAGAGCGCGTCGTTCGCAATGACGAGGTCAGGGGTTCGATTCCCCTCGGCTCCACCAGGTTTTTGATTTTCAAAAACCTGATTCCTTGTTTTTCGCACCCGCCTCCGCGGGTGCGTCCTCGCGGCCGTTCCTCCCTTCGGTCGGGCCGCTGCGGGCGGGCGGTCGCCCTTGCGGACCCTTCGGGTCCGTGCTCCGCGACCAAGCCGGTTGGTCGGACCAGGTTCCGGGCGAGAGCGGCGAGGCTTGGACCAAGAACCTTGGCGCGACCTCGCCACCGTGCCGCGACCAGCGGCGCCAGAGCGCGACTGCGCGACCGTAGGTGCCCGGAGCGTAGCGAAGGAACAGCACCGGAGGATGCACCCGCGGAGGCGGGTGCGAAACACAAAGACTCCTAGCGAGCCGCACCGAAACCACCTAACTGCCGGGTCATGCATTTCCTCGACCAGGCCAAAATCTATCTCAAGTCCGGCGCGGGCGGCCCCGGCGCCGTGTCGTTCCGGCGCGAGAAATATATCGAATATGGCGGCCCGGACGGCGGCGACGGGGGCAAGGGCGGCGATATCGTGTTCGAGGCGGTGCCCGGCCTCAATACGCTGATCGACTTCCGCTACGCACAGCACTTCAAGGCGCCGCGCGGCGGGCACGGCATGGGCAAGGACCGTACCGGGGCGGGCGCCAAGGACCTCGTCATCGAAGTGCCGGTCGGCACGCAGGTGCTCTCCGAGGACAAGGAAGAGATTCTCGCCGACTTCACCGAAATCGGCCAGCGCGTGGTGTTTCTCGAAGGCGGCATGGGCGGGCGCGGCAATGCGAGCTACAAATCCTCCACCAATCGCGCCCCGCGCCAGCACCAGCCGGGCATTCCCGGAGAAGAAATGTGGGTCTGGCTGCGGCTGAAGCTGCTTGCCGATGTCGGGCTGCTGGGCCTGCCCAATGCGGGCAAGAGCACTTTCATCAACCAGGTTACCAATGCGCGCGCGAAGGTCGGCCACTATGCCTTTACCACGCTGGTGCCGAAGCTCGGCGTGGTGCGGCACAAGGGCCGCGAATTCGTGCTTGCCGACATCCCCGGCCTGATCGCCGGCGCGGCCGAAGGCGCGGGGATCGGCGACCGTTTCCTCGGCCATATCGAGCGCTGCCGCGTGCTGATCCACCTCGTCGATATTGCAGGCGAGGATCCGGCGCAGGCGATGCGCACGGTGCGGGACGAGCTGGCGGCCTATGGCGAAGGCCTCGCGGACAAGCCGCAACTGGTTGCGCTCAACAAGGTCGATCTCGCCGATGCCGAACTCGCCGAGGGTTTCGCGGCCGAACTGCGCGAAGCGGGGGCTGAGCAGGTCTTTGCCGTGTCCGGCGCGACCGGCGACGGCATCGACGAACTGCTCGATGTTGTCCTGCCCTACCTGCCCGACCGCACCGCGACCGAGACCAAGGGCGGCGAGGAAGAGACCGCCGAAGAAGCGAACGACTGGTCGCCGCTCGATTGACTCTCCGCCATCCCGGCGAAAGCCGGGATCCGTATCGGGGATGTTCTGCCTTGGCCCAAAGAGATCCTGACTTTCGTCAGGATGACGGATTGCGCTAGGGTGCGAGCACCATGCCGTTCGACACCATCCACGACCTGATCGCCGCGCCGCGCCTCGTCGTGAAAGTCGGCTCTTCGTTGCTGGTCGGCGGCGGGAAGGCGAATCTCGCATGGCTGAATTCGCTTGCGCAGGACATCGCCGCGCTCAAAGCGCGCGGGCAGCAGGTGGTCGTGGTCAGTTCGGGCGCGATCGCGCTTGGTGCGGCCCGGCTCGGTATGGACAAGGGTGGTCGCGGCAGCCTCGCCGAAGCGCAGGCGGCGGCCGCGGTAGGGCAGGTGGAGCTTGCCCGTATCTGGTCCGAGGCGCTCGACCGACATGGTGCGATTGCGGCGCAGATGCTCTTGACGCTGGGCGACCTCGAAAACCGCCGCAGCTACCTCAATGCCTCGGCTACGCTAGAACGCCTGCTCGAAAGCGGCGCGGTGCCGGTGGTGAACGAGAACGACAGCGTCGCGACCGAGGAAATCCGCTTCGGCGACAACGATCGGCTGGCCGCGCGGGTCGCGCAGGCGGCCGGTGCCACCGGTGTGGCCTTGCTGTCCGATGTCGACGGGCTGTACGATCGCGATCCGGACGAAGAAGGAGCGCAGCTGATCGAGCGGGTGGACAGGTTGACAGGCGATATCCATGCGATGGCTTCGAATGCCTCTTCGTCGGGGCTGGGATCGGGCGGGATGGTTTCCAAACTGCAGGCAGCGGAGATTGCGGATCGCGCCGGAATCGTCCTCGCCATCGTCAATGGGACGTACGAATCGCCGCTGGCCGTGGCGGCGGAGCAGGAGCGCGGCACGCTGTTCCATCCGCGCCGCCGCGACAATGCGCGCAAGGCCTGGCTCGGCGGGCGGCTTGCGCCCAAGGGTGTGCTGACCGTCGACGAGGGGTGCAGTGCAGCCTTGGCCACCGGCTCGAGCCTGCTTGCGGTCGGAGTCACCGCGGTCGAGGGCGAGTTTCGCCGGGGCGACCTGGTGGCGGTCTATTCGGCGCGCGGCGACCGGTTGGCGCAGGGGCTGGTCGAATACGACGCCGCCGAGTGCCGCGCCATCCTCGGCCTCAAGCACGAGCAGCAATCCGATATCCTCGGCTATGCGCCGCGCGGCTGCATGATACACCGCGATCATATGGTGATGCTGTGACGATCGCTCTCACCGGGGGAACGGGTTTCGTGGGCCAGGCCGTGCTCGACGTGCTCGCCCGCGCCGACCGCCCGGCGCGGGCGCTGGCGCGCAGCGTGCCCAAGCGCGCCGGGTCGCGGGTCGAGTGGATCCAGGGCAGCCTGTCGGACCGGGCGGCGCTCGACGAGCTGGTGGAGGGTGCGGAGGTGGTCATCCATATTGCCGGGCTGACCACGTCGACCGATCTGCGCGATTTCGAGCAACCGAATGTCAGCGGCACGTTCGAACTGGTCGAGGCGGCGAAAGCGGCGGGCGTGCCGCGCTTCGTGTTCGTCTCCTCGCTCGCCGCGCGCGCGCCCGGCCTGTCGGCCTACGGCGCGTCGAAGGCGAAGGCGGAGACGATCGTCGCCGCGAGCGGGCTCGACTGGACGGTGGTGCGTCCGCCGGCCGTGTACGGCCCGCGCGACAGGGATATGCTCGACCTGTTCAAGGCGGCGCGCTGGGGGGTGGTGCCGATGCCGCCCGAGGGGCGCACCTCGCTGATCCACGTTCACGACCTGGCCGAATTGCTGGTCGCGCTGATCCCGGGCGGGGAAGGGGTGACCGGCGAGACGTTCGAGCCCGATGACGGGCATGCGGGCGGCTGGACGCATCGCGAGGTGGCGAAGATGATCGGCCGCGCGGTCGGGCGGAGGGTGTGGGTGCCGCATCTGTCGCGCAAGACGCTGGAGCGGCTGTCGCGGCTCGACCTCAGGCTGCGCGGGAACAAGGCGAAACTGACCGCCGACCGGGTCGGCTACATGGTTCACCCCGACTGGGTCGCGGACCCTGCGCGCAAGGTGCCGCAATCGGTGTGGCGCCCGCGCGGGCCGACGCGACCGGGCCTCAAGGGCACGGCGCGCTGGTACCGCAAGAACAAGTGGCTGTGATCTTCCCCCGGAAGGATCAAAACGCCGGATCGTAGCCGGGCGGCAGTTCGCCGTCGTCGCCTGCGGGTACGTGGATACCGCATTCGGTCTTGTCCCAGCCCTTCCACCGGCCCGAGCGCGGGTCCTCCCCCGGTGCGACCTTGTGCGTGCAGGGCGAGCAGCCGATCGACGGATAACCCTGTTCCACCAGCGGATGGCGCGGCAGGTCGTGCGCTTCGAAATACGCAGCGATATCGTCCGCGCTCCAGTCGATCAGCGGATTGATCTTGAGCCGCCCCTGCGCGTCCGAAGTGTCGAGTTCGAACCGCGGCAGGTTGGCGCGGGTCGCGGATTGGAATGCCTTGCGTCCGGTGAAGGTCGCGTCGAAACCTGCCAGCGCCTTGGCCAGAGGTTTGACCTTGCGAATTTCGCAGCAGCCGTCGGGATCGTAGGACCAGCGCAGCCCGCTCTCGTCCTTCGCCTGCAATTCCTCGAGATCGGGGTAGAGATCGACAAGGTTCCTCAGCCCGAGCCGTTCGACCAGCGCATCGCGATAGGCGAGCGTTTTGGGAAAATGCTTGCCGGTTTCGAGGAACAGCACCGGAATACCTGCATCGACCTCAGCCAGAAGGTGAAGCAGGACAGCGCTTTCCGCGCCAAAGCTCGAAACGGTCGCAATATCGCCGACCAGTCCGTCGCCGATCACCGCGCGCAGCATTTCGACCGTATCGCTGCCGCGGAACATGCGGTTGAGCCGGATCGCATCGTGCTCGGTGAAGCGCGGTGCGGTGTCGAGACGGTCGATGGCGCGCAGTTCGTTCATGCGTGGCGTTCGGCCCAGATCGGCTGCCGCGCATCGGCGGCCTCCTGGTAGACATGCGGCCAGCGCGCCAGCGCGGCCTCGACATCATTGGGGTCGAGCGCGGCGTCGGGGGCGAAGGCGTCGAAGCCGCACCGACGCATATAGGCGAGCTGGTCGACCAGCACGTCGCCGACCGCGCGCAGCTCGCCCGCATAGCCGGCCTCGCGCAGGATGCGCGCGGAGGAATAGCCGCGCCCGTCGCCGAAGGCGGGAAAATTGACTTCGACCAGCGCGATGCGCTGCAGATGCGGGATCAGCTCGCGCGCATCGTCGCCGGGCTCGACCCGGACCGCATTGGCGTTGGACTGGTCGAGAAAGGCGTCGACCGTCACCGCGGCGTGGCCGACCGGTTCGTCTTCGCGAAAGCGCAGCTGGACGTCGTCGGGGCTGGTACCGCCGATATCGCTGTCTCCGGTATCAGCCATAAAGCGCCTCCTTGAACGGGGTCATGCCGATGCGGCGATAGGTGTCGAGGAAGCGCTCGCCGTCCTCGCGTTCGCGCAGGTAGACCTCGGCCGCGGTCTCGACCGCGTCGACGATGCCGTCCTCGTCGAAGCCGGGACCGGTGATCTTGGCGAGCGCGGTGTCCTGCGCCTCGCTGCCGCCGAGCAGCAGCTGGTAGTTCTCGACCCCTTTCCTGTCGACGCCGAGAATGCCGATATGGCCGGCATGGTGGTGGCCGCAGGCGTTGATGCAGCCCGAAATCTTGAGCTTCAGCTCGCCCAGCTCGGCGGTCCGGCCCTTGGCGGCGAAGCGTTCCGAAATCCGCTGCGCCACGGGGATCGAACGGGCGTTGGCGAGCGAACAGTAGTCGAGACCCGGGCAGGCGATGATATCCTCGATCGTGTCGAGATTGGGCGCGCCCAGGCCGGCTTCGTCGAGCGCGCTCCACAGCGCGTGCAGGTCCGCGATCCGCACATGCGGGAGGACGATGTTCTGCGTGTGCATCACGCGCAGCTCGTCGAAGCTGTAGCGCTCGGCGAGATCGGCCATCAGCCGCATCTGCTCCGCGCTGGCATCGCCGGGAATGCCGCCGACCGGCTTGAGGCTGATCACCGCGGAGACATAGGCGTCGTGCTTGTGGCGGACGGTGTTGCGCTCGACCCATAGCGCAAAATCGGGGTCCGACCGGTCGACGCTCTTCGGCCCGTCCTCGAAGTCGGGATCCGCGAAGTAGGTGCGGATGCGGTCGAGTTCGGCGATTGGCGGTTCGACGCCCTGTTCGAGCAGGTGCGCGAATTCCTCCTCGACCTGGCGGGTATATTCCTCCGCGCCGAGTTCGTGGACGAGGATCTTGATCCGCGCCTTGTACTTGTTGTCGCGCCGCCCGTAGCGGTTGTAGACCCTGAGGCACGCCTCGGCATAGGTAACCAGCCGGTCGAGCGGGACGAACTCGCGGATGCAGGGTGCGATCATCGGCGTGCGGCCCATTCCGCCGCCGACATAGAAGGCGGCACCCGGTTCGCCCTCGCTGTTGGAAACGATCCGGATGCCGATATCGTGCAGCTTCATCGCCGCGCGATCGGTCTCGCTGGCGATCACCGCGATCTTGAACTTGCGCGGCAGATAGCTGAATTCGGGGTGGAAGCTCGACCATTGCCGCAAAAGTTCGGCATAGGGCCGGGGATCGACCAGCTCATCCGCCGCTGCGCCCGCGAAATGGTCGCTGCTGATATTGCGGATGCAGTTCCCGCTGGTCTGGATCGCGTGCATCTCGACCTCGGCGAGATCGGCAAGGATATCGGCGGCGTCCTCGAGCTTGATCCAGTTGTACTGGATGTTCTGGCGCGTGGTGAAATGGCCGTAGCCGCGGTCGTATGTCTCCGCGATATCGGCCAGCGCGCGCATCTGGCGTCCGTTGAGCGTGCCGTAGGGGATCGCGACGCGCAGCATGTAGGCGTGGAGCTGCAGGTAGAGCCCGTTCATCAGCCGCAACGGCTTGAACTGGTCTTCGCTCAGCTTGCCTTCGAGCCGGCGGCGCGCCTGGTCGCGGAACTCCTCGACGCGGGCGTCGACCATGGCCTGGTCGTATTGGTCGTAGAGATACATGTCAGATCACCCAGTCGCGCGCATCGGGGTCGGCGGGCTTGAGCGTGAGGTCGGGGCGCACCGTGGGGCCGAGCGCGCGGACGCGGTCCTTGATATGCGCGGGGCGGACCTTTCCGTCGATGCGCTCGGCTTCGATCGCATAGGGTACATTGACCCGCCGCGCGGCTTCCTCGCGCGCGGCGACGGTATCGGCCTCGCCGCCCGCATCGACCGCGTCGTCGACATGGATCGACCAGTCGACCCCGGTCCACCACACGACCGCGCCGGTCTTGAGATCGTTGCCGGTGAGGATCTTCATCGCGCCGCTTCCTGTGCCAAGGCGGCGACCGCGCGATCTTCACGAGCGGTCACTTCGCCGATCACGATCAGCGCGGGGCTTTTCACGGCCTCGCGCTCGACCAGTTCGGGAAGGCCTGCGAGCAATCCGCGCAGCACGCGCATTTCCGGTCGCGCGGCGTTCTCGATCACTGCCAGCGGCATGTCGGGCGCGAGCCCGTCCTCCATCAGCTTGTCGGCGATCTGCGGCGCCGTTTTCACACCCATGTAGATAACCAGCGTGCGGCCCTTGCCCGCAAGTCCGGCCCAGTCCTGGTCCCTGAGCCCCTTGCACTGACCGGCAACGAAGCTGACGATGCTCGATGCGTCGCGATGCGTCAGCGCGATCTGCGCTGCGGCCGCGGCGCCGTTGGCGGCGCTGATGCCGGGGACGATCTCGACCGGAACCCCGGCCGCATGACATGCCTCGGCCTCCTCGCCGCCGCGTCCGAAGATCAGCGGATCTCCGCCCTTGAGCCGGACTACGTCGCGCCCGGCGCGCGCCTCGCGCACCAGCAGCGCGCAGATGTCCTCCTGCGGCAGCGTGTGATGCGCGCGCCGCTTGGCGACCGAAATCAGCGTCGCATGTTCGGGCGCCAGCGCGAGCACCGCCGGATCGACCAGCCCGTCATGGACCACGATCCGGGCGCGTTCGAGCAACCGCGCGGCGCGCAGCGTGAGCAGGTCGGGGTCGCCCGGGCCTGCGCCGACGAGATAGACGGTGCCGGTATGTGCCATGCCGGGGAGATGCGCCCGCCCGCGAATTCCCGCCAGCCAGAATGGGTGTCAGGCGGGGTAGCAAAGTTTGTGAAAGCGGCGGTAGCCCGCCTGCAAGGTCAGCTTTCGGACTTCTCGACACGTTGCGAAATGGCGGCGACAAGTTGTTCGAATTGCTCGTTTCCGCGCAGGTTGAGGTCGCGCTGGGGGAAGGGAATCTCGATGCCGTTTTCCTGAAACAGCTCCCACAGCTTCTTGAGCACCTGGCTCTTGATATTGCCGACCCCTTCCTCGGGATCGGTGATCCAGCAATGGATGATGAAATTGACCGAACTGTCGCCGTATTCATCAAGCCAGCAGGTCGGCGGCGGCGCCTTGAGCACGCGGTCGCACGCCTTGGCCGCCTCCAGCATCAGCTTTTCGGCTTCCTTGATGTCGCAGCCGTACGACACGCCGACCGGCACCTGCATCCGCACGTTGCGGCTCGAATAGGACCAGTTCTCGACCTGATTGACCATCAGGTTCTCGTTCGGAATGAGATATTCCTTCTGGTCGCGCGTGGTGATCGAGACCGCGCGGATGCCGATCTTGCGGATCTGGCCGAAGGTCGAATTGCCCGCCTGATCGGCAACCGCGATCACGTCGCCCGGCTTGATCGACTTGTCCATCAGCAGGATGATTCCGGCGATGAGGTTGCCGAAGGTCTTCTGCAGCCCGAAACCGATCGCGAGGCCGAACGCGCCCGAAAACACCGCCAGCGCGGTCAGGTCGATACCGAGGAGGTCGATGCCGATGAAGAAGGCGAGGCCCCAGGCGGCGATGGTGAGCAGCTTTTCGGCGAGCAGACGCTGCGTCTCGTCGAACTTGGTCACCCGGCGCAGCGCCCTGCGACCGACCTTGCTGAGGAACCATGCCAGCGCGATCACCCCGCCGATCACCAGCATGACGAACAGCGCATCGAACAGAGAGATGCGGAAATCGCCGATCTGGAAGGCCAGCGCATCAAGTGTTTCGATCACGCCGCGCACGGTTTCGCTTTGCGATACGGCTTCCTTCGCCGCCTCGGCGCCCTTCACCCCTTCGGCGACCTCTTCGGTCGGCGTCGGGGTCGGAGTCGGCTGCGGAACCGCCAGCAGCGGCTCGCCGGTTTCCGGATCGAGCAGCGGTTCGCCCGTCTCGGGGTCGAGCATCGGGCGCGGCTCGGCTGCGGGAATGCCCATCAGCTGCTCGCCGGTGTCGGGATCGAGCAACGGCTCCCCGGTGCGCGGATCGACCAGCGGCACCGGCTCCGGGCTCGGCGAGCCGGTCGGCGCTTGTGTCGGCAGAGAGGCGGTCGTGGTCATCCTTGCTCCATGGCGGCGAAACCGCGTGCCAGATCGGCGATCAGGTCGCTCGCATCCTCGAGGCCGATCGACAGACGGATACCCAATCGGTCGCCCGATTGCCAACCCTCTGGCGGCCAGGGCGTTTCGCTGCGGATCGAAGCCGGGTCGAACGGCAGCGCAAGGCTTTCGAAACCGCCCCAGCTGAAGCCGATCCCGAACAGGTCGAGCGTATCGATCAGGCGTGTCCGCGCGGCTTCGTCGCTGCCCTTCAACACGAAGCTGAACAATCCGCACCCGCCGGAGAAATCGCGTTGCCACAATTCGTAGCCCGGAGCGCCGGGGAGAAAGGGACACAACACATGCGCCACGTCCTCGCGGTGTTCGAGCCAGCGTGCGATTTCGAGAGCGGTGGCGGTGCTGCGCTCCAGGCGCAGGCCCATCGTCCGCAACCCGCGCGCCGCCAGCGCCGCATCGTCGGGCGAGACGACCTGGCCGAGCGCCTGCGCGGTCTGCCTGAGCCGCCGGTACCAGCGTTCTCCCGCGCTCGCCGACCCCATCATCAGGTCCGAATGGCCGCCGACATGCTTGGTCAGGCTCATGATCGCGATATCGCAGCCGTGATCGAGTGCGTGAAAGCCGAGCGGGCTTGCCCAGGTGTTGTCGATCAGGCTGACGGCGCTCCGTTCGCGTGCGATCGCGGCGAGGGCGGGGATGTCGCACACTTCCATCGTCAGGCTGCCGGGGTTTTCGAACAGCACCGCCTTGGTCTTGTCGCAGAAGCGGTCGGCGAAACCGTCGACGTCGAGCGGGTCGAAAAAGCGGCAATCGACGCCCATGCGCTTGAGCAACCCGTTCGCCATCACGCGGCTCGGCTCGTAGGCGTTGTCGGTGACCAGCAGCACATCGCCCGGCTTGAGCACCGCGAGCAGCGCCCCGGCGATTGCGGCAACGCCGCTCGGGTAGAGCACCGTGCCGTGCGCGCCCGGTTCGAGCTCGGTCAGCGCCTCGGCCAGCGCCCATTGCGTCGGCGCGCCGCGGCGGCCGTAGAAGAAGCGCCCGTCCTCGTTGTGCTTGCCGCCCTCATCCTTGGCCGCGATGTCCTCGTAGAGATGCGTGCTCGCGCGCCACACCGGGGGATTGACCACCGGCCCAGTCCATTCGCGGCGCCGCCCGCCGGTAACGAGGCGGGTGTTCGAGCCATGCGTATCGCTCTTTTTCGTCATGCTCAGCGCGCCGGCCCGGTTTCCTTGGGAGTTTCCGGATCGGCGCCCCATTCGCTCCAGCTGCCGTCGTACAGTGCCGCATCGTGCTTGCCGAGCAGCCGGGCTGCGAACAGCACGACCGAAGCGGTCATCCCGCTGCCGCAGCTGGTCACGAGCGGCCGGTCGAGGTCGATCCCGGCCTCGTCGAACAGGCGCCGGAGCTCGTCGCGCGGCTTGAAGGTTCCGTCCTCCGCCAGCAGCGAACGGAAGAACAAGTGCCGCGCACCCGGAATATGGCCGCCTTCGAGGCCGTGCACGGCATCGTCGGATTCGCCCGTGAAACGCTCGTCGTCGCGGGCATCGACCACCTGCTCGTCGCCGTCACCGATATTGGCGAGCATGTCCTGCTTGCACCGCACGCACCCGGTGTCGGCCGACGGTTCGGGAAAGTCGGAGCGATCGAATTGTGCCGTGCCGGTTTCGAGCGAATGTCCCTCCGCCTTCCACTTTGCCAGACCGCCGTTGAGCACCGCGACGTCGCTCCAGCCGAACATGCGGAACACGAACCATGCGCGCGCCGCGCTGCGCAACATGCTGTCGTCGTAGAGCACCACGCGGTCGCCGGGCCGCATGCCGAGTTCGGCCATGCGCTCGGCGAACTGGTCGGCACGCGGCAGGGCCGACGGGACGGAAGAGGTTTCGTCCGTCAGGCTCGCAAGGCCGAGAAATGCGGCCCCGGGGATATGGTCCTCGGCGAAGTCCGCTGCCGGATCGCGGCCTGCGGCGGGCAGATGCGCCGAGGCGTCGAGCACGCGTACGGTGGCCAGATTGTCCGCCAGCCAGTCGGTCGAAACGAGCATGTCCATACGACCGGGGTAGCCGCGCACGGCACCGTCTGTCGAGCGGTCAATCGAGCGGCATCGTTCCGATCGAACGGTAGGTTTGCGGCATTTCGTCGAGGCGGAAGGGCTGCAGTTTGCGCGCCTGCCCATCGGGCAGCGTGCCGACGAGGAAGGTGCGCGCGACCGGATCGGCGCCGTCGGGCTGCGCGCGCACACGCAACAGCGGGACGTAGAGATGGGCCTTGCCCTGCCGGATCGTCCGGACCGTCTCGAGCGGCAACCGGAGTTCGCCTTTCACCTCGACTTCCTCGCCCGGCGCGATCGCACCGATGCACCCGGTTTCGGGCAGGGTGCTGTCGGGTTTCGCAAGCTGCTGCTCCATCGGCAGGCTGCGATGCGCCGACACGAGGTCGGCCCCGATGAAGATATCGCTGAGCGGCTTCGGGCCGTTGTTCTTCAGGCTGAGCCGGTACGCCAGGCTGGCAAAGCGCATGCTCCGGCTGAGCTGCACCGGCGCGACCGAGATCGCCAGCGCGCTGGCGGGGGCAGACGCCGCCGGCTGCGGCTCGGATACGGGTTCCGGCGGCGAAGGCGGAGGCGCCTGCCGACGCGCAAGCGGAGGTTCGATCTCGGGCGTGCCCGCCGGAGAATAGCGGCGATTGCGCAGGAACCACAGTCCGAACGCCCCCGTTCCGAGCGCCGCAAGCGCCGCGAGCAGCCAGGCCCACCACGCGAACGCCGAGTCGCTTTCCACCGGCGCTGCGTCCGGCCTCGCCGTAGCGGGGGACGGAGCGGAGGCCGGATCGCCGGACGCAGGGCTTTGTACCTGCGTCGGGGCGGGGGTCGGTTCGCTCGACGGCAGGGGTGGGGGCTCGGGTTCGTTGCGCGGTGTCGGCAGCGGGCTTGCCGTCGCTCGCGGCACAGGTTGTACGATCGCACCGGGGGTGCGCGCCGGTCGCGGGACCGGCGTGTTCGTTGCAGTGGGCGGCGGCGCAGGGCTTGCCGTCGGCGTCGGCGTGGCGGTCGGGATCACTCGCGGGCCGACCGGGACCGGTGCTTCCGTATCGACCGGCCCCTGCACGCGCGGCGTTGCGGACGGCGTCGGGGTCGGGTTGGGCGGCAGCTGGAAGTCCTGCACCCGGTTTTGCGCTGCAGCGGGCGCGGCACCAAGGACGGCCCCGCAAACGGCCCCGGAAACGGCCACGTGTACGGCAAGCGCGGAGAGGAGCTGGATGGCGGGTTTCATAAGAGGCGAGTCGGCAATCGCGGGCGGCGCTGAATAGGGGCTGAAAAGCGGAATCGCCAGCGGCGACTTGTGCGAAAGCGCCGATCGGGCCACATGCGCGGCATGAGCGACACACCAGACACGCTGCATCTCGGGCGGCAAAGTCCGCTGCCCGCCTCGCCCGAGGAGGCGAAACTCGACTACGTGGCCGATCCGCGCGAAGGAGCGCTGTATCTCGTTCGCTTCGCCGCGCCCGAATTTACCTCGCTGTGCCCGGTTACCGGCCAGCCCGACTTCGCGCACCTTGTTATCGACTACGCGCCGGGTGCAACGATCGTCGAATCGAAGAGCCTCAAGCTGTTCCTCGGGTCGTTTCGCAATCATTGCGGCTTCCACGAGGATATCACGGTCGGCATCGGCCAGCGGCTGGCCGAGGAGATGGCACCGCGCTGGCTCCGTATCGGCGGCTACTGGTACCCGCGCGGCGGTATTCCGATCGACGTGTTCTGGCAAACCGGCGTGCCGCCCGAGGGTCTGTGGGTACCCGATCAGGGCGTGGCGCCCTATCGCGGGCGGGGGTAGATGGTGCCGGTTGAGGGAATCGAACCCCCGACCTTCGGTTTACAAAACCGCTGCTCTACCAGCTGAGCTAAACCGGCGTCTCTTGTCGTCCTGTCGCTTCGCTGCTCGAGGACGGATCTTGCCATGCCGCCATCGGATGGCTTCCTTGCGGCCCGCGCTTTTCATCACAACGCGCCGAAAGTCCAGCCCTCGGTGCGGGCGATTTTCGGCGTGAGGGCATCGGGGGTCCAGCGGTGGGGATCGCTAGCGACCTCGCGCAGCCAGGCGGCGGTGAGGAGGGCATCCGAGGCGTGATCGTCGATCGTGCCTGCGCCGGCTACAGCCGGTGAGCCCAGCGCGGCGAGGGCGTCGTTCAGTTCTTCGTAGCTGCGCAACTTGCTCTTGGCCGCGCTGCGTCCGGCATCGAGCGCTGCAAGCGTGGTGTAGATTTCGACCATCACGGAGCCGCTCGCCGGCAGCGGGTCGATCGGCCACACCGGCAGCTTGCCGCGCAAGCGGTGCAGCAGCCGCATGCCCGTCAGGCTCGACTTGCCGACCTGCGCCGCGCCGACGAGGTTGAAATTGCTATAGGGCTTGCACCCCATCGCCGCCTGCGCGTGCTCGGTGACGCGAAAGCGCCCGCGGCCGTGCGCCGCCCCGTCACAGCGGAAATTCGCCCCTTCGCGCCCGCCATGGCGGCGGTAATACGCCGCCAGGCCGGGATGATCGACGAAGCCGGTGGCGGCAAGGTACGGATCGTCGGCGCAGATGCGCTCGACCAGCGCCCACAGCGACCTCGCGTCCGGCGGGCTGTCGGCCCGGCCGGGAAAGAACGCGCCGCAATCGGCGAAGGGCAGCGAAATGCCGAGATCCATCCCGACCAGCGTATCGGCGGGCAGGTCGAGCAGCAGCGCCAGCACTTCCTCGCGCGACCAGCCGCCTGCCGGTGGGTCGAGCAGCACCGGCGGGCCTCCGTCGCCATCGGCCAGCGCCAGCGCGATACCCCGGTGCCGTTCGCCCGCCGCGCCGGACCAGTCGATGGCGAGGAAGTGGCGGAAGCGAGTCATCTAGCGCGAGTCCCCGCGAAGGCGGGGACCTCCGGAGAGTTGGCGCCATGCGGCCCGAGGTCCCCGCCTTCGCGGGGACTCATGCATTTTCACGGTCCTCCCGCAGTTTCTGCCAGTACTCGATCCGCTTGGCGATCTCGCGCTCGAACCCGCGTTCGACCGGCTCGTAATAGGTCTGCGGCTCCATTTCCCCGGGCCAGTAATCGTCGCCCGAAAAGCCTTCCTCGGCCTCGTGGTCGTAGGTGTAGCCCTTGCCGTAGCCGATCTCCATCATCAGCTTCGTGGGCGCGTTGAGGATGTTCTGCGGCGGCATCAGACTGCCCGTTTCCCTGGCGCTTCGCCATGCGGCCTTCTGCGCCTTGTAGGCGGCGTTCGATTTGGGCGCTGTGGCGACGTAGAGGCAGGCCTGCGCGATCGCCAGCTCGCCCTCGGGGCTGCCGAGGAACTCGTAGGCGTCCTTTGCCGCAAGGCACTGGTGCAGCGCCTGCGGATCGGCGAGGCCGATGTCTTCGACCGCCATCCGCACCAGCCGCCGCAGCACGTAGAGCGGCTCCTCGCCCGCCACCAGCATCCGCGCGAGGTAGTACAGCGCCGCCTGCGGGTCGGAGCCGCGCACCGCTTTGTGCAGCGCCGAGATGAGGTTGTAATGCCCCTCGCGATCCTTGTCGTAGACCGCGACCCGGCGCTGCAGAAACTGGCCGAGGCCCGCCGGATCGAGCGGCTCATCGATCTTCGCGTTGTAGAGCGTCTCGGCCTGGTTGAGCAGGAAGCGCCCGTCGCCGTCGGCGCTGGCGATCAACGCGCTGCGCGCTCCTTCGGTGAGGGGCAGGGGCCCCTCAAGCTCCTCCGCGCGGTCGAGCAGCCTGCCCAGCGCCTCGGCGTCGAGCCGGTGCAGGATCAGCACCTGCGCGCGGCTGAGCAGCGCGGCGTTGAGTTCGAAGCTGGGGTTCTCGGTGGTGGCGCCGACCAGCGTCACCGTGCCGCGCTCGACAAAGGGCAGGAAGCCGTCCTGCTGCGCGCGGTTGAAGCGGTGGATCTCGTCCACGAACAGCAGCGTGCGTTGCCCGGCCTTGGCCATCCTGTCGGCCTCGGCGAAGGCCTTCTTGAGATCCGCCACACCCGAGAACACCGCGCTGATCGCGACGAAGCGCATGCCGACCGCATCGGCGAGCAGCCGCGCAATGCTGGTCTTGCCGGTGCCCGGAGGTCCCCACAGCACCATGCTCGACATCTTGCCCGCCGCAACCATCCGCCCGATCGCGCCTTCGGCGCCGGTCAGATGGTCCTGCCCGATCACCTCGTCGAGCGCGCGCGGCCGCAACCGGTCGGCGAGCGGCGCATCGTCGCGCGGCGCGTCGTGCGCGGTGGAGGAGGGCAGGTCGTCTCCGAACAGGTCGGCCATGTGGCACAGATAGGGGGAACGGCGCGGATTTCCCACCCATGCGATTGACTGGGCCGGACGCGGTGCCAGACTGGATGAAAGGCGATGGGAGGATGCCGGTGCGGATATTGGTGCGATGGATCATGGCGATGACGCTCGGCATCGCCGCGCCCGTGGCAGCGCAGATGATGCCGGAAGGACCCGTGCTTGCAGCAGCGGACCTGCGCGAGGGGCAGTCGCTCGACGGCGAGTGGACCTACAGTATCGACCCCTATCGCGACGGCGCGGCAGGGTTCCATGGCGGCCCGGCGGGCGAGGGGCACCGCCGCTACGACGATACCGACGTGGCTGCGCGCACCGCGGACGATCCGATCGCGCTCTACGAATACGATATGGACGCCTCGCCCCGCGCGGTGCTGCCCGAAAGCTGGACCGGCCATGCGCCCGAAATGCGGCATTACGAGGGGCTGGTGTGGTACCAGAAGCGCTTCGATGCCGAGATCGCGCCGGGCGAACGGCAATTCCTGCGCTTCGGCGCGGTCAACTACCATGCGGAAGTGTGGCTCAACGGCAAGCGGCTGGGCGAGCACGAGGGCGGTTTCACGCCCTTCGCCTTCGAAGTCACCGGCGTGCTGCGGACCGAGGGCAACCGGCTGGTCGTCGGCGTCGATTCGCAGCGCGACGCATTGTCGATCCCGCCGCCGGTGACCGATTGGGAGACCTATGGCGGAATCACCCGCCCGGTGCGGCTGATCGCCGTGTCCGAAACCTTCGTCGACGATGCCTGGGTGCGGTTGGCCGACCGGGACACGCTGGCGGTCGATATCGTGCTCGATGGGGCTTCCGGGGCCGAGCGTGAGGTTGTGTTTTCCATCCCCGAGCTGGGCCTGCGCCGGTCGGTTCGGACCGGCGACGACGGCGCTGCCCGCTTGACCATTGCCGTTCCGCCCGAAGTCGAGCTGTGGTCGCCCGACAGCCCCAGGCTTTATGAAGTTCTCGTCGAGGCGGGGGGCGACCGTTGGCGCGACCGGGTCGGGCTGCGAACCATAGAGACCGACGGCCCGCATATCCTGCTCAACGGCGAACCGGTCTTCCTGCGCGGCATCAGCCTGCACGAGGAGGAGCTGGGCGAGGACCCCGCACGCAGGATCACACCGGAGGCGGCGCGCGAGCTGCTGACGCTGGCGAAGGGCGGCCTCGGCGCCAATTTCGTGCGGCTGGCGCATTACCCGCATGGCGAAGCGATGGTCCGCGCCGCCGACGAGATGGGTTTGCTCGTCTGGAGCGAAATCCCGGTCTATTGGCGCATCGCCTTCGACGATCCGGCGGCGCTGGAGAAGGCGCGGCTAATGCTCGCCGAGAACATCCTGCGCGACCGCAACCGCGCCGCGGTCGCGCTTTGGAGCGTTGGCAACGAGACCCCGCTGTCCGATGCGCGCAACGCCTTCATGCGGCGACTGGTCGATGACGTGCGTACGCTCGATCCGCATCGGCTCGTCACCGCCGCGCTGCTGACCGAACAGGAACGCGACGGCGACCATCCGGTGATGGTGATGGGCGACCCGCTCGCGCAGGCGCTCGATGTCATGGCGATCAACGCCTATAACGGCTGGTACGGGCCCGACCGGCTGGCAGACCTGCCGGCGATCGAATGGCGCGTGCCGCCCGGCAAGCCGCTGCTGTTTTCCGAAGTCGGCGCGGGCGCGCTGGCGGGGCTGCATCAGCCGGAGCGGCCGGGCAAGTTCTCGGAGGAATACCAGGCCGAATATTACCGACAGACGCTGGCGATGCTGTCGCAAATCCCGAACTTCGCCGGGATCAGCCCGTGGATACTCAAGGATTTCCGCTCTCCGCGGCGGCAGCGGCCGGTGATCCAGGACGGCTGGAACCGCAAGGGGCTGGTGAGCGAGACGGGCGAGCGCAAGCAGGCGTTCGGGGTGCTTGCCGATTGGTATGCGGAGCGCGCAAGGTAGCGCGGTCCGGAGGGGCGTTGTCCCTGAAAATTGGCCCGGAGGCTTGTCAAAACCGATCTGCGATATATCTTAGAGCTATCTAAGACTATCGGAGATTCGCCATGCACCGCCACAAATATCGCAAGTTTCGCAAGCACGACGCGTGGCCCTTCATCGCCATGATGGCTGCCTCGAAGGGTGGCTGGGGCGGCTGGAACTTCGGCTTCGACGAGGACGACTGGGCAGGCGGACGCGGTCGGCGCCGCCGTCCGCGCGGGCGCATGTTCGCACCCGGAGAGTTGCGGCTCGCACTGCTCGCGCTGGTCGCCGAGGAGCCGCGCCACGGCTACGAACTGATCAAGGCGATCGAGGAGATGACCGGCGGTGCCTACGCCCCGAGCCCCGGCGCGGTCTATCCCACGCTGCAGCTGCTCGAGGACGAAGGCGCGATCGCCGAGGCCGAGGCCGAGGGCGCGCGCAAGCCGTTCGAAGCGACCGAGGCCGGCCGCGCCGAATTGGAGGAACGCGCCGCCGAGGCCGAGGCGCTGATGGAACGGCTCGGCGGGCATGCCAGACGCGCCGAAAGCGTGCGTTCGCCCGACCTGTTCCGCGCGATGGGCAATCTCGCCAGCGTGCTCAAGAACCGCGCCCGAGCGGGCACGCTCGACAAGGAGGTGATGGACGAGATCGTCGACATCATCGACGAGGTCGCCAAGCGGATCGAACGGATCTGAGTTAACATTTGTAAACGCATTTGGCGCGCCCGGCGCGGCGTGGTAGGTTACGCTACGGAAATCGGGCGGTCTCAGGATCGCCCGGGATCGCGACCGGAGGACCTGCCATGACGACATTGCACAAACCGACGCCGTGGCACCTGTGGGTGGTCGGCATCCTCGGGACGCTCTGGAACGGCTTCGGCGCCACCGATTACACCATGACCCAGATCGGGAATCGCGGCTGGTTCTCGGCGATGGGTTTCGACGGCGCCACTACCGACGCGATGCTGGCCTATGTCGACAGTTTCCCGATCTGGGCGCATGCGGCCTGGGCGCTCGGCGTGTGGGGCGGCCTGGCGGGCTCGCTGCTGCTGCTGTTTCACAGACGTCTGGCGGTGCCGGCATTCGTCGTCTCGCTGGTAGGGGCGATCGTGTCGCTGATCTATTCCGCTACCGTCGAAGTCCCCGCCGAACTGGTCGATGTCAGCAACGCCTCGATCATGTATCTGGTCGTCGCCATCGCGCTGTTCCTGCTGTGGTATGCGTGGACGATGGGCAAACGCGGGGTGCTGCGCTGAGCTACCCCCGCCGCGACGTGACGAGGCGGACATAGCTGTCCGCCACCGCGCGGTTGATCGTGTCCCAGTCGTAGTCCTTGCTCTTCGCCTCGCCGGCCGCGCCATGCGCGGTGCGTAGCGCGTCGTCGGTGCAGTAGGGCGCGATGGCATCGGCGAAGGCCTCCGCGCTGCCGGGCGGGACGAGGCGGCCGGTGGTGCCGTCCTCGACCAGGCTCGACGCGCCGGTCGCTCCCGCCGCGACCACCGGTAGCCCGCAGGCCATCGCCTCGAGCGTGACGTTGCCGAAGGTCTCGGTGATCGAGGGGTTGAAGAACACGTCGCCGCCGGCGAGCGCGCGGCCGAGATCCGCGCCGGTCTGAAAGCCCGCGAAAATGCCGTCGCCGAGCGCCTTCTCGAACCAGCCGCGCGCCGGACCGTCGCCGATCACCAGCACCTTGTGCGGCACGCCGCGCCGGCGCAGTGCGGCGATCGCATCGGCGAACACGTCGAGCCCCTTTTCCATCACCAGCCGCCCGAGAAAGACGATCGCGACATCCTCGTCGGTCAGGCCGTGCGCGCTCCGCCAGGCGGGATCGCGTTTTTCGGAGGCGAAGACGCTGCGATCGACCCCGCGCGACCAGATCGAGATATCCTCGTGCATGCCCTGCTCGCGCAGCGTCTCGACCATGCTCGGCGAGGGCGCGACCAGCGCGTCGCAGCGGCGGTAGAAGCGGTGCAGTATCTTCTCGACCAGCGGTTCGGTGAAGCCCAGCCCGTAATAGCGCGGATAGGTCTCGAAGCGGGTGTGCACCGAGGCGAGCACCGGAATGCCGTGCGCGCGCGCCCATTTGAGCGCGCGATGGCCCGAGGGATCGGGCGAGGACAGGTGGAGGATATTCGGAGCGAAGCTCTCGAGATCGTCCAGGTTGGACGAGCTGAGGCCGGTCGGAAGCCGGTATTCCGCGCGCCCCGGCACGGGCATGCGGATATTGGGGATATCGATCAGATCGCCGGTCGCGGGGAAATCGGGTTCGGCGACCTCGGGGGCATAGACGCGCAATGCCGCACCCTGCCGCAGCAGGTACCCGGCCAGCCGGTTCAACGCCTGGTTGGCCCCGTCGCGGGTATAGTTGTAGTTGCCGCTGAACAACGCAATGCGGAGATCGGAAGTCTGCATCGCGCGTGCCCATAGGCGGGAAAGCCCGGCTTGGCGAGTGTGCACGAGCACGCGACACGCGCTGCAACGCGCGATGGTTTCCACTGTAACTTTATCTCCGCTTGACTTGTTGCAGCGCAACATTAGTGCCGCGCGTGGGCCACGCGGTCCCAACGCCGCGCGCGCTCTCTGCAAGGAGAGAATACATGACTGCCGAACCGACGCTCCGTCCGGAGCGCCCCTTCTTTTCGTCCGGTCCCACCGCCAAGCACAAGGGCTGGGACCTCTCCAAAATCCAAACCGAATCGCTCGGCCGCTCGCATCGCAGCGCGCTTGGCAAGTCGCGGCTGAAATACGCCATCGACCTGTCGAAACAGCTGCTCGGCGTCCCCGAAGACTACCTCGTCGGGATCATGCCGGCATCGGATACCGGCGCGCTCGAATGCGCGATGTGGACCATGCTCGGCCCCGACCGCCCGGTTACGGTGGCGGCGTGGGAAAGCTTCGGCAATGTCTGGATCCAGGACGCGGTCAAGCAATTGAAGCTGCCGCAGTTGACCACGCTCGACGCCGATTACGGCGAAATCCCCGACCTCGCCAGCATCCCGCGGGACAACGACGTCGTCTTCACCTGGAACGGCACCACCTCGGGCGCGAAAATCCCGAACACCGACTGGCTCGCTCCGGGCCGCGAGGGCGTGACGATCAACGATGCCACCAGCGCGATCTTCGCGATGGAGATGGACTGGGCCAAGCTCGATGCCACCACCTACAGCTGGCAGAAGGTGATGGGTTCCGAAGCGCAGCACGGCATGCTGATCCTCAGCCCCAAGGCGGTCGAGCGGATCGAGAGTTACGATCCGGCCTGGCCGCTGCCCAAGCTGTTCCGCCTCAAGAAGGGTGACAGGCTCAACCGCGCGATCTTCGAAGGCGCGACGATCAACACGCCCTCGATGCTGGCGACCGAGGATTACATCCTCGCGCTGGAGTGGGCGCAGGCGCTGGGCGGGCGCAAGGCGATGTTCGAGCGCGCCGATGCCAATGCGAAAATCGTCACCGACTGGATCGAGGCGACCACGTGGGTGCGCAACATGGTGGCCGACCCGGCCAAGCGCACCAATACCGGCGTGTGCTTCGTGTTCGAGGGCGACTGGTACGAGAGCCTGTCGCCCGAGGACCAGGCTGCGGTGCCGAAGAAGATCGTCAAGCTGCTCGAGGAGCGCGATGTCGGCTACGATTTCAACGGCTATCGCGACGCGCCGCCGAGCTTGCGTATCTGGTGCGGCGGCACGGTCGAGCAGGAGGATCTGAAACGCCTGCTGCCGTGGATCGAATGGGCCTACGAGCAGGTGAAGAACGGCTGAGCGCCTTCCTGTTGTACCCGTCACCCTGAACTTGTTTCAGGGTCCATTTCTCCTCATCGAACTTCGCTCCGGAAGGCTCGATGGATGCTGAAACGAGTTCAGCATGACGAATAAGGGAAATTCCAATGTCCCAGAAACCCAAAGTCCTCATCAGCGACAAGATGGACCCCAACGCCGCGCGCATCTTCGAGGAGCGCGGCTGCGAGGTCGATGTGAAACCGGGCATGACTCCCGACGAACTCAAGGCCGTGATCGGCGAATACGACGGCCTCGCGATCCGGTCCTCGACCAAGGTGACACCCGAAATTCTCGACGCCGCGACCAGTCTCAAGGTCATCGGCCGCGCCGGGATCGGGGTCGACAATGTCGATATCCCCTACGCCTCGGGCAAGGGCGTGGTGGTGATGAACACCCCGTTCGGCAATTCGATCACCACTGCCGAGCACGCGATCGCGCTGATCTTCGCGGTCGCTCGGCAGATCCCGGCGGCGGACAAGCGCACGCAGGCAGGCGAATGGCCCAAGAGCGATTTCATGGGGGTCGAACTGACCGGCAAGACGCTCGGCCTGATCGGCGCGGGCAATATCGGCTCGATCGTCGCCAGCCGTGCGCTCGGCCTGCGGATGAAGGTGGTCGCCTACGACCCCTTCCTGACCGAGGAACGCGCGGTTGAACTGGGGGTCGAGAAGGTCGATCTCGACGCACTGCTTGCGCGGGCTGATTTCATCACGCTGCACACCCCGCTGACCGACCAGACGCGCAATATCCTGTCGGCGGAAAACCTTGCCAGGACCAAACACGGCGTGCGCATCGTCAATTGCGCCCGCGGCGGATTGATCGACGAGGCGGCGCTCAAGGAGCTGCTCGATTCGGGCCATGTCGCCGGCGCCGCGCTCGACGTGTTCGCGAGCGAGCCGGCCAAGGACAGCCCGCTGTTCGGCACCCCCAATTTCATCAGCACGCCGCATCTCGGCGCGAGCACGACCGAGGCGCAGGTCAATGTCGCGCTGCAGGTGGCCGAGCAGATGGCGGATTATCTCGTCGATGGCGGCGTCACCAACGCGCTCAACATGCCGTCGCTGAGCGCCGAGGAAGCACCCAAGCTCAAGCCCTATATGGCGCTGGCGGAAAAGCTCGGCTCGCTGGTGGGCCAGCTCGCGCACGGCAATCTCACCAAGATCAGCATCGAGCGCGAGGGGCACGCGGCGGAATTGAACGGCAAGCCGGTCACCGGCGCAGTGCTGGCGGGGTTCATGCGGCGCTATTCGGACACGGTGAACATGGTCAATGCGCCCTATCTCGCCAAGGAACGCGGCATGGAAGTGCGCGAGATCCGCAGCGAGCGCGAGGGTGTCTACCACACGCTGGTGCGGGTGACCGTCGCCACCGATGCCGGCGACCGCTCGGTTGCGGGCACGCTGTTCGGCAGCGAGGCGCCGCGGCTGGTCGAGATCTTCGGCGTCGGCATCGAGGCCGACCTGCAGGGCGACATGCTCTATATCGTCAACGAGGACGCGCCGGGCTTCATCGGCCGCATCGGGACGCTGCTGGGCGAGCACGGCATCAATATCGGCACCTTCCATCTCGGCCGCCGCGAGGCGGGCGGAGAGGCGACGCTGCTGCTGAGCGTCGACCAGCCGATCCCGCCCGAAGTGGTCGCGGCCGCCAGCGCGCTGCAGGGAGTGAAGACCGCCATCCCGCTGGCTTTCTAGGCAGCTCATTCTCACCCCGTTCGTCCTGAGCTTGTCGAAGGACCGCTTTTTCTTCTAGCGCTGCACTTCAAGTGAAGGACAGCCCTTCGACAGGCTCAGGGCGAACGGTTTCGGAGGTTTTGCTCGACCAGATGACCCAACCCGACGATCTCCTGCCAGTCGGTCTCGAGGATGCGCTGCCCGTGCGCGCGGCGGCGATCACGCGCGCGATGCGGCAGGTGCTCTCGGCTATGGACGCAAATGGTTACGACCGGGTGCGTCCGCCGCTGGTCGAGTTCGAGCGCTCGCTTGCGGGGCGGATGGAGGGTGTGGCGACGCGCCGCATGGTGCGCTTCACCGATCCCGACAGCCTGCGCACGCTCGCGCTCCGGAGCGACATGACGGTGCAGGTGGGGCGCATCGCAGCAACCTCGCTGCGCGATGCGCCGCGCCCCTTGCGGCTGTGCTATGCCGGCGAGGTGGCGACGCTCAAGGCGGATCAGCTCGACCCGGCGCGCCAGCGGCTCCAGCTCGGTGCCGAGCTGGTCGGGTCGGACAGCGTCGCGGCGGCGAGCGAAGCGGTCGGCGTAGCGCTCGATGCACTCGAGGCGGCGGGCGTAACCGGCCTGTCGGTCGATTTCACTCTGCCCGATATCGTCGATACGCTTGCTGAGGAAGCGCTGCCGATCCCGGTTGACCGGCGCGAGGCGGTGCGGCGCGAGCTCGACATGAAGGATGCGGGCGGGCTCAAGGCGGCGGGGGGCGAAGCCTATCTCCCGCTGCTCTACGCGACCGGGCCGTTCGACGAGGCGATCGGCAAGCTCGCCGCGCTCGATGCGGGCGGGGTGCTGGCGAGCCGGATCGCCGGCCTGCGCGAGATCGCCGCCTCGCTCGGCACGCGCGTGCGGCTGACGCTCGATCCTTCGGAGCGGCACGGCTTCGAATATCAGAGCTGGTTCGGCTTCACGCTCCACGCCGAGGGTGCGCGCGGCGCGCTCGGGCGCGGCGGCACCTATGCGATCAAGGGCAGCGACGAACCCGCAACCGGTTTCTCGCTCTATATGGAGCCGATCCTCGAAGCGCTCGGCAGCGCGGACGCCGCGCCGCGCGAGGCGCTGTTCCTCCCGCTCGGCCACGACCGCGATGCGGCTGCACGGCTGCGCACCGAAGGCTGGCGGACGGTCGCGGCGCTTGCGGAAGACGAGGACCCGGCCGCGCTGGGCTGCACGCATGTGCTCGAAGGAGCCGAAGCGAAGCCCCTCTAGAGTCGCTGTCAGCTTCGCTGAATCGGCACCGGCCCGCTCCCCCACCCGGCCACCCAACGATAGTAAACTATGGGTGGCCGGGTGGGGGAGCGGGCCGGTGCCGCAATGATTTCAGCTTTGCTGAAACCGAGCCTAGCCGCCGAAGCGGGCCTTCAACCAGACATCGACTATCGGAGTGCCGGGATAGTCCGGATTGCCGAGCTCGCGGTTGATTTCCATATGTCCGCGCAGCCCGCGCCCGGCGAGCGCGCGCACCTCCACCGCCGTTCCCGCCTCGCGCAGCGCTGCGGCGAGGCCCTCGCTCTGCCGCTTTGCATCGGCGCGTTCGACATGGAGGATCAGGAAGGCCGGCGCGTTCGGCGCGGCGCCGTGGCTGGTCGGCGATAGCGCCCGCTGCCGGGCGAGGTCGGTGCCGAAGGCCTGTTCGTAAGTGTCGCCGAGCAGCCGCCGGTTCTCTCCCATCTGCGCGGGCACGTCGTAACCGGCGCCGTCGAGCGGGACGATCCCGGCGACATCCGCGAAGGACAGCCCGGCCCCGGCGAGATAGCGCGGATCGGTCCCGACCAGCGCCACCAGATGCGCGCCCGCGCTGTGCCCCATCAGCACGACCCGGTCGCGGTCGATCCCGAGCGCGTCGGCGCGGCGCATCAGTTCGGCGAGCGAGGCCGCGACATCCGCTGCCTGCTGCTCGACCGTGGCGTCCGGTACGAGGCGGTAATTGACCGAGGCGAAATGATAGCCGAGCCCGGTGAAATGACCGGCCTTGTAGGCGCCGGTCGCGTTGCGCTTGTCGCCGCGCTTCCAGCCGCCGCCATGGACGAACAGCACCAGCGGCGCGTCGCTGGCGGGTGCGGCGTAGAAATCGAGCTTCTGCAGCGCCGCTTCGCCATAGGCGATTTCCTGCGCCTCGCTTTGGCTCTCCTCCGCCGCGGCCTCGCGCCGCTGCGCGACACGCTTGCGCAGTTCGGTCTGGCAGTTCTCGCTCAGCTCGGTGTATTTCTGTTGCAGGCAGCTGCGGATCTTGCCGCGGTCGGTTCCGCACAGCCTGACGATCTCGGCGCGGCATTCGCGCGGCAGGCGCTGCTGCGCGAGCGCTCCCGTGGCGACCGTTGCGGCCAGCGCTGCGGCGGCGACCGGAATCCACTTGTTCATTGCTGGCTCCGCTATGGCTTGCAGTGCGTATGTGAAGCCGAGCGCGGGCCGCGCGTCCAGTCGCGGATTGTCGCAGAAGGTATGCGGTCTAGTCGAGCGTCGACGGGTCGGGTCCCATCCGCCCGTCGGGTCCGTCGAGCGCGTCGATGCGCGTCATCTGCTCGTCGGAAAGTTCGAACGACAGCGCGGCGAAATTGGCCTCGATATGCTCGCGGCTGCTGGCCTTGGGGATCGCGCACAAACCGTGCTGCAGGTGCCAGCGCAGGATCACCGCGCTTGCGGGCTGTCCGGTTTCCCCCGCGATGGCGCGGATGGTGTCATTGTCCATCGCGCCGCCCTGGCCAAGCGGCGACCAGCTCTGGGTGACGATGCCGAGATCGTCGTGAACCTCGCGCAAGTGCCGCTGCTGGAAGCCCGGATGCAGTTCGATCTGGTTGAGCGCGGGGGTCACGCCGGTTTCCTCGACGATCCGCCGCAGGTCTTCCTCGCGGAAATTGGACACGCCGATCGACTTCGCCTTCCCTGCCTCGCGTAGTTCGATCAGCGCGCGCCACGTCTCGACGAACAGATCCTTGCCCGGGCATGGCCAGTGGATCAGCAGCATGTCGACGTCTTCCCGGCCGAGGCGGGCGAGACACTTGTCCGCCGCCCTGAGCGTGCGCTCGTAGCCCTGGCTCTCGTTCCAGATCTTGGTCTGGAGGAAAATTTCCGGGCTGTCGCGCAAACCGTCGCCGACGCCGCGCTCGTTCTGGTAGACCGCTGCGGTGTCGACCATGCGATAGCCGACATCGATTGCGATGCGCACCGTGTCGGCGGCATTCTCGTCCTCGATCTGCCAGGTGCCGAAGCCGAGCTGCGGCAGGGCGCGGCCGTCGTTGAGGGTAAGGGTGGGGGTGCCGGTCATGCTTTGCTCCTTTGGAGGGGCAACGTGTGGGGGCAGCAGCGTTTCCGGGGACCTGATACCCAATTGCTTGATGGCACCCCGACATAGGCGGCCAAGTCCGCATTTTCCTACACCGCCCGATTGCGCTAGCGTCCGGCTCGTCCTTCCATTCGCCGCACTTCGCGTCCCATGTCCGTCCGGGCGGAAATTCCTGGCCGGAAACGCGGAAGTGTCACCCTGTCGACTGATTCACGGTAAAAATGCATTGTCTTTCAAACATATGCCGGCAATGCGCCCGGGGTGACACATGGGTGACACCCGTCACCCTTTCGCCGGGCCGCTTTCTCCGCCCCGGACGGTGTTCGAGGCGGTCCATGTCTCGCCGCGCGGTCCGTTGCGCGCTTGCCCCGCGCCCCGCGTCTGCTAGGGCGCGTCCGCAACTCCCGATAGGACATACCTGAATGGCCAACGTCACCGTGATCGGCGCCCAGTGGGGCGATGAGGGCAAGGGCAAGATCGTCGACTGGCTCGCCAGCCGCGCCGATGCCGTGGTCCGCTTCCAGGGCGGACACAATGCCGGGCACACGCTGGTGATCGGCAACACCACCTACAAGCTCAGCCTGCTGCCGAGCGGGATCGTCTCGGGCACGCTCAGCATCATCGGCAACGGCGTGGTGCTCGACCCGTGGGCGCTCAAGGCGGAGATCGAGAAGCTCGAGGGGCAGGGCGTCACCATCACCGCGGACAATCTCGCCATTGCCGACAATTGCCCGCTGATCCTGCCGCTCCACCGCGATCTTGACGGGCTGCGCGAAGCGGCGGCGGGCAGCGGCAAGATCGGCACCACCGGGCGCGGCATCGGCCCCGCCTACGAGGACAAGGTCGGCAGGCGGGCGATCCGCGTGTGCGACCTGGCGCATCTCGACCATCTCGAGCCGCAGCTCGACCGGCTCTGCGCGCATCACGACGCGCTGCGCGCCGGGTTCGACCAGCCGCCGGTCGATCGCGAGGGCCTGCTCGCCGAACTGCGCGAAATCGCCCCCTTCGTGCGCACCTTCGCGCAGCCGGTGTGGAAGCGGCTCAAGAAGGTCCGCAGGGCGGGCGCGAAAATCCTGTTCGAGGGCGCGCAGGGCGTGCTGCTCGATATCGACCACGGCACCTATCCCTTCGTCACCAGCTCGAACACGGTCAGCGGCACGGCCGCGGCGGGCAGCGGGCTGGGACCGAACAGCACCGGCTTCGTGCTCGGCATCGTCAAGGCCTACACCACCCGCGTCGGCAGCGGTCCGTTCCCGACCGAACTCGACGACGAGTATGGCCAGCGGCTCGGCGAGCGCGGGCACGAATTCGGCACCGTCACCGGGCGCCAGCGCCGCTGCGGCTGGTTCGATGCGGTGCTGGTGCGGCAAAGCTGCGCGATCAGCGGCGTCACCGGGATCGCGCTGACCAAGCTCGACGTGCTCGACGGGTTCGAGACGGTGAAGATCTGCACCGGCTATCGCCTGCGCAACAACGTGCTCGACTATCTCCCGAGCCATGCCGGGGACCAGGATGCGGTCGAGCCGATCTACGAGGAGATGGAAGGCTGGAGCGAAACCACCGCGGGTGCGCGCAGCTGGGCCGACCTCCCGGCGCAGGCGATCAAGTATATCCAGCGCGTGCAGGAGCTGATCGAGACGCCGGTCGCGCTGGTTTCGACCAGCCCCGAACGCGAGGACACGATCCTGGTGCGCGACCCGTTCATGGATTGAGCAGCGTCGCAGTGGCAGGATGCGAGCGATGAAGCCGCTGCTGTCGATCCTTGCCACGCTTGCGCTCGCCGCCTGCGCCCCGGTCGAGCGCGTGCCGGTCGGGGCGGCGGATTTCGTGCTGGTCGACAAGTCGGACCGCACGCTGACGCTCTATCGCGGCGGCGAGACGCTCAAGACTTACCGCGACATCGCCTTCGGTGCCGAGCGTGCGGGCCACAAACGCTTCGAGGGCGACGAGCGCACGCCCGAGGGCCGCTATACGATCGACACGCGCAATCCCGACAGCGCCTACTACCTGTCGCTGCGCATCTCCTACCCCAACGCCGCGGACCGCGCCTTTGCCGAGCGGCAGGGGCGCGATCCGGGCGGGGATATCTTCATCCACGGCCAGCCCAACGCCTCTCCGTTGCGGCGGCTGCCGGGCGACTGGACCGACGGCTGCATTGCGGTGACCGATGCCGAGATGGACGAATTGTGGAACGCCGTCGCCGACGGCACCCCGATCGAAATCCGCCCCTAGCTCTCGTCGCGCAGCGCGACCTGCAGTTCCACCCGCTTCACCTCGCGCAGGATCGCGAGCATGTTCATCCGGCTGAAGAACCAATCCTTGGTGAAGCCGACCGCCATGAAGCCGATCACCGAGCCGGTCGCCCACAGAATGAGTTCGCGCGTGGTGTCGACCAGGAACAGTTGCCAGATCGCGTAGAAGGTCGCCATCGCGAGGAAGAAGGTCACGACGAAGATCAGCTTGGCCCAGCCGCCGAGCGGGCCGGACAGCGTGTCGCCGATCTGGGTGAACAGCCCGCGCCCCTCGTCGAGCGAGGCGAGGAACGCCTGGTCGTCCTCGTCGAGGGCGCCGCGGATTTTGTCGTCGATAGTGGTCATGGGTCGTCTCCTGTCGATGGTTCAGGCCAGTGCCGCCTTCAGCTGGCGGCGAGCGTGGAAGAGGCGCGATTTGGCGGTGCCGAGCGGCACCTCCTGCACCTCGGCGATCTCGGCGAGGGTCAGCCCCTCGACGAAATGGAGATGGGCGGCGAGCCGGTGATCGGGCGATAGGCCGGCGAAGGCCTCGTGCAGTGCGGCGGTATCCTCCTGCCCGGGCGGGATCGCCGTGTCGGCGGCCTCGTCCTCGCCCGATCGCTGTCTCTCGATCACAAGGCGCCCGACCGCATCGGCGCATTTCCGGCGCAGGATGCCAAACGCCCAGGCTCCGAACCGCGCCGGGTCGCGCAGTTTGGGCAGACCGCGCCAGATCGCCACCCAGCTGTCCTGCGCGGCCTGCATCGCGAGGTCCGCATCGCCGGTGAGCCGCCGCGCGGTGCGCAGCAGGCGCGGCTGCCAGCGCGCCGAGAGCCGTTCGCCGGCCCGGCGGTCGCCGCCGAGCACGAGCGTCACCAGCAATTCGTCGAATACGGTGCCGGCGGGCGGCGCCTTGCGGGATCGTTTCGCTGCCATCGTATCGTCAGTCCCCCTGTTGGCACGATAGGTTCAAATCGGTGGTGATATTTCCATACCGACCGCCGATATTCTTGACATAACCCTGTTTTGTTCTATTGATGTTCGTTGAGACTACGTAGGAGTCGCTATTATGGCTTACGTGGATTTTTCCTATGCCCCGGCGGGCGATGCCGCTGGCCTGCCGATCTCCGTCACCATTCTTGCCGACCGCGACGACGCCCGCGCCGATTGGTGCGAGTTCGCCGATATGGCCGGGTGGCGGGTGGTCCATTTCGGCGGTTTCGAGTCGATCGCCGACGATACGGTGCGGGTGCTCGGCGACGTGGTCGTGGCCGATTGCCGCGAGGCGAGCGCAGCGGTGCTGGCGGCGCTCTCGCGGATCGATACGCGGGTGGCGCGTTCGGGTGCCGAACTGCTCGTGTCGGCATCGGACCGGGCAATGGAGGCGGTCTTCGCCTGCCTCCAGCAATCCTCCGTGCACTGGCTGGTCGAACCGGCCCTCGGCGAACGCTCCGCCGTGCTGGGAGGGGTGATGGCGCGCAAACCGCGCGCGAGACTGCGCGACCTTTCCGAGCATGACCGGCTGACGCTGTTGCGGCTGACCGAGCAGGTCGTCGACATCGCCGAACGGCTCGAACGCCTCGGGCAGAAGGGGCTGAACGGCGACGGCGGAGCGTTCCGGTTCGAATCTCCAGCCGACCGGTTCAAGGGCGAGGGCGGGGAACGGAACCGCCGCGAGCTGATCCGCAAGCCGCGTCCGCCGTTGCCCGATCCGCGGTTGGTGCGGCGGATCATTCAGCAACGGCAATTGCGCGCGCGCTTCTTCGATCCCGAACTGTTCGCCGACCCCGCCTGGGACATCTTGCTCGACCTCACCGCGGCGCGCGCAGAGCATCAGCGCGTCTCCGTCACCTCGCTGTGCATCGCCAGCGGCGTCCCGCCGACCACCGCCTTGCGCTGGATCGGGCAGATGGTCGAGGTCGGCCTGCTCGAACGGATCGAGGACGAGACCGATCGCCGCCGCGCCTTCATCGCGCTGAGCGACAAGGCGGCCGACGCGATGGCGCGCTATTTCGCCGAACTGGGCAAGGAGGCCTCGCACCTCGTTTGAATGACGGTCCGGCAGCCGATAGACTGCCTGCCGGAGGAGGCTTGCCAGTGCAGTTCGCAAAGCATCTGCGCGATGGTGTGCGCAAGGGCGAAATAACCTGCAGCATACGCATTTGGCACAGCCCGCGCGTGCGCGAGGGTGGGCTCTATCGCATGGAGGACGGGCATGTCCGGGTCGATTCGATCCGCCGGATCGCGCTGGCGGACGTAACCGGCGAGCTGGCGCGGCGGTCGGGCTTCAAAGGCGTTATCGATCTGCTGAAAACCGCCAGGCATGGCACCGGGAGCAATGTCTATCTGATCGAGTTCACCTATCTCCCGCCTGCCTGAGGACGATTGTCAGGCCGGTCGGCGGAGCTTCGTCGCATGGCAGCGGGCGGCGCACCGCATCGGCGCGTGCACGATCGAGGATCGCGGCGGGAATTTCGGGGTCGTGCAGCACCGTGTCCGCCGCGCCCAGCAGCCGGGCCTGCCGGACCGTCAGGCTGTCCGGGTCGTCGCTGCGCAACAGAATCTCGATAGTATCGTTCGCAGACGTGGTCCCGGCACCGTCGATCCAGCGATCGACCCGTTCGGGAGAGCGCTCGTCCAGCGGATCGAGCACGCCGCCTTCGGATAGTGCGGTGTCGAGTGCATGGCGGCGCTCGCCTGTGTCGGGCCAGCGTTCGCGCATCCGTTCGCGTGCGGCGTTCAGCGCGCGGGCGAGCGCTCCGAGCGAATGCGGAAAAATCCGCTCCAGCCGAAGCCGGAGCTGCTTCGCCAGTCCCGCCGATGCGCCCGAGGTCGCGATCGCCACCAGCACGGGCTCGCGGTCGAGGATGCTCGGCGTGGTGAAATCGCACAGCGCGGGACGGTCGGCGACATTGACCAGCAGGCCCTTGTCGCGCAGCCGGGTCGCGACCGTCTCCGCCTCGCGCACATCGTCGAGCGCGACGAAGGCGAGCGCCGCATGATGCGCTTCGGTCTCGCCGCAGGGGATACCGCCCGCGCGTTCGACCAGCCGCCGCTTCGCCTCGGCCATGTCGCCGTCGCCGACCACCACCACGCGCCTGCCGCGCACGCGGTGAAACAAGGGCAGCGATCCTATCCCAGCCATTCGGGCACCCGCTCGGCATCCATGATTGCGCCCGCGTCGATCCGGTCGGCGACCACCGCGAACCTGTCTCCGTCGACCAGCACCTCGGCCACGAACCCGCGCGAGTTGTAGCTCGACGCCATCGTCGCGCCATAAGCCCCGGCAGTGCGGAACACTGCGAGATCGCCCGAGACGAGCGCGTCGCATTCGCGATCCGTCGCGAAGGTATCGCCGGTTTCGCAGATCGGCCCGACGATATTGGCGGTCATGCGCTCGCCCGAGGGTTCGACCGCTTCGAAATCGTGCCATGCGCCGTACAGCGCCGGGCGCGCGAGGTCGTTCATCGCCGCATCGACGATCACGAAAGGCGGCCCGTTACCGCCGCGCTTGACCCGCACCACGCGCGTGAGCAGCACCCCGGCATTGCCGGCGATGACGCGGCCCGGCTCGAATGTCAGCTTCACGTCCCAGTCCCCGGTCGCGTGCGCAACCATCGCGCCGTAATCGGCGGGTGAGGGCAGGGTGTCGCCCTTGCGATAGGGCACGCCGAGCCCGCCGCCGAGATCGACATGGGTGACCGCATGCCCCGCTGCGCGCAGGTCCGCGACCAGCTTGCCGATCTTGCCGAAAGCGGTTTCGAGCGGTTCGAGATCGGCCAGCTGGCTGCCGATATGGATCGCCACGCCGCGCAGGTTCAGCCCGTCGAGCGCGGCGAGTTCGGCGAAGGTCTCCTGCGCGCGCATAAGCGGGACGCCGAACTTGTTCTCCGCCTTGCCGGTCGAGATTTTCGCATGCGTCTTCGCATCGACATCGGGATTGACCCGGAGGCAGGCCTGCACCTCGATCCCGCGTGCGGCGGCGAGTTCGGCGAGTTCGTGCCCCTCCTCGCGCGATTCGACGTTGAACTGCCCGATACCCTCGGCGAGGCCCAGTTCGAGTTCGGCGCGCGTCTTGCCGACGCCCGAAAACACGATCTTTTCCGGCGGCATGCCTGCAGCCAGCGCGCGGCGCAGCTCGCCGCCCGATACCACGTCGGCGCCGAAGCCCTGCCGCTGCAGCACTTTGAGCACCGCCAAGTTGGGATTGGCCTTGACCGCGAAGGCGATCAGCGGCCCCTCCTCGTCGGTGCCGAGCTCCGACAGAGCCTCGCGGAACACCCGTGCATGCCGCTCCAGCGTGGCGCGCGAATAGACGTAGACCGGGGTGCCGACCTCCCGTGCGATGCGCGGCAGCGGGACGTCTTCGGCATGCAGCACACCGTCTCGAAGCGAAAAATGGTCCATCGCCGCCCCCATGCCGTTCGCCTCGCGCGAAGTCGAGACACCTTGGCTTCGCGCTGCGGTATCTCGGCTACGCGCTGCGCTCTCCGCTAGTGGGTCCTATTCGGGCGGCAGGTCGAACGGATCGTCCTCGCGCTCTTCGGAACGGCGGCGCAATTCGACGCTGCGTTCGGGGGCTGCCTGCGGTGTCGGCTCGAGCAGTTCGTCGACCGTTTTGGGCTCGCTCGCGCCGAGCGGTGCGACCGGCATGCTCTCGCCCGCCAGCGGTTCGAGATCGGCACGCTGCCCGCACGCGGCGAGCAGCACGAGAGCGGTCAAAGCTGCTACAGGGGCAAATCTTACGCGCATCATTCCTCCATGCCCAGCGCCTCGCGCGCCGCGGCGACTTGTTCCCGTACCCGTTCCGGCGCGGTTCCGCCATAGCTGGTGCGCGCGGCGACCGACGCATCGACCGACAGCGCATCGAACACGCGCGCGTCGATCCGCTCGTCGATCGCCGTGAGATCGTCGAGCGACAGCTTGTCGAGCGCCACGCCCCGCTGCTCGGCCAGTTTCACCGCCGCCCCGGTGACATGGTGCGCCTCGCGGAACGGAATGTCCGCCTCGCGCACCAGCCAGTCGGCGAGATCGGTCGCGGTGGCATAGCCGAGTTCCGCCGCCTGCCGCATCCGCGCGGTGTCGAAGGCGCTGTCGGCGACCATCCCGGTCATCGCCGCGATCGACAGGGCGAGCAGCCCGGCCGCTTCGAACACCGGCGGTTTGTCGTCCTGCATGTCCTTCGAATAGGCGAGCGGTAGCCCCTTCATGGTGATCGCAAGCGAAGTCGCGCAGCCGATGATCCGCCCGGCATGCCCGCGCACCAGTTCGGCCGCATCGGGGTTCTTCTTCTGCGGCATGATGCTGCTGCCCGTGCTGAGCGTGTCGGGCAGGCGGACGAAGCCGAACGGCTGGCTCGCCCACACGATCATCTCTTCCGCCAGCCGCGAGAGGTGCAGCGCGCACTGGCTCGCGGCGAACAGGTAATCGACCGCGAAATCGCGGTCGGAGACGGCGTCGAGACTGTTGGCGGTCGGCCGGTCGAAACCGAGCGCCTCGCCGGTCGCATCGCGGTCGATCGGAAACCCGGTGCCCGCCAGCGCCGCCGAGCCCAGCGGACATTCGTTGAGCCGCGCGCGCGCATCGGCAAAGCGGCTGCGGTCGCGCAGGACCATCTCGTAATAGGCCATCAGGTGATGGCCGAGCGTCACCGGCTGCGCGGTCTGGAGGTGGGTGAAGCCGGGCATGATGCTGTCGGCGTGCTCGCCCGCGCGTGCGACCAGCGCGCGCTGGAGGGAGGCCAGCCCGGCATCCGCCTCGTCGATCGCCTGCCGGACCCACAGTCGGAAATCGGTCGCAACCTGATCGTTGCGGCTGCGCGCGGTGTGGAGCCGCCCCGCCGCCGGTCCGACCAGCTCGGTCAGCCGGCTCTCGACCGTCATGTGGATGTCCTCGAGGTCCCAGTCTTCGGGCACCCCGTCGCGTTCATATTCGGCGGCGATGGTATCGAGCCCTTCGGCGATCGCCGCGGCGTCCTCCGCGCTCACGATCCCCTGCGCCGCAAGCATCGCGACATGCGCCTGCGATCCGGCGATATCCTGCCGCCACAGCGCCTTGTCGAACGGGATCGAAGCGTTGATTTCGCGCATGATCGCGCTAGGTCCGTCGGCGAACCTGCCGCCCCACATGCTGTTGGAGCCGTCTGTGCTGTCCCGTTCGTCGCTCACGCTCGCCATCCTGGCTCTGTTACTCGCGGGTTGCGATAGGGAAGCGCCCGGGACCGCGCAAGAACAGGGCGAATTGGCCGATGCCAAGGCGGGCTTGGCGGGCGAAATCGACCGCAGCCGCGCGGGCGAGCTGATGCCCGCGGCGAGGGTGGTCGATCCCGGCGGCAGGGAACTCAATCTCGGTGCGTTGCAGGGCACCCCGGTGCTGCTCAACCTGTGGGCGACTTGGTGCGCGCCGTGCGTGGTCGAGATGCCGCAGCTCGACGAGCTGGCGGGGGAACTCGATGGCGCGGTGCGCGTCGTGACGGTGAGCCAGGATTTGCGCGGTGCGGAGCGCGTCGGGCCCTTCTTCGCCGAACGCGGCTTCGCGCATCTCGAGCCGTGGCTGGACCCCAACAACGAGTTGGGGTTCAAGGTGGAGAGCGATAACTTGCCGACCACCATCCTCTACGACGAGAGCGGGCGCGAGGTCTGGCGCATCGCCGGCGAATACGACTGGTCGGGCGCCGCCGCGCGCGAAGCCGTCGTGGAGGGATTGCAGCCGGAGCGATAAGCTGCTCATATCTTGCGAGCAACCGGGGGAGGTAGCCGATGACAGTATTGGGTGCAGCGGCGCGGAACACCGTGCGGACGATCGCGATCGGGACGGCGACCCTGTTGGCCGGACTCGGCATCACGCCCGCTACCGCGCAAAAGATCGAAGGCCTCGCGCCGACCCCGCCGATGGGCTGGAACAGCTGGAACCACTACGGCTGCAATATCGACGAGAACCTGATCCGCGAAACCGCCGATGCGCTGGTCGCCTCGGGCCTGCGCGATGCCGGCTATGTCAACGTCAATCTCGACGATTGCTGGCACGGCGAACGCGACGCGGCGGGCAATATCCGGCCCGATCCCGAGCGCTTCCCTTCGGGAATGAAGGCGCTCGGCGACTATCTCCACGCGCGCGGGCTCAAATTCGGCATCTACAGCGATGCCGGCACCAACACCTGCGCCGGGCGCCCGGGGAGCCAAGGGTACGAATTCCAAGACGCGCGGCGTTACGCCGAATGGGGCGTCGACTATGTCAAATACGATTGGTGCGCCACCGGCGAGGACGAGGAGCAGCGCAATCCGCGCGAGGCCTATCGCACGATGAGCCGCGCGATCGCCGCCTCGGGCCGTCCGATGGTGCTGTCGGTGTGCGAATGGGGCGATAACGAGCCGTGGCTGTGGGCGGGGCAATACGGCCATCTGTGGCGCACCACGGGCGATATCACCAATTGCTGGGATTGCACCGTCGGGCATGGATCGTGGAGCAGCTCGGGCATCCTCCCGATCCTCGACCAGCAGGACGAATTGCGCCCGCATGGCGGCCCCGACGGCTGGAACGATCCGGACATGATGGAGGTCGGCAACCTCCCCACTCTGGCGGAGAACCGCTCGCATTTCGCGATGTGGGCGATGCTCGCAGCGCCGCTGATCATCGGCACCGACGTGCCCGGCATGACACCGGAGATAACGGCCGTCCTGGCCAATCCCGGGCTGATTGCCATCAACCAGGACCGTCTCGGCCGCGGTGCGATGAAGTGGATCGCCACGCCGCAATGGGAAGCATGGGCGAAGCCGCTTGCCGATGGCGAATGGGCGATCGCGCTGCTCAATCGCAGCGGCGAAACGCAGCGGGTCGAGATCGACTGGGCCTCGGTCGAGCTGAAGGACGACACCTTCGGCCACCGCGCCGAATTCGCGCAGCAGGCCTATGCGATGACCGATGCCTGGTCGGGCGCTGCGGCAGGCGACACGCGGCGAAAGCTGGCGCGCGAGCTTGCGCCGCGCGATACGGCGGTGTTTCGGCTGAGGCCTCTGTGAGGATGCCTGGATCGCGAAGTGTCCGTGGGCGGTGACGGGCTCGAACCGCCGACCCTCTCGGTGTAAACGAGATGCTCTACCAACTGAGCTAACCGCCCCACGGCCCGGCCACGCTGCAAGCGGGGTGGGCTGCACATAGCGCCCGAAGGTTCAAAATCAATTGCCGATTGCCGTCTGCGGCGGCTAGGCGGCAGCCCCATGACGACCCGCCTCACCGTTCTTGCCACCGGCGGCACCATCGCGGGCATCGCCGGCTCGGCTATCGCGCAGGACTATCGCCCGGGCCAGATCCCCATCGAGGACTATCTCGAACAGGTTGGGGGCCTCGGCCTCGATGCCGAACTCTCCGGGCGCCAGATCGCGAATGTCGATTCGGCCGATATCGGTCCCGACATCTGGAATCCACTGCACCGTGCCATCCTCGCCGCGCTGGCCGACGAGGTCTGCGACGGCGTGATCGTGACACACGGCACCGACGCACTCGAGGAAACCGCCTTCCTGCTCGACCTCACGCTGCCGGCGGAAAAGGCGGTTGTACTCGTCGGCGCGATGCGCCCGGCCGACGCGGTCGGGTATGACGGGCTGCGCAATTTCGCCAATGCCGTTCGCGTCGCGAGCGACGCGGGGGCAAGCGGGCGCGGCGTGCTGGTGGTGATGGGCGACCGGGTGTTTGCCGCGCGCGACGTGCGCAAGGTTCGCACGCGCGGTTCGGAGGCGTTCCGCGGATTTCCGCGCGAATCGGTCGGGCTGGTGACGCCGTCCTCGCTCGACTGGTTCGGCGCTCCGTGGCGCGCCGGGGCCAAGGCGCAGTTCGGATGGCACGAGACGCTACCCGAGGTCGGGATCCTCGCCATCCATGCCGGTCTGTCGCCCAGGGCGGCGGAGCGCCTGATCGCACCCGAAACGCGCGGAGTCGTCGTCGCCGGAGTAGGAGAGGGCAACATGCCCGATCCCGTCCGCCGGATGCTGGTTGCGCGCTGCCGGCAGGGCATGGCGGTCGTGCGCGCCAGCCGTGCCGACGAGGGGTTGGTCGACCGCGAGCCGGAGGACGAGACCAATGGCTTCGTCGCCGCGCGCGCGCTCAACCCGCAAAAGGCGCGCATTCTGCTGCAATTGCTGCTCGCCGAAGGCCGCACCGATTCGTCGGATCTTCAGCGCGCGTTCGACGGATCGTGAGTCCCCGCGGAGGCGGGGACCTCGGGAGAGGGGACGCAACGCTGCCTGAGGCCCCCGCTTTCGCAGGGGCTCGGTTCAGCCCCAGGGCGTGACCAGGTATTTCTCGCCGGTCTTCATTGCGCGATAATCGAGCACCGCGTCCTTCTCGATCATCCCCTCGAGATCGACCTTGCGCTTGTAGCTGCTGGCGAAAGTCGTGGTGATGTTGTCGAGCACGCGCTGGCGCATCCGCATTGCGGTCTCCATCCCCGCGTTCTGCAGGAAGGGCGTCAGCAGCCAGCCCGACAGCGTCCAGCCGAAACCGTAGCTCGGCGTCAGGATGGTCGGGCCGAGATCGAGTCGGCCGTAGATGAACATGCGCTTCTGCTGGTTCGAGCCGTAGCGGCTGTATTCGGTCATCTTCGAGACAGCGACCTGTTCCATCGCCTTGAACACGTTATCGGTCGCCTGCCCGCCGCCGATCGGATCGAAGCCGTAGAAAGCATCGGTCGCGTCGATCGCCTCGCGCAATTGTTTCATGAAATCGTCGTCGGCAGAATTGACCACATGCGTCGCGCCGAGGCCCTTCAGCAATTCGACATGCTCGGCCTTGCGCACGATGTTGACCAGTTCGAGCCCGTCTTCCTGGCAGATCTTGATCAGCATCTGGCCGAGGTTCGACGCCGCGGCGGTGTGGACGATGGCGTTCTGGCCATCCATCTTGGCGTTCTCGACGAAGCCCAATGCAGTCATCGGGTTGACGAAGGCGCTTGCGCCGTCCTCCGCCGAATGATCGCCCAGCGGCAGGCACATCGCGGCATCGGCGATGCAGTACTGGCTGTAGGCATTGCCAGGCACGCAGGCGACACGCTGGCCGACCAGCCCCTGCGCGAAGTCGCTGTCGCCTGCGGCGACCACCGTACCCGCGCCCTCGTTGCCCGCGGGCAGCTTCTGGCCGTGGCGCGCCTTCTGGCCCGAATTGAACGGCTCGGGCATCGTCGCGACGAATTTCCCTGCGGAGTATTCGGCGTTCTCCATGTCGGCGGCGCCGGTCAGGATCGCGAGGTCCGAAGGGTTGATCGGTGCCGCTTCCATCTTCACCAGCACCTGGTTGCCGGTCGGATCGGGAAATTCGACCTGCTCGATCGCGACGGTGAGCTTGCCGTCGCTCTCGAGCGTGGTGAACAGCTGCTTGCCGGTGGTGGTCATGGTTCGGGCTCCTCTCGTTCTCGTTGCCGCTCAGCTAGGCGTGCATTGCCGCGAAGGGAAGGTTTCGCAACGAAACTATTTTTCGTCGGGGTAAACCGCGCGGACGAAATAGAGCCCGTGCGGCGGTGCGTTCAGGCCCAGTTCCTGCCGGTCGTGCGCGGCGAGCGCTGCGCCGACCTGCGCTTCGCGCCAGCGGCCCATCCCGACCAGCGCGAGGCAGCCGACCATCGAGCGGACCTGGTGATGCAGGAAGCTGCGCGCCTCGGCGCGAATGACGACATGTTCGCTCTCCCGCGAGACCTCGAGCCGGTCGAGCGTCCTGACCGGATCCTTCGCCTGGCAGTGGGCCGAGCGGAAGGTGGTGAAATCGTGCCGCCCGACCAGCGCCTGCGCCGCGCGGTGCATCGCTTGGTGGTCGAGTGCCTGCGGGACCTGCCACGCGCGGTTCGCCTCGAGCGTCAGCGGCGCGCGGCGGTTGGCGATGCGGTATTCGTATGCGCGCCCGATGCAGGAAAAGCGCGCGTGCCAGTCGCCGGGCACTTCCTCGCAGCCGATCACCGCGATCGGATCGGGGCGGAGGTGCGCATTGAGCGCTTCGGACAGGCGGAAGGCGTCGATCTCCTTCGCGATGTCGCAATGGCTGCGCATGGCGAGCGCGTGGACGCCGGTGTCGGTGCGCCCGGCGCTGTGCAGCGTGACCTTTTCGCCGGTGACGCGCTCGGCCGCCTCCTCGACCGCCTGCTGCACGCTCGGCCCGTGCGCCTGCCGCTGCAGACCCTGGAACGGCGTGCCGTCGAATTCGAGCGTGAGCGCGAAGCGGGTCACGCGAGGATCGTGCCCTGTTCGACCGTCCGACCGCGCAGGAAATCGTCGAGGTCCATCGCCGGCTTGCCGGCGCGCTGGAGGCGTGTCGGGCGGATCGCGCCTTCGCTGCAGGCGACGGCCAGGCGGTCATCGAGAACCGAGCCCCCGCGAAGGCGGGGGCCTCCGGCAGGCTGGCGCTCCGCTTGTGGCCCGAGGTCCCCGCCTGACTGCTCCGCAGTCAGTTTATCCTGAGCGCCTGCCTTGCAGGCAGTCGAAGGGCGGGGACTCAGCACCTCCCCCCGCAGCAGCTTGACCCGCTCGCCGCCGATTTCGCACCACGCGCCGGGGAAGGGGGCAAGGCCGTGGATATGCCGAACCACCTCGACGGCGGACCTCGTCCAGTCGATCCGCGCCTCTGCCTTGTCGATCTTGGGCGCGTAGGTGGCGTCTTGCTCGTCCTGCGCGACGGGCACGTGGATCGCGAGATCGCGCAAGGTACCGACCATCAATTGCGCGCCCAGTTCGGCCAGTTCCCCGGTCAGCTCGCCGGTGGTCTTGTCCTCGATCGGGGTGCGCACGGTGGCCAGCATCGGACCGGTATCGAGCCCGGCCTCCATCTGCATGATCGTCACCCCGGTGGTCGGATCGCCCGCCATCACCGCGCGATGGATCGGCGCGGCGCCGCGCCAGCGCGGCAGGATCGAGGCGTGGACGTTGAGGCACCCGTGCCTCGGTGCGTCGAGGATCGGCTGCGGCAGGATCAGCCCGTAGGCGGCAACCACGGCGACACCGGCTTCGAGCGCGACGAAGCGTTCCTGTTCCTCGGCGGATTTGAGCGATTTGGGTGTGCGGACCTCGATCCCGAACGTTTCGGCCTCGCGCTGCACCGGCGAGGGCTGAAGCTTCTTCCCCCGTCCCGCCGGGCGTGGCGGCTGCGTGTAAACGGCCACGATGTCGTGCGCCGCCTCGTGCAAGGCACGCAGAGTCGGCACGGCGAAGTCCGGCGTTCCCATGAAAATTATTCGCATGCTGGCGAAACCTTGAAAAATTTCCGTTCGGGCTGAGCTTGTCGAAGCCCTGCACTTTCTTCTAGCGCTGCCCATAAAGAGAAGGGCAGCCCTTCGACAAGCTCAGGGCAAACGGAAAGGGGTGTCGGCGCTTGGCCTCACAGGAAATCGAGAAACTCGCCGGAGCCCTCGCGCAGCTTCCCGGGCTCGGCCCGCGCTCGGCGCGACGGGCGGTGCTGTGGCTGGTCAAGCACCGCGGCAAGGCGCTGCCGCAACTGCTCGAAGCGCTCGGGGCGGTGCAGGACCGGCTGGTCGAATGCGAGATTTGCGGCAATGTCGATACGCGGAACCCGTGCGGCATCTGCGCCGACCCGCGCCGCGATGCGAAATCGATCTGCGTAGTCGAGGACGTGTCCGACCTGTGGGCGCTCGACCGCGCGCGACTGTTCACCGGACGTTATCACGTGCTCGGCGGCAAGCTCTCCGCGCTGGAGGGGGTTCGGCCGGAGGATCTCGCGATCGACACGCTGCTCGGCCGCGTCGCTCCGAAAGACGGGGAGGGCGGGGTGGACGAGGTGGTGCTGGCGATGAACGCCACGCTCGAAGGCCAGACCACCGCGCACTACATCGCCGAACGGCTGGAGGAATTTCCGGTGCGCATCACCCAGCTCGCGCACGGCCTGCCGGTCGGCGGCGAACTCGACTATCTCGACGAGGGGACCTTGGCGCAGGCGCTGAGGGCGAGAAGGCCGGTAGGCTAGGAAATATCCTCCCCATCGACTTGCGATGGGGAGGTGGGCGACGCCGCAGGCGTCGGTCGGAGGGGCAATGGCGCACTCGGCCCCTCCACCACCACACCTGTGGTGTGGCGGTCCCCCTCCCCATCGCAAGTCGATGGGGAGGATTGAATGACGCACTGTTCCGCCCTAAATTGGCCCCATGGCCATACGCGAAATTCTCGAAGTGCCGGATCCCCGGCTCAAGACCGTGTCCGAACCCGTCACCGAGTTCGACGACGAGCTCAGGACGCTCGTCGAGGACATGTTCGAAACCATGTACGACGCGCCCGGCATCGGACTCGCGGCGATCCAGGTCGGCGTGCCCAAGCGCGTGCTGGTGATCGACCTCCAGCCCGAGGACCCCGACGCCCCGCCGGTCGAGTGCGAGCATGACGGGCACAAGCACACCCACCCGGCGACGAAGAACGAGCCGCGCATCTTCATCAACCCGGAAATCCTCGATCCGGCGGAGGAACTGGCGACCTATCAGGAAGGCTGCCTGTCGGTCCCCGAAATCTACGCCGATGTCGACCGCCCCGCGACCTGCCGCGTGCGCTACCAGGATCTCGAGGGGAACGTGATCGAGGAGGACATGGAAGGCCTGATGGCGACCTGCATCCAGCACGAGATGGACCACCTCGAAGGCATCCTGTTCATCGACCACCTCAGCCGGCTGAAGCGCAACATGGCGCTCAAGAAGCTGCAGAAGCTGCGCCAGGCCGCCTGATTCGCGAACCCGATTCGGTCGAATTTTCCCGGCGAATCGGCGCGGTAGTTGACGAAGTACATCCGCGCGCCCGACTTCAATAAGCCGTCCATGGGGCGCGGGGATGTCCGCATGCGATACCGACGATAAGAAAGAGCCTCCGCGAAGCTAGCGACGGCTGCCCGTGTAGGAAAATGGTTTTTCAGGCCGCTCGAAGACTACGCCGCCGCGACCATTCCCTGCAGCGCCTTCACGCAGTCCTCCATGCATTCGCGGCACATTGTCTCGCAACGCCGGCAATGCGCGTTGTCGTGCTTCGCGCATTCCTCGGCGCAGACCTTGCAAGCGAGGATGCAGGCTTCGAGCAACGACTTGATCACCGCGGTGTTGCCGTGCGTGCGCCGCGCGGCGACGGTGCTGACCGCCTGGCAGATATCCGAACAGTCCGAGCATTTGCGGATGCATTCGGACATGTCGCCGTCCTCCGCATTGCAGGCGTCGGCGCAGGAATTGCAGATCGCCGCGCAATGCATCGCATGCTTGACCGCTTCGCCGAGCTGCTCGTTGTAATCGGCCCCGACCTGCGGGTGCTCGCTGATCATTTCCTTGATCGACATACGAAAAATCTCCTTCCGCCGATCGAGCGAACGGGGCGTGGGATTGGTTCCGATCGGTGCTTGGCGGACTGACTGCGACAAATCCACAGCGCGAATGGGATCGATCTTGCGTATCGCATTTGTTCCGCTACCCTGCCCGCAGCTCGTAAGAGTGGCGAACGAGTCGCGGATTATCCGCTTGTCGGTGCGAAGCCCGTCGCTGCGCTGAACATTAGTCTTTTCAGGCCTATCGTTGCCCTCGTTCTGAGCATGCGCGTAACGCCGACGAAGTCAGCCTTCGACCGTGGATCACCGTCGCGCCTCAACACAGGAGATAGACGATGCTTCATCGTCTCTACTCGCTGTGTTGGCTTAGTGATGGGATTCATTGGCTGCTCATTTCGGCCGCTGGTGAAATCCTTGCGTGCTCGGAACGTGGATTTTCCACCGAAGAGGAAGCGCTCACGGACCTTCAGTTTTACTACTGAAGGTAACAACACAGCGTGCCGGCGGGAGTGATCCCGTCGGCAACTGTGAAAGGAACGGCATGGACACCAATACGATCATTTTCGGGCTGGTCGGGCTGATGCTCGGTGCGGCTATCGGCTGGCTGCTCGGCAACCGGCAGGGCAGCGGGGCGGCGCAGACCGTGTCCGCGCTCCGGCTGCAACTCGACGGCGTAGTTAGCGAGCGCGACGAGGCGCGGGCAAAGCTCGATGGCGCGCGCGACGAATTGACCACGCTCAAGGCGCAGGCCGCCGGATTCGAGGAGCAGAAGAAGCTGCTGGTCGAAGCGCGCGAGCAGTTGCTCAAAGAGTTCCAGAACACCGGCAATGCGGTGCTCGGCAAGGCGCAGGAAGCGTTTCTCGAACGCGCGAGCGAGCGCTTCGGTCATGCCGAGAAATCGTCCGAGGAAAAGATCAAGGCGCTGCTCCAGCCGGTCGGCGAGCGGTTGTCGAAGTACGAGCGACAGGTCGAGACGCTGGAAAAGCAACGCGCCGACGCGTTTGCCGGCCTGCGCACGCAGATCGAGCAGATGCGGCTCGGGCAGGAGGAGGTCAGGCGCGAGGCGCAGCGGCTCGGCAATTCGCTCACCAACGCTCCCAAGGCGCGCGGTCGCTGGGGCGAGCGCGCGCTGCAGAACGTGCTCGAACAATGCGGGCTCGCCGAGCACACCGATTTCCATCTCGAACGCTCGCTCGACACCGAGGAAGGCCGGCTGCGGCCCGACGCGATCGTCAACGTGCCGGGGCAGAAGAAGCTGGTGATCGATGCCAAGGTGTCGTTGAACGCCTATCAGGCGGCGTTCGAGGCCGACGAGGACGAGGAGCGCATGCGGCATCTCGATTTGCATGCGAAGTCGATGCGCAACCACGTCCAGACGCTCGGGTCGAAGGGCTATCAGAGCCAGTTCGACGACGCGCCCGATTACGTGGTGATGTTCGTGCCGGGCGAGCATTTCGTCGCGGCGGCGCTCGAACACGATCCCGAATTGTGGGATTTCGCGTTCCGCAACAAGGTGTTGCTGGCGACTCCCACCAATCTGGTTGCGATCGCGCGCACCGTCGCCCAGGTGTGGCGGCAGGATACGATCGCGCGCGAGGCGGTCGAGATCGGCAAGGCCGGGGCCGAACTCTACGACCGGCTCGCGATCGCAGCCGAGCACATGAAGCGCGTCGGCGGCGGGCTCGAAACCGCGGTTGCCAATTACAACAAGTTCGTCGGCAGCTTCGAGCGCAACGTGCTGTCCGCCGGGCGCCGTTTGCAGGAAAAGGGGATCGAGATCGGCAAGCGCGAGATCGAGGAGGTTCCGCTGGTCGAAGGCGCGCCCCGCTACACCGCGCAGGATGCGGACGAAGCGGAACGCTCGGCAATCCCCATGGTTGATGGGGACGACGACTGATCGAACCGGAGAGACCGATGCGTCGCCCTGCTTTCACTGCCCTTTTCCTGTCCCTGCCGCTCGCGCTCGCTGCCTGCGGCAACAAGGCGCCGTCCGAGCGGATCGAGGAAACCATCGACGAAGCGGTCGAGACCGTCAGCGGCACCGCCACGCCCGCGCTCGCCGAAGGACCCTATGCGCCGCGCGACGAATGCGGCGATCTCGAAGGTGCGGCGGCGTTCCGGCAGCAGATTGCCGATGCGGTCGAAGCTCGCGATGCGGGCGGGCTGGCGGCGCTCGCGGCGGAGGACGTCAAGCTCGATTTCGGCGGCGCGACGGGGCGCATATTGCTGCGCGAGTGGCTGTCCGACGAGGACCACATGCTGTGGGACGAACTCGACGCGCTGACCGGACTCGGCTGCGCGGCGGGGAATGCCGGCGGGATCGTGCTGCCGTGGTACTGGGCGCAGGATATAGATGCGGTCGATCCCATGATGGGCATGATCGTGACCGGCGAGCGCGTGCCGCTCCACCGGGCGGCGTCGGACAATTCCGAAGTGCTCGAATCGATTTCGTGGGACGTGGTCGAACTGGTCGGCGGGCTGCGGCCCGACGACGCCTTCCAGAAGGTCCGGGCGACCGACGGCACCGAGGGCTTCATCGCCACCGAGAGGCTGCGCAGCCTGATCGACTACCGCCTGACCGCGATCAGCCGCGACGGGCGCTGGCATATCGTCACGCTGCTGGCGGGGGATTAGGGTCCGGACCCTGGTGGTTCACGCTATCGGGGAGCGCTGAAGACGCATATCGGGTAGATCGGTTGTGTCACGGAGGAGATAGTAGGGATGCGGCGAAGCCGGACGATCGTTCTCACCATGGCCGCATGTGCGGCTCTCACGCTACCGGCCGCGGCATCGGGCCCGCTCGCTCCGCGCGACGAATGCTCCGCGCTGCCCGGTTTTCCCGACTTTCGCGACGCGCTCGAAACGGCCGTGCAAACGCGCGATGCCGAGGCCTTGCTGGACCTGGCGAGCGAGCATGTGAAGCTCGATTTCGGCGGCGGCTCGGGCAAGGAGGAATGGCGCGCGCGGCTCGACCGCGAGAGCGGCTGGGCCGAACTCGAGGAAGTCATCGCGCTCGGCTGCGGCCGCGGCGGGCCGGCAGGCGACGGCTATGTCTCCTTCCCGTGGTATTTCGCCAAGGACCTGATTTCTGCCGACCCGTTCGAGGCGATGATCGTGACCGGAAACGGGGTGCGATTGCGCAGCGGCCCCTCGCTCGAGGCGCGGGTGATCGGCGAGGTATCGTGGGATTATGTGGTGCTGGCCGATGGGGCCGTGCAGGGCGGCGATTTCGTGCAGGTGGAGACGAAGGACGGGCGGACCGGTTATATGGCGTCGCGCTATTTGCGCAGCCTGATCGACCATCGCCTGATTGCCGAACGCGACGGCGGCCGGTGGACGATCACTGCCTTCGTCGCCGGCGATTGATCAGCCGTCGATGCCCGCCAGCACCTCGTAGCCCAGCACCGCCCCCGCGACCGCGGCGTTGAGGCTGTCGGCGCGGCCCTTCATCGGCATCGTGACGCGCAGGTCGCACGCCGCCTCGTAGTCTTCGGGCAGGCCGCGCGATTCGTTGCCGACCAGTACGAAGCACGGCGCAGTGTAGGGCGCGCCGCGATAGGCCACCGAATCGCGCAGGCTGGCGGCGACCAGCTGGCCGGGCCCGCCTCGCAGCCACGGCAGGAACTCGTCCCACGCGGCTCGCGCGATTCGCTGGGTGAACACCGCGCCCATGCTCGCGCGCACCGCCTCGACCGAGAACGGGTCGGCGCAATCGTCGACCAGCACCAACCCACCCGCGCCGATCGCGTCGCCGGTGCGCAGCATGGTGCCGAGATTGCCCGGGTCGCGCAAAGCCTGCGCGACCAGCCAGATCGGCGCGGCGGTGCGGTCGAGCGCGGCGAGCGACGTGTCGAATTCCGCGAACACCCCGCACACCGCCTGCGGGTTGGCCTTGCCGGTGATCTTGGCGAGGATGTCGGGCGTGGTTTCGATCACCGTGCCGCCGCCCGCCGCGACATCGGCTTCGAGCGTGTCGAGCAGCGGATGCGGCTCGCGCGCCTCGGCCATCACCAGCATTTCGGGGACATGCCCGCATGCGCGCGCATCGGTCAGCAGCCGCAGGCCTTCGGCGAGGAACTTGCCCTCGCGCCGGCGGTGCTTCTTGTCGCGCAGGGAGCGCAGGTATTTGACCGTCGGGTTGGAGAAGCCGGTGATGTGCTTGCGCATGGTATGCCTATGCCGTTCGGTTCGAACGAAGTCGAGAACCGGGGACGTACATGTGTCTCAACTGGGTTCGGAGTCTTTGTTGCGTGCGGGAAGCACCTCCGTGCTTCCCTTGCTGTTCCGTCCCACGCCCCCACCCGGCCACCCTGACCATAGTAACCTATGGGTGGCCGGGTGGGGGCGTGGGACGGAACAGCCCCGGCGGTCAAATGACTGCCACGACGTGACAGGCTTCGTCACCGCCGGAAAACGAATAATCCAGAGGCTTGGGCCGCTACCAATTCGACAAGCCTAATCCTCGTCGAAGCCGTTGCGCACCATCGCGCCCAGCTCGTCGATCACCGCGCCGCTTTCGTCGCCGGTGACGCACAGTTCGATCGTGTCGCCCTTGGCCGCGCCGAGCATCATCAGCCCGAGGATCGAGCCGCCTGCCGCGCTGTTGCCGTCCTTGGCGACCGATACCGACACGCCCTCTGGCAGCTGGCTCACCGCGTTGACGAACTTGGCGCTCGCGCGCGCATGCAGCCCGCGGCTGTTGACGATCACGCATTCGCAGCGCTGTTCGCTCATGAATTGGCGGCCCTGCAGTCCTTGCCGAGCAGTTCGGAAGCGATCGTGATGTAGCTCCTGCCCGCCTCCTGCGCCGCGTGCACCGCCTCGGTGACGGTGCTTTCCTTGCGCACCCCTGCGAGGCGGATCAGCATCGGCATGTTGATCCCGGCGATCACTTCGACCCGTCCGGCATCGAGCAGCGAGATCGCGAGGTTCGATGGCGTGCCGCCGAACAGGTCGGTCAGGATCACCGCGCCCGCGCCGCTGTCGACCTTGCGGATCGCGCCGGCGATCTCGGCGCGGCGCTTCTCGACGTCGTCGTCGGGCCCGATGCAGACGGTTTCGACCGCTTCCTGCGCGCCGACCACATGCTCCATCGCATGCACGAATTCCTCGGCCAGGCGGCCATGGGTGACCAGTATCAGTCCGATCATGAGCGTGCGGGTTTCCGAAACTGCGTTGGCGGGGTCGTATCGACTCCAATCATGCCTGCGGACCTTCTATCTCGTCGGCGGCGCGCGACCCCAGATTGCGGTGCAGGACCGTGGGCGAAAAACCGTCCTCGCGCAAGGCCCCGGCCATCCGCTCGGCGGTGAATACCGAGCGGTGTCTCCCGCCGGTACAACCGAAGGCGATATTCACATAGCTCTTCCCCTGCGCCTTGTAGCGCGGCAGCAGCGTGCCTAGCAGGTCGCGGATCCGGTCGAACGCGGCGTCGAAAGCGGGGTCCTGCCGGATGTGTTCGCCGACCGGCGCATCGAGGCCCGTCTGTTCGCGCAGTTCCTCGATCCAGTGCGGATTGTCGAGGAAGCGCATGTCGAACACCAGGTCCGCCAGTGGCGGGGTGCCGCGCGCGAAGCCGAAGCTGGAGACGATCACCGCCATGTCCTGCGGCGCCGAATCGGCGAAGCGCTCGCGGATCGCCTGCTGCAGATCGTTGCTGGTAAAGTCGGTCGTGTCGATCACCGCCTCGGCCCAGCGGCGCAGCGGTTCGAGCAGCTCGCGCTCGGCCTGGATTCCGACGCGAACGGGGCGCTCGCTCGCCATCGGGTGGCGGCGGCGCGTCTCGTTGTAGCGCCGCTCGAGCTCGCCGCTGGCGCAGTCGAGGAACAGGGTGGTGACGAGCAGGTCGCCCCGTTTGGACAATTCCTTGACCCGGGCGATGATCTCCGACGGCACGAAACCGCGCGTGCGGCTGTCGAACCCGATCGCCAGCGGGGGGCGCGGGCCGTCCCCGCTCTCGGAGCCGATCAGCCGCCGCAGCAGGCGGATGGGGAAGTTGTCGATCGCTTCCCAGCCGAGATCCTCGAGCACGCGCAGCGCGGTGGTCTTGCCCGCGCCCGAAAGGCCGGTGACGAGCACGATATGCTGGCGTCGGTCTCGGGCGGGCGAATCGGTCGACATGCGCCGGGGCTACCGCCCGTAGCGCGCGAGCGCAATTTCGGCGCGGATCGCGGCGGCGGGTATCGCCGGGTCGAAGGCGATCGCGCGGACCTCGACCCCTGCAATCGTTTCGGACTGCGCCTGTTCGATATGACGGGGCGCTTGCGGATCGAGCCGCAGCAGCAGCGCGACCGGTGCCTCGCGGGTGGGGAATTCGACCAGCCCGACATTGCGCACTTCGATCAGGCCCGCGGTGTTAGGCGGCGGAGCGGCCCATAGCCGCCCGTCGCGTACCGACAGCGTCACCCCGTCGTCGCCGACCAGCACTGCGCCGCGGTCGATCAGCGCCAGTGCAAGGGTGGATTTTCCCGCGCCGGGCGGCCCCTCGATCAGCAACCCGCGCCCGCCGATCGCGACGCAACCCGCCTGCCTGACGACCGGCTCGCTCATCCGCCGCGATTGGGCCGGGGCAGGGTAAGGACCATGCATGCCCCCGGCTCGCCGTCCTCGCGCCCATGCGCGGTCAGCGTGCCGTCATGCGCCTCTGCGATCGCGCGCGCGATGGCGAGGCCGAGCCCGGAATGGTTGCCGAAATCCTCCGCGTCGGGGCGGACCGAGTGGAAGCGCTGGAACACCTTCTCGCGCTGGTCTTCCGGGATTCCGGGGCCGCGGTCGCACACGGTCAGCTCGACCCAGTCGTCGAGGATGCGGACGGTGACGTCGATCTCGGCGTCGGGCGGCGAGAACGACACCGCGTTGTCGAGCAGGTTCTCGATCACCCGTTCGAGCCGCACCGGCTCGCCCATGATCGAGGCCGCCATCTTGGGGAAATGCAAGTCGACCGGACGGCCCTCGTTCTCCGCCCGGTTCTCGCGCGCGCCGACGATCGAGCGGACCAGTTGCGCGAGGTCGATCGGCTCGAAGGTCGCGCGCGACAATTCGGCGTCGATCCGGCTCGCTTCGGAAATCTCGGTCACCAGCCGGTCGATCCGCTTGACGTCGTGCCCGGCGATCGCGGTCAGCTGCTGGCGCAGGTCCGGGTCCTCGACCGTCCCGAGCGATTCGAGCGCGCTCCTGAGGCTCGCGAGCGGGTTCTTGATCTCGTGCGCGACGTCGGCGGCGAAATGCTCGACCGCGTCGATCCGCTGGCGCAGCGCGTTGGTCATGTCCGAGACCGCGCGCGCGAGCAGGCCGATCTCGTCGTGCCGCTCGGGCAGGCGCGGCACCTCTACCCCGCGCTCGCGCCCCTGCCGCACGCGGATCGCCGCGCTCGCGAGCGAACGCAGCGGCTGGACGATGGTGCGCGCCATGTACAGCGACAGCATGATCGAACCGAACAGCGCGAGCAGCACCGCCACACCGAGCGTGGTGCGCGCGCTGCGCACCGACTGGGTGATATCGACCGCGTTGCGCGTGGTCAGCAGCGTCGCGCCGTTGAGCCCGACCGGCGCCGCGGCGTTGATCACCGGCGTCCCGTCGGGCGCGTCGCGCAGCTGGATTTGCGAGATCCCCTCCTCGCGCGCGCGCTTCAGCTCGGGCCAGGCTTCGGAGGTCGCTTCCTCGGGCTCGATATAATCGGGGATCGGCTCGGCGCCGACCACCCAGTCGACCGCGCGGTCGAGCGCCTGCGCAAGATCGTCGGAGAAATCGTCCTTGCTGACGTCGTCGAACTCGAAGGCTGGCTCGTCGAGTTCGAAGCTGTCGGCCCACAGATTGCCCTCGGCGTCGAACATGCGCAGCCGCATCGACTGTTCCTTGCCGATCTGGATCAGCAGCGCTTCCTGCCGCTGGCGGGTCGCCCCGGCGAGCGCCTCGGCGGTGATCTGCGCCTCGATCCGCGCGAGCTTGTAGCGCTCGGACAGCAGCTGCTTACGGTAGCCGTCGAGGTAGAACACCCCGCCGCCGAGCAGCGCGAGCGGGAGGATGTTGACCGCGAGGATGCGCGGCGTGATCGACAGCCGGTTCGACCAGCGCAGCCGGCCGAGCTGGGTGTCGATGCGCTTGCCCAGCGGCCTATCAGCCATCGGTGAAGCTATAGCCCGCGCCGTAGAGCGTATCGATCGCGCCGAATTCCCTGTCGACCGCGCGGAACTTGCGCCGCATCCGCTTGATATGGCTGTCGACCGTGCGGTCGTCGACGAACACGTCGTCGGGATAGGCCGCATCCATCAGCGCGTTGCGGCTCTTGATCACGCCCGGGCGCGCGGCGAGCGCTTCGAGGATCAGGAATTCGGTCACGGTAAGCGAGACCGGCTTGCCCCCCCAGGTAACCTGATGGCGCGCCGGGTCCATCATGAGCTTGCCGCGCTCGACCACCGGGCCGGGTTCGTCGTCGGGCCGGCCGTCGCTCTTGGCCGGCACCGAACCGTCGCCGCGGCGGCGCAGGATCGCGCGGATGCGCGCGAGCAGCAGGCGCAGGCTGAACGGCTTGGCGATATAGTCGTCGGCGCCGAGTTCGAGCCCGGCCTCCTCGTCCTGCTCGTCGTCCTTGCTGGTCAGGAAGATCACCGGCAGGTCCGAATGGCGGCGCAGCTGGCGCAGCAGTTCCATCCCGTCCATGCGCGGCATCTTGATGTCGAACACGGCGAGATCGGGCGGGTTGTCGAGCAACGCCTTCAGCGCCGTCTCGCCGTCCGAATAGACGCGCGTCGCATAGCCTTCCGCCTGCAGCGCGATCGAGACCGTGGTCAGGATGTTGCGGTCGTCGTCGACCAGCGCGACCACGCGCTCGCTCGGGGCGGATTTTTCACCGGTCTCAGCCATGGGTTCATGACTAGTCGCTTCGGCGGGGCGAGACAACGCATTGGCTTGCGGCGAAGGCAACATTTCGCAACTTGCAACCCGCGCGGTTTGACGCGGAGGCCGCGCGAGATTATGCGCCGGGGCGTAGTCTTCGCATCCATATGCAGGCGAATCGTGCGCATCGCGCGCGCGCCTTGCGGACCTGTCCGACCAGGAGAAAAAATTGAGCACCCCGCTGTCCTACCCGCTTTCGAGCCAGGGTATCGAAACCGATGCTACCATCCATCCCAACTTCACGTCCGCCGAACTGACCCAAGCCGCGCTTGCGAACGGCGAGGGCCGCCGCGCGAAACACGGGCCGCTGGTGGTCGAGACCGGCAAGCACACGGGGCGCAGCGCGAAGGACAAGTTCATCGTCCGCGACGGCGAGACCGAGAACACCGTATGGTGGGACAACAACGCCTCGATGACGCCCGAACACTTCGCCGCGCTGAAGGAAGACTTCATGGCGGCGGTGAAGGGCAAGGGCGATCTCTATGTCGCCGACCTGTTCGGCGGCTCGCAGCCCGAATACCGGGTCAAGGTGCGCGTGATCAACGAATTCGCGTGGCACAACCAGTTCATCCGCACGCTGCTGGTGCGCCCGACCGAGGCCGAACTCGACGGCTTCGTGCCCGAATATACCATTATCGACCTGCCCACCTTCCGCGCCGATCCCGAGCGCCACGGCACGCGCAGCGAGACGGTGATTGCGGTCAACCTGTCCGAAAAGCTGATCCTGATCGGCGGCACCAAATATGCCGGCGAGATGAAGAAGAGCGTGTTCGGCGTGCTCAACTACCTGCTTCCGCCGCAGGGCGTGATGCCGATGCATTGCAGCGCCAATATCGGGCCGGACGGGAAGAGCGCGGTCTTCTTCGGCCTGTCGGGCACCGGCAAGACCACGCTTTCCGCCGATGCCAGCCGCACGCTGATCGGCGACGACGAGCACGGCTGGTCGGACACCGCGGTGTTCAATTTCGAAGGCGGTTGCTACGCCAAGATGATCCGCCTCGACCCCGAGGCCGAGCCGGAAATCTACGCCACCACGCGGATGGACGGGACCGTGCTCGAAAACGTGGTGATGGACGCGGACGGCGAGATCGATCTCGACGACAACAGCCTCGCCGAAAACACCCGCGGCGCCTATCCGCTGTCCTCGATCCCCAACACCTCGGACGAGAACATGGGCCCGCCGCCCAGCAACGTCATCATGCTCACCGCCGACGCGTTCGGCGTGCTGCCCCCGATCGCACGGCTCACGCCCGACCAGGCGATGTATCACTTCCTGTCGGGCTACACCGCCAAGGTCGCGGGCACCGAGATCGGCGTGACCGAGCCCGAGGCGACCTTCAGCACCTGCTTCGGCGCGCCGTTCATGCCGCGCCATCCGTCGGTTTACGGCAACCTGCTCAAGAAGCGCATCGCCGAGGGCGGAGCGCAGTGCTGGCTGGTCAATACCGGCTGGACCGGCGGCAAATACGGCACCGGCCACCGCATGCCGATCAAGGCGACGCGCGCGCTGCTCAACGCCGCGCTCGACGGTTCGCTGAACGACGCCGAATTCCGCAAGGACGCGAATTTCGGTTTCGACGTGCCGGTCAGCGTGCCCGGCGTCGACGCCGCGATCCTCGATCCGCGTTCGACCTGGAGCGATGCCGAGGAATACGACCGCACCGCGCACAGGCTGGTGCAGCTGTTCGTGGACAATTTCGAACCCTTCGCCGCGCATGTCGACGAGGGCGTTCGCCAGGCCGCCCCAAGCACGGAAGCGCAAGCGGCCTGATCCGGTTTCGCGGTTGGAGAGGAGAGGGCCTTCCCCGCGCAAGACGGGGAGGGCCCTTTTTCACGTTCTATCGTACGTGGGCAACGCTTCGTCGCATGGAGCCGTCGAGTCTAAAGTAGGTTAGCGCTCGAATCGCGGCCGCCATGGGAGCCATGAAGCTCGGTGGAAAGGGGCCTCATGGAAATCAGCAATCTTATGTCGACGGACGTAGTATCCGTCGCGCCTGCGGCCAGTCTCGATTCGGTCGCGCAAGTGATGCGAGAATACGATGTCGGCGCGGTTCCGGTCGTCGACGAAGGACAATTGGTCGGCATCGTGACCGACCGCGACATCGTGGTGCGGGCGGTGGCCGACAGCCGCGAGACGTGGCTGTGCCGCGTGGGCGACGTCATGAGCACGGACGTGCAAACATGCGGGCTTGGAGCCGACCTTGAAGACGTCCTGCAGGCGATGGCGGACTATCAGTGCCGGCGCATGCCCATTCTCGACGATGCGGGCATGCTGGTCGGCATGGTCAGCCTCGCCGACCTGACCCGCGACGAAGACGGCGACGGGGCGAGCTTCGTTCTCGGCGAAGTGTCCGAGCCGGTCCATTTCGTGATCGAATAGAGTGGGGAGGGGGCGAACATATGGGCAATTTCTGCATGCATTACACCGCCGACGGGCGGGGGCCGGAAGAATCGATCGCGATCGACGATCCGACCGGCAGCCTGGTCTTCGCGACCGCTCGGGAGCACGGCGCGCGCGGCGTGGAGATCTGGCGCGACAAGGAACGTCTCTGCCGTCTCAGCCGTTCGGAGGAGCATCGGGACCTGTGGTATATCGGGGCTCTCGATCCATCGCCGGGAGACGATCCGTGCGGCGACATCGACGACACGACGATTTGCGCGGATCGGCCCTGACCGGCGAGGCTTGCATCCCGCGCTGCCGCGCGGCGGTCGACCGGAGGATATTATGCGAAACCCTCTCACCCGAAAACTCGGCGCATTCTGCGACTTCAGCACGGAAGAAAAGGCGGTTCTCGATGCGTTGTGCGCCGACACGCGCACCGGCAAAGCCGGCGAGATACTGATCGAGGAGGGCGACCGCCCCGACGACGTGTTCCTGCTCGTCGAAGGATGGGGCTATCGGTACAAGCACTTGCCCGACGGTGAACGGCAAATCCTTGCATACCTGCTGCCCGGCGATCTTTGCGACATCCATATCTTCATCCTCAAGGAAATGGACCACGGCATCGCGCTGCTCGGCGATGCCCGTTTCGCGAAAATTCACAAGGACGAGATGCGCAGTACTATGCGCGCCCACCCGGGTGTGCTCGAAGCGCTGTTCTGGGCAACGCTGGTCGACGAGGCGGTGCTGCGCGAATGGCTGGTCAATGTCGGCCAGCGGCCCGCTTACGAACGCATCGCGCACCTGTTCTACGAGCTGTGGCTTCGCCTGCGCGAGGTGGGCGAGGTGGAGGACCACGAGTTCACCTTTCCGGTCACGCAAGCGCAGCTTGCCGACACGGTCGGCCTCACCCCGGTGCACGTCAACCGCACGCTCCAGCGGATGCGGCAGGAGGGGCTGATCACGCTCGAGAATCGCCGGATCGTGATCCACGATATCGCGGCGCTCGAGAAAATCTCTCAATTCGACGCGAAATACCTCCATCTCGACCGTCGCCCTTCAAAGCACGAGACCTCCTGAATGAAACGCTATTTCTTCGATGTCACCGACGGGTTCCACGACCAGGACGAGAAGGGCGTGGAGCTGGCCGACGACCGCGCGGCGCAGATCGAGGCGATCCGCTTCGCCGGCGAGGTGTTGCGGCACGAACCGGATCGGTTGGAGGACGGCCGGCTCTCGATCCAGGTGTTCGATGCGGAGCATGAACCGCTGTTCTCGATCACTGTCACCCTCAGCTGACCGCAGGGCCATGAGCGGGCCCGTCCGTTTCATCTCTTCGCCTGGCGGCGATGGACGCCGCGGCGGCGGCGTTCTAGGAATGCCGGCCGTCACAGGGAGAGATTCATGAAAGCCACCGTCGCCTCCGTCCTCGCCACGCTGTTTGTCGCGCAGATCTCGTTTGGATCGGCCGCCTCCGCGCAGGAAGAGCCCGAACCCTCGCCCAATCCGGTCGAGGAGCAGGAGGTCGAAGCCTCCGAAGCCGACGAAGGCGATCTCCCCGCCGAGGGCAGCGGAGAGGAAACCGTGGTCTCGGAAACCGATGCCGCGCCCGCCGAGGCGAAGGAGGACGACAAGTGGGACATCACCGCCCCGCGCGGCGCGACGATCCGGCAGGTCCCGATCCGCACCGACGAAGGCACCTGGATGGACGTTGATGTCTCGCCCGACGGGAACACGCTCGTCTTCGCGCTGCTCGGCGACATCTACACCATGCCGATCGCCGGCGGCACGCCGACGCGCATCGCCGAGGGGATGGCATGGGAAGTGCAGCCGCGCTGGTCGCCCGACGGGCGGCGGATCGCGTTCACCTCGGACCGCGGCGGGGCGGACAATATCTGGCTGATGAATGCCGACGGATCGGACAAGAAGCAGGTCACGAAAGAGACCTTCCGCCTGCTCAACCAGCCGACCTGGAGCCCCGACGGGCAATATATCGCGGCGAAGAAGCATTTCACCACCCAGCGCAGCGCCGGAACGGGCGAAATCTGGCTCTACCACGTCTCGGGCGGGGGCGGGGTGCAGCTGGTCGAGCGGATCAGTGAGACGGTGCAGAAGGAACTGGGCGAACCGATCTTCGCGCCCGACGGCAAATCGATCTACTACACGCGCAATGTCAGCGCCGGGCCGATTTTCGAATATGCGCAGGATTCGACCCAGAGCCTGTTCGAGATCGAACGCTACGATATCGAAAGGAACGAGGTGACCACCGCCGTGTCGGGCTATGGCGGTTCGGTCCGGCCCAATCCCTCGCCCGACGGCAAGTCGATCAGCTTCGTGCGGCGCGACAAAGATCGCTCGCAGCTATGGGTGAAGGACCTTTCGACCGGCGTTGAGCGGATGATCTACGACGCGCTCGATCTCGACCTGCAGGAGACGTGGTCGGTCTATGGCGTCTATCCCAACATGGACTGGACGCCCGACGGCAAGTCGATCGTGTTCTGGGCCGGCGGCAAGCTGCGCCGGGTCGATGCCGACGGCGGCGGCGCGGCGGTGATCCCGTTCAGTATCGACGATACGCGCGGCGTGGCCGATGCGCCGCATCCGGTGATCCCGGTTTCGCCCGACACGTTCGAAACGAAAATGCCCAAATTCGCGACGGTTTCACCCGACGGGCAGCGCGTGGTGTTCGAGAGCATGGGCAAGCTCTACGTGAAGAACACCGGCGGCGGCGAGCCGCGGCGGCTGACAAATGAGGGCGACGCGCTCGAACTGTGGCCCGCCTGGTCGCGCGACGGGCGCAGCCTCGCATGGGTGCGCTGGACCGATGCCGGGCTCGGCGAGATCGTGGTTGCCGATGCCAACGGCCGCAATCCGCGCGCCGTGACGCGCCAGCGGGGGCACTACGCGGTGCCGCAATTCAGCCCCGACGGGCGCACGCTGGTGTTCGAGAAGCGCAGCGGCGGCTACCTGACCTCGCCCGAATATTCGGAGAATCCGGGCGTCTACCGGGTGCCGGTCTCGGGCGGGACGCCGGTGCTGATCTCGCGCGGCAATGGCGATCCGCAATTCGGCGCCGATAGCGACCGGCTGTTCATGCTCGGCCGCTCGGGCGGGCAATTGCAGCTGCTCTCGACCGATCTCGACGGCGAGGCGCGGCGGGTCCACGCGCAGGGCGAACTGGCCAACGATTTCCGCGTCGCGCCCAATGGCGAATGGTTCGCCTTCCGGCAGAATTACGAGGTCTTCGCGATGCCGCTGCTGCCGGGCGCGCAGGCGGTCGGGGTGGACGAGAACGCCAATGCGCTGCCGGTGGTCAAGGCGAGCACGGGCGGGGCTGCCTATATCGGCTGGGCCAACGATCACCTGCTGCACTGGTCGATGGGGCCGGTGGTCTATGGCGCGACCACCGATCAAATGTTCCCGAGCGCGCCGCGCGGCGAGGACGATCCGAAATTCGAGCCGCCCACCGAAGGTATTTCGATCGCCCGCACGGTGCGCGCCGCCAAGCCGAGCGGCACCGTCGCGATCACCGGGGCGCGCATCCTGACCATGACCGGCGAGGGCGCGGGCGCGATCGAGAACGGCACCATCGTGATCGAAGGCGACCGCATCGCCGCGGTCGGCCCCGCATCGAGCGTATCGGTGCCCTCCGGCGCGACCCGCATCGACGCGACCGGCAAGATCGTCATGCCCGGCCTGATCGATGCGCACGCGCACGGGCCGCAGGGCACGGGCGATCTTGTGCCGCAGCAGAACTGGTCGGTGGTGCAGGATCTCGCCATGGGCGTCACGACGATCCACGATCCGTCCTCGAGCGCCAGTTCGATCTTCGCCGCGGCGGAGCGGCAGCGCGCGGGCACGCTGCTCGCCCCGCGCACCTTCTCGACCGGCGAGATCGTCTACGGAGCCAAGGCGCCGAGCGTCTACGCCCGCGTCGACAGCTACGAGGACGCGCTGGCGCATGTCCGGCGGATCAAGGCGCAAGGCGGCATCTCGATCAAGAACTACAACCAGCCGCGCCGCGAACAGCGCCAGCAGGTCGCGCGTGCCTCGGCGGCGGAAAACATGCTGGTGGTGGCCGAGGGCGGCTCGCTGTTCGGGATGGACATGAACCTGATTGCCGACGGCAATTCGACCATGGAACACAACATCCCGGTCGACGTGATGTACGAGGACGTGCTGCAATTCTTCGGCCAGTCGCAGACCAATTACACCCCGACCATCGTCGTCACCTATGGCGGCCTGGCGGGCGATCCGTATTGGCGGCAGGCGACCGACGTCTACGACAACCCGCTGCTGGTCCACACTCCGCCGCGCATCCTGCTGGCGAGCACCGGCCGCCGGACGACCGCGCCGGACTGGGCCTTCGTCGACGACAACAACGCCCGCGAGGCGAAGAAGCTCGCCGAGCGGGGGGTGAAGGTCAGCATCGGCGGGCACGGACAGCAGCCGGGCATCGCCGCGCATTGGGAGCTGTGGAGCTTCGTGCGCGGCGGGATGACGGCGGTGCAGGCGCTGCGCGCAGGAACGATCGAACCGGCCCGCTCGCTCGGGATGGAGGCCGATATCGGCAGCATCGAACCGGGCAAGCTGGCCGACCTCGTGATCCTCTCGGCCGATCCCTCACAGGACATCATGAACAGCGACGATATCGAACGCGTCATGCTCGGCGGGCGGCTCTACGATGCGCGCACGATGAACGAGGTCGAGACCGGGGACGCCGAGCGGCTGCCGTATTGGTGGGAGTGAGGCAGACCCGCTAACCCGCGCCGCGCACGTTTTCGACCAGCCGGTCGTCGAGCCTGTCGCCGTGCAGCACCGAGACGTCGCCGGTGGTCTCGAGCACCACTGCGCGCACTTCGCTCATGTCGAGCACATTCGCCTCGCGCAGCTTGGCGACGACGTCCGATTCGGCGACGCGCGCGGTGCGCATGGCGTCCTTGCAGAAATCGCCGTCGCGCATCAGCAGGACCGGTTCGTTCTGCATGGCGTCCTCGGCGGTATCGGAGGCCCGGCGCAGCTTCGCGGCGGCGAACTGGACCACGAACAGCCCCGCCATGCCGGCCACGACCTGCCAGAACGCGCTCCACTCGCTCGCCTGCGCGCCGCCCGCGACGAGCGAGCCCAGCGCGACGGTCATGACGAAGTCGAACGGCGTCATCTTGGACAGCGAGCGCAATCCGTTGACGCGCACGAACAGCACCACGAACAGCAGTCCCAGCGCAGCCAGCGCTGCGCCCCTGACGACGGCATCGAGCAGCGGTTGATCCGGAAAGATCATCCGGCATCCCCTGCGGGCGGATCGACCGGTTCGTCGTCCCCGACATCCCCGCTGGCACCGTCGCCGGGTTCGTCTCCGTCCGCCGGGGTGTCGTACTCGTCGTCTCCGAAGGACAGGTCCGCATCGAACGGTACGCCTTCCGGAGCGTCTTCGAGCGCTTCGATCAGGCGCTGCACCATCACCGCCATGCCGCCGCCATGCGGATCGTTGGCAAGCGGTTCGAGGCTGCTGCGGGCGATCGCGATCTTGCCTTCGCGCAGCTGCATCATCGCGGCGTTCAGCCACAGGCTCTTGTCGAACGGTGCCAGCTGCGCCGCGCGTTCGAGCGCGTGACGCGCGGTCTCGTTGGGCTCGGCCCCGCGATAGACGAAGCTGCGATAGTAGTAGACGAGCGGCAGCGGATGATCGTTCTCGATCCCGTTGAGCGCGCTGAAGGGTTCCATCGCCCTGGCGTAGGCGGCTTCCTGGTCGTCGGCGTCCTCAGCCATCCGGAACAGCGCGTAGCCCTTCTGGACGTAGGAATTGGTGATCGAGGGATCGATCGCGATGGCGCGATCGGCGGCGGAGATCGCCTCGGCGTCGTTGCCGGCATCGTATTCGGCTTCCGCAAGCGCCGCCAGCACGCCGGCATCGCCGGGGTATTCGGCGGCGACTTCGCGCGCATCGACCAACACCTCCGCTGCCTCTTCCTTGTTTACGCCGCGCTGCGAGCGGATGATGATGGGAAGCATTTCGCCCAATCCCTCGCTGACCTCGCGAACGGCGACCGGGCCGATTGGCACCCGTTCCGGCGGAAGCCTGTAATTGAACATCTTGCGAGCCTTGCTATAATTTTCGAGTTCGTCCTCGAGCTCGTCCAGGTCGCCAAACGCCATTTCCGCGGCTTCCAGCGAGGACTGTCCCTCGCGGATGGCCTGCCAGTATGCGTTCAGTTGCCCCGCGCGGCTCTCCTCGAACCTCAGGTAGTGGAAGAGCAGCCAGCTGCGGCCGTAGAAGGCGTCGTATTTCTTGCCGCGATTGGCTTCGTAGAGTTCGTGGTCGAGCAGTTCTCGCAGCGGCACATCGCGTGCATAGGCCAGCTCCGCAGCGCGATGGATGGCGGGCTTGCCGATATTCATCGAGCCGTCCTTGTCGAACGAGGCGGAAGCGAAGAATTCCGCCCCGCCCTCGCTCATCCAGCGCGGCATGGCGAAGCGCGAGCTCGAAATCAGGAAATGGTGCGCATATTCGTGCAACAACACGATCATCGAGAAGTCGGTATTGCGTCCGCGCAACCGGATATCGGGAACGAAGGCGCGCGATGCGCCGGCGCGCGGGATATAGAAACCGGCAATAGTCTTGGAGCCGCCGGCGAGCTTGCGAATCTGCCGGTCGCTTCCGACCGCGAATATCGTCACCCGGTTGGACGGGCTCGGCGGTTCGGTGCTGCGCCCGGTGATCAGCGACATCGCCGCATGGTAGCGTTCGAGCATTTCGGCGAAGCGCTGCACGTCCTTCGCACTGTCGTCGGCATAGACGACGAAATGTTCGCTCGATGCTTCGTGCCAGTCGGCCTGCGCCGGCACCGCCATGCCGGCGCACAGTGCAAACGCAAGAAACGCTCTGATCATCTGCAACCCCTTAAAGAAGTGCAGATTTAGCCGAATGCACGGATTATGAAAGCCTCCGTCTACGCTTGCGCGCTGTCGATATAGCGCGCGACGTTCTTCGCCAGCACGTCGAGCGGGGCGTTGCCCCCGAGGATGACCGCGTCGTTGAACGCCTTGAGGTCGTAGGCCTCGCCCAGCGCAGCTTCGGCGAGGCCGCGCTGGCGCAGGATCTCGCTATGGCCGAGCTTGTAGCCGGTCGCCTGGCCGGGCCAGCTGCAATAGCGGTCGACCTCGCTCGCGACTTCCTCCGCCTTCGATCCGTTGCGCTCGACGAAGAAATTGCGCGCCCGCTCGCGGCTCCAGCGCTTCGAATGCAATCCGGTATCGACCACCATCCGGCAGGCGCGGAAGGCGAGCGACTGGAGATAGCCGAGCTGGCCGACCTTGAACTCGTCGTATGCGCCCAGTTCGTCGGCGAGTTGCTCGCCGTAGAGCGCCCAGCCTTCCGAAAAGGCATTGAAGGCGAGGATCGAGCGGATGAGCGGCAAGCGGTTGGAGAATTCTCCTTCCCACACATGGCCGGGAATCGTTTCATGAAAGGTGAGGTCGGGCAAATCGTATTTGCGATGCAGGTTCGTGGTGCGCAGGTTGATCCAGAACCGCCCCGGGATGGAGCCATCCTTGCTACCCGCGCCGCCATAGGCGCCGGGGGCGCCGGGCTCCTCTGCGGGCGGGATACGGCGCACTTCCAAGTTGGGATCGACCAGTGTGTTGAAAGCGCGCGGCATTTGCGCTTTGATCCAGTCGACCTGTTCCTGGATAAAGTCCATGATTTCCTTGCGACCGGGATCGCCCTCGGCGAACTTGTAGCGCGGGTCTTCGCTGAGCGCCTGCATCCGCTCGCCGACCGTACCGGTGGTGTAGCCGATCTCGCGCAGGATTGGATCCATGCGCGCGTGCAGCGCGGCGAGTTCCTCCAGCCCCTGTTGGTGGATTTCGTCCGGGGTCAGCGTGGTGGTGGTGCTCGAACGCAGCGACCAGGCATACCATTCCTCGCCATGCGGCTGGCTCCACATGCCCGGATCCGAACCCGCCGCGCGCCGCTCGACCAGCAATTCGGCGAGTTGGCGTTCGAGCGCCGGCGCGACCCGCTCGGTGATAATCTGCTTCGCCTGGCGCGAGGCGGTGGTTGCAGCCTGGAGGTCGGACTTGAGCAGCGGATCGAGCAGCGCGCCGCCCTCGCGCGCATCGGCCAGCGTGGTTTCCATCTGTGCGATCGCCTTGTCGAGCAGGAAATCGGGCGGAACCACGCCCATTTCGCGCGCCGCGATCATCCGCTCGCGCTCCCCGTCGAGTACCGAGGGCAGCTGGACCAGCCGCGAGAGGTAGTATTCGACATCCTGCGTATCGCCGAGCGGGTGGGTCGAATCCATGAAGCGCGGCATGTCGAGATAGGTCCCGACATTCTGGATCACGACATAGGGTGCGACCCGCCAGCTGCCGACCGGGATATCGCCATAGGGCAGCGCGAACCCGTCGACGGCGGTCGCGTAGGCGCTTTCGACGACTTCGTAATTGGTTCGCGTATCGGCATCGAGGCCGGAGGTGTCGCGCGCGCGGACGCGTTCGAGGTCCTCGCGCAAGGTGGTGGCATAGGCATCCTGCCCGGCCTGCGACTGCTGTTCGAGCTTGCCGCGCAGTTCGGCGTAATCGCCGGTGTCGACCCCGAGCGAGGTCGCGCGCTCGGGCTCGTGGAACAGCAGGCGGTAGGCGATGTGGTCGAGTTCGTCCTCCGGCGACATGGCGGGGAAAGAGTTTGCGGACAGGGCCTCCGCGTGAGGGGTGCAGCCGGCGAGCGCGGTGGTTGCGCCGAGCCCGGCGAGAGCCTGGCGGCGAGTGAGTTCGAAGCTGGATGTGGTCATGGGAGGCGGTGTGCGCTGAACCCGGCGCGCTGTAAACCCTCCCCCTGGACGGGGGAGGGATAGCGAAGGTTGCTCGCGCAGCGAGCTACCGCAGCTTGGGTGAGGGTGACTGGCAGGCGTTACGCTCTTTCCCTCATCCAAGCTTCGCTAGGCGCTGGCGCGCCAAGCTGCGCTATCCTTCCCCCCCGAGGGGGAAGGACCCAGTGGGCCAAATCAATCGAGGAATTCTGCCGGCACCTTGCCGCCATTGTCGGCCAGCGCCTGCATGGTCTTCTTGTGCAGCCAGACGTTGTCTTCCGCGCTGCCCGAATATTCGGTCCGGCCCAGTTCCTGCGCCAGCGCCTTGCGGCTCTCGTAATCCGAATCGACCCCGATCAGCTTCATCAGGTCGACGATCGAGGTGCGCCAGTTGAGACGGTCGGCGCCGGGCATCGAATCGAGCCGGTTTTCGACATCGACGACATGCACCGCGTCCGATTTGGGCGGGGGAGCGCTAGGGGCGGTGGTCGTGGGGGCAGGTGCGGCTTTCGGCTTGTCCTCGCCGAAAATGGCTTTTTTGATCGAACTGAAGATACCCATCGGTCGTGTCTCCCTGTGCTGACGGCGAGTGCCGGTGCGGTTACGTTTGACAAGCGCGGCGTGGCGGTAAAGGTTCCGCGTGGTCGACCGGGGATGTTCGAGGGAGCGAGAAGGCGATGCAGGATGCGATCCTGTCGATTCTGGTGCTCGGCGGCATCGCGCTGCTTGCCGGCGCGTTCGTGCTGTGGCGCAAGGGCGGCGCGCGCAGGCAGGTCGTGCTGATGGTGCTCGCCGCGCTGGTCGCCTTCCTCAACGTGGCAATCTGGACGGTGCCGTCGAGCGACGGCACCGCCCCGATCGACAAGGTGCGCGAGTGAGTTAGTCGGGGATCCGCCAGGCGACCTTGTTGGCGAAGCTGCCCCTGACCTTCTCGCCTTGCGCGTTGCGCGCGGGTTCGAAGCGGGCGCGGCGTTCGATCAGCCGGCAGGTCGCCTCGTCGAGTGCGGTATGGCCGGTCGACTGGGTGATGGCGCAGTTCTCCACCCTGCCGTCGGTACCCACGGTGACCTTGAACCCGGCGATCCCGGTCATCTCGCGATTGATCCAGCTCGTGCGGTAGTCGCTGTCGGTGATCCATCCGCCCGGACTGTTCTTCGGCTTCGCTCCGACGGGGTCGAACGCGGCGGGGGGATTGCCCGGCGGGGCCGGCGGATCGTGCGGCGGCAGCACGAGCGGTATGACGGGCTCGCTGATCGGCGGGAAGTCGAGCGTCTCGAACTTCGGCGGATCGAGGGCGAGCGGGATCTCCGTCGGCGGCAGGTAGACCTGCGTCGATGTCGTCGGCTCGGGCACCGCCTCGTCCGGCTTCGGCGGGGGCGGAGGCGGATCGATCTCTACCTTGGGAATGAAGATACTCTCGATCTTCTCGTCCACCGAGACCATGCCGGTGGCCTGAAGCCCGAACACGAGCGCACAGCCGAGCGCGGCGTGGACCGCGACGACGCCTCCGATCGAGGCGGCGCGATCCTTGGGGCTGACCTGGTCGATATATGCCATGAGTCCTCTCCTTGTAATGATTGTGCAATGATACAACATAACAGATGAAGAGCCAAGATATATCGCGTGGCGGATTGCTACTGGTTTGGCAGTAAAAGGCGGGGGCCTCGGGAGGAATGGCGCTCCGAAGCGGTTGGAATGGGGTCGCGCTTCACAAACAGAGCGCCACCGGCCCGAGATCCCAGCCTGCCCTGTGGGCAGTTTATCCCGAGCGGCTGGCTTGCCAGCCAGCCGAAGAGCGGGGATGACGGAAAGCTAAGCGCCGCCGCCGGCGGCGAAGCTTTCTCTCACTTGATCGGGCAATTCGGATCGAGCCGGAAGTCGAGGTAATTGTCGACCGAGGCCATCAGCTCGTCCTGCTCGTTCTCGAAGAAGTGGTTGGCGCGCGGAATTTCCTCGTGATGGATGGTGATGTGCTTCTGCGTGCGCAGCTTTTCGACCAGCTTGCCCACCGCGCTCGGCTGGACCACCGTATCGGCTGCGCCCTGGATGAAGATGCCGCTCGCCGGGCACGGTGCGAGGAAGGAGAAATCGTACATATTGGCGGGCGGCGCGATCGAGATGAAGCCGCGGATTTCCGGGCGGCGCATCAGCAGCTGCATGCCGATCAGCGCGCCGAAGCTGACCCCGGCGACCCAGGTCACCTGCGCTTCCTCGTGGATCGACTGGACCCAGTCGAGCGCGCTCGCCGCATCGGAGAGTTCGCCGATGCCGTTGTCGAAGCTGCCCTGGCTGCGCCCGACGCCGCGGAAGTTGAAGCGCAGCGTGGCGAAGCCGCGGTCGACGAAGGTCTTGTAGAGCTTCTGCGTGATCCGCTCGTTCATCGTGCCGCCGCCCTGCGGGTGCGGGTGGAGGATCATCGCCACCGGCGCGCGCGGGCGCGGGGGCGGGGAGAAACGGCCTTCGAGACGGCCTTCGGGGCCGGGAAAGATGACGGAGGGCATGGGCGTGAACCTGTCCGGGCTGGATATGCTGCGCGGGTGGCGCGCGCGAAGTGACGGGCTATATAGTCGCTGTTCGCCAAATCGCAATCGCGCTTAGCCCATAGGTGGTATTCCCATTCCCGACCGCATCTACCTCGACCACGCCGCGACCAGCCCGCTGCGTCCCGAAGCGCGCGCCGCGATGGAGGAGGGGTTCCGGATCTGGGCCAACCCGTCGAGCCCGCATGCCGAAGGGCGCAAGGCGAAGGCGGCGCTCGAGGATGCGCGCGAGCGGGTGAAGCGCGCGCTCGGCTGGGAGGGGGAGGTGATCTTCACCTCGGGCGCGAGCGAGGCGGCGGCGCTCGCCATGACGCGCTGTGCTGCTCGCGAGCGGTTTGTCAGCGCCGTAGAACACGACGCCGTTCTTTCCGCAGCCCCCGGGGCTCCGAGGCTGGCGGTCGGAGCCGATGGCGCGGTCGATTGCGAGCGCATGAAAAAGTCACTGGCTATAACCAGCGCGCCGCTGGTCGCGCTTCAATGGGTGAACTCGGAAACCGGCAACAAGCTCGATCACGGTGAGCTGACCGATGCCGTGCACGATGCGGGGGGGCTGGTGCTCGCAGATTGCGCGCAAAGCGCCGGCAAATATCCGCTCCCTCACGAAGCGGATATGGTGATCGTATCCGCGCACAAATTCGGCGGTCCGGTCGGAATCGGGGCGCTACTCGTGTTGGACTTTGCCATGCTCGAACCGGTCGGCGGGCATGAGCGCGGCTATCGACGCGGTACGGAGAATCTTCCGGCTGCGTTGGGTATGGCTGCCGCGCTGGAAGCGGGCGGAATGCCCTACGGCAGGGAAGGCGTGTATGATGCGATCGAGCGCTTCGCCGCGGTGGTTCGCGACGGCGGCGGAACCTGGCTCGGAGATACGCTCGACCAGCCGACCGGCTACATCCATGCCGTTGCGATGCCCGAGCTTTCCGGACAGGCGCAACTCATGCGTTTCGATCTGGCGGGGTTTTCCGTCAGCCAGGGCAGTGCCTGCTCGTCCGGAACTCTCAAGGGAAGCCATGTTCTGGCCGCGATGGGACTTTCCGAAGAGCTGGCAGATCGGATGATTCGGGTCAGCACCGGGTGGAACACGACACCGGAAGAAGTCGATTCCTTCGCCGAGGCTTGGCGAAGCCTGATCTGACCCGTTCGCCCTGAGCTTGTCGAAGGGCTGTCTTTTGCTTTCATCGGTGCACTGGAAGAAAAAAGCAGGGCCCTTCGTCTGGCTGGCAAGCCAGCCGCTCAGGAGAGCCTTCGACAAGCTCAGCCCGAACGGTTAGGGGGCGTGGTGACGATGGCGATGCAATGATCTATCTCGACTACCAGGCCACTACCCCGCTCGCGGCGGAGGCGCGCGATGCGATGCTGCTGTGGCTCGACGGGCCCGACGGGACCGGCTTCGGCAATCCGCACAGCCCGCACCGGATGGGGCGGCAGGCGGCGGCGGCGGTCGAACTGGCGCGCGAGCGGGTCGCGGCGCTGTTTCCCGCAGGCGGCAAGGTGATCTTCACCTCGGGCGCGACCGAGGCGATCAACCTCGCGATGCGCGGGACTACCCGAAAAGGTAGTATCTCGGTCTCCGCGATTGAGCATGCCGCGGTGCTCGACACCGCGCGTTCGCTCGGCAGGTGCCACGAACTGAACGTCGCGCGGAACGGCCAGTGCAACATCAGGCAGGACGTGCCCGACGACACCCGCCTGATCGCGGTGATGCAGGTCAACAACGAGATCGGCACGATCCAGCCGACGGTCGACTGGCACCGCCGGGCGAAGGAACTGAACGCGCTCTATCTGTGCGACGCGGTGCAGGCCTGGGGCAGGATCGAGGTCACCGGCGCGGACATGATCGCGGTCAGCGCGCACAAGATCCACGGCCCCAAGGGGATCGGTGCGCTATGGGTGCGGCCCGGGCTCGAACTCGAGGAAGTGCAGACCGGCGGCGGGCAGGAGGAAGGGCTGCGTTCGGGCACGCTCAGCCCGGCGCTGTGCGCGGGCTTCGGTGCTGCGGCGCAGGAAGCGAAGGACCGCATGGAACAGGACGCTGACCACGTCGAGAAGCTGTGGCACCGCGCACGCGACCTGTTCGACAACTGGACGCTCAACGGCAGCGCCGAGGCGCGCTGGCACGGCAATCTCAATATCCGCCGCAAGAATTTGGACGTGAACCGGCTGATGAGCGATTGCCGCAACGTGATGTTCTCCGCCGGTAGCGCCTGCGCCAGCGGCTCGGGCCGCCCCAGCCATGTGCTGAAAGCGCTCGGCCTGTCGGACAGGCAGGCGAAGACCTCGATCCGCCTCGGCTTCGGCCGCTACACCTCGATGGAGGACCTCGAAAAGGCGGCCAGTGCGATCAACGCCGCGGCGGACGGGCAGCGCTGATGCCGGTCGCGATCAGCTTCGTCACCGCCAAGGGCGACCGGGTCGAGGCGCAGGGCGAGCCGGGCATCCCGCTGCTCGAAGTCGCGCAGGCAGCCGGCATGCCATTGGAAGGCACCTGCGAGGGGCAGATGGCGTGCTCGACCTGCCACGTGATCGTCGCGCCCGAATGGTTCGACCGCCTCCCCGAGGCAAGCGAGGAGGAGGAGGACATGCTCGACCTCGCCGCCGCGGTGCAGCGCACCAGCCGGCTGTCGTGCCAGATCGTGCTGGGCGAGGAACTCGACGGCCTCGAAGTGACCATTCCTCCGGACAGCAACGATATGAGCGGGGTTTAGCCGCTCGCCGTCTCGGCGTCGTCGAACGGGCGGCGCAGCAGGCGCAGGCCCGGCCGTCCGAGCAGTTTCCACAGCGCAAAACCGAGCCAGGCGATGAGTGCGAGCGGCAGCAGCACGGTAAGCAACCGCAGGACGACGGCGAGAATGCTGCCGAAAGTCGCCCCCGTTGCGCTCCAGGCGTCGGCGATCGGCTCGGCAAAGCCGCTGCGCGCGGGCGTCCAGGCACGATATTCGATCGACATGCGGCTGAATTCGACCCGACTGCGCGTTTCCGCCAACCAGCTGCGCGCCTGGTCGATTTCCTCGTTGACCTGCGCCACGCCGCGCTCCGCCTCGACCAGTTCCTTCACCGTGCCGCGGCGATTGCGCAGGACGTCCATCAGCCGGTCGCGCAGCACGATGCGCGCGCGCAGCCGTGCCTCGGTATCGACGATATCCTTCGACAGGTCTTCGCCTTCGATCGCACTGCCGGTCAATTCGCCGTCGGCGCCCTCAGCGCTGGTGGCGAGGTCCTTGCCGAAGGCGCGCGCACGATCCGCGGCGATGGCGAGATGGAGCATGCCCGAAGCGCCGTCGTCCGCCGCGTCGGACTGCTCCATCGCCAGGATGCGGCAGGTCGCCGACCCCAGCCGTTCGCAGCGGTCGGCGTGAAGTTCCTGCAGCGGTTTGAGATTCGTGGCCGGCAGGCGAAAACTGTAGCCGTAGCGATAGGCGATTTTGGGCGAGCCGGTCGTATCGGACGCGCCGCCCGCCGAGGCTTCGATCTCGCCCAGTTCCTCGAGTACGGCACCGACCGGTTCCGCACGCGCTTCGCCCGGTGCCGGTATGAGCGCCGGAGCCGCGACCTCCGGCCCGGTTGCGTCGAGGGTGGGAAGCGAAACCGACAGCGAATGCTCGCTGGAGCGCACCGTGCCCGAGGTCGACAATCCCTGATGGACGCCCACGGCGATCAGGCCCACCGTCAGAATTCCACTCAGCGCCAGCACCTTGTAGTTCATCGGCTCTCTCCCATGACGCGTTATATGATACAACATGACATATGAGGAGGTCAAATGATCTGCGCGTTGCGGGGCAGCCGCGGAGAGTGGTGGGCGGACCGAGAGCGGGGGTGAAGGGGCGCCCGAACCAGCGAGCGGGGCGCCCCTTCGTCGCAGGCCGTCCGGAGGAGCGCGACGGCCTGCGTGTGGACGTTACGCTTCGACCGCCGCGTCCGCGCCGAAGCGGCGGTTGATCCGCCGCCCGGCCCAGACGACCCCCGCGATCGGCAGCACCACCGCGCCGAGCGCGATCAGCGCGGCGATCACGTAGCCGAAGATCGCGCCGAGCGAGCCGACCACGCTTGCGATCGGGCTGACGAAGTCGTTGCCGACGGGCATCCCCGTCTCGTAGCGTACCGTCACCCGGCTGTAGGCGACCCGGGTCTGCATTTCCTTGAGCCAGCTGCGGGCCTGGTCGATTTCCTGGTTGACCTGCGCCACGCTGCGCTCGGCCTCGACCAGTTCGCGCACGTCGCCCTTGCGCGTGCGCAGTACTTCCATCAGCCGGTCGCGCAATTCGGTGCGGGCGCGCAGATGCGCCTCGGTATCGACGATCTGCTTCGACATCTCCTCGGCGGAAATCTCGGCCGAGATCTGTTCGGCGCCGATATCGCCGGCCTCCTTCTCGAGCAGCGCACCGAAAGCGCGCGCATGGCGCGTGGCGACCGCGAGCTGCAGCACGCCGGTCACTTCGTCGGCATCCTCGCCGGTCTTGCTCATGCCGACGATCTGGCAGCTGGCCGGGCCCTGCTGTTCGCACAAATCGGCATGGCGCCGCTGGAGCTTGCCGATCTCGTCGCCCGGCATGCGGAAAGCGAAATCGTAGATGTAGGCGAGCCTGGGCAGGCTCACTTCGAGCGCGCCGAGATCGGGCAGGGTCGAACTCTCGCTTCCCACACTGTCCGCTACCGCCTCGGCCGCCTCTTCCGCCGCCATCGAGGCGCTTTCGTATTCGTAGCTCGCCTCGGCGTCCGCCGTCGCAGCCGGCCCACTATCGGGCTCCGCCTCGCTGCATGCGCCGAGCGCGACCAGCGGCAGTGCCGCCAGCGCAATCCAGTACTTGTTCATCCTCTGCCGCATTGTGGCCTCCTTTTCGCCATGATTTAGCCACAATTGCGCCGCATTTCCAAATCGGTCAAGCGCAAAATGCGGCAAGCCCCACCGCATCGCTGCGGCAGGGCCTGCAAAAAGTTTCTTGTTTCAGAGAGTTAGGCGGCTTCGGCGACTGCCGGTTGCAGTCGTGCGATCAGGGTGTCGCTGAAGGCCGGGATATCGTCGGGACAGCGGCTGGTGATCAGATTGCCGTCGGTGGCGACTTCCGAGTCGACCACATTGGCGCCGGCATTCCTGAGGTCGGTGCGGATCGATTGCCAGCTGGTCACCGTCTTGCCCTCGACGATATCGGCTTCGGCGAGCAGCCATGGCGCGTGGCAGATCGCGGCGATCGGTTTCCCGGCGCGGTCGAACTCGCGGACCAGCCCGACTGCGGCGTTGTTCTTGCGCAGCACGTCGGGGTTCATCTGGCCGCCCGGGAGCAGCAGCGCGTCGTAATCGCCTACCGCGACTTCGTCGACGGTAATGTCGACCGCGATGCTGTCGCCCCAATCCTTGTCCTTCCAGCCGCGGATTTCGCCGTCGTCGAGGCTGGCGATGGTGGTGTCGATACCGGCCTCGTCGAGGCGCTTGCGCGGCTCCATCAGTTCGGATTGCTCGAAGCCGTCGGTGGCCATGATCAATACGCGTGGCATGTGATAACTCCTTGATTGTCCGTCGTACCGTTAACGCGTGGGGAAACCGGGCCGTTCCGCTCTTCTAGGCGACATGTTGCAGTGATAGGGCGAGCCGCATGGCCGAAGTTATCGACACCGAAAAAGACCCCTTCGACGCGATCGTCGACGCGCCGTTCGATAGCGCGCTCGAGGAGCGCTATCTCGTCTATGCGCTGTCGACCATCACCGCGCGGTCGCTGCCCGATTTGCGCGACGGGCTGAAGCCGGTTCATCGCCGGCTGCTGTGGGCGATGCGGCAGCTGAAGCTCGACCCTGCATCCGCGTTCAAGAAATCGGCCCGCGTCGTCGGCGACGTGATCGGCAAGTACCACCCGCACGGCGATGCCAGCGTCTACGACGCGATGGTCCGCCTCGCACAGGATTTCGCGCTGCGCTACCCGCTGGTCGAGGGGCAGGGCAATTTCGGCAATATCGACGGCGATAACGCCGCCGCCTACCGCTACACCGAGGCGCGCCTGACCAAGACCGCGCTGCGGCTGATGGAAGGGCTCGACGCCGGGACGGTCGATTTCATCCCGACCTATAACGGCGAGGAGGAAGAGCCCGAGATCTTCCCTGGCATGTTCCCCAACCTGCTCGCCAACGGCGCGAGCGGGATCGCGGTCGGCATGGCGACGAATATCCCGAGCCACAACGTCGCCGAGATCGTCGATGCGACCGAACTGGTGCTGTTCAACCGCGACGTCACGCACGAAGAGCTGATGGAGGTCTTCAAGGGGCCCGATTTCGCGACGGGAGGTCTGATCGTCGACAGCCCCGAGGCGATTTCGCACGCCTACGAGACCGGCCGCGGGAGCTTCCGCGTGCGCGGGCGCTTCCATGCCGCCGAGGCGGACAAACCGGAAGACCGCGCGGCGGGAATCGAGCGGCTCGGCGGCGGGCAGTGGCAGCTGGTGATCGACCAGATCCCCTACCAGGTCGCCAAGGGTAAACTGATCGAGCAGATCGCGCAGGCGATCGCCGACAAGAAGCTGCCGATCCTCGACGACGTGCGCGACGAGAGTGACGAACAAATCCGCATCGTGCTCGTCCCGCGCAGCCGCAATGTCGATCCGGAACTGCTCAGGGAATCGCTCTACAAGCTGACCGATCTCGAGACGCGGTTCGGGCTCAATCTCAACGTGCTCGATGCGACGCGCACGCCGATGGTGATGGGGCTCAAGGAACTGCTGCAGAACTGGGTCGCGAGCCAGCTCGATATCCTCCAGCGCCGCAGCCGCCACCGGCTCGAGCAGATCGCGCGGCGCCTCGAACTGGTCGAGGGTTACATCGTCGCCTTCCTCAATCTCGACCGGGTGATCGAGATCATCCGTACGGAGGACGATCCGAAGGCGGTGATGATGGAGGAATTCAGCCTGACCGACCGGCAGGCCGAGGCGATCCTCAACATGCGCCTCCGCAGCCTGCGCAAGCTTGAGGAAATGGCGCTGCGGCAGGAGCAGGACGACCTGCTCAAGGAGCGCGAGGAGCTCGAGAAGCTGCTCGACAGCCCGGCGCGCCAGCGCACGCGCCTGAAGCGCGATCTGCACGCACTCAAGAAGGAATACGGGCCCGACACCGATCTCGGTGCGCGCCGCACCACGATCGAAGAGGCAGAGCCCGCGGTCGAATTCAGCATGGACGCGATGATCGAGAAGGAACCGGTCACCGTGGTGCTGAGCCAGAAGGGCTGGGTGCGCGGCGCCAAGGGGCACGCCGATCTCGCCGCGAGCGAGGATTCGATGGGCGATTTCAAGTACAAGGAAGGCGATGGCCCCGCCTTCGCGCTCCATGCGCAGACCACCGACAAGCTGCTGATCGCCGCCGACAACGGCCGCATCTACACGCTCGGCGCCGACAAGCTGCCCGGCGCGCGCGGCTTCGGCGAACCGATCCGCAACATGCTCGACATCGAGGCCGAGGCGCAGCTCGTGGGGCTGGTGGTGCACCGCCCGAAGGGCCAGCTGCTGCTCGCTGCGACCACCGGCAAGGGCTTTGCCGCCGAGACCGACGAGGTGCTCGCAGAGACGAAGAAGGGCCGCCAGGTGGTCAACCTGAAGGGCGATGCCAAGCTGCGCGTGGTGCGCGAGATTCCGGCGGAGCACGATCACGTCGCGGTGGTCGGCGAGAACCGCAAGCTGGTGGTGTTCAACCTCGAGGAACTGCCGGTGCTGGCGCGCGGACAGGGGGTGATGCTGCAGCGCTATCGCGACGGCGGGCTGGGCGATGCGACCACTTTCAAGCTCGACGACGGGCTCGCCTGGCAGATGGGCGGCAAGGGCGACCGCACCCGCACCGAGACCGATATCTGGCAATGGAAGGTCGCGCGCGGCGCGGCAGGGCGGCTGCCGCCGCAGGGGTTTCCGAAAGACAACAGGTTTACCTAGGCATCATCCGTTCGCCTAACCCCGTTCGTCCTGAGCCTGTCGAAGCCTGTCCTGAGCGGTTGGCTGTGCCAGCCAGCCGAAGGGGACGTGGCGGGGCGCTGGGGTGCTTCGACAGGCTCAGCACGAACGGGTGTGGTTCGGGACCGGAGCGAAGGCACACCTCCCAACCGTCACCCTGAACTTGTTTCAGGGTCCATCTCCCCTCAGCGAGCGGACGGTGCGGGAGGAGAAATGGATGCTGGAAGCGAAGCTGGCCGCAGGTCAAACAAGTTCAGCATGACGAATGGAGAGTCATTGCCACGGGGATTTCACCCCAAATTCGCCGGTATCCTGTCGAAACAATAGGTCGCCGGGCGCGGGCGTGTGGGGAGCGCGTAGATGTCCGCCAGCACTTCGCCGAGCGGACGCCGCCGGTCGCGCGGGCTGGGATCCTTCTGGCGCGGCTTGAAGCAGCTCCCGCCGGGGAAATTCTCGCGCCGGTAGCGGCGCGCCGCGAACAGCAGGCGGCGCCGGTTGTCGACCACCTCGCGCGGGTAGATATCCTCGCCCAGGGCCAGCGCGACCGACAGGAATTCGAGGTAGATCACGCGGCGCAGCGCATTGCCGGTCATGGGCTCGGAGGAATGCGCGGCCATCATGTCGTGCACGATGACGTCGCCCGCCTTCGCCGGCACCTCGACCGCGGGCTTCAGAGCCAATTCGCAGATCGGCTCGTCCATCAGATGGCTGCCGGGCACGAAGCGCAGCGCGCCTTCGCCCGGGTCGGCGTCGTCGAGATAGATCCCCATCGCGAAGCACGGCGCGCTGCGGCCGTGGACCATGTCCTGGTGCCACAAGACCGGCGTGTCGTCGCCGCGGTTCTTGATGACCGCGAATTCCTGCACCACGAACACATCGTCGCCGCAGACCGCCGTCGCCACATCCATCACCTCGCGCAGCGCGAGCAGTTCGAGCGCGGCGGGATCGCCCCAGTTGAACAGTTCGCCGACATTGGTGACGACCTTGCCCTCGGGCGAGGCGGCGAGCGCCTTGCGCGGCACCCAGTCGGGTTCGAGCAGCGGGTCGAAGAAGCGCCGCAAGCGTTCGAGCACGTCGGGCGGGATCAGGCCGGGAAGGCGGCAGAAGCCGTCCTGCCGCAGCTTTTCATGGGCTTGCGCGTCGAACATCGCGCGCACGGTTTCGCGCCCGCCGCGCGCGGGTCAAGCAAAATCCGGACGGCGCGGGTGCGAACCGCGCGCATACGAGAAAGGGGCCGGAAACGGCGAACCGTCCCGACCCCCTCCCTGCAACCCGAAGACTCGGCTTCGAGTTGGGGATTGCGGGAAAGATTACTCGGCGGTCTCGCCCTCGGCCCCTGAATCGGCGGCGGCGCCGGCATTGGCGGCGGCGGCGATCGTCGCGTCGAGCTGCTGCACGGTGTAGAGCACCATCAGCTGGCCGTTGGCGTCGACGGCGAAATGTTCGCGCAGCAGCGACACCTTGCCGCCCGGACGCGCGAGAATGATATCGTCGCCTTCGATCGTGTCGATCGTGCCCGCGTTCTGCCCGTCGGCTGAGGCGACTGCGGCCATCGCGACCAGCGCGGCGTCGCGCCTGGCATTGGCGGCGGCGACCTGCTCGTCGAGCATGGTGTTCAGCTGCGCCTTGGTGACGGTGATCGTCGGGCCGGTTTCGCCCTCGCCGAATGCGCTGGCGGGCAGCGGCGCCTTGTGCTTGCCGGTATCGACCGTGACGATGCCGTCGGCGACGCTTTCGACGGTTCCGACCGGGTTGCCCTCGGGGCCGTAGACGGTCGCGCCGACGCTGACTTCGGCTGCATAGGCGGCGGTGGCGAGGCTGGCGGCGGCAATCGCGGCGGCAGCGAACTTGGCGATCTTCATATGTGTTCTCCGTAGTCGTTTCGAACTCAATGCTTCCCCCGAGCGGACCGGTGGACCGCATCGAATTCAGCCAAACTGGATGGCGAGCGCGCAGTGCTGCAACCCGCGTGGCTCAACATTCTGAGCTGATGCTGCATTGCAAGAGAAATCCGCAATGGCAACAGTGAGGTTCTAGCAGACGCTACCTTGCACTGACATGAAGCGGGCTCATTCCAGCCCGATTTCCTCCTCCAGCAAGGCCTCGACACGGGCGCGATCGGGGAATCCTTCCCCGACCCAGCGCGCCTCCACGCGCTGCAGGATGCGCGCCACTTCGGGACCGGCCTGCACTCCGCGGGCGACGATTTCGCCGCCCTTGAGCGGCAGTTCGGGCGGCGTCCAGTCCACGATCGGAGCGGGATCGCCGCCGGTGAGCAGCACCCGGTCGCGCGCGCAGGGAATCCCTTCGCTGTAGGCGAGCGCGCGCTGGTCGCTCCGGTCCGTCTCGTTCCGCGCGGCAGAGCAGACCAGCCTCGCGCGCTGCGCCTTCGACAGGCGCAGGCGTGCGGCGACCGCTTCCGCGACCGGTGGAAGCGCCGGGAGCAGCGCGGCGAGCCGCCGCAGGGCATCTGCCGCGATGCCCGCGGCGCGTTCGCTGCCGACGAGCGCTTCGAGCGCTGCGATTTCGTGCCGGCCGGTTTCCGGCAGCACCACCGGCAGCACGCCGAGCGCGCGCATCCGCGCCACCGTCGCGGCGGGATCGGGCAGGGCGAGCAGGTTGAGCAATTCCATCGCCACCCGCTCGCGCGACAGGCCCTTGAGCGCACCCGCCAGTTCGGCGCAGGCCTCTTCGGCCTCGCTGTCGAGTTCTGCGCCGAAGCGCGCCTGGAAGCGGAAATAGCGCAGGATGCGCAGGTGATCCTCGCGGATCCGCTCGCGCGCGTCGCCGATGAAGCGGACGCGGCGCGCGGCGAGGTCGTCGAGCCCGCCGAACCAGTCGGCGATCTCGAGCGTTGCGGGGTGCGCGTAGAGTGCGTTGATGGTGAAGTCGCGCCGCGCGGCGTCGTCGCGCCATTCCTCGGCAAAGGCAACGGTGGCGCGGCGGCCGTCGGTCGAGACGTCGCGGCGCAGCGTGGTGATCTCGACGTTGCCGCCATCGAGGATCGCGGTCACCGTGCCGTGATCGATGCCGGTCGGGATCGTGCGGACACCCGCGGCGTCGAGCCGGTTGACGACGTCCTCGGGCAGCAGCGGGGTCGCCGCATCGATGTCGTGAACGGGATGGCCGAGCAGCGTGTCGCGCACCGCGCCGCCGACCCAGCGGACGTTGTCCGCGCCGAGCGCGGCGACCAGCGCGGCGAGGTCTTCGCGCTGCGTCCACCCGGCCTGAGGCAATACGTTCACCACACCCAACTCCGTTCGCCCTTAGGCCCCGCTCAACCCGTTCGCCCTGAGCCTGTCGAAGGGCTGCCCTTTCTTCTCGACCGCCGCTAGAAGAAAAAGCAGGGCTTCGACAAGCTCAGCCCGAACGGGAAAGGGCCTGGCGCATTGTGAAGCACATTGCTCAACCCGAACGGGTTTCCTGGAACAGCTCCGTAATCTCCAGCCGCCGCGAAAGGTTGGCGATGATCGCCGCGGTGACGCCCCAGATGCGAAAGCCCTCGTAATGCATTTCGAGATAGCGCCGCATCGCGCCTTTCCAGAACACCTCGTTCTCGCTCCAGTGCTCGCGTTCGAGCAGCGTGCGCAGCGGGACCTCGAACCACGCCTCGACCTCGGCCGGGTTGGGGGTCAGGTCGAGACCCGATGGAATCACCCCGAGCACCGGTGTGACGTCGAAGCCGGTACCGGTCTGGTAGCGGTCGGTTGCGCCGATCACCCGCACCTGCGCCGGCCGCAGCGCCAATTCCTCGTCCGCCTCGCGCAGCGCCGCCCCGACCGCGTCCTCGCCCGGATCGATCTTGCCGCCGGGAAACGCCACCTGGCCCGGATGATCGCGCATGTCGCGCGGGCGCTGGGTCAGGATGACGCCCGGTTCGTCCCGTTCGACGACCGCGATCAGCACTGCCGCGTCGGCGGTGCGGTCGGCATCGGCGAAGCGGGCATCGGTCATCAGGTCGGGAATATCCGCGCGGTGGCCGCGCTCGAACAGGTCCGACAGGCGCGCGAACAGATCGCTGGCGGGCAGCTCGCTCATGGCTGCAGGCTGAAACGCTCGCCCATGCTCTCGACGGTCCAGTCATCTCCCTCGGCGAGCGCGATGTCGGCGAGTTGCTGGTAGGTCGAGCGGTTGAGCCGCGCTTCGCAGCCGCGCCGGACGTGGAGATAGAGCGCAGGCGTTTCCGCATCGCCCTCGGCGCGCAGGCGATTGTCGGGCCCGGCGACGATCAGTTCGTCGGTGTTGAGGCGGAAGGCGATCCCGTCTTCGCGCCGCGCCGCGTCGACCGCGACGAAAGCCGCGTCCTCCACTGCGATCGCCAGCTTCTCGAACGGCGAGACGAGCCAGTGCTGTCCGCTGTCGTCGCGCTTGAGCAGACCCGAAAAGGCGCGCACCATCGCCGGGCGCGCGATCGGCGTCCCGTCGTGGAACCAGCTCCCGTCGGCGGCGATCCGCATGCCGCTGTCGCCGGTCTTCTGCGGCGCCCAGCCTTCGACCGGCGGCAGCTTGCGCGCCGCGACCTGCTCGGCGATTTCGGCGAGGGTGAGTTCGGCCAGTTCGGGGGGCGGTTCGTAGGGCATTTCGGGGCTAGCGTTGGCAGATGGGGTGAAGCGACTCAATCCTTTCCTCGCGTGTCCCTCCCCCTCGACGGGGGAGGGATAGCGGAGGTTGCTCGCTTGCGAGCTACCGCAGCTTGGGTGAGGGTGATTGGCGGAACGTCGATGGGGTGGATTGTAATGGGCGCGGCGCTCTCACCCCCATCCAAGCTCCGCTAGGCGCAGACGCGCCAAGCTACGCTATCCTTCCCCCGTCGAGGGGGAAGGGGACCGGCCTCCTATCACCCACGGCCCCAGCATCCCCTCGCGCGGCAGCACCGCCGGATTGTCGCACCGCACCAGCAGCCGTTCGCGCTCGAACGGGCCGGGGCAGTCCCAGCCGGCGGTGTGCTCGGCGGTAAAGCCCCAGCGGCCGTAATAGGGTTCGTCGCCGATCATCACCTGCGGCAAGGCGCCCGCCTGCTCGACCGCGCGCAGGCTCGCGAGCATCAGCATGTTGCCGAAGCCCTCGCCCTGCCGCTCGGGCACCACCGCGACCGGGCCGACCATCAGCAGCGGATGCGGGCGTCCGCTCCCATCGGTCAGCGCCACCGGCCACAGCTGGATCGTGCCGACCAGCAGGTCGTCCTCGTCGAGCGCGGCGAAGCTCGCCGCGGGGAGCCACTCCACCCCCTCGCGGATGCGATAGGCGGTGCGCGCGTGCCGGTCGGACCCGAACGCCCGGTCGAGCAATTGCTCGACCAGCGCGGGATCGACGTCGGCAAGGGGGATCAGCACCGCCATGGGACGCGCCGCTTAGGCGCAGTGCCGGAGACTGTCGACGAAATTTCAGTTGGCGGGGGTAAGCCGCAGCAGCCGCCCGTCATCGCCGTCCTCGAGCACCCACAGCGCGCCGTCGGAGGCTTCGACCACTGCGCGGATACGGTTGTCGAAGGGAATGCGCTGCGCCTCGCTCGCGGCCTCGCCCGAGATCGACACGCGCACCAGCCCGGCCGGCTTCATCGCCGCGATGATCGCGTCGCCGCGCCAGTCGGCGAACATCGCGCCGCGATAGAAGGTCATGTCGCCCGGTGCGATCACCGGCACCCAGCTTTCCGCCGGGGCGGCGAATTCGGGCCGGGTCGAATGGTCGGGGATCGCGCCGCCGTCGTAATGGATCCCGTTCGAAACCACCGGCCAGCCGTAATTGGCGCCGGACTTGACCAGGTTGAGCTCGTCGCCGCCGCGCGGGCCGTGTTCGACGTCCCACAGCTGCCCCTGCGCGTCGAATTCGAGCCCGAGGATGTTGCGGTGCCCGTAGGACCAGACCTGCGGGTTCGCGGACAGCGGGTTGCCCGATGCCGGCGTGCCGTCGAGGTTGAGCCGCACGATGGTGCCGAGATTGTTCGACAGGTCCTGCGCCGGCTGCATCTTCTGCCGCTCGCCGCTGGCGAGGTAGAGATATTGTCCGTCGGGCGAGAAGGCGATGCGGTGCGAATAGTGCCCGCGCCCGGTGGTCTTGTCCTGCCGCCAGATCACCCGCAGGTCGCGGATGTCGCAGCTGTCGTGGTCCTCGCACACGAGCGTGCCGCGCCCGAGCGCCGCGCCGCGCGTATTGCCGTCGCCCGCCTCGGCCCAGGTCAGGTAGATCGCCTTGCTGCCGGCGTAGTCGGGCGCGAAGGCGATGTCGCCGAGCCCGCCCTGGCCGCCATAGTCGACCTCCGGAACGCCCGAGACGAAGCCGAGCCGGCCATTGGCGGTCTGGTAGAATTTCACCGTCCCGGCCTTCTCGGTGATGAACAGGTTGCCCGTCCCCGGCTCGAACGCGGCGGCCCACGGCTCGTCGAAGCTGCCGTGTTCGGAGACTGCGAACGGGCCGACCGTTTCGGTCGTACTCGGGGCGGGGGTCGAGACGGCCTCGGCGCCGCCATCCCCGGTTGTTTCGGAATTGCAGCTTGCGAGCGCGAGGGCGGCAGGGGCAATAAGGGCGGCGAGGGTGATTTTGGTGTCCATGGTCTGTGCAACTCCCGAGAACGGTTTGGGTGCCGCGCCGCTGGTGATCGGCGTCGACGAGGCGGGCCGCGGCCCGCTGGCGGGGCCGGTTGTCGCCGCCGCCGTGGTGCTGTGCAAGCCCTGCCCCGAAGGGCTGGACGATTCCAAGAAGCTGTCGGCCAAGCGCCGGGCGGAACTCGACGAACGTATTCGCGCCTGCTGCGCCTGGGCGGTCGGGTTGGTCGAACCGGGCGAGATCGACCGGCTCAACATCTTCGGCGCGACGATGCGGGCGATGACGCTCGCGGTCGGGCGGCTGTGCGCGAGGCTGGGCTGCGAGCCGGAGGGGGTGCTGATCGACGGCAACATGACCCCCGCGGGCCGCACCGAGGGCTGGCGCTGGCCGGCGCGCGCGATCGTCGGCGGCGACGCGCTCGAACCGGCGATCTCGGCGGCGAGCATCGTCGCCAAGGAGTGGCGCGACCGGATCATGTGCGAGGCGGCCGAGCGCCACCCGCACTATGGCTGGGAATGCAACAAGGGCTATCCGACGAGGGACCACCTTGCAGCCTTGCGCGAACACGGTGCGACGCCGCTGCACCGGCAGAGCTTCGGCCCGGTGGCGCAGCTGGCTTTGCTGTAGCTTCAAGTCCTCCCCGTTTTTCCGGAACGGGACAAATGGGGAGGTGGCAGACGCCTTCAGGCGGCTGACGGAGAGGCTATGGCGCGACATCGCCCCTCCACCACCGCCTTCGGCGGCGGTCCCCCCCCCCCATTTTCGCCATTCGGCGAAAGCGGGGAGGATCTCTCCGCACCGAGTCCTCCGCGCAACACCCCCATCATGTCGAGTCCGGCAAATCGGCGCAGACTCAACATCTTGTGCCGGACTCTTTATGTTCCGTCACGGTTGACGCGAGTTTAACCATGATGTGCGACGATTCAGGACTTGACGCGGAGTCCGGTTGGACTCACCCTGTGGATAACTCACGGATAGGGGGAGCGGGATGGGGGTCGTCGAGACCGCGAAGACACGTGCGGCGCGTATCGCCGAAGCAGTGGAACTGCCGCTCGAGCCCCCGCGGGAACTGCCTGTGGGGCGGATCCTCGACGGCGACTGCGTCGAGGCGATGCGCAGCCTGCCCGACGCCAGCGTGGACCTCGTCTTCGCCGATCCGCCCTACAACCTCCAATTGGGCGGCGATCTCAACCGGCCCGACGGCAGCCATGTCGATGCGGTTACCGATCACTGGGACCAGTTCGACAGCTTCAAGATCTACGACGATTTCACCCGCGACTGGCTGACCGAGGCGAAGCGCGTGCTCAAGCCCGACGGCGCGCTGTGGGTGATCGGCAGCTACCACAACATCTACCGCGTCGGCGCGATCCTGCAGGATCTCGGCTTCTGGATCCTCAACGACGTGGTCTGGCGCAAGTCCAACCCGATGCCCAATTTCCGCGGCACCCGCTTCACCAATGCGCACGAGACGCTGCTGTGGTGCAGCCAGGGCGAGAAGGCGAAATACCACTTCAACTACCGCGCGATGAAGACCCTGAACGACGAACTGCAGATGCGCAGCGACTGGGTGCTGCCGATCTGCGGCGGCGCCGAGCGGCTCAAGGAGGGCGGGCACAAGGTCCACCCGACGCAGAAGCCCGAAGCGCTGCTCTACCGCGTGCTGCTGTCGACGACCGAGAAGGGCGACGTGGTGCTCGACCCGTTCTTCGGCACCGGCACCACCGGCGCGGTCGCCAAGCGGCTCGGGCGGCACTGGATCGGCTGCGAGCGCGAGAGCGGCTACCGCGAGGCCGCGCTCAAGCGGATCGAGAAGGAACTCCCGCTCGACGAAAGCGCGCTCGCGACGATGCAGAGCCGCAGGGATGCGCCCAAGGTGGCGTTCGGCGCGCTGGTCGAGAACGGCTATATTGCGCCGGGGACCGAGCTGTTCGACAAGAAACGCCGCTGGGTCGCGACGGTGCGCGCGGACGGGTCGTTGGTGCATGGGAAGCAGACCGGCTCGATCCACCAGCTCGGCCGCGACCTCCAGGGCGCGCCGAGCTGCAACGGGTGGAGCTTCTGGCATTACGAGGTGGATGGGGATGTGAAGCCGATCGATGCGGCGCGGCAGGTGTATCTGCTGGCGGTGGAGGATTGAGTTCGCTTCGAAAACGTATTGGACTTGATTGAGCCTGTCCCTTGCGCTGGCTATCCCAGCGGAAATTGTGGAGCGGCAGGAATATGAAGAGAGACCATGAGCGATCGGTCACGGTGACAGTTCGAACGGAAGGCGGTCATAGCCTTACCTGTTCTGCTCTGATGGAACGCGACCCGAATTACCTCCATTGGAACCGAATGTCGCTGTTGGGCGACGAAAAGGCCATGCTGAGCGCAATGAGGTTGTCCGGAAAAGGCTTAGTCCAATGGCGATTGTTAAGTCGAAATGTTCCAGGACTTGAAGCCTACACCAATGACGAGTTTGGTAGTGCGATCATGCGTACGGTTGGACGTGCGAGCGGCGTCAACATCAGCCACGACAGTATTCAGAAAATCGCTGCAATGGAGCTGATCGAGCTCAACGAGCAAGTCGAAAATAGGGAATTCGATTTTCCTCTAGGGGTTACGTATGGGTTCCTGCAGAGGCCATCTGATTGGCACGTGTATTCGCGGGCGTGGAGTAAACGATCCAACCTTACGCAGCGAGGGCCGTGGCGCAAGGTTCGCGATGCCGGGCTGCGTTTCAGATTGCTTCAAGTAGGTGAAATACAAAGCGACCTTCGTCGCTCGGTTGAACATGAATTTATCCAAATTCCAGGAGTCGAAATACCCCCTGTCAAAACATGGGAAGATCCGGATCAGTTCTTTGAAGCGGCATCCGAGTTATGGTTCTCTCTGAGGATAGGTATCACATTCTGGCACAGGCAGTTGACTTGCACATTACATGAGCGTCGAACATCAAAAAATAGTCTGTGCAACATTTGGCATAGTGAAGCGCTCGAGCCAAGAAGAACGCGAGCCAGACGTGAGAGAAGTCAGGTACTTGGAGAATGTGACAAATTTCTCCAATCGCTATCCGTGACTTGTCATGGGCTGACGGATTGGAAAGAGCAGCTGCATGCGGCCGCCTTTGGTTATGCTAGCTCCTTCGAAAATCTGACTTCGGAGGCAGCACTAACACGTTGTGTGGAGGGGATTGAATGCCTGCTCGTGGCCTTTGAAGAACGACATGGCTTTGAACGAAAACTCGTCTCAAGTGGAAGATGGAGAAAAACAGCAGGGCAACTAAAAAAGGTGATTGCTGAAGAAGGTTGGGAGGAGGAAATATCGTCACTTGCGAAGCGATTTGTTTCGTCGGTCCCCACTATGTCACTAGAAACCCGCATACAGCGCATGGCGCAGCACTTCGCTAGCAGAAGAAAGAGGCAGATTCCTGATCTCTTCGATGGGATTGATCGGATGATCAACGAGCGTAACAAGATTGTGCATGGGCGAAAAATCCAAGATTTCCAGCTATTATATGTCGAAACCATGCGTGCACGATCCATCTTCGAGCAGCTGTTTCTTGATTTTCTTGGCGCGCGAAGAGACGTGAGGTTGAGTTCTGAAGCAAGGATGGCGATCCTCCAGCATTCGGCCTCTGAAAAGGCATAGTGCTAATTTGGGGCCACCATACCAATCTCCCGTCACCCTGAACTTGTTTCAGGGTCCATTTCGCCTTCCCGGGCGGAGGGTGCGGGAGGAGGGATGGATGCTGAAACGAGTTCAGCATGACGGGGAGGGGGATTGGGTGCTGTCCTACATCGCCTTCGCGCGCTAGGCGGGGTGGATGAACAAATATCGTTTCTCGGCGCGCTTTCCCGAAAGGAGGGTCGGAGCCTCACGGTCGGTGTTGCGCGGTCGCTCGGTTGCTTCGCGCAGGGCCGCTTTTCCGGAAGGTGACGCCCTCGGCAGCGATTTTGCGCGCAATCGCATGAAAGATAACCGTAAATCGACCGGGCCGAATTTTTCAAAGCACCCCGGTTTGTGGTCCACTTCTGCCGCCAATCCGCCGCGAGGACAGTGTCACATGTGTCAACACCCGCCCGCTCCGAGCCATGCGCAGGGGAGTGTCACATGTGTCAACACCCCGGCCCGGAGCGCGGCATGACCGACCGCGTCTACCTCCGCCCGATCGGCTTCGCGCCCGGCCCGCAATCCGAGCACGGCAATGCCATCCGCCTCGCGGGAGGGATGGTCTATGCCAGCCGTATCGCGGTGGTGCTGCGGCGCGACGGCGTGGTGGTCGACCGCCAACTCGCCTCGACCGAAACCATCGACGATGTGCTGGCCAACCTCCCCGAAGGAGCCGCCGCCGATGGCGAGGCGCAGTGGGCCAATCTCACCACCGCGCACCCGCCGTTGCAACTGGGCGAGCGCACCGTCCGGCTCGACCAGCCGCAGGTGATGGGGATCCTCAACGTCACGCCCGACAGCTTCTCCGACGGCGGCAAGTTCCTCGACGATCCCGAGGAAGGCCGCGGGCATGCCTCGGCGATGCTCGAAGCGGGCGCGGCGCTGGTCGATATCGGGGGCGAGAGCACGCGGCCCGGCGCGCCCGCGGTGTGGGAGGGCGACGAACTGAAGCGCGTGATCCCCGCGGTCGAATACTGCGCCGCGATGGGCGCGGCGATTGCGGTCGATACGCGGCGCCCGGCGGTGATGGAGGCGGCGCTCGATGCGGGCGCGCATGCGATCAACGACGTCTCGGCGCTGCGGCACGATCCGCGCAGTCTGGAGTTGGTCGCCCGGGCGGGGTGCCCGGTGGTGCTGATGCACGCGCCCGGCGAGGGCGACGACCTCCATGCCGACGCCGATTACGGCAATGTCGTATTCGACGTGTTCGACTGGCTGCGCGAGCGGCGCGATGCTGCGGTCGAGGCGGGGATCGAGCGCGGCAATATCGTGCTCGATCCGGGCATCGGCTTCGGCAAGTCGCTCGCCGACAATCTCGCGCTGATCAACGCGCTGCCGCTGTTCCACGCGCTCGGCCAGCCGTTGCTGCTCGGGGCGAGCCGCAAGCGGATGATCGGCGCGCTCTCGAACGAGGCGCCGGTCGAGCAGCGCCTCGGCGGCAGTGTGGCGCTCGCGGTGGCGGGGATGAATGCAGGCGTGCAATTGCTCCGCGTCCACGACGTCGCCGAAACCGTCCAGGCGCGCAACGTCTGGCGCGGCTTGCGCGACGCCGCGCTGACCGATTTCGGCGACTTGCCAGACGACGCTTGATTTCGGCTTTGCGCGGGCAGATACCGCCGCCCGGGAAAACGGAGGGACCAATGCACCGTCGTCAATTGCTCAAGGCCGGCTCGATGCTCACGCTCGCCGGAACCGGCCTCGTGCCGGGCAGCCTGCTCGCCAGGGAGCGCCGCTTCCAGCACGCGGGCACATCGGTCGGCGGGGCGGACCAGTCGCTCGCCTATCACTGGCTCGACGTGCTGCTCGACGTTGCGGTCGAGGACGTGAAGCGCAATCAAGCGCGCCCGACGATCCTGGCGCGCGCGATGGCGGTGGTAACCGCGGCGATGTACGAGGCGTGGGTGCCGTTCGACGACAAGGCGCGCGGCGTGATGTTCGGCGCCAGCCTGCGCCGCCCGGCCTCCGAGCGCACGCAGGAGAACAAGGAAGCGGCGATCAGCTTCGCCGCGGCGTGCGCGCTCAAGGACCAGTACCCCGAATCCGCCGCCATGGTCGACGCGGCGCTGACCCGGTTCGGCTACGATCCGGCCATGGGCGTCGCCTCGCGCACCAGCGCGGCAGGGGTCGGCGTGCTGGTCGGCGAGAAGCTGTGCGCGCACAAGCATTCGGACGGCGCCAACCAGCTCGGCGACGAGGTCGGCTCCTCGGGCGCACCGTTCTCGGACTACACCGGCTACGTGCCGGTCAACCCGCCCGGAAAGGTGTGGAACCCCGACCGCTGGCAGCCGATCACCTTCCGCCGCGACGACGGCACCACCTTCGCGCCCGGCTTCCTGACGCCGCACTGGTACCGGGTCGAATCGTTCGCGCTCTCCGGCCCCGACCAGTTCCGCGCACCCGAACCGCCGCGGGTCGGATCGGCGCAGCTCAAGGCCGAGATCGACGAGGTCATCGCCTACAATGCGGGGCTTACCGACGAGCAGAAGGCGATCGTAGAATTCATGCGCGACGGGCCCGGATCGACCGGGCAGTCGGGCCATTGGCTGCGGTTCGCGCAGGATATCTCGCGCCGCGACGGCTACGATCTGGATCAGGACGTGAAACTGTTCTTCCAGGTCGGCCAGTGCGCGCACGACGCCTTCGTCGCGTCGTGGGACAGCAAGCGCTACTGGGACACGTCGCGCCCGTGGACGCTGGTGCGGCACTATTACGGCGACGAGACGATTCGCGGCTGGGGCGGCCCGGGCAAGGGCGTGGTCGCAATGAAGGGCAGCGAATGGTATCCCTATTCGCCCTACGTCTTCGTCAGCCCGCCTTTCCCGAGCTACGTTTCGGGCCACTCCACGGTCAGCGCAGCCTGTGCAGAGACGATGCGGCTGTTCACCGGCTCGGACCGGCTCGAAATGGAGCTCGTCCGCCACCCGGGCGAGATCACCGAGCCCGACGCGCTGGGCGAGGACGTGACGCTATGGCTCCCGACCATCACCGGCGCCGCCGAAATGGCGGGGATCAGCCGGATCATGGGCGGCTACCATATCCAGGCCGACAACGTCGAAGGCCTCGCCATGGGCCGCAGCGTCGGCCAGGTGGTGCACGAAAGGGCGCAGGACCTGTTCGGCCACGCCTGAGGCGCATGCGTCAGAGCGAATAGCCGCCGTCGGCGACCAGCACCGCGCCGGTGACGGTCGCAGCGGCGTCGGACAGCAGGAAGCCGATCTGCGCGGCGGTCTCGTCGGACCGGGCGTAGCGGCCGAGCGGGGTCGCCATCTTCGCCATCGCGGCGAGCGCCGCGTCGCGGTCGCCGCCATGCTCGTCGACGAGCTCGCGGAAGAACGGTGCCTGGTCCCAGATCGGCGTGTCGACCCCGCCCGGTGCGACCGCGTTGACCCGCAACCTGCGCGGCGCACCCTCCTTCGCCGCCACCCTGGCGAGCTGGATCAGCGCGGCTTTCGACGCGCCATAGGCGGCGGTCCCGGGCTCCGCCTTCATGCCGCTGACCGAGGCGGTGACGACCACGCTGCCCGGTCCCTCGATCGCGCGCATCGCCGCCTGCAGCGAGAGGAACGCTCCGTCGAGATTGACCGCCATCACCCGCCGCCACTCGGCGAAACCGCACTCCTCGATCGGCGCACCCGAGGCGATTCCGGCGTTGATGACCGCGTGATCGAGCCCGGCCAGGGGCCCTGCCAGCTCCTTCCAGAGCTGCGGATCGCCGACATCCCCGGCCACGCGCACCACTTCGCATGGCAGTTCGAGCACGGCGAGGCCGTCGCCGTCGAGATCGGTCAGCACCAACTGCGCTGCGCCGCGCTCCGCCAGCAGGCGCGCGCAGGCCGCGCCGATGCCCGAGGCCGCGCCGGTGACGAGCGCTTTGCGCCCGGTGAAGTCGAGAAGTTCGGTCATGGACGGCCGGCTAACGCGCTCGCGCGAGGTTGTCGACGCCTCGATCCGCCGGCTTCGTCAGAACACCTCGCACCCGAGCGAGTGCATCACGTTCGGTATGGTCTCGCCGTAAGTGTTCTCGATCGTTCCGAGGTTGCGCTCGGTCATCGTGCCGACGGGTACGCCGCCACTGTCCTCGCATTGCTGCAGCAATTTGTCCCTCGGCGCGGTGAGGCCCGTCCACACCGGATCCGTCATTACGTTGATCATGGTCCGGCGCTTCGCCCGCTCCTCGGCGCTCACCGCGAACTGCGGCGGGAGGCGGCGCGCCTGCACGAGGTAGTTCCTGAGAAACAGGTCGTGCTCGTCGAACTTCCGCTCGCGATAGGTTACCCAGCAGCGGCCGAGTTGCTCGAAGAACTTCACCGGCTCGGTCTGATACATATTGGCGAGGCGGACGTTTTCCTGCTCGGGCTGGAACAGCGGCACGTTCGCCCCCGGCCCGCCGTTGGCCTCGTAGTGCACCATCCACCAGTGGCGCCACAGCGCGCTGGCGTTGCGCTCGCGCAGGTCGAGCGACATCGCCGCCATCGCGTCGGGATTGGCGATGATCAACTGCCCCGCCATGAGCCATGCGGTGATACAGGTGGTGGGCGATTGGCCGATGGCGTGCTGCGGCGTGTCCCTCGCATTCTCGAATGCGGTCGCGGCCGCGGCGCGCGTCACCACCTGTTCGGCGGTCTGCGCGAAGGCGTGGCCCGCGGGCAGGAGAGCCGACAGAAGGACTGCGAATAGCGTGCGATAGAGCATGATCACCTCCCGCAGAGGCTCGTATTCGTTTCGCAATCGAAAATCTACGCCGCGTTGTCGATCCCGAGATCGCTGAGCTTGCGGTAGAGCGTCGAGCGGCCGATGCCGAGGCGGCGCGCGACTTCGGTCATGCGGCCGCGATAATGGCCGATGGCGAGGCGTATCACGTCGGCCTCGATCTCCTCGAGCGGGCGGAGGTTGCCGTCCTCGGCATAGAGCATCACGCCGACGCCCTCCTGCTGCGGGTTGGCGACCTCGCCGGTCTCGCCGATCAGTTCGAGCAGCTGCGGGAAGCAGTCGGCAGTCAGCGCGTCGCCCTCGCAGAACACCGCGGCGCGGAACAGCACGGTCTGGAGCTGGCGGACATTGCCCGGCCAGTCGTAGGCGGAGAGCAACGACAGCGCGCTGTCGGCGATCGACAGCGAGCGCAGGCCGGGCTGGTCGCCGATGCGCGAAAGGAAGTGCCGCGCGAGCGCCGGAATGTCGCTCTGGCGCTCGCGCAGCGGGGGGAGGGCGATGCGGGTCGGCCCGATGGCTTCGAGCAGGTCGGGCTGGAAATAGCCGTTCCCGTCGAGCTCGGTCAGCGGCATGTTGCTCGCACTGAGCACGCGCACGTCGACCTTGAAACCGTGTTTGGCGCCGATCGGACGGACGACGCCCTTGGTCAGCGTTTCGGCGAGCTTGGCCTGCACATCCTCGCCCAGCCGGTCGATCTCGTCGAGCACCAGCGTGCCGCCGTCGCAATGCTGCAGAGCGCCGATCTGGCGGTCGAAGGCGCCGGGGAAGGCGTCGGGTTCGTGCCCGAACAGCACCGATTCGATTGAATTGGCCGGCACGCCGCGGATATTGACGAAGCGCACCGGCGCCTTGGCGCGCGGGCTCGCCGCGTGCATCGCGCGGATCAGCATGTCCTTGCCGGTGCCGGTCTCGCCCTCGATCAGCACGTGGCCGTGGCCGCGCGCGGTCTTGGCCGCCTTGGCCAGCGCAGTGCGGAAGGCCGGCGCATTGCCGATCATCGCGTCGAAATCGAGCGGGTCGCCCATCTTCTCGGTCAGTGGCTGGAGCTCGTCGCGCGGCGCTTCGGTCTTGGTCGCGCTGCGCAAGGCCTGCATCAGCCGGTCGGGCGCGACGGGCTTGACGAGGTAGTCGGTCGCCCCCGCGCGCATCGCCTCGACCGCGAGCAGCGGGCTCTGGCTGGTGGTCAGCATCAGGATCGGCAGGGCGGGGCGGCGGGACTTCAGCTCCTCGATCAGCTCGCAGGCATCGTCGCCGGGAACCCACTGGTCGAGGATGATCGCCGACAGCTGCATGCCTTCGCGCGTGCCGAGCGTGGCGATGGCGGTTTCGGCATCCTTGACCGTCAGCGTACGCCAGCCCTCGCGGCCGGCGAGCACCGAGATCAGCCGGCTCTGCGCCGGCTCGTCGTCGATCAGCATGAGGAGGCGCGGTTCGTCGCTCGCCATGGTTCCCCGTCGTCCCGTTACAAATACAGACGGCCTGTCTATCGGAGACGGGTAAAGGTCCGATTAAGCCTGTCGGCAGGCTTGAAGCCGCTCCCGCGGCGCGATAGGACCGCACGCGAAGGCAAATCCGCCAGCGGGGAACACGATCTATGGCTTCGGGCAACGACATGAAGGCTCACGAGGGCACCTATGGCTGGTTCATCGGCCTGCTCAAATGGAGCGTGCCGGCGATCGCGCTGATTGCGCTGGTCGTCATCGTCCTGATCGCCGACTGAGCGCGGCCGCATCTTGCGTATCGCAATCCTGAAGGAGCGCGCCGAGGGGGAGACGCGCGTCGCCGCGACGCCCGAGACGGCGAAGAAGTTCATCGCGCTCGGCGCCGAAGTGGCGGTCGAGGAGGGTGCGGGCGCCGACGCCTCGATCTCCGACGACGCCTTCCGCGAGGCGGGGGCCGAGGTCGCGACCGGACCCAAGGCGGTCGAAGGGGCCGATATCGTGCTCGGCGTGCAGGCGCCCGACGTGCTGGCGCTCGCCGGGGCGAAACCGGGCGCGTGGGTCGCGGCTCTGTTCGATCCGTTCGGGAATCGCGAGCGGGTCGAGGCCTATGCCAAGGGCGGGTTCGAGGCGTTGAGCATGGAATTCATGCCGCGCATCACCCGCGCGCAGAGCATGGATGTGCTGTCGAGCCAGTCGAACCTGTCGGGCTACAAGGCGGTGATCGCGGCGGCCGACGAATACGGCCGCGCCTTCCCGATGATGATGACCGCGGCGGGCACGGTGCAGGCCGCCAAATGCTTCGTGATGGGCGTCGGTGTGGCCGGGCTGCAGGCGATCGCCACTGCGCGGCGGCTGGGGGCGCAGGTTTCGGCGACCGATGTGCGTTCGGCGACCAAGGAACAGATCCGGTCGCTCGGCGCCAAGCCGATCTTCGTCGAGAGCGTCGAGGGGATCGAGGGCGAGGGCTCGGGCGGTTATGCCACGGAAATGTCCGAGGAGTACCAGAAGGCGCAGGCCGAACTGGTCTCGGGCCATATCGCGAAGCAGGATATCGTCATCACGACCGCCCTGATTCCGGGGCGCGCTGCTCCCCGGCTGATCAGCGACGCGCAGATCGCGACGATGAAGCCGGGCAGCGTGATCTTCGACCTCGCAGTGGCGCAGGGCGGCAATGTCGAGGGCTCCGAACCGGATCGTGTGGTCGAGAAGCACGGCGTGAAGATCATGGGTTACGCCAACACACCCGCGCACCTCGCTGCCGATGCGAGCGCGCTGTTCGCGCGCAACCACTACAACTTCCTCTCCGCCTTCTGGGACGAGGAGCAGGGCAGGCCGGTGCTCGACGAGGAAATCGGCGACGCGGTGCGCCTGACGCGCGGCGGTGAGGTGGTGAGCGAGAGGTTGGCCGAGTGAGAGACTTGTGCCTTCCGCAAATCCTCCCCCTCTGGGGGAGGTGGCAGCGCGAAGCGCTGACGGAGGGGGCCTGATGGAAGACCACACGCCCGAATCCCTCAAGAAAGCACGCAAATTGCGCCGCGACATGTCGTTACCCGAAGTGCTCCTCTGGCGGCACCTGCGCGGCAAGCCGCAAGGGATCAAATTCCGCAAGCAGCACCCGATCGGCGATTTCGTTCTCGACTTCTATTGCGCGGCCAAGCGGATCGCGATCGAGATCGATGGCATCGCCCATGACATGTGCGGTCGGCCCGCAAGGGACTTCTCGCGCGATAACTGGCTGAAAGGCGAAGGTATTCATGTCCTGCGAATTCCGGCCAGCGACGTCTTGAACGATGCAAACGCAAGTGCCGAGGCGGTCGTCGCCTACTGCCTCGACAGGCCCCCACCGTCAGCCGCTGGCGCGGCTGCCACCTCCCCCAGCGGGGGAGGATTTATCGGAGCCCGCAACTAATGGACTTCATCAGCATCCTCTCGATCTTCGTGCTGGCGTGTTTCGTCGGCTATTACGTCGTGTGGTCGGTCACCCCGGCGCTGCACACGCCGCTGATGGCGGTGACCAATGCGATTTCCTCGGTCATCATAGTCGGTGCGCTGATCGCGGCGGCGGAGGCGGGGAGCGATATCGCCAAGTGGCTCGGCCTGCTCGGCGTGGTGCTGGCGAGCGTCAACATCTTCGGCGGCTTCGCGGTCACCGAGCGGATGCTGGCAATGTACAAGAAGAAGGAGAAGAAGTGATGGGCTTCTCCTTGTCCCGTGCAACCCCTCATCCAACTTCGCCTAGCGAGCGAGCTCGCAAGGCTCCGTATCCTTCTCCCCGGGGGAGAAGGATAGCAGAGGTTGCGAGCGGAGCGAGCTACCGGCGCTTGGTTGAGGGGTTATTGCTCACAGTCCTGTTCGCCACTCCCGCACATGCCGCCACCGGCGAGACGGTGAACCCGTGGGTCGCGCTGGCCTACCTGGTGGCGGGCGTATGCTTCATCCTTGCGCTGCGGGGACTTTCCAGCCCGTCTTCGAGCCGCGCGGGCAACCGCTTCGGCATGCTCGGGATGCTGATCGCTGTGGTGACGACGCTTCTCGTTCACCTACCGATGGCGCTTTCGGACTGTGATGGCGAAGTGCATGGATATTGTGGCGGATTTGCGCCCGATTGGGCGTCATGGGGTGAGATATTTGCCGCGATCTTCATTGGTGCAGTCGTAGGCATTGCTGTCGCCCGCCGCATCGCGATGACGGCCATGCCCGAGCTGGTCGCGGCATTTCACTCGCTGGTCGGCATGGCTGCGGTGTTGGTCGGCTGGGCGGCCTATCTCAATCCGGGCGCGTTCGGGCTGCTTGTGGGCGACGGTATCTCGCCGGTCAGCAAGATCGAGATGGGGCTCGGCATCGCCATCGGCGCGATCACGTTTTCGGGCTCGGTGATCGCCTTCGCCAAGCTGTCGGGGCGGATGAGCGGCGCGCCGATCCTGTTGCCTGCAAGGCATGTGATCAACCTCGGCACTCTTGCGGCGATCATAGTGCTGACCGCGCTGTTCGCGATGGCGACGGGGCCTGAAGAAACGCTCCCGCTGATCGTCGGGCTGACCGTGCTCGCCTTCGCGATCGGCTTTCTGCTGATCATCCCGATCGGCGGGGCGGACATGCCGGTGGTGGTGTCGATGCTCAACTCCTATTCGGGCTGGGCCGCGGCGGCGATGGGGTTCACGCTCGGCAACACGGCGATGATCATTACCGGCGCGCTGGTCGGCTCCTCCGGCGCGATCCTGAGCTACATCATGTGCCGCGCGATGAACCGCAGCTTCATCAGCGTGATAGCGGGCGGGTTCGGCGCGGAGGACGGTGCGCAAGGCGGTGCGGGCGGGGGCGAGCAGCGCCCCTACAAGCAGGGCAGCGCCGACGACGCCGCTTTCATGCTCGAACAGGCCGAGAAGGTCATCATCATCCCCGGCTACGGCATGGCGGTGGCGCAGGCGCAGCACGCGCTGCGCGAAATGGCCGACCTGCTCGAAGAAAAGGGCGTCGAGGTCAAATACGCCATCCATCCCGTCGCAGGCCGCATGCCGGGGCACATGAACGTGCTGCTCGCCGAGGCCAGCGTGCCGTACGAGAACGTGTTCGAGCTGGAGGACATCAACAGCGAATTCGCGCAGGCCGACGTCGCCTTCATCATCGGCGCCAACGATGTGGTCAATCCGGCCGCCAAGACCGACAAGTCCAGTCCGATCTACGGCATGCCCGTGTTCGACGTCGACAAGGCCAAGCAGGTGTTCTTCATCAAGCGCAGCATGGGCGGGGTCGGCTATGCCGGGGTCGACAACGAGGTATTCTACATGGACCAGACCATGATGCTGCTGTCCGACGCCAAGAAGATGGTCGAGGAAATCGTGAAAGCGCTCGACTGAGCCGGACCGATGAAGCACTTGCTCGGCCTCCTGCTGATTCTCGCCGTCATCGGCGGGGGCGTGTGGATTGCGCTCGGCGGGCTCGACCGCGTCACCGAAGCCCGCATCGAGCAGGCGCTGGTCGACAAGGGCGCGCCGCCCGAACTCGCCGCCTGCATGGCCGCGCGGATGGTCGACCGGCTGTCGCTCGCGCAATTGCGCAAGCTCGAACGCCTCAAACCGCGCGAAGGCGAAAGCGGGGTGCCGCTCAGCCGATCCGAACTCATCGACCGCATCCGCCGGGTCGACGACCCCGAAGCGATCGAGGTCACCGTCATGGCGGGCGCTCTATGCGCGGCCGGGGTTGGTTAGGCTGGAGTTGGTTTCAGCAAAGCTGAAACGGATGCGGCACCGGCCCGCTCCCCCACCCGGCCACCCATAGGATACTATGGTCGGGGTGGCCGCCGTCCGGGGGAAGCATTCCCCCGGAATCCTTCCTGATCCCGAACGCGGGGAGCGGGCCGGTGCCGCTTCAGCGAAGCTGAGAAAACTACGCCCGCGTCCAGGTCACGGTGCGGCAGAACACCACGACGCAACCCTTGACCTTGAGCCGATTGCCCTGGCGCGAGATATCGGCGTTGAAATAGCGTCCGTCCTCGGGGCTGTAGCCTTCGCCTTCCCAGCTCGACCCGTCGGGTTTCAGCTGCCAGAAAATGCGCAGGCCGAGCAGCTTGCGGTCGCGCTTGGCCTTGTCGGGGTTCTCGCCGTCGCGCGCTCCACCCGCGGGCTCTGGCACGAGGAAACGCGCGATCTTGCCGCACATCGCCTCGCCGCACTTGTAGAACTCGATGATCGACCGGCCGTCGTCGGTCTTCCATTTGCCCGCGATCGAGGCGGGCGCGGCATTTGCCGGCGCGGCGATCAGGGCTGCGGCACCCGCAGCGGCGGCAAGTATCGGCATTTTCATGGGAATTCCTCTCTCGGTATCATCCGGTCAACGAACGAACTACCGACTTGGTTTCGAATCGAAATTGAAGCACTATGGCGCGGCAAGGGAGAGATACGATGACCAGACTGAACCTGCTCTGTGCCGCCGCGGTCGCGGCTGTTGCCATGCCGCTCGCCGCCGAGACCCATTCCGTCGAACCCGGCGAGAGCGCGCAGGAGCGGCTGCAGGAAGCGCTGATCCTCGCCCAGCCGGGCGACGAGGTGGTGCTCGGCGCAGGGCGCTACGACCTGTCGGACGGTCTCAGCCTCGATGTCGACGGGGTCACCGTGCGCGGCGCGGGCATGGACGAGACGGTGCTCGACTTCACCGGCCAGCAGGGTTCGGGCGAGGGGCTGCTGGTCACCAGCGACAACGTCACGCTGCGCGATTTCGCGCTCGAGAATCCCAAGGGCGACGGGGTCAAGTCGAAAGGCGCGGACAATATCGTCTATCACCGCGTCCGCGTGACATGGACCGACGGGCCCGACGCGAACAACGGCGCCTACGGCATCTACCCGGTCGAAAGCACCGGCGTTCTGGTCGACGGATCGAAGGTGTCGGGCGCGTCCGATGCAGGCATCTATGTCGGGCAGAGCCGCGACATTACCGTGCGCAACTCGATCGCCGAGGCGAACGTGGCCGGAATCGAGATCGAGAACAGCCGCAACGCGCTGGTCGAGAACAATATCGTCACCCGCAACACCGGCGGCATCCTGGTGTTCGACCTGCCCGACCTGCCGGTGATGGGCGGCGGCAACGTGGTGGTGCGGCAGAACCTCGTGGTCGCCAACGACACGGCGAATTTCGCACCGCCGGGTAATATCGTCGCCAGCGTGCGGCGCGGCACCGGCGTGCTGGTGATGGCCAACGACAAGGTGCTGGTCGAGAACAACATCTTCGACAACAACCCGACCAGCCACGTGATGGTGATCGCCTATACCCAGCCGTTCGAGGACGAACGCTACAATCCCCATGCGCGCGAGGTCGTGATCGGCCAGAACCTGTTCGGGCGCGGCGGCGACGATCCGCAGCTCGACGGGGCCGAGATGCTGCTCGCCGCGTTCGGCGGCGCGCTGCCGCCGGTGATGTGGGACGGCGTGGCCGAGGGCGAGAGCGGGCTGGTCGTGGTGCCCGGCATCGCCGGGTGGACGCTCAACCTCGCCGAGCCGGGGCAGGATCTCGCGACCGCGCAACCCGGCCCGCTGCAGGTGCCCGCACCCGAGAACGAGTTCGACATGAGCGGCATCGGCGCCCCGGCCGAACTGGAGAACCGGCTGAAGTGAAGCGCGGGTTTGCCATTCTGGCGGCCGCCGCCTGCGCCCTGGCGGGGGCGATGGCGGTGCGCGCGACGCCTCCCGACGGCGTGAACGAGGCGGCGATCCTCGAAGACGCCATGCCGCGCACGCTGGCCGAATACGGTTTTTTCATCGATGCGCGCGAGCAGGTGCCGCGCGAGGGCGTCACGCCGTACTGGCTCAACACGCCGCTCTATTCGGACGGGGCGGACAAGCTGCGTTTCGTCTATATTCCGGACGGAGAGCAAGCGCTCGCGAACGGAGCGGATTTGCTGCTGTTCCCGGTCGGTACCGCGCTGATCAAGACCTTCGCGTTCGGCCGGGGCGAGGAGCGGCGCCTGATCGAAACGCGCCTGCTGCTGCACCGTGAAAACGGATGGGTCGCGCTGCCCTATCGCTGGAACGAGGAGCAGACCGAAGCGCGGCTCGCGGTAGCCGGCGGACGCACCGAGGTGACCACCCCCGCGGGCGAGACGATCAGCTACCGCATCCCCAACAAGAACCAGTGCAAGGAATGCCACGGGGTAGACGACGCGGTGGTGCCGATCGGACCCAAGGCGCGAAACATGTCGGCGACCTGGCTGGCAGGCCTCGTGGAATCAGGGTCGCTTGACCGGATGCCGGCGGGGGCGAACTCGATGCCTTACTGGTCTCATGAGTCATCCGGTCCTCTCGAATTGCGCGCGCGCGCCTATCTCGATGTCAATTGCGCGCATTGCCACCGGCCGGGCGCCACGGCGTCCAATTCGGGCCTCGATCTGCGCTGGGAGCAGCGCGATCCCGAGGCGCTGGGCGTGATGAAGCGCCCGGTCGCGGCGGGGCGCGGGTCGGGCGGGCACCTGTTCGATATCGTGCCGGGCGAGCCGGACGCGTCGATCATGGTGCACCGCATGAGGAGCAGCGAACCCGGCGTCGCGATGCCCGAACTCGGCAAGGCAACGGTCGACGAGGACGGGGTCGCTATCGTCGAACGCTGGATTGCGGAGATGCGCCGATGACGCGCTTGCTCAAAGTTCTCGGCATCGTCCTCGCGCTACTGGCGATCGCCTTCCTGATCTTCCGCACGCCCGATACCGATCCGGACGAAATGCGCGCCAAATACGGCGCCGAACCCTCGCAATATGTCGAGCTCGACGACTGGCTGACTATCCATCTGCGCGACGAAGGTCCGCGCGATGCGCCCGTTCTCGTCCTGCTGCACGGCTCGAACGCCGATCTGCACACCTGGCAGCCCTGGGTCGACGATCTCGCAAGCGATTACCGCGTGATCCGCTTCGACCAGATCGGGCATGGCCTCACCGGCCCGGCGATGGACGGCGACTATTCGCTCGAAGCCTTCGTCGCCGATGTCGATGCGGTCGCCGACAAGCTCGGGCTCGAACGCTTCGTGCTCGCCGGCAACTCGATGGGCGGGGCCATCGCCATGGCCTATGCGATGGAACATCCCGAGCGGCTCGACGGGCTGGTGCTGGTCGATGCGGGCGGCGCGGCGATCGAGCGCGAGGGCGGCGGCAACCTGCTGTTCACGCTCGCCGCAGTCCCCGGGGTCAACAAGGTCATGGCGCAGGTCACGCCGCGCTCGCTGGTCGAAAAGAGCCTGTCGCAATCGGTGTCGAACCAGGCGATCGTCACGCCCGCCGCGGTCGACCGCTACTGGGAGCTGGCGCGCATGCCCGGCAATCGCGCCGCGACGATGACGCGCTTCGCCCAGCCGCGAAAGGCCTTCGATCCCGCCGAGGTGGCGGCGGTCGAGGTGCCCACGCTGGTGATGTGGGGAGAGGAGGACTCGCTGATCCCCTATGCGGCCGCGGGCTGGTACATGGAGCACCTCCCCAACGCGACGTTGGCGCACTATCCGGGCATCGGCCACCTGCCGATGGAGGAAGCGCCCGAGCGCAGTGTTGCCGATTTGCGCCAGTGGCTGGCCGATCCGGCCCCCGGCCCCGGAACTCCCTGAAAACCCGCGCGTAGAGTGGGGAACGGTCGCCGCGTTTCCGGCGCTGCCGTTTCGCGATCGGACAGAACGACGCCGGAGGAGCGCGCTTTGCGGAAGCTGGGGGTTATCGGGGGGATGAGCTGGTTCTCCACCCGCTCGTATTACGAACGTATCAATCGCCGCGTGCAGCGCCAGGCCGGGCTGATGGCGAGCGCGCCGCTGCTGATCGAGAGCCTCGATTTCCAGCGGCTCCACGGCCTCACCGAGGAGGACGACTGGGATCGCGCCGCGGGCGTGCTGTCCGAATCCGCGCAGAGCCTCGAGCGCGCCGGGGCCACGGCGCTGATCGTCGCCGCCAATTCGATGCACCGCGTCTACGACCGGGTGCAGGAGAGCGTCGACATCCCGATCATCCACATCGCCGAATGCGTCGGCCAGCGGATGAAGGAGCAGGGCGTCGACAGCGCAGCGCTGCTCGGCACGCGCAACGTCATGACCGAGAGCTTCTATCGCCAGCGGCTGGTGGCGCACGGAGTCGACCTGCTGCCGCCCGACATGAGCACGGTCGAGATGGTCGATTCGATCATCTACAAGGAGCTGATGCTGGGCAAGATCACCCGCGATGCCGAACGCGCGCTCAAGACCATCATCACGCGCAAGGAACAGGACGGCGCGAAAGCGATCGTGCTCGCCTGCACCGAGCTCGAGCTGGTGGTCGATGTCGATGCGAACGTATTGCCGATATTCGATTCCGCGCGCACGCATTGCGATGCGGCGGCGGCGTGGATCCTGGGCGAGGACGACTGACCGCATCCCTCACGGCGGGGGATTGCCGCCGGTGTTGCCCGATTGTTCCCGTTGCCGGTCCTCCTGCGCTTTCCTAAGCCGCGCGCAGCATGACACGCGCGCTCTTCGCCGCCGATCCCGCCGCCTCGCGCGGCCGCGAATTCGGAACCGACCGGAGCGGCGCGCGCGGGCCGCGCAGCGAATTCCAGCGCGACCGCGACCGCGTCATCCACTCGATCGCCTTCCGCCGCCTGCGCTCGAAGACGCAGGTCTTCATCGCGCCCGACGGGGATCACTACCGCACGCGCCTGACACACAGCCTCGAAGTCGCGCAGATCGGCCGCGTCATCGCGCGCGCGCTCGGGCTCGACGAGGACCTGACCGAGGCGATCTGTCTCGCGCACGATATCGGCCACCCGCCCTTCGGCCATGCGGGCGAGAAGGCGCTGGCGCAGGCAACCGAACGGCACGGGGGGTTCGACCACAACGCGCATACCTTGCGCGTGCTGATGCGGCTCGAAAGCCCCTATTGCGATCACGAGGGGCTCAATCTCAGCTGGGAAGTGCTCGAAGGGCTGGCCAAGCATAACGGCCCGGTCGCCTCGCCCAACTGGGCGCTGGCCGGGCTCGATGCGGGCTACCCGCTCGACCTGGCGAACTGGCCCTCGCTCGAGGCACAGGTCGCGGCGGTCGCCGACGATATCGCCTACGACAACCACGATATCGACGACGGGCTGCGCGCGGACTTCCTCGCGCTCGACGACCTGCTGACGCTCGATTTCGTCGCGGACCGGTGGCGCTCGGTCGAAGCGCAGTTTCCCGGGGCGCCGCACGAGCGCAAGCTGCGCGAACTGGTGCGCAGTCAGATCGGAGTGATGGTGAACGACGTGATCGAGCAGACTCGTACGGCTACGGACGGCATCACGTCTATCGGCGAAGTGCGCGGCGCCGATCGCGCGCTGGCGACCTTCTCCGCCGAAATGGAGCGGCAGGAGCGCCTGCTCAAGCGCTTCATGTACGACCGGCTCTATCTCCACGACGAGCAACTCGCGACCGCCGAGCGCGCGCGCGACGTGGTCGCCCGGCTGTTCGCGGCCTACGAGCAGGATGCGGCGCTGATGCCGCGCGATTGGCAGGATGGCCTGCCCGAGAGCGAACCCGGGCGCAGCCGCCATATCGCCGATTTCATCGCCGGCATGACCGACCGCTACGCCATCGACCAGTGCGCGCGCATCTACGGCAAAGCGCCGGAGGGTCTCAGCAATGTCTGACCCGATGCGGATCGTGCTGGTCGGCGCGACCGGGCTGATCGGGCGCAGCCTGATCGAACTGGTCTCGCCGCGGGAAGACGCGCGGATCACCGGCATCGCGCGGCGCGAAACCAGGCTGCCGCACGGCGCGCGGATGGAAATGTTCGTTGCCGAAACGGACAAATGGGGCGAGGTGATCGAGGCGATCCGGCCCGAAGTGCTCGTCTGCGCGCTCGGCACGACATGGAAGAAGGCCGGCAAGGACGAGGCCGCCTTCCGCGCGGTCGACCACGACCTCGTCGTCGACACCGCGCGCGCGGCGCACGGGCACGGCGTCGAGCGCATGATCGCGATCAGCTCGATCGGAGCGGATACCGCTTCGAAGAACTTCTACCTGCGCGTGAAGGGCGAGACCGAGCGCGATCTGGTCAAGCTCGGATTCCGGCGGCTCGACGTGCTGCGGCCGGGCCTGCTGCGCGGCAAGCGCGGGAGCGACCGGCGGATGCTCGAACGGCTCGGCATTGCGCTCAGCCCGCTGACCGACCTGTTCCTGCACGGCGGCGCGCGGCGCTATCGCTCGATCTCCGCGCAAACCGTGGCCGAGGCGGTGCTTGCGCTGGCGCTGCGCAAGGCGGGGGGCAGGTTCAAGCACGACAACGACGCGATCCACCGCGCCGCGCGCCACCTGCCGCGTCCGCAGGACTAATAGCGACAGGGGAGGGGGCATGATCGAACGCGCGACCAATCTCTTCGCCCTGTGGACGGTGCTGGGGGTCGCGCTGGCGTGGTTCGTGCCCGAATTGTTCCTGTGGGTGGTCGACGGCAGCTTCCGACCGTTCGGACAGTCGCTGGTGAGCGTGATGCTCGGGGTGATCATGCTCGGCATGGGGCTGACGCTGTCGGTGAAGGATTTCCGCCGCGTGCTGAAGCTGCCGCGCGCGGTCGCGGCTGGGGTGGCGTTGCAATTCACCGTGATGCCGCTCGCCGGGATCGCGCTTGCCGCCTTGTTCGGGCTTGATACCGGGTTGGCGGTTGGGCTGATCCTGGTAGCGTGCTGCCCCGGCGGAACCGCGTCGAACGTGGTCGCGTACTTGGCGCGCGCCAATGTTGCGCTGTCGGTGACGATGACCATGGCCTCGACGCTGGTCGCGATCGTCGCGACGCCGCTGCTGACGGGCTGGCTCGCGGGCGTGTTCGTCGAGATCGACCGCTGGAGCCTGTTCCGCAACATGGTCGCGATCGTGCTGGTCCCGGTGATCGCAGGCGTGATCCTCAACCGGCTGTTGCCTCGCACGACGCGGCAGATTGCGAAGGTCTCGCCACTGGTCTCGGTGATCGTGGTGGTGCTGATCGTCGGCGCGATCATCGCCAATTCGAAGGACCTGATCGAAACGCATTTCGGCGTGCTGCTGCTCGCGGTGTTCCTGCTCCACGTCACGGGCTTCGGGCTCGGCTACGCGATCACGCGCCTGCTCGGCTTCGGCGTGACCGAACAGCGCACCATCGCGATCGAGGTCGGGATGCAGAACAGCGGGCTCGGCTCGACGCTGGCTTCCTCGCCCTCTTTCGGAGCGCAGTTCGCAACCCCGCTGCAGGCGGCGCTGGCGCCGGTGCCCAGCGCGATTTCGGCGGTGTATCACGTGGTCATCGGCAGCTTCCTCGCGGCGATCTGGCGCCGCAGGCCGGGCGCAAGGGAGAAGGGATAATGTGGGAAACGGTGTTCTCGATCGCCAATCTGTGGGCGATGGCGGCGTGGCTGATACTGATCCTGCTGCCGCGCAAGCCGCTGCCGCTCGCGCTGGTGCTGTATTGCGGCATCGGCCTGCTGTGCATGGTCTATACGGTGGGGATCGCCGGGCTGCTCGGCGGGTTCTTCGACCCTGTCGGCCCGGCCGATGCGGCGGTGAATTTCCTTACCCTGGAGGGCGTCCGGTCGATCTTCGCCTCGCAGGGCGGGACCACGATCGGCTGGGTGCACTATCTCGCCTTCGACCTGTTCGTCGGCCTGTGGATCGCGCGCGATGCCGACGCGAAGGGTTTTTCGCGCTGGCTCCAGGCCCCGATCCTGCTGGCGACATTCATGGCCGGCCCGGTCGGCCTGTTCGTGTGGCTGATCGTGCGCGAGCGCCGCGCGCGGGCGGCCGGGCGCTGGACCTGACCGGCACGTCGCCAGGTTTCCCGACGAGTCGGGCGGCTCAGCCCGTCTCGACCGGCTGCGAGTAGTTGTCGGGGGTAATGTCGAGCCGCTCGATCCGCATCACCGGCTCGCGCTTGCGCATCCGCGTGCCGGTGGTCTGGTCGGCGAAGCGGGCGGTATAGGTGTAGCGCTCGATCATGTAGAAGCCGGGCGTCGACCCGTCCTGCTTGAGCGGTGCGTAACGGCGGCTGTTGATGTGCCGGGCGACCTGCTTGAGCCAGTCCGTGTCGCCCTGCGCGCGTAGCACTTCGAGATCGGTCACGCGCCCGTCGGGATCGATCCAGAAGCCCAGATCGGCCCATTGGGCTGTGTTGCGCGACCTCGTGGAGAGGCGCGCGGTCGCGCTGCTGGCGCGCTGCGATTCGCGGTCGAGATCCTCGTTGGTATAGAGCGGGGCGCTCGACAGCAGCACCGGCCGGTCCACCCCGCCGCGCTCGGCGAAGCGCTGGATCAGCGCCTCGGTCGAACTGGCGTCTCCGTCCTTGCGGTCGAGTTTCGCGAGCATGACTTCGGCCATCAGGACGAACTCCTCGCCGCCGGGCAGCGGATTGTCGCGGATGTCCTCCAGCCGCTCGACCATGTCCGTGCGCCAGTGCGTCTGCTTGGTGGCGTCGTAGCGCGATTGCAGCAGCAGCGCCTGCCGCATGCGCGCATACATCGCAACGCGCGGCTGACCGATCTCGACGGCATGCCGCTCGACCCGCTTGTAGATGTCCTCGGCATCGTCGGGCTGGCCCAGCTTCGCGCGGCTGTCGCCGACCGCGATCTCGGCGACGAGCGTGCGCCAGTGGTCCTCGCCCAGCCCGTCCTCGAGAATGTCGCGCATGTCGAGCGTCGCGAGCTGGAAGTCCTTCGCTTCGCCTTCGTGCTCCGATACCCGCGCATAGGCGCGGTGCAGGTCGGAGACGGGCAATGGCAGCTCCTCGTCGTATTTCTTGTTGCGGCCGATCGATTTGCGCAGGGTCTTGCCGCTGTCCCTGTATTCGCCCGACAGGAACTGGTTCTCGGCGTGTTCGAGCGTCAGCCGTATGTCCTCTTCCGGCGGGCATCCGCGCGCCAGGCATTCCTCCAGCGCCCGCCCGGTTTCTTCCAGCGACTTGCCGGTCACGACGATTTCGGCCCGGTCCTGCTCGCCATCGTTTTGGTCCTGGGCAACGGCCGGTGCGGCCACGCAAACAGCCAGAGCGGAAAAGAGGTGCGTTTTCGACATTGTTGAATTTCCTGCGATTTGCGTCGATCCGGGGGCGCCATTGGATTTGCGGCGGGTAACGTAAAGAGACCATAGACGAACGCACAAATCCAGTGGATGAATGAAAAGGGGAGACCATGAAAAGACATGCCGCTGCAACCGAGCGCAATAGCGGCCCCATCGCCGAAGTCCTCGCGCCGGAACTGCCCCGGCACGGAAACGTGCTCGAAATCGCCAGCGGTACCGGACAGCACGCGGTGTTTTTCGCGCGGCGCTTTCCGAACCTGCGCTGGCAGCCGAGCGATCCGGACGCCGATGCGCTGAATTCGATCGCGGCATGGGCGAAGGATGCCGGTCTCGCGAACCTTGCCCCTCCCGTAAGGCTGGACGCGCGCGATCCGCGATGGCCGGTGGCGGAGGCGGCCGCCATCCTTTGTATCAACATGGTCCATATCAGCCCGTGGGCCGCAACCGAAGGACTGTTCTCGGGCGCCGGGCGCATACTTGGCGAAGGCGCGCCGCTGGTGTTGTACGGTCCCTATCTGGAAGACGATGTCGAGACTGTCGCATCGAATCTCGATTTCGACGCGAGCCTGAGGGCGCGCAATGGCGACTGGGGGCTACGCAACCTATCGCGGCTCGATGGTCTGGCGGTGCGGTCGGGGTTCGCGCGCACGGTGCGATACGCGATGCCGGCCAACAACCTTACGCTGGTCTATCGCAAGACCCCGTCATGACGACGCCCGCCGAATCGCTTCGGCGGGCGCGTGCGACCACAAGGGGCCATGCCTGGCCGGTCAGGTGACGTCGTCACCCGCTTCCCCGACCGATTCGATGTCGCGGCCGACACCCTTGACGGTGTTGCAGGCGGCGGTCGTCAGGGAAATGGCGGCGATACCGAGAGCGAGCAGAATTTTCCTGGCCATGAGAGCTTCCTTCGTTGGCTTCACGTCGCCGATAGAACGGCAGGGGCAGGGTTCGGTTCCCTATCCGCGCATCGCGCGATTGCTGCGAGGCAGCGCGGTTCCCATATGGCGCGAGATGGAAATCGCGCATTTTCTCACTTTCGCCAGCGAGGCCGAGATCGTCGGCCTGTGGGGTATCGCCTGCGTCGCGATCGCCGCGATTGCGGGATTGGCGGATGTCCGCCGCACCAGGCGCGCGGCCATCGACCGGGTGGGGTGGATGCCGTGGCGGGCGATCTTCCTCGCGAGCGCCATGATCGGCGCCGGGCTGATCGCCTTGTCGCTGAAAGGCCTCGCGGCCCCGTAATGCGTTAGAGGCAAGCCTCGAGATAGGCCTGGTCGAAGCCGAATTGGCGGGCCTTCTCGAGCGTGTAGGGGCGCAGGCCGGAGGAGCGGAACTCGCCGAGGATCTTGCCGTCCTCGCTCTCGTCGAGATATTCGAACTTGAACAGCTCCTGGGTGACGATCACGTCGCCTTCCATCCCGATCACCTCGGTGACGTTGGTGGTCCGGCGCGAACCGTCGCGCAGGCGCTTGACCTGAACGATCAGGTCGACCGATTCGGCGATCTGGCGCGAAATGGCTTCCTTCGGAATCTTGATGTCGCCCATCAGGATCATGTTTTCCATACGGCCGAGGCACTCGCGCGGGCTGTTGGCGTGGAGCGTGCACATCGAGCCGTCGTGGCCGGTGTTCATCGCGGCGAGGAGGTCGAAGCATTCGGCGCCGCGAATCTCGCCCAGGATGATGCGGTCGGGCCGCATGCGCAGCGCGTTCTTGACGAGGTCGCCGATGGTGATCGCGCCCTGGCCCTCGAGGTTCGGCGGGCGCGTTTCGAGCGGCAGCCAGTGCGGCTGCTGCAGGCGAAGTTCGGCCGCGTCCTCGATCGTCAGCACGCGCTCGCCCGGGTCGATCATCTTCGACAGCGAGTTGAGCATGGTGGTCTTGCCCGAGCCGGTGCCGCCCGAGATCACGACGTTCATCCGGCATGCGCCCGCGATTTTCAGCGCGGTACACATCTTGTCGTTCATCGAACCCCATTCCTTGAGGTTGTCGAGCGTAATCGGCTTTTCGGAGAATTTACGAATCGAGATCGCGGTGCCGCGCAGGCTCAGCGGCGGAACGATGACGTTCACACGGCTGCCGTCCTTGAGGCGCGCGTCGGCGAGCGGGGTGGTCTGGTCGACCCGGCGGCCGACCTGGTTGACGATCCGCTGCGCGATCTGGAACAGGTGCTGCTCGTCGCGGAACTTGATGCCCGCCATGACCAGCTTGCCCTTCTTCTCGATATAGGTCTGGTCGGGGCCGTTGACCATGATGTCGGAGACGTCGGGGTCGTTGAGCAGTTCCTCGAGCGGGCCGAAGCCGAGCAGCTCGTCGATCAGCACCTTTTCGAGCGCGAACTGCTCGCGCCGGTTGAGCGTGATCTTGAGCTCGGCCAGCACCTCCATGATGATCGGGCGGAACTCTTCGGAGAGTTCCTCCTTGGTCAGCGTGGCGGCCGCTTCGGGGTCGACGCGTTCGAGCAGGCGGGGGAGGACTTGTTCCTTGATCTTGTGGACGCTGGCTTCGAAGCCGCCGACTTCCTGCGTCTCGTGAACCGCGTTGGCGCGGTCCGCGAGGCGGGTCATGGCGTCGGATTTCCTGGGCTGGGCGCCGGCGTCGGGCGTATTGGGAGCGCCGCCGCCATCGCCGGGCAGCGGGGGAAACTGGTCTCCGCCCGAAGAGGGCTGGGAGGGCTTGGCGCTGTCGCCGCCCTTCATCGGCCGGGCCACACCGAACTGCGGACGAGAGCCGGGTTTCATCCCGCCCGGTCCGTTCTTGCGTCCGAATGCACTCATTACCGCCCCCACGTAATTCACGTTCGCGACCCGCATCGCGCGATATGGCGAAGGGGGCCTTCCGAAGAGTGGTCAATAATTGGGAAACCTTATTTTTTTCCTAAGGCTGGCGGTTGGAAATCGGCGCCGGTCACCACGTCGCGGCACCGCTTGCAGCGGATGGTACACGCCGCTCCTCCACCATCCGGTCGATCGCGGCGATGGTGTAGCTGGTGAGGTCGAGCTGGCGTGCGGCATAGGCGCGCATCCGGCGGTCGATCTCGTCCTGCGGCAGAGCGAGCACGCCGTCGATCGCCGCGGCGCAATCCGCATCGCGATCGAGCGGAAAGAAGACGCCGGCCTCGAATTGCTCGGTCACGTAGCCGAGATCGAACTCGGTCTGCAGCAGGGTCGGCACAGCGAGCGCGGTCGCCTCGCTCGCCACAGTACAGCTTTCGCTCACGCACAGCCGGCAGTGGGCCAGCAGGTGATGGAAATCGGTCACCCGGCCGCGAAAGCGCAGCGGCTCGAGTTCGGGCGGAAGATCGCCTTCGGCCGAAATATGCACCCGGCCGCGCTGGCGCAGCTCGGCCACCAGCGCGTCGCGCTGTTCGGTGTTGAAACCCGATCTGCCGTGGTCGTGATTGGCCTGCCAGGCGACGATGCGCAGGAGGAAATTGTCCTGCTGCGGGTCCCACCCCGCGCGCTGCGCCGCCTCGGCGTCCGGCTCGAAGCGGTCGGGATGGAGATAGGCGTATTGCTTGCAGCCGGGGAAATGATGCGTGCGACCCTTGGCGATCGGGCCGTTCCAGCGTGCGGGCACGTGCCATTCGTCGATGAAGGGGATCGTCAGCGCCATCTGCAGCGGTGCGCGGTCGGCATCATAAAGCGAAAGGCTGGGGATGCCGGCAAGCTTGCCGACATGCGAGATCGCCACCCCGCCATTGCCGACCAGAATGTCGGGCCGGAATTCGCGCACCACCGTCAGCAGCCTCCAGTCGCGCACAAGCAATTCGCCTGCCTGCCCGGCAAGGCCCTTGCCGGCCTGCGTTAGCGGGATGTGCTCGAAGCCCAGCTCGTCGAGCAGGTCGGTGGTGACGTCCTTGTGCCTGCTTACGATGCGAATGTCGTCGCCGCGCTGCTGCAGCAGCCGCATCGTATGGCAGAAGAACAGTACGTGTGCCGGGTGGACCACTTCGAACAGGATGCGCATGGGGCGGTGTTCCGTCATGGCTGCGACTGGAGCGAGGGGCGGCGCGTCCGGGCGAACGCAAGTGCGCCGGCGAGTACGAAATTGATCAGCAGCGCCGCGAAGCGCGACAGCGCGGCGGCGAGGAAGGCGGCGGCGGGCGCCACGCCTACCGGCTTGGCCATCAGCGCGGCGAGCGCCTCGCTTACACCAAGCCCCGCGGGCACCAGCGCCGCGGCGCTGCCGAGGATATTGGCGAAGGCGAAGCATAGGCCCGCCAGTGTTGCGACCGGCACGCCGATGGCGGCGAAGCAGGCGAGCACGCGCGCTGCGACCAGCGCGAGGCCGATCACGCGAAGGCCGAGCGCGATGGCAGCGATACCCGTTCCGAGCCGCTTGGCGATCCAGACGGTGCAAGCGAACACCGCCAGTAGGCCGCCTGCCAACAGGACCTGGCCGGGCAGGTCGCCCGCCAGCGCGAGTCCCGCACCGACCGCGCCGCAGGCGATCCACAAAAGCGAAAAGCCGAGTACGATCTCGGCGCTGCGTCCCGGCGAGGCACCCGCCTGGACCAGCGCTCCGGCCCGTACGAGCGCGCCGCCCGGGATCGGCAGCAATTCGGCCAACTGCGCATAGACGTTCACCCGCAGCGCCGGGAAGAAGCGGATCGGCGTTTTCGCCGCCATTCCCATCACCGAGATATTGAGCGCGCTGTAGAGGCTCTGCAGTGGGACGAGCACCAGCAGCAGGACTATCAGCGGTACCAGACTGACGTCGTCCGGCCCGATATCGAGCTGGCGCATCGACAGGAACAGCGCGCCGAGGAAGAACGTCGCGGCGAGCGCCAGGATCGGCCCGCGCCATGCACGCGCCTTGGCTTGCACTATGCGCAGGAGATCGATCAGCCGGCTCATCCGCGCTCCCTCAGAAATTCTGGAAATGCGGCAGGTCGGGAGGCGTCTCGGCCGGAACCGCGATGCGACTGCCCCAGATCAGCCGCGCGTGCGCGCCGGTGGCGGTCGAGGCCGTGTAGCTGCCGCGTTCGAGCGCAACCGTGTCGCCCGGTTCGAGGCGGCTGCCGTCGAGCGTGATCGGGGCGTCGTACACAGTGTAGGTTCCAGGCACCCTGACGATGAATTCGCGCGGCGCGGCGCCTGCGGCGAATTCCTCGCCAGCCAGCCAGTAGGGGCCCCAGAACGGGATGTAGGTGTCGCGCAGCGCAGCCGCTTCCTCGAGGAGCATGCCTTCGATCGGCTCGCGCGTGTGCAGCAGGCGCTGGAACATCACATCGTTGTCGATCAGCAGCGGCACAGGGTGGTTGGCCATCGCTTCGAGATGGAGCGGGCGGCCCTGTTCGAGATAGCCCTTGATCACCGCCGTCGTCATGAACGGGTTGGATTTGGGCTGCGAGCCGAGGAATCCCATGAAATCGAAATAATGCGTGCCCGGCGGGAAGGCGCGGTCGGCGACTTCGAGCAGCATGCGCTGTTTCGTGATCGGGCTTTCTTCCTCGATGCCCCACGAAACCAGCGCGAACAGCGCCAGCAGCGCGGCAGTTCCGGCGACCGCGAATTTCTCCGTCAGCCACGGCATCGAAATCGCGCTTGCGGCGAGCACGGTGGGCAGCATGAAGACGTAATAATAAGGCGCGGTGTTGTGGTAGAAGATCAGCGTCGTAAGCGGCAGGAACAGGCCGACCAGTGCCACCTTTTCGTCGCGCGCGAAGGCGCCGCGCATCGCCCGGCGCGGGAACAGCGCGATCAGCACTGTCACCAGCGGCGCCATGATCGCGCCGGCAATTGCGAACATCCAGTAGGGCTTGACCTCCCACCGGAACATCAGGCTGCCCGAGCCGCCGATTATCGCCCGCGCCTGGTCGGCATTGTCGCCTGCCAGCCCCTGCGAGTGGAGCGCGAAGATTGCCGCGAAGACGGCCAGCGCAACCGCTCCCATCGCCGCGAGGCGCGCGACATAGGCGAAGCTGCGGCCCTGCTCGTTCCAGCGCAGCCACACGACCCCGGCGAAGGCCGGGGCGAGCAGCACGATCTTGATGGTGACCATTGCCGCGGTCCCGATCATCGCTCCGCCGAGCACGATCGCGGGCCAGCGCAGCGACGAGCGCGACAGCAGCCACAGCGTGCTCGTCATCAGTGCCGCTGCGGGCGGGTCGAAGCGGAACGAATAGCCGTGCTGGAACACGTAGGGGAAGGAGAGGTAGGCGAGCGCTGCAAGGATCGCCGCGGTGCGCCCGGCGAAGCGCGAGGCGAGCCCGATGATGCCTGCCACCGCGATCATCTCGCAGCCGAACATGAACAGGCGGATGACGACGATATGATCGACCCCGGTGCCCGGGAGATCGGTCACCCAGCTGTAGAGCCGCGTATGCAGCGTCTGCAACGGCTTGGCGAGGACGCCTGCATGCAATTGGTGGATCTGGCTGTAGTGCCAGAATTCGTCCCAGTTGATCGAGCGGCGGAAGACCTGGGTGAATTGCAGTGCGATGACCGCAAAGAGGCCGGCGACGGCCCATTTCTCCGATGCCTTGTCGGGCAGCGCCTGCAGGATACGCGCTTTCGCCGGGGCGATGGCCGGAGCTGCGGCGGTCATGCGCGCGAGGCCCGGGGCGGCACGACGTCTGCTTCCGTCCGGCCCTGCTCGGGCTGTTGCGCCAGCCGGTCGAGTTTCTCCTCCAGCCTGCGCGTGCGTAGCAGGTTCGCCTCGAGCAGCCGCCGGTTGGTGCCGATCAGGTCGGCGAGCACGCCCATCGTCGCGACCAGCGCGCCGAGGATCAGCAGCGCGCCGCCGAGCACGAGCGACTGGATATGCCCGCCGCCGTCGCCCCCGGCCCAGAACCACAGCCAGCGCAGGATCGGCAGCATGCCGACAAGCGCCACCGTGCTGCCGATGCCGACGAACACGCGCAGCGCGTTGTGCGTGGTATAGGCGCGGGTGATGGTCAGCCCGGTCTGCATGATGAAACGCGGGATCGACTTGAACAGGCGGGAAGGGCGGGTGGTCTCGTTGGTGCGCACCGGGACCGACATGATGGCCAGCCGTTTGCGGCCGGCCTGGATCAGCATGTCGGTGGTGTAGCTGAAATCGGTGGTGATGTTGATCCGCTGCGCTGCTTCGCGGCTGATCGCGCGGAAGCCGCTCACCGCATCGGCGATCGTGGTGCCGGAGAAATTGCGCACCACCGCGCTGCCGAAGCGCTGGAGCAGCCGCTTGACCGGTCCGAAATGCGCGTTGTCGGCGACCCCGCGGTCGCCGATGACGATGTCCGCCTCGCCCGCCAGCACCGGCGCGACGATGGTGGCGACGTCCTCGCCGGCATATTGTCCGTCGGCGTCGGTGTTGACAATGATGTCGGCCCCGGCGGCGAGCGCCGCGTCGATGCCGCTGCGGAACGCCTCGGCGAGGCCGCGATTGCGCCGGTGCCGCACGATATGATGCACGCCCCAGCGCCGTGCGACGCCCGCGGTATCGTCGCTGCTGCCGTCGTCGATGACGAGATATTCGATCGTGTCGATACCCTCGATGCTGCGCGGCAGCGCGCGCAGCGTGTCGGCCAGCGTCCCGGCTTCGTCGAGGCACGGTATCTGGATTACAAGCTTGGTCATTCTTTGCCCCTGCCCGCGCTGTCTGCGCGCCCTTGGCTCTCGGGTATCCGGGGCAAGCTTTAAGAAAGCGTAAACCAAGCATGGAAAGGTTTGGACCATAATCGGGTCTGCCGCGATGGATCGCACGCAGCAATTGAAGGTTCAGCCCCGTTCGCTAAACACCCCGCTACATGGTTTGCAAACCAATCGGCGGCATGGTGGCTGCCGTGCGTTAACTCCAATCAGCAAGGGTGCTGCTCGAGAATGTGCGGAATCATCGGAATAGTCGGCGACAGGCCGGTGTCGGAGCGGCTCGTCGACGGGCTCAGGCGGATGGAATATCGCGGCTACGACAGCGCTGGCATCTGCACCATCCACGACGGCGAGCTGGTCCGTCGTCGCGCCGAGGGCAAGCTTTCCAACCTGGTCGACGAACTGGCCGAGCGTCCCGCACCGGGCGAGATCGGCATCGCGCATACCCGCTGGGCGACGCACGGCGCGCCCACGGCGAGCAATGCGCATCCGCATGCGACGGGCGAGGTGGCGCTGGTCCACAACGGCATCATCGAGAATTTCAAGCCGCTGCGCGACGAGCTGATCGGCGACGGCCGCACGCTCGAAAGCGAGACAGACAGCGAGGTGGTCGCGCATCTCGTGTCGCGCGAGGTCGAGAACGGTGCCACGCCCGAGCAGGCGATGGCGGCGGTGCTGCCGCGGCTTCGCGGCGCCTTCGCGCTGGCGATCGCCTTCCGCGCGCATCCGGGCATGCTGGTCGGCGCGCGGCTCGGGTCGCCGCTGGTGGTCGGATACGGCCCGGAAGACAATGGCGCCGAGATGTATCTCGGTTCGGACGCGCTCGCGCTCGCGCCGCTGACGCAGCGTATCTCCTATCTCGAAGAGGGCGACTGGGTCGTTATCACGCATGACGAGGCGCGCATCTTCGATGCCGGCAACCAGCCGGTCGAGCGCGATATCGTCACCTCGGGCGCCTCGGCCGCGGCGGTCGAGAAGGGCAATTACCGCCACTATATGCAGAAGGAGATCTTCGAGCAGCCGACCGTGGTCGCGCAGACGCTGGGATCGTATCTGCGCCAGGCGGACAATTCGGTCGCGCTGCCGCAGATCGACTTCGACCTGTCGAGCATCGAGCGGGTGACGATCGTCGCCTGCGGCACCTCCTATTACGCCGCGATGGTGGCGAAATACTGGTTCGAGCAGTTCGCGCGCGTGCCGGTCGATCTCGATGTCGCGAGCGAGTTCCGCTACCGCGAGCCGGTGCTCGAGGAGGGCGGGCTGTCGCTGTTCATTTCGCAGAGCGGCGAGACGGCGGACACGCTCGCGGCGTTGCGCCATTGCAAGGCCGCGGGGCAGACCATCGGCGTGGTGGTCAACGTCCCGACCAGTTCGATGGCGCGCGAGGCGGACCTGCTGCTGCCGACGCATGCCGGGCCCGAGATCGGGGTCGCCTCGACCAAGGCCTTCGCCTGCCAGCTCGCCGTGCTCGCTGCGCTTGCGGCGCATATGGCGGTGAAGAAGGGCCGCATGAGCCGCGAGGAGGAGCAGGAAGTCGTCAGGCACCTGCTCGAAGCGCCCGCTTCGCTCAACGCCGCGCTCGATCACGACGACGATATTGCGGCGATGGCGCACCTGATCGCACCGGCGCGCGACGTGCTCTATCTCGGGCGCGGGCCGGATTATCCGCTCGCCCTCGAGGGCGCGCTGAAGCTCAAGGAAATCAGCTACATCCACGCCGAGGGCTACGCTTCGGGCGAGATGAAGCACGGGCCGATCGCGCTGATCGACGAGGATGTGCCGGTGATCGTGCTCGCCCCATCGGGGCCGCTGTTCGAGAAGACCGTCTCGAACATGCAGGAGGTTCGCGCGCGGGGCGGGCAGATCGTGCTGATTTCCGATGCCGAGGGGCTGGCGGAAGCGGGCGAAGGCTGCCTCGCGACGATCGAGATGCCGAAGGTCCACCCGCTGATCGCGCCGCTGGTCTATGCCGTGCCGGTGCAATTGCTCGCCTATCACACCGCCTGCGTGAAGGGCACCGATGTCGACCAGCCGCGCAATCTGGCGAAATCGGTGACGGTCGAATGACAAATCGGACGCCAAGCCACTCTGAAACCACGCCTTTCGCCGATTAACCAATTTCATCCGCTTTACCTGCCGGAAACCTTTCCCGGTTAATGGCGGTCGGGTGAGCGAGAGGCATAGCGACATACCCACCCTGCCGGCCGAACTTTCGGTCAAGTCCGTGCTCGGCCTCGGCCAGGCCGACGAAGTCGAATGGGCGCGGCTGCGGGGGATGCAATATTCGCGCCTCGCCACGATCCTGCCGATCAAGATCCTCGCCTTCCTCGTCACCACCGCAATCATGATCGCGATCCACCGCGAGGTCGTCCCGATGTGGGCGCTCGGCGGCTGGGCCGCGGCGGTCGCGGCGACGGTGATGTGGCTGGTCAAGGTCGACCGCTCGCTTGCCGATGTCGACCGGCGCAAGATGACCCGGCCCGAAATGTGGCGCCACGCGCAAGTCGTGGCGGTCGCGGGGCTGGTCTGGAGCGCGCCGCTCGCCTGGTCCGCCTGGTTCGGCGCGCCGGGTCCGCTACTGCTTTCGGTTGCCGTGCTCGGCACGTTGATCGTCGCGCTGACGATGGTCGTCGCCGCCGCGCCGATCGCAGTACTGATCTTCACCGTCCTGACATGCTCTGTCGGCATCGGCGCCGCCTATTGGCTCGAGCTCTATCTTGCCGGACTGATCGTCGCGCTGTTCGCCGCGACCGTTATCGCGGGCACCATACGCAGCGCGAAGACCTTCCTCGACGGGCGCGTCGCCGAAGCGGCGATCGCGGAGAAGAGCGAGGTCGTCTCGCTGCTGCTGCGCGAGTTCGAGGAAAATCAGGCCGACTGGCTGTGGCAGGTCGATACCAACCGCCGCGTCCGCAACGTCTCGCCGCGCTTCGCCTACGCGCTCGGCAAGTCGAACGAAGAGGTCGACGGCAAGTCGTTCCTCGAACTGATCGCCGGCGATGCGTGGGAGAACGGCCAGTTCCCCGCCAGCCTGCACGACCTCGCCGAACGGCTGAAGCGTCGCGAGAACTTCTCCAACCTGATCGTCAAGGTGACGATCAACCGCGAAAACCGTTGGTGGGAGCTGTCGGGCACGCCGATCCTCGACGAGCGCGGCCTCTATATCGGCTTCCGCGGCGTCGGCTCGGACGTCACCGAGCAGCGCGAATCGTCGGAAAAGATCGCCTATCTCGCGCGCTACGACACGCTCACGGGCCTGCCCAACCGCCTGATGCTCAACGAGGCGCTGGGCGATGCGATGCGCTACGCCAAGCAATGGCGCTCGCGCTGCGCCTTCCTGATGATCGACCTCGACCGGTTCAAGGCGGTCAACGATTCGCTCGGCCATCTGATCGGCGACCAGCTGCTGGCGCAGGTCTCCAAGCGCCTCAAGAACCTGATGGACGAGAACGAGCTCGTCGGCCGCCTCGGCGGCGACGAATTCGCCATCGTGATCCGCGACGCGTCCGAATCGGGCTGCGTCGAAAAGGTCGCGCGCCGGGTGATCGACAAGCTCTCACAGCCCTACGAGATCGACCATCACACGCTCTATGTCGGCGCCAGCGTCGGCTCGGCTGTGGCGCCGCGCGACGGCAAGACGGTCGAGGAACTGATGCGCAATGCCGACCTCGCGCTGTATCGCTCGAAGGACGAGGGCGGGGGCAATCACTGCCAGTACGAACCGACGCTGCATGCGGTCGCCGAGGAGCGCCGCCAGCTCGAATTCGCGCTGCGCCGCGCGCTCGAGCGCGAGGAACTCGTGCTCAACTACCAGCCGGTGGTCGACGCCAACGACGAGACCCTGGTCAGCTTCGAGGCGCTGGTGCGCTGGAACAGCACCGACCACGGCTTCGTCAGCCCGGGCAAGTTCATCCCGCTCGCCGAAGACACGCGGCTGATCGTGCCGATCGGCGAATGGGTGCTCGAACAGTCCTGCCGCGAGGCGACCAACTGGCCCGAGCGGGTCAAGGTCAACGTCAACGTCTCGGGCGAACAGCTGGTCGAACCCGATTTCGCCGCCACCGTGGTGCGCGCGCTGTCGAACAGCGGGCTCGAACCGCACCGGCTCGAGATCGAGGTGACCGAGAGTATCTTCCTGCGCGATGCCGACGCCGCGCGCGCCGCGCTCGAACAGGTCATGGCGCTGGGCTGCAGCGTCGCGCTGGACGATTTCGGCACCGGCTATTCCTCGCTCGGATATCTGCGCAAGCTGCGCTTCTCGACGATCAAGGTCGATCGCAGCTTCGTCCAGGGTGCCTCGGAAAATCACGCCGAGAGCCTGGCGATCATCCGCGCCGTGGTGGCGATGGCGCAGAGCCTCGAAATGACCACCACCGCCGAAGGGGTCGAGACGCCCGAACAGGCGGCGATGATCCGCGACATGGGCTGCACCAAGATCCAGGGCTTCTACTTCGGCCGCCCGATGCCCGCCGGCGAAGCGCGCGCGATCTTCCGCAAGAACCTGCGCGAGGCGGGTTAGGGCTTTGGTGTTTGTTTTGCGGCGGTGAGGAAGCCTGTCACTGCGTGGCAGGCATCGGCCCGCCGGAGCTGTTCCACCCCACGCCGAGTCTGTTTTCTGGCGGCGACGAGACATGCCTCTGCTTGGCAAGCATCGGACCGCCAGAGCGGCACCAGCCCACTCCCCCGCCCGGCCACCCATAGGATACTATAGTCGGGGTGGCCGGGCGGGGGAGTGGGTTGGTGCCGCAAGGGACGCACGGAGGTGCGGCCCGCACGCAACAAGGACTCTCGCCAGCCCAAATTCCAACCATAGCAAGCCGTCATGCTGAACTTGTTTGACCTTGGCCAGCTTCGCTTCCAGGCTCCATTTCGCCCCAGCCACGGATGGTGCAGGTGGAGAGATGGATGCTGAAACAAGTTCAGCATGACGAGAAGGGCTAACCTGGTCGGCTCCGAGACTAGGCCCCGACCAGGCTCCCGACCACGCTTTCGAACAGCGCGCGCCCGTCCGAGCCGCCGTGATCGTCCTCGATCGCGCGTTCGGGATGCGGCATCATGCCGAGCACATTGCCGCTTTCGCCCAGAATCCCCGCGATATCGCGCTGCGAACCGTTGACGGTATCGAGGTAGCGGAACGCGACGCGCCCTTCGCCCTCGAGCCGGTCGAGCGTCTCGCTATCGGCAAAGAAATTGCCGTCGTGATGCGCGACCGGGATCCGGATCGTCGCGCCCGCCTCGTAGCTCGCGGTGAACAGGCTCTGACTGTTCTCCACGCGCAGCGGCACGGTGCGGCAGATGAAGTTCTGGCTCGCATTGCGCATCAGCGCGCCGGGCAGCAAGCCGCTCTCGCACAGCACTTGGAAACCGTTGCACACGCCGAGCACCGGCACGCCGCGCTCGGCCTCGCGCTTCACTGCGCGCATGATCGGGCTGTTCGCCGCCATCGCGCCGCTGCGCAGGTAATCGCCGTAGGAAAAGCCGCCGGGCAGCGCGATGAAGTCGAGCCGTTCGGGCAGGTCGGGATCGCCGTGCCACACGCGGATCGGCGCGGTGCCGGCGACCTTTTCCAGCGCGACGGCCATGTCGCGGTCGCAGTTCGAACCGGGGAAGGTGACGACCGCGGACCGGAATTCCGCCATCACGCCGCGCCCTGCGTTTCGGGCATCTTTTCGATGCGGTAATTCTCGATCACCATGTTGGCGAGCAGCTTGCGGCACATTTCATCGAGCCTCTCGTCGGATGTGCCTTCGGCAACATCGAGCTCGATCAGCCGTCCGACGCGGACATCCTCGACCCCGCCGAAACCGAGGCCTTCGAGCGCGTGGTGCACCGCGCGGCCCTGCGGGTCGAGAACGCCGGGCTTGAGGCTGACATGGATGCGAACTTTCATGGGCGCTTGCCTTTCGGGATCGGCGCGGGATTCGCGCGCAGCCTATGGCGCGGAGCGCGCGGCGGGGCAAGCCGGTTGCGCGCGGTCTCCACGGCGCGGTCAGTCGGCGGCGGCGGAATCCTCCCGCGGCAGGACCGCTATCTCGACCGCGGCTTCGGGGTCGAGATAGAGCTGCGCCATCGCCTGCACATCCGCCGGCGACAGGGCCAGATAGCGCTCGCGCGCCGACAGGTAGCGTTCGATCCGGTCGGACTGGCTTTGCGCGCGGCGTGCCATCGCCATCCATCCGCCATTGGTCTTGAGCAGATTGTCGAGCCGGGCGAGGATCGGCTCGCGCGCACGGCGGAAGGTGTCCTCGTCGACAGCGGTTCCCCGCAGGCCGGTCACAGTCTCTTCGATGGCGGCGCGGGTCGCGGCTATTTCGCCCGGTTCGACCGTCGCGGTGACGGTGAACGTGCCCCAACCGGGATAATAGCGGCTCTGATTGCTGGCGACCCGCGGCGAATAGGTCTTGCCGAGCTTTTCGCGCAGCGTCTCGGTGACCTGCAAATCGGCCACCGCGCGCAACAGGTTGAGCGTGCTGACGGTGGCGACATCGCGGTCGTCGATGGTCGACCAGACATAGGTGACGAGCGCCTGGTCGGCCTCGCCGCCATGCGTCAGCGTGCGGTCGGAGCGGTCGCCGGTGAAGCTGCGCCGGCGGTTGTCCTCCAGCAGGCGGAACTCCGCCTCGCGTTCGGGCAGCGCGCCGAAGGTTGCCGCGACCAGTTCGATCGCGCGCGCCTCGTCGAAATCGCCGACCATGGCGATCTCGATCGCGCCTTGCGCGAGCCGGTCGCCGATGGTGGCGCGCAGGTCGTCGAAGGTGAGCGCTGCGTAGTCCTCCTGGTCTTGCAGGGTGAAGCGCGGGTCTTCGTCCGAGAGAATCCCCGCGAGCCGGCTCGACAGCGCCGAGCCGGGCGTCGCATCAAGCCGCGCGAAGTAATCGTCGAGCCCGTTGCGATAGCGGGTGATCGCGTCCTGCCGGTAGCCGGGATCGGTCAGGTAGGCGGCGATCAGCTGCAACTGCAATTCGAGGTCGCGCGGCGTGGTGGTCGCGGAAAGGTTGAACGAATCGGTCCCCTTGCCGATCGAGGCGCGGACCGTGCGCCCGGCGAGGATGGTCTGCAATTCGTCGACCGAGTGCTCGCCGAGCCCGCCCGAATCGAGCAGGGTGGCGAGCGAAGTCCCGAGCGGATTCTTGCGCGTGTCGAGCAGGCTGCCGCCGTCGATGGTCACCGCCACCCGCACGCGGTCGGCCTCGAGCTCGGTGCGCTTGAGGTTAAGCATCACGCCGTTGTCGAAGCGGATCTGCCTGATGCCGAGTGCATCCTCGGTGGTGTCCGCCACCACGGTGCCGGGGGTGCCGAAATCGGTATAGGCGAATTCCGCCGCAGCGCCGAAATCGGGCGGGGTCACCGGCCGTGCCATCGCCGCATCGAATGTCTCGCGCAAGGCCTGTTGCCCGCCTTCGGGCGCGGTGCGGCCCTGGAAGCGGATCAGCGCTTCGTCGAGCGGGATCGCATGCGCGCGAAGCGCATCGAGCACCGTTTCGGGCGTGGCCTCGGTCGCGACCTGCTCGAAATAGGCCAGCTGGTCGCCGGGCGAAGCGGGGACGCGGTCGTTGCGGGTCAGCCCGATCGCGGCGCCGACGAAGGAACCGTTGCTGCGCGTATCGGCGGAGGCGGCGGCGTTCTCGTAGCCGGTGCGGTAGCGTGCGAGCTGTTCGGCCAGTTCGGCCTCGCTGAAGCCGAATTCGAGCGCCTGCCGGTATTCGGCGATCGCCGCATCCATGCCGCGCTGCCACTGCCCCTCGATCGCATTGATCGAAAGCGAGGTCTGGCGCGCGGTTTCGAACACGTCGCCGGTGCCGAAGCTGGCGCTGCGGAACGGCGGATCGTCCGACAGTGCCAGCTTCTGCAGGCGCCGGTTGACGATATTGCTGCCGAGCGCGCGCAGCAGGCCGGTCTTGCGCAGCGCCAGCGTGTCGCGCTCGTCGATATATTCACCATTGCGCGCGAGGGTGATTTCCTCGTCGAGCGCGGGGTGGAGGTAGATGTCGGTCGCGCCCTTGTAGTCGGGATTGGAGGGGCCGGCATCGGGCTGCTGCTCGCCCTGTGCGGCCTGCCAGTCGCCGAACTGCGCCTTTATCTTCGCTTCGACCATCGCCGGGTCGAAATCGCCCACCACCACCAGCACGGTATTCGCGGGCACGTAGGTGCGCTGCCAGAACCCCTTGAGCGTCTCCGCGCTCGCGGTGGCGACATCCTCGCGATCGATCACGGGGAAGCGGTTGGAAAAGCGCGAGCCCGGGAACAGGAAATCCACCGTGTCGGCGGAGTTGAGCCGCGCGTAGGTGGTCCGGTCGCGCCGTTCGGCGAGGATCACGCCGCGCTCGCGCTCGACTGCATCGGTTTCGAACAGCAATTCGCTCGCCGTCTCGCGCATCAGCATCAGCGCGGTATCGAGCAGTTCCTCGTCGGCGCGCGGCAGGTCGAGCTTGTACTGGGTGTAATCGAACGCGGTCGAGGCGTTGGTGTCCGCGCCGAAGGCCAGTCCCAGCCGTTCGAGCAGCCTGACCATCTCGCCCTCGGGCACATTGGTCGAGCCGTTGAACGCCATGTGTTCGACGAAATGCGCGAGGCCGCGTTCGTCGTCGCGCTCGTCGAGCCGTCCGGCGGCGATTTCCATCCGCACCAGCGCAGTATCCTCGGGCCGGTCGTTGCGGCGGACGACGTAGCGCATGCCGTTGTCGAGCCGCCCGAAGACGTACCCGTCCTCGGCTTCGAGGTCGCTTTGCTCGAACGCCCATTCGGTATCGTCCCGGCCGGGGTCGTCGGCGGGATCGTGGGCGAGGGCGGGAACCGCGAGCAACAGTGCCGCGGGGGCGAACAGCAGGGTTTTCAGCATCATGGCCTTATGCCGGGCATGGGCGGAAGCGGCAACATCGTTGGCGCTTTTTCAAGAGCCTGCTGCTACGGACGCCGCGATGCGGATGGACCTGGTCTACAACCCCTATGCGGGCAGCTTTCGCGAACGGCGGCTGGAACGGCTGGTCGAAGCGTTCGCCGCCTATGGAATCGAGGTTCGCCCGATGGCGACAACCGCCGATGGCGCGCAATTGTCGGGCGAGGCGGAACTGATCTGCGTCAACGGCGGAGACGGGACGCTGCGCGATACCGTGCAGGCGCTGGGCGACGATGCGGGCCGTGTGCCGCTGTGCATCGCGCGGGCCGGGACGATCAATTTGGTCGCGCGCGAACTCGGCTATCCCGAGAACCCGGACAAGCTCGCGCGCCGTATTGCCTCGGCATGGGAGCGCGGTCCGGAAAGCCGGGTGCGATCGCCGCTCTATCGGCTCGGCGAGATGCCGATCGTTTCCTGCCTCAGCATCGGGCCCGACAGCCATGCAGTGGCACGCGTTTCGGGCGCGCTCAAGAAGCGGATCGGGCGCTACGCCTATGTCGTCGCGATCATGCGCCAGATGCGCGAATGGCCGCGCAACGCAATGCATATTCGCGGGGAATTGAGCGACGGCACGCCGTTCGAAGTGGAGGCCGAAGCGGCGATCGTGTCGCACGGCGCTCTCTATGCCGGGCCGTTCCGGCTCAGCCCGCGCGCGGCGCTGGAGGCGGATTCGGTCGAACTCATCACGCTGCGCCGCTCGACCCGCATCGGCACGCTGGCGCTGAGCGGCGCGGCGATGCTGCGGCTGCCCATCGAGCGGCTCGGGATCGCCGAAATCCGCACCTGCCGCAGGGTCGAATTCGACCGCTGCGTCACCCCGGTGCAGGTCGACGGCGATCACATGCCCGAATGCGCCTACGCCATCGCTCCGAGCGGGCTGGCGTTGAGTTACGTGGTCTAACTCTCGTCGCCCCTGCGCAGGCAGGGGCCTATCCGCAATCGCGGCTCGGGATACGCTCTTTTTGCCAAGCACGAGCTGGTGGCTTGGTCAGCGCTGGATGGCGAAGTTATCTGGGCCCCTGCCTGCGCAGGGGCGACGGGAATTACCGTTGCCTGACTACTTCTTCGGCTTGGGCGGGGCGCCGCGCATGCGGCCGCGATGCGCGGCCATGTCGAGCACTTCGCCCGGGCCGCTGTCTTCCTCGTTCAGCAGGCCGAGGCGGCGTGCGACCTCGCGATAGGCCTCCTCCTCGCCGCCCAGATCGCGGCGAAAGCGGTCCTTGTCGAGCTTCTCGCCCGTCTTGAAATCCCACAGCCGGCACCCGTCGGGGCTGATCTCGTCTGCGAGGATCACGCGGCTGAAATCGCCTTCCCAGATGCGCCCGAATTCGAGCTTGAAATCGACCAGCCGGATATCGACCGCGGCGAACATGCCGCACAGGAAATCGTTGATGCGGATCGCCATCGCGGCGATGTCCTGCATCTCTTCCGGTCCGGCCCAGTTGAAGCAGGCGATATGCTCCTCGGCGATCAGCGGATCGCCCAGGCCGTCGTCCTTGTAGTAATATTCGATCAGCGTGTGCGGCAGCGGCTCGCCTTCCTCGATCCCGAGCCGCTTGCTGATCGAGCCCGCCGCGATGTTGCGCACCACCACCTCGATCGGGACGATTTCGACCTGCCGCACCAGCTGCTCGCGCATGTTGAGGCGGCGGATGAAATGGGTCGGGATGCCGATATGGCTGAGGCGGGTGAAGACGTATTCGCTGATGCGGTTGTTGATCACGCCCTTGCCGTTGATCGTGCCGCGCTTTTCCGCGTTGAAGGCGGTCGCATCGTCCTTGAAATACTGGATGATGGTGCCGGGTTCGGGACCCTCGTAGAGGATCTTGGCCTTGCCTTCGTAGATCTGGCGGCGACGGGGCATGGGGGGAGACTTTCTTCAGCGTGAAAGGCAGCGCCCCGGCGCACGCTTTTGCGGGAGCCGGGGCGTGGGAAGCGCTCATACAGCCAAGCGCGGCGGATAGCAATTGGGGTGGATGCGGGCCTGGAGCGGGCCCCTCATCCAAGCTCCGCTAGCGCACTTCGTTCGCAAGCTACGCTGTCCTTCTCCCCGGGGAGAAGGATACGGAGACTTATGAGCGTAGCGAATTGGTCGGAGTTGGATGAGGGGGGATCGCGAGAACTGCGGTCTCAGTGCCCGACCGATCCAACGTCCCCCTCCACCGCCGGTGCATGCTTTTCCTTGAGGCTTTCGATCAGCCGCCCGAGCGTCGCGCGCTGGACCAGCACCGAGAACAGCACCGCGGCGAAGGTCGCGGCGAGCAGCAGGTCGCGAGTCGGTCCGGGCGGCAGAGACAGCGCGAGCGCGATCGAGATGCCGCCGCGCAAGCCGCCCCACCACAGCACCCGCGCGGCGCCCTTCTGGTCGAGCCGGGCGGCGGGGATGATCTTGGTCGCGCTGCCGACCGCCACCGCGCGTGCGCCCAACGTAATCAGGATCGCGGCGAGGCCGAGCAGCACATGCGGCACGCCGGGCACCAGCGCGATCAATTCGAGCCCGATCAGCAGGAACAGCACCGAATTGAGCAGTTCGTCGACCAGTTCCCAGAACTTGACGACATAATCGCGCGTCACCTCGCTCATCGCGAAGCTGACGCCGTGATTGCCGATCAGCAGGCCGGCCACCGCCATCGCCAGCGGGCCGGAAATATGCAGCTGCGTGCACAGCGCGTATCCGCCCATTACGATCGCCAGCGTGATCAGCACTTCGAGTACGTATTCGTCCATGCTGGCGAGCGCGCGGTAGCCGATCCAGCCGAACACCAGCCCCACGAGCACTCCGCCGCCCGCTTCGAGTGCGAACAGCCGCGCGCCCTCCGCGAGCGAGAAATCCGCCCCCGTCACCGCCGCGCCGAGCAGGATGGCGAAGACGACGATGCCGACGCCGTCGTTGAACAGGCTCTCGCCCGCGACCGCGCTCTGCAGCGCGGCGGGGACGTTCTCCTCCTTGAGCACGCCGAGCACCGAGACCGGATCGGTCGGACTGATCAGCGCGCCGAACACGAAATACCAGATCGGCGCGATGTCGAGGCCGAGCAGCCCGCCGACGAGCCATGTCGCCCCGCCGATCAGCACGGTCGAGATGATCACCCCCACGGTCGACAGCAGCAGTACCGGCAGCCACGAGGCCTTGAGCCGGTCGAGATCGACATGCAGCGCGCCGGCGAACAGCAGGAAGCTGAGCATGCCTTCGAGCAGCGTGTCGGTGAAGTTCATCTGCTCGAGCATGCTGGCGACCCAGTCGTCGAGCGTGATGCCGGGTATGAAGGCGTCTGCGACCATCAGCACGATCGCGGCGAGCGCGCCCATCACGGTCAGCCCGATGACGTGTGGCAGCTTGATGAAGTGATGGTTGAGCCAGCCGAGCAGCGCCGAGGCGACGACCAGGATCGCGGCGATATCGAAGGGCGAGAGTCCACCGGATGTTTCGTGCATGCGGCGGGGATAGCGGGGCTACCGGTGGGGCACAAACGCAATTCCGGCGCCAGATGCAATCGAAATTCAGCCGTCTCGCAAGAGAACGGCGGTGCATCGATATCTCCCCTCCCCCTCGATGGGGGAGGGATAGCGGAGGTTGCTCGCGCAGCGAGTTACCGCAGCTTGGGTGGGGGTGTTCGGCGGAAAGCCGATGGGGCGCAAAGTGGTAGGCGCTGCGCTCTTCACCCCCATCCAAGGTCCGCTAGGCGCTAAAGCGCCAAGCTCCCCTATCCTTCCCCCATCGAGGGGGAAGGGCGCGCGTGACACATGAATGTCGATTGGACCGAGCGGAAAATGGTGCCTCGGGGAGGAATCGAACCACCGACACTACGATTTTCAGTCGTATGCTCTACCAACTGAGCTACCGAGGCATTCACTCTGCGTGCGACCGCGAAAACGGCCGGCGAGCGATTGGAAGCGCGCCTATGGCGAAGCAACGCGCCTTTGGCAAGGGTGAATCAATCGCGCTCCTCGCGCACGATTTCACTCGCGATTTCCTCCGGCGAGGCGGGGCGGCCGGGCACCGCGTAGCCGTCGCCGAACCATTGCGCGAGGTCGCGGTCGCGGCAGCGGCTGGAGCAGAACGGTGTATGGTCCAGATGCCGGGGCTTCTTGCAGATCGGACAGGATTTGGCGGTGCTCATCGCTCGACCATCTGGGCATGACCCGCGCCGAGCGCAATGCCGGGATCGGTCTCGACGCTCACCTCGCGCCCGGTTCTGCGTGCCAGCTCGTCGAGCCATTCGGGCTTGAGCTTGGCTTTCAGTGCGGGATGGACGGTCAGCCGGATCGCGCCTGCGCCTTCGAGTCCTTCGGCTCGCCGCAGCACCGCGCGTGCCGCCGCGCCGACGCGCGAGGAGGCCATGCGGTGCAGCAGCGAGGGGCCTTCCTGCCGGGCGACCAGCTGGACGAAGCCGAAGCCGTTCATCGCCGTGCGTTCGTGCGGCCACTCGGCGAGGGCGCTGTCGAGTGCGTTGTCGACCGCACGGCGATCCGCCTTGGCGGGGAGGGTCGGGAAGTCGACGCCGATCGACCCGCCGCAATCGAACCATCGCAGCGCGCGGGTCAGCGGCGCGACGGCGGCGAGCGCCAGTTCGCGCGGCGGCAGGTCGCCGTCGATATCGATCACGGTCATGGCGGGTGTCACCGCGAGAAGCAGCGAGCCGCCGGCGAACGCGATCTCGCCTTCCCAGGCGGCGTCCCAGACCTCTTCCCACAGGCCGTCGGGTAGGCGCCGAACCGCATCGCCGAGGAGAAACACATCGGACGCCGGGTCCTGCTCGGGCGGTTCCCGGTCGGTGCCGAAATAGCGCCCTTGCGCGCGTTTCAGCCGACCGCGCTCGGCGATCGCGGCGCGGGTCACGGCAACGCCGATCGTCGCGCCTTCGCTGGCGCCTCGCGGGAGTTTGTCGACGAGGATTTCCCGCCCGGCATCGGTGCGCGCGACGCCACGATCCTTTCCGGCATGGCGCGAAACGAGCTTGGCGTGGACCATCTGCCCGGCGCGCAATTCGCCCGGCCAGCGGGTTTTGGCGGCAACGACGCTGCCGTTCTCGACCAGCAGCGCGCGCTGCTCGCCGATGCCGTGTTCGACGAGCCACTCAGCCAAGGTCGAACCCCGCCGCCTTGAGCAGCGCCCGCGTCTCGAACAGCGGCAGGCCGACCACCGCAGAATGGCTGCCGTCGATGCGCCGGATCAGCCCCTCTGCCGCGCCCTGGATGGCATAGCCGCCCGCCTTGCCGCGCCATTCGCCGCTCGCGAGATAGGCGGCGATTTCCTCGGCGGAGAGCCGCTTGAAGCGGACCACGGTTTCGCTCAGCCGCTCGCGCGTCGTGCCGTCGGGCGAGCGCAGGGCGATCGCCGACAGCACCCTGTGCCGCCGCCCGGACATCAGTTCGAGGCAATGTCGCGCACTCGCCTCGTCCTCCGCCTTGGGCAGGATGCGCCGCCCGACCGCGACCACCGTATCGCCCGCGAGCACGTAACCGCCATCGCTCGCCGCAGCTTCGGCCTTTTCGCGCGCCATGCGCACCGCGTAGTCGCGCGGCAGCTCGCGCTTGCGCGGAGTCTCGTCGATATCGGCGGGTGCCACGCGGTCGGGCTCGATCCCGAGCCGCGCGAGCAATTCGCGCCGGCGCGGGCTGGCGGAGGCGAGGATCAGGGTCGGCGCGGTCCTTCGAGACACTCGGACTTCGTCCTCGCTCCTCAGGACGAACGGAACTTGGTTTCAGCCATTCTACCCACCCCGTTCATCCTGAGGAGGCCGAAGCCGCAGGCAGAGGCCGTCTCGAAGGATTACTGCGGCCCGGGGCCGCCGCGGCCGGGCATGAAGCGGTAGGTGATGCGCGCCTTGGTCAGGTCGTAGGGCGTCAGCTCGCACAGCACCTCGTCGCCGACCAGCACGCGGATGCGGTTCTTGCGCATCTTGCCGGCGGTGTGGCCGAGTACCTCATGGCCGTTTTCGAGCTCCACCCGGAACATCGCGTTCGGCAGCAGTTCCACCACCTTGCCGCGCATTTCGAGGAGTTCTTCCTTGGCCATAAAATCCTTGTATCCGTAAGCTGTTCGATAATGTGGAGGCGCCCATAGCCGTGGCGGCGGCAAAAGGGAAGTCTCGCGCGCACCCGGTCCGCATCGACCGAACCCATGGCATTTTCGATCAACGACAATTCGTTACGCAGCGTCGGCTTGCCTTTGCCGGTGCAATCGCGCAGGGGAGCGCCGCGGGGGCGACATAAGGGTCGTATTGCTTTGACAAGACGTATCGAACTCCCGCTTCTCGCGCTCGCGATGGCCTTGCCCCTGCCCGTGCTGGCGCAGGACGACGGCGCGCGCGCCGCCGAACGGCAGCAGGGCGAAGACGACGACGTGTCGATCGTCGTCACCGCCGACCGCCTGCCGGGCCAGCTCGATACCGATATCCCGCCGGTCGACGAACTCGACGAGGCCGACATCCAGGCGCTCGGCGCGGGGTCGATCGCCGAACTGGTCGAGGCCCTGGGGCCGCAGACCGGCTCGGCCAGCGGCCGCGGGGGCGGTCGGCCGGTGTTCCTCGTCAACGGCATCCGCATCGGCTCCTTCCGCGAATTCCGCTCCTACCCGCCCGAGGCGATCGCCAAGGTCGAGGTCTTCCCCGAGGAAGTCGCGCAGCGGTTCGGCTATTCCGCCGACCAGCGGGTGATCAATTTCGTGCTCAAGCCCAATTTCCAGAGCCGCGAGATCGAGGTCGAATACGAACAGCCCGACCGCGGCGGCTTCTCGCGCAACGAGCAGGAATTCACCTTCCTCCGGCTCGGCGAGAGCGGGCGGCTCAACGCCAATCTCGAATTCTCCGACACCTCGCAACTAACCGAGGGCGAGCGCGGGGTGATCCAGACCGACGGCAGCACGCCCGCCTTGCCGTCCGATCCCGACCCGGCCGATTTCCGCAGTCTGATCGGCGACACCGCGCAAATCGAGGCAACGGTCAATTACGCGACCTCGTTCGTCGAGAGCGGTTCGAGCCTCAGCCTCAACGCCACTTTCGAACGCAGCGACAGTCGCAGCCTGTCGGGGCTCGACACCGTGCTGCTGACCGACCCGGACGGCAACAGCGTGCTGCGCAGCCTCAACCGCGCCGATCCGCTCGAACGCCGCAGCGAGAGCGAAACCTATTCGACCTCGGGCAGCTACACCCGCCCGCTCGGCGATTTCCAGCTGACCGCCACCTTCAACGGCAGCCTCGCCAACGGCCGCAGCGAGATCGACCGGCGCGCCGACACCGATGGGCTGGTCGCGGACGCCGCGGCGGGCCGCCTCGCGATCGACGAGCCGTTCCTCGCAACGCGCGATGCCGGCTTCGATCTCGCCACCAGCCAGACGATCAACGGCAACAGCCTCGCCACGCTGCGCGGTTCTCCGCTGCTGCTCCCGGCGGGCGACCTCTCGCTCACGTTCGATGCGGGCTACGACTGGACGCGCATCGCGAGCGAGGACACGCGCACGACGTTCGACACGCGGCTGACGCGCGGCGACCTGTCGGGCGGGGTCAATGTCGTGGCCCCCATCGCCAGCCGCCGCGAGAACAAGTGGGATGCGCTCGGCGACATCACGCTCAATGCCTCGGCGGGGGTCAACCACCTGTCCGATTTCGGCACGCTCGCCGACTGGAGCGCTGGGGTGAACTGGTCGCCGTTCGAAGCGCTCGACCTGCAGGCGTACTATACCTGGCGCCAGGCGGCGCCGGGCCTGTCGAGCCTCGGCAGTCCGCAGGTCGAAAACCTCAACGTGCCGGTGTTCGACCTGGTGCGCGGCGAAACGGTGCTGGCGACCATTATCACCGGCGGCAATCCGGACCTGCTGGCGGAGACGCAGAAGGACTGGCGCTTCTCGGCCAATCTCGAACTGCCGTTCGTCGACAACGCCAATTTCCGGGTCGATTACGTCCGCAACCGGTCGAGCAACGTCACCTCGGGCTTCCCGCTGCTGACGCCCGCAATCGAGGCGGCGTTTCCGGATCGGGTGACGCGCGACGCCGACGGCACGCTGCTGGCGATCGACCGCCGCCCGGTGACCTTCGCCGCGACGCGCGCCAACCGGATCGCCTTCGGGCTCAACCTGCGCGGTTCGGTCGGCAAGGCGCGGCCGCAGGAAAATGGCGGCGACGGTAATGCTCGCGGCGGCGGGCGCGGGCGAGGCGGTGCCGAAATGCAGCAGCAGCGCGCGCGCGGCGGCGGCGCCGACGCTGCACAGGGCACACCGGGCGACGACCGGCGCCGGCGCTTCGCCGCGTTCCGCGAACGGCTGTGCGGCGACGGCGGCGAAGCATTCCTGCTGGCGCTGGTCGATGCGGTCGAGAAGGGCGAAGTGCCCGCCGACGCACCCGAAGGGTTCGATCTCGAACAGACCAGGCGGATGCTCGCGCGCTTCCTCAAGGAAGACGGCACTTACGACCGCGAGCAGCTCAAGCAGGTGCGCCCGATGATGTGCGAACGCATGGGCGGCGGCGAGGGCGGCCCGGGCGCAGGCATGAGCGAGGAGCGGCGCGCGCAATTCGTCGCTTTCCGCGAGCGGCTGTGCAGCGACGAGGGCGAGGCCTTCCTGCTGCGGCTGGTCGAGGCGATCGAAAAGGGCGAGGAGCTGGAGGACGCGCCCGAGGGCTTCGACATGGAGGGCGCGCAACGCATGCTCGCGCGCTTCCGCAACGAGGACGGCACGATCGACCGCGAGCGGCTGGCGCAGTTCCGCACCGGTTTCTGCGAGCGCGGCGCCGGGCCGCAGCAGCAGGCCGGCGAGGGCGGGCGGCGCGGTGGACGCGGCGGCGGCCGCCGGGGCGGCTTCGGACGCGGCGGCGACGGGCGCGGGCGCTATTTCATCAACCTGACCCACAGTATCGAGCTCGACAACGAGGTGCTGATCGCGCCTGGCGTGCCGGTGCTCGACCAGCTCGCCGGGCAGGGCCTGTCGTCGAGCGGTTTCCCGCGCCACACCTCGCGGCTCGAAGGCGGGCTGTTCTGGAACGGCTGGGGACTGCGCGTATCGGGCCGCTACACCGGCAAGGCGCGCGTGCTCGGCAGCGGAACACCTGGCAGCACCGACCTGTTCTTCGACGATCTGGCGACCTTCGATCTGCGGCTGTTCGCAGATCTCGGCCAGGTGCTGAAGGAGGAGGACGGCTTCCTCAAGAATTTCCGCGTGTCGCTTCGCGCGGACAACATTTTCGACGGTCGGCGCCGGGTGGTCGATTCGAACGGCGACGTGCCGCTGGCCTTTCAGCCCTTCCTGGTCGACCCGACCGGACGGTATCTCGGGATCGACCTCAGAAAGATGTTCTGACCCGAACGGGTCCGGATCCTAGGGTCCGGACTCATAAACCAGCGGATCCTAGGCGCCCGAATGGCGAACATATCGGGCCGAAAGACGCGCAGCGAAGGCTGGTTGCCTTCGCAAGCGGCTTTCGATTCGAGATGGAAGCCATTCGGGCGTCCCTGCGGGATTTGACCAAAAGGGCCCATTGCAGCGTCGAAACGGCTTGAAATATTGACATATTCCCGCGCCCTTTCTCCTGGCACTGGGCCCTTTTGCTTCAAACCTAGGACCCGCTGGTTTATGGGTCCGGACCCTAGTCGCAGCACGAGATTCCGCTGACGAGACCGGATACGGAAATGGCCAGGGGTCCGGGAGCCGGAGTGGTCTTCAGGACATGAACATGCAGGAGGTTTACGCCATCGAGCATGAAGTCGTTGACCGACGTATGCGAGGGGTTTTGAGGGTCGTATTCGAATTCCTGCGGGCTCGATGCGTTCGTGCCATATAGAATGGCGCCATTGAGCGTTACCCGTTCCAACACGTCGCTCGACTTCACGTGCAGTTCCCTGATCGCGAATTTCTGTCCGAGCGGAATGGATTCGACCGGTATCGCATCGACGCAAAAACCGTAACTGAACAGAAACGAGTCACCCTGCACGGCGTCATCGGGGCTTCTGATCCACAAGGTATCGGGCACCGATGGCTCCCCACCGAACGTACCGCCTACCACCACCGGAGCTGCGTCGTGCGAGCCGGACGGGTTGCCTCCCTGATGGTTGAAAACCCATTTGGCCTGACGGTCACCCGGATCGAGAAAAACCGGCGAGGCGAAGGTGCTCTCCAGAATGCTCAAACCGGTGTTGAGAGGATAGCTGACAATGTCGCAAGATGCCGTCCGACCCGGACTGTGTGTATCGAATGTAGTGCAACCGGCGACCACGGCGGCGGTGCCTGATACCAACAAGGTTCGTCTATCCATTATTCTTCCCCCCGACTACGAGGGCTGCATAATTTTCTTTTGAATGTCAATAAACTCGGTTCGAAACTTCGAAACGGGGCAGGGCGTCGTCAGTCGGTTCGGAGATCCTCAAGGGTGGTGGAAGGTACCCTCGCGCGATCCGGACAGCTGCTGTCGGGAGCCTTCGACGGTGCCCTCGACCACCTTCGGCGTTCCCCTTCCCCGTTCCGGGGAGGAACTCGTGTTAGGGTCCGGACCCTAGTGCAACCGGCCCTTCGGGAACATCAGTCCCGCCAGGCCCTTGGCTTCGAACGGACGCCATTCGCCCTCGGGTTGCGCGAGGCGGTCGGCGATGGCGTAAACCGCCGCCGGATTGACCCCGAGCCCGCAATGGCTCGCGACGACCTCGATATTCTCGACCTCGCGATGCCCGTTTTCGGCCCCGTGCTGGACCGAGCCGCGCCAGTGCACCACGCCGTCGGTGCGGGTCAGGATCGAAGTGGTCGGCACCGGCGGCGCCTCGGCGAGCTTGCGGAAATTGCCGTTCCGCATCGGTTCGGGTTCGGCGCCGTTCAGATATTCGAACAGCCGGCGGGCGTTGGTGTGGTTGCGGTCGTCGCTGATCGGGCTGCCGAGGCTGATCACCTGCCGCACCTTGCTCGGTGCCTGCTTGGCCAGTTCGCGCGCGAACACCCCGCCGAGACTCCAGCCGACGATCGAGATCGCGCGCCCGGTGTCCTCGTGCAGCTCGTCGACGCAGGCCATCATCGCCTCGATCCGTGCATTGTCGACACGGACGTTGCGCCCGAGGTTCCAGCCCGCGCATTCGTAGCCGAGATCGCACAGCAGCTTGCGCAGCGGGCCGGTGGAATAATCCGACGCCATGAAGCCGGGCAGCACCAGCACGCCGTGCCCGTCGCCTTTCGGCAGCATGCCCATCAGCGGGCGCAAGGCATAGAAGCTGGCGAGTTCGCCCAGCGCGCGGCCCGGTTCGGCGAGCGTCAGCAGACGGCTCGGCGGATGCGCGTCGCGGGGCTCCTGTACAGTGGTGGTGGTCAAGCCTTGGTGCTCCCCTTCTTTTTCGGTGCAGCTCGCTTCGAACGCGCGGGCGCCTTCTTGGTTGCTTTTTTCGTCGATTTCGCAGCCGTTTTCTTCGTTGCAGGCTTGCTGCTCGCCCCGGTTTTCGCCGGAGCGGATTTCCTAGCGCGGACGGGTTTTTTGGCAGGCGCCTTCTTCGCCGGCGCAGCCGCCGCCTTCGCCGCATCGCGCAATTCGGCGAAGCTGTCCTCGATGCATTGCGCGTAGAATTCGGGATCGGGCAGCAATTCGCGGCAGGCGGTGAAGCCGATCGTCGCCTCGTCGGTGTAGCTCTGCACGACATGCGCGAGGCCCATCCCGTCGGTCAGGCAGATCAGCCCCATCATGCTTTCGAGCCGCGCCCCCGCCGAATAGATCGGCACCGGCGGGCCGGGCACGTTGGTGACGACGGTGGTGAAGATCGGCCCGACCCCGCGTTCGGCGAGGCTCAGGCGGGTGTAGAGCTGCGCGCCCAGCGCCATGTACAGCGCCGGGCTGACCTTGCTCACCTCGGTCATGTTGCGCGCACCGATGGCGTCGGTCATCGCCTTCGAATTGGTGGTGCGGTCGTGCACGTAGGCGAGCCGCTCGCCCGGATCCTCGATATGCGTGCCGAGCGGGGCGATCATCGCCGCGACCTGGTTGCCCATGGTGTTCTTCTCGGTGCCCGCGCGGACCGAGATCGGCGCCATCGCGGTGAGTGTCTTCTTCGGCAGGTCGTCCTTCGCCAGCAGATAGCGCCGCATCGCCCCGCCGATCACCGCGAGGAACACGTCGTTGACCTTGGCTTCGGGGGCGAGCGCGCGGATGCCCTTGATGTCGGCGAGCGGGAAGCTGCGCCCCTCGACCACGCGGTGCGGCGAGATCTTGCGGTTGAAGCGCGTGCGCGGCGCGATCATCTCGCGCGACAGGTCGAACTCCTTCGCCGCGAGCGCGCGCACCGCCTTGGCGAGCCCGGGCGCCGCCTTGGCTGCGACTTCGAGCTGCTTGAGCGGATTGACCAGCGCGTTGACGTAGGACCGGCCGAGCAGTTCGACCGGGTTGGGGACCTTCTCCGGCTTCCACTTGTCCTCGGTCTCGGGCGGCGGTTCGTCGGGAGCGAGCGTGTGGGTCGCCTCCATCAGGTCGATCCCGCTCATCCCGTCGATCGCCGCGTGGTGGACCTTGGTGATGTAGGCGTAGCTGCCCCTGGGCACGCCTTTCACGTTGTCGAGCCCCTCGACCACGGTGAATTCCCACGGCGGGCGGTCGAGATCGAGCGGGCGGGCGAAGATGCGCGCGGCCTGGATGCACAGTTGCCGCCAGTCGCCCGGCTCGGGCAGCGCGACGTGACGGACATGGTATTCGAGATCGAAATCGGGGTCCTCGATCCAGTAGGGATAGTCGAGATCGAACGGCACCCGTACCAACCGCTGGCGCATGGTGGTCGAGAGCTGCAACCGGCTCTCGAAGAAATCGAGAATGTCCTTGAAGCGGACGAAGCCGCCGGGCGCGGTCTCGGGATTGTAGATCAGGATCGAGCCGATATGCATCGGCGAATTGCGCGTCTCCAGCGCGACGAAGCTCGCGTCCATGCCCTGGAGCTGCTGCATGAGGGACTCCCTTGTTGCGCTACCGCTTCGCTATTTTTCTGCGCTACCGCTTCGCTACTTGAGCGCGGCGGTCTCTCCCAGGCGCCCGGATTTCCAGGTTGCCGGCAGCCTGAGTAACAGAGGGGCGCGGCGCGTCAATCGCCGCGGCAGGTTCAGGCGTGCGTCGGGACGCGCTCTTCGGCGCCGATATGCTGCCTGAGCGACTGGCGATAGCGTTGCAGCGACTTGGCCGGCTGGCGCGTGCGCAGCGGCGGCTTGGCGCGCTTCTCTTCCGCCGCCTTGGCCAGTTCGATATCCTTGAACATCGCTTCGAGATCGGGCGTCTTGGCGACGCGGACGCCCTTCATCCCCGGCAGGTTGGCGCAATCCTTGTGCGTCAGGCCGAACATGTAGAGATCGCGGAAGGCGACCCGCTCGGACAGGCCGGTCGCCAGCTTGACCCCGAGCTTGTCGGGCAGCTGCGCGATGGCCGCGTCGAAGCGCTTGAGCTGGAGCCGCTCGCAATGGCGCACGCGGTTCTTGACCAGCACCCATTCGAAATCGGGCATGCCGTACTCGAGCCGCTCGCGGCGCAGGCCGGTGACCGTCTCGGCGAACTTGCCCATCGTCTTGTACTGCCTGGTCGCCGGGCTGAAGCGCGCGATCGCGTCGAGATCGACGAAATTGGCGTTGACCGGGGTCACCAGCTTGTCCGCCATCGCAATGGCGCGGCGCGCGATCGGCGAGTCGTGGCCCGGAACGTCGATCACGATGGTCGTGCAGTCCGATCCGACCCGGACGATCTCCTGCACCAGCATCCCGGCGCTCTGGTGTTCGAGCACGAGCGAGATCGGGGTCGGCAGGTCGATGCCGAGGCTGCGTGCGGTCGCGGTGCGGTTCTCGAACGCACGGGCGAGCGAGCGCTGGCGCCGGTCGAGGTCGATCGCGAGCACCTTCTCCCCGCTGCGCGCGAGCGAAACCGCGGTATGGAAGGCCAGAGTCGACTTGCCGACTCCGCCCTTCTCGTTGGCGAAAACCAGGATCCGCGCGTTCATCCTGGGCCGGCGGTTCACGTCGGCCAGTACTACGCTCGGGTGTTCACCGTCGATCGATTCCGTCCTCATTCCGTAGCCCCACCTGCTCCGGTCGGATCCGCTCTCCCCCCAGCGAATCGGTTTGGTAAACGTTATCTTCACCCATCCACGGCTTATCCACAAGTTAATAATACGTAGGTTTTGCGCGTGTCGCATTCCGGTGCGGTTTGCGGAGAGCGCTGATTTCCCGCGCTTTCAATCGTGCGCCGGGGTTCTTTCAGCTTCGCTGAATCGGCACCGGCCCACTCCCCCACCCGGTGTTATCGGTTTTCCGACGGAGACGAGACCTGTTGTTATTTGGCAGGCATCGGCCCGCCGGGGCTGTTCCATCCCACGCCCCGTGTTCGGGATCAGGAAGGATTCCGGGGGAATGCTTCCCCCGGACGGCGGCCACCCATAGGTTACTATCGTCGGGGTGGCCGGGTGGGGGCGTGGGATGGAACAGCCAAGGGAAGCACGGAGGTGCTTCCCGCACGCAACAAACACCACGGGTGGGGGAGTGGGCCGGTGCCGCAATCGTTTCAGCTTTGCTGAAACCGAAGCTATGTTCGCGCGCATGACCCGCTCTCCGGCAGGATCCCCGCCCGACCCGCGCGGCAAGGAACGCTTCAACGAGGAGCGCGCCGCCTATACTGTCGCCAGCGCGCAGCCCGATCTCGAGGCGGGCGTGGCGGCGATCCGCGAGACGGCGAAGACGCTCAGGCCCGTGCCCGGCGTCTACCGCATGCTCGATGCGCGCGGCGACGTTCTCTATGTCGGCAAGGCGCGCAGCCTGAAGGCGCGGGTGCCCAATTACACGCAGGTGAAAGCGCTCTCCAACCGGCTCCAGCGGATGGTCAGCCAGACGCGGCGGATGGAGATCGTCACCACCAACAGCGAGGCCGAGGCGCTGCTGCTCGAAGCGCAGCTGATCAAGCGCTACCGCCCGCCCTTCAACGTGCTGCTGCGCGACGACAAGAGCTTCCCCTTCATCCTGCTGCGCGGCGACCACGCCTTCCCGCGGATCATGAAGCACCGCGGCGCGCGGCGCGCCAAGGGCGACTATTACGGGCCGTTCGCCAGCGCGGGTTCGGTCAACACCACGATCAACGCCCTGCAGAAGCTGTTCCTGCTGCGCAGCTGCACCGACAGCTTCTTCGCCAATCGCGACCGGCCGTGCCTGCTCTACCAGATCAAGCGCTGCTCGGCCCCCTGCGTCGAGCGGATCGACAAGGACGGCTACGGCGAGCTGGTGCGGCAGGCGAAGGATTTCCTCTCCGGCAAATCGGGCGCGGTGCAGGCCGATCTCGAAAGGCAGATGGCGAAAGCGGCCGAAGAGCTCGATTTCGAGACTGCCGCGATCCTGCGCGACCGGCTGCGCGCGGCGACCTTCATCCAGGGCAGCCAGGCGATCAACGCCAGCGGCGTGGGCGACGCCGACGTGTTCGCGCTTGCGGCCAAGGGCGGGCAGGTAGGGGTGCAGGCGTTCTTCATTCGCGGCGGGCAGAACTGGGGCCACCGTGCCTTCTTCCCCACCCACACGCAGGGGGTGGAGGAGGACGAAGTGCTCGCCGACGTCATGCTGCAATTCTACGAGGAGGTGCCGCCGCCGCCGACCGTGCTGGTCGACCGCGACCTGCCCGAGCGCGAACTGATCGAGCAGGCGCTCGGCGAAGTGGCGGAACGCAAGGTCGCGATCTCGGTCCCGCAGCGCGGCGACCGGCGCAAGCTGATGCAGCAGGCGAGCCGCAACGCCGCAGAAGCGCTCGACCGGCGGCTGGCGGAGACCGGCACCAAGGCGAAGGTGATGCGCGAAATGGCCGAATTCCTCGAACTGGAAGATGTACCGCAGCGGATCGAGATCTACGACAATTCGCATATCCAGGGCGCGAAAGCGGTCGGCGCGATGGTGGTCGCGGGGCCCGAGGGATTCGTGAAGAACCAGTATCGCAAGTTCAACATCAAGAGCGCGCAGTCGAACGACGATTTCGGCATGATGCGCGAGGTGATCGGGCGGCGGTTCAGGCAGTTGGCGGAAGGCAATGCCCCCTCCGACCTGTCGTCTGACGACGACAGGCCACCTCCCCCAAAGGGGGAGGATCGGGATGGCGCAAACCCTCCCCCTCTGGGGGAGGGGGACCGCGACGCGCAGCGGCGTGGTGGAGGGGGCAAGTCCGGCCACGAAACCACCTGGCCCGACCTCGTCCTGATCGATGGCGGCAAGGGGCAGATGTCGTCGGTACGCGAAACGCTGGAGGAGCTGGGAATCGAGGACCTGCCGCTGATCGCCATCGCCAAGGGCCCGCATCACGGGCGCGAGGGCCGCGAGGTGTTCCACTTCCCCGACGGGCGCGAGAAGACGCTGCCGGTCAATTCGCCGGTGCTGTTCCACCTCCAGAACCTGCGCGACGAGGTCCACCGCTACGCGATCGGCGCGCACCGGGCGAAACGCAGCCGCGCGATCGCCGCCTCGCCGCTCGACGAGATCCCCGGCATCGGCCCGGCGCGCAAGCGCGCGCTGCTGCTGCATTTCGGCACCGCGAGCAAGGTGCGGGCAGCGGCGCTGGAGGATTTACAACGCGCCCCCGGCGTCAGCGACGCTGTGGCGCGGAAAGTGTACGATTTCTACCACGCGGGCGGGTAAGGGCCGCGACGCCTCCCATGCATGGCCCGCCGCCGCCCGGCTCAGGCGCCGAGCGACTTCAGGTAGGTGATGCACTCGCCCTGCGACTTGAAGCCGAACTGCTCCAGCCGGCCGGATCGCTTGACGTCCTGGCAGATCGACACCGGATCGTCGGTGAGGTTGAAGGCGATGCACCCGCCGAGGTTGAAATTGCCACGCGCCGGCGTGTCGAAGAACTGCTTGCAGAACTCGGCCACGTCGCGGCCGTTGGGCTTGTCGTTCCCCTTCGCCGCGACGGGCGCGGTGGGTGCGAAGGAAAGCGCCATCGCGGCGCAGGCGAGACAGGACATTGCGTGTTTCATGGATACTCCCTCTCCGTAGTCCGGGCAGCCTTGCCGGGTCGGAGGCGCCTGTCAAATTGTGAATATTTTCCGGAGGTTTGAGGGTTTTCCCGCCCCGGCGGCAAGCCGTTCACACCCAGGCGGAATGCCGTTCGACCCGTCGCTGCATCCCCGCCGCGAGCGATTGCGAGCGCGCGGCGAGCAGCAGCCTGCGCCCGTCGCGATTGCGCGTGAAGACCAGGTCGGACGGGCCGATCCGCTTGCGCCATTCGTGGGCGAAGAACTCCGCCAGCGCCTTGTTGTGCGCTATCGCCGTCGGAACGGCGTGGTAGTCGGTGCGCGCATGGCCGGCCAGCCAGCTGCGCCGTACCAGCAGGTAGCGCGGGTTGCGCACCGGCCCGAGCAGTTCCTGCAAGGCGTCGAGCGCGACATGCTGGCCCTTGAGCGTGAGACCGGCGAACCCGACATGCCGCGCGCCGCTGTCGTCGCAGCTCACTTCGATCCGCACGCGCTCCATCTCGCCGTCGCGCAGTTCGCCGGCATGGTGCAGCGCGGCTAGGAGCACCTCGCCCACTTGCTGCAACCGGTTCTCGACCGTGCCGTTGCGCCACAGTAGGAAACCCGCCTTCGCCGCCCTCGGCAGCGTCGCCACTACCGCCGCCGCACCCGCGGCACCGACGATGCCCCCGAGCACCGCCAGCGATGTCGCTTGCGACAGCTGCCACCCGAACGCCGCCACGCCCGAAGCGAGCGCGCTTACGACGAGCGCGTCGATCGTATGGCCCCAGACGAGGCGGCGCGGGGTGTAGCTCGGCGTGCCTTGCTGGAGGGGACGCAATTCGCGCCCGCCGCGCAGGGCCGAGCCGAGCGACGTCCGCCATTTTTCCGCCACCGCCTCGCGGTCGGCGGCGGCGGCGAAGGTCGCCGCGTTGGCGGTGCCGATGTCGGCATGCGCGAAGGGCTCGATCCGTTCGATCCCGTTCTCGATCCGGTCGCTGTCCCCGCTCGCAATCCCGGGGAAGGCCTTGAACCGCCGTGCGAGCAGCGCGAGGTCGCAGCCGACCGGGCGGCCCGCCACCACCTCGCCCCAGTCGAACCAGTCGGCGAGCGCCTCGATGCGCGTTTCGGGCAGGTCCTCGACGGTCGCCAGATGCCAGATATTGGCGACCTTGCCGGGGCACGCAGGATCGGTCCGGATCGCGCGTCCGCGCATCTGGTTCGACAGCATGTAGCTCGCCGAATTGCTCGCCAACACGAGACTGTTGATCGCGGGGGCATCCCAGCCTTCGCCGAGCAGGGCCTGCGTGCCCGCGAGCACGGCGATCTCGCCCTCGCAGAACGATCGCGTCACGCGCTCGACCAGCGTATGACGCGCCGGCCCGCCGGCCTCGACCCGGACATGGCTGTCGCACCAGCCAAGCGGATGCAGCGCAATGTCCGTACCGCCCAGCGCTTCGGCCGCGGCGCGGGGCAGGATGGTCAGCGACCCGGTCAGCATGGCAACGCGCACCTTGTCGTCCAGCGCCCTGCGCAAGACTTCGAAGATCGGCGCGACGCCGAGGCGCGGCGGTTCGAACGCGGCATCGCCTGTGCGGGGCAGGTCGGCAGCGCGGACATGGTCGGCGAGCACCGCCATCCGCAGCTCGGGCCCGAGCGCCTGCGCCTCGCGCCGCGCGATCTCCGCGATGGCGCCCAGCTTGCCGCGATCGTTGGCCATGGTGCGAACGATGCGCCGCGTGTCGCCCAGCCGCACGCGCCTGCCCTCGACCAGTCCGAGGGAATGCAGGCGCCGGTAGAGCGCATCCTGCGCTCCGGCAGGCAGGGGGAAATCGGCCCTGCGCTCGACCAGCAGCGCGTTGAGGAAACGTTCGAGCCACGCGCCGTCCTGCGCGGGCAGGTCGCGCGCCCGGGCGCCGAGCAGCGCGAGCGGTTCGGGCGGGATGGGACGTCCCGCGGCGCGCAGGTGGACCAGCATCGCGCTGAGCGTGTCGGGCCGATCGAGGATATCCTCCTCGTGCGCATGCGTATGTGCCAGCCATGGGTGTGCCGCCACCGCATCGGCGAGCGCCTCGTCGGTGCGCAGCTCGGCGGCGATGTCCGCGATCGCCGCGCGCCGCCGGTGCAGCAGGTCGAGCGCGCCCTCGCTCGGGCGCGCGAACACGACCCGGTCCTGGTGCGGCGCCAGATCGCCGTTGCGGACCAGTTCGGGGATGCCGATTTCGACATCGGCCGGGCCGCACATCGCTTCGTAGCGCAGCCATTCGGCGGGCGGTGCGTCGTAGGGTGGGGTGGCGGTGAGCGCGACGATGCGCGGCCGTTCGAGCGAACCGGCGAAGGCCTGCAGCGCCTTCCACCATTCGCGCCTGAGGTGGTGCGCTTCGTCGAGCACCAGCGTGACCGGGCCTGCGCGCGCGCAATAATCGCGCAGCGCCTCGAACCTCGCGGGATCGTCGTCGGCCCACAGCGCGTGCAGCGACTGGTAGGTCGAACTGGTGAGGAAGGCGGGCCGGGCGAGGTCGGTCGACACGAAGCCGTCGGGCACTTCGGGCATGAACAGCGGGACGAGCCGCGCACGCCACTGGTTGCGGATCGTCAGCGTCGGATTGAGCAGGATCGCGGGCCGGCCGAGCCGGCGGACGAGTTCCAGCCCGAGCACCGTCTTGCCCGATCCCGGCGCGGCGACGACATGGATGCGGCTGTCGTCGAGATGCTCCTCCATCTCGTCGAGCACGCGCTGCTGGTAGTCGCGCCAGGTGCCGGTGAAGTGCATGCGTCGGGGCATGGCGACACCGCTAGCAGGTTGGCGGAGGGGCGCCAGTCACACGGACGGCAAGGCCCCGCGACCAAAACATTTTCCTACACGCCGTGCGCTTGCTAGCTTCGCACCGGCTCTTTCCAATCGTCGATAACTGCCTCCGCCGGACGCCCGCCATGGACGTTCGTTCATGCAGGCGTGTTGCGGATGTGTTTATTCAACTTGCGCGTCAACTTGTCAGCGAAGCGGGCGCCAAGATGAACGAATCGGGCGAATCAGTCCTCCGCGCCGGGGGCGTCCGATTCGCGCCAGCCGAGCCCGTCCGCCGGCTTGGTGACATGGCCCGCCACCGCGAAGCGCGCGGCGGCGAAATCGTCGCTCTGCATCACGGTCGGCGTCACCGCGTGGTGGTACCAGCTCGGGAAGGCGACGAGCCGGTTGGGGCGCGGCTCGACGCGGGTCAGCCAGCTCGCCGAATGCGTGCCGGTGGCGAAGTCGGTGTCGAGCACCAGCAGGTCGCCACCGCTGCGGCGCGGCGGATCCTCGCCGAAATAGTAAAGCCAGGTGATCGCGCGGCCCGCTTCGCCGATCGGCGCCGTATTGTCGGCATGCGCCGCGAGGAAGCTGCCGCCGCGCTGGCAGGTCAGGCGGAGCTGCGACTTGTCGGTGCTGAAAGCGGGCAGGCCCAGCTGCCGCTGCCAGTCGCCGAGCCGCTCGGCGACCATGCCGCGCAGTTCCTCGCGCATCGCGTCGAAATCGTGCGTGTAGAGCGCGTCGACCCGGACCGGGTCCTCGCCCGCGGAACGCTGGATGTCGGGGCGGAAGCGGTCTTCGATGGCGCAGGCGTGGCGGTGAAGCGCGTGCATCGCCTCGCGCGGCAGGAAGCCGTCGATGCAGATCAGCGGGGAAGGGGTGACGCCGCTTGCCGGTTCGAGGCCCGACGGGACGATCACGCCGGGATCGAGCTGGCCGCCCGCCAGCGCGGCGTAGTCGGCACGGGCGCGTGCGAGATCGCCGCCGCGCCGCGCCAGGTTCGCGCGCATCGCCAGCTGCCGGGGGGCAAGGCGCGGTCCGAATTGCGCGTCGAGCCGTTCGATCAGCGCGGCATTGACCGCCGGGTCGGCGAGCCTGGCGAAGCTGTCGAACTGGCGGGCGGCGTCGTCGGGCATGGTTTGCTAGGCGCGCGCCTTGCGCACCACGCCTTCCTGCGCAACGCTCGCCACCAGCCGCCCTTCGCGGTCGAAGATGCGCCCGCGGTTGAAGCCGCGCCCGGCGCCGCTCCACGGGCTGTCGGTGGCGTAGAGCAGCCATTCGTCGGCGCGCGCCGGACGATGAAACCACAGCGCGTGGTCGAGGCTGGCGCTTTTCAATTCGCCGCGCGTCCAGCTCAGCCCGTGCGGCAGCGCGCTGGTGCCGAGCAGCGTGTAATCGCTCGCATAGGCGATCACCGCGCGGTGCAGCGCCGGATTGCTTTCGATGGGGGGCAGCGGCGCCACGGTGCGGAACCAGTTATGCGCGCGCGGCGGTTTTTTCTCGCTGTTCATCCAGTGCAGCTTGTCGGCGGTGCGCATCTCGATCGGGCGCGGGCGCAGCATCAGCGCGCGCTGGACCTCGGATACCTCGCCCATCTCTTCCACGAAGCGCCGGCGCAGCTCCATGTCGGAGGGCAGCTCTTCGGGCGGCGTGACCTCGGGCATGACATACTCGTCGTGTTCGAGCCCGTTTTCGGACTGCTGGAAGCTGGCGGTGAGGTTGAGAATCGCCTCTCCCCCCTGGCTCGCCACCGCGCGGCGATTGGCGAAGCTGCGGCCGGTGAAATCGGCTGCGACGCGGTAATCGAGCGGCGGGCCTTCCTTGCCGCCGCGCAGGAAATAGGCGTGCAGCGAATGCGCCTGCATCCCCTCGGGCGCCGCGTCCTGCGCCGCCTGCAGAGCCTGCGCGACCACCTGCCCGCCGAACACGCGGCCGACCCCTCCGCGCTGCGGCTTGCCGTGGTAGAGGCCATCGTCCCCGCGGGTAACGGTCAGCAGGTCGACGAGCCGCTCGACCAGATGCTCGGGAGTGGGAGTAGCGCTCATGCCGCCCGCTGTGCGGCGCGGCGCGGCTCAGGTCAACGGGTCAGGCCGAGCTTGCGCAGTACGCGGTAGGTATGAGCCTTGACGCGGTTGGTCGCAGGCCAGCGTGCGGGGGCAATGGGGTCGAAGCCGAGCTTGCGCAGCAACCGGTTGAAGCCGCGCGCATCGGCCTCGGCGAAGCTCCAGTCGCTGCGCCAGGTGATCGACAGCGAGATCGAGCTGTCCGGACCGTTGCGGACGAAATGCGGCGCCATCACCGGCACATAGACCGCCTCGCCGGGGCCGATGGCGAATTCGCTCCCGCCCTGTGCGAGGTCGGGCTGCCACGCCAGTTCGCGCGCGCCGCCGGAATGGTAGGTCTCGTGGATTTCGTCGGCGGCGTATTTCGGATCTCCGGCGGGGAATTGGGTCATCACCTTGCTGCCCGTCAGCTGGAGCAGGATGTTGTGTTCGGGATCGAAATGATACGGAGTGATCGCACCGGGGCTGGAGATAAACACGAAACCCTGTGGACGCAGCATCGCGCCGGTCTTCGCTTCTATCTCGCGCTGCAGTTCGCCGAGGAGGCCGAGCAGCAGCGCCTCGTATTCGGGCACCTGCTCGATATTCTTGAGCACCGCCCAGCTGTCGCTGGTGGCGATATGGCGGATGGTGTCGCCGATCGACAGTCCGTTGCCGCCGGGCTTGCCGTCGACCCCGATCGGCAGATTGCCGCGATTGTATTCGATCGAGGCTTCGGGGAGCTTGCCCGCCAGCCCGGCCAGCGCGTCGAGCGTCAGCAGATCGTGATGGGCAAGCCGGTGCTGCAGCACATGCGGCGTTTCCGGATAGCACCTCGCGAAACGCGCATGCGCCGATGGCGGGAAAACCGGTCCGGCTGACGTTTCCGAGGGAACGGCGATGCGTTGCTCCAGACCCATTTCAAAGCCCTTTCGGCCAAGCGCCGGTCTCGACGCGGAGTATCTGCCGGCACAGCGCACGGCGCACCCGGCCACCGATGGCGAGGGTGACGCGCGCGACCTCGCGCTTCTCGCGCCAGATGCGTTCGATCATCGGGTGATCCGAAGCGGCACAGCTGTCGGCCCACGCCACGTCCTCGCGTCCCAGCAGGTCGAGGTTCTCGCGCTGCAGCAACACGCCGGGCGAATAGCGCGACAACCGCTCGTCATAGGCGGTCTTGAACGAATAGGCCCCGGGCGGGGTGAGGAAGTTTGCGAGCATGGCGATCGGTCGCCCGTCGAGCGTCAGCGCGATCCGTTCCAGCCGGCCAGCTTGCGCCGCGCCTTGCATCGCGTCGCGGAAGAACCGGCGCGCAGGCCCGGATTGCGCCAGCGCGCTGCCGTTGCGGCCCTTCCATCCGGCGCTTTCGAGTTCGAGATAGGCTGCGACCCAGCGGTCGAGCCCGTCGCCGTCGGTCCGGCGTTCGAAGGAAAGCTCGCCCTGCTCGGAAAGCCGGTTGTACTGGCGGCGCAATTCCTTGCGCTTCTTGGCGCTCATCGAGGCGGCGAAATAGACTTCGGGTTCGAGATCCGAACGCAGCAGCGCACGCTCGCCGGCATGAACCTGAGCCGCGGGCCGCCGCTGTTCGGCGACGATGTCGCGGAGCGCCGCGTATGCGGTCGTGTCGGTCGGAAGGCAGTGCAGGTGGAAGAAAAGCGCCGGTCCGGCATGCGCGTCGAGCCATTCTAACACGGTCGACCAGAACGCCTGCTCGAACCCGGCGCGGATCAGCGGTGCGCCGCAGAAGGCGTGGTCGTGCAGCCAGCTGGCCCAGTGCGGAATTGGATAGCGGTCGTAGGAGAGTCGGCGCTCCACCGGCAGGAGCCCGAAAATTTCGCTGCCGCTCGCGCAGCACAGGATCGCAACGCGGCCCGGATCGGCGAGATTGGCGATCGAGGGTTGGAGGAACCAGCGTTCGCAAAACGGGTTCGGATCGGCGGCATTATCGACCAGCCGCTGCCAGCCTGCCCGGTCGATTTCCCCGGCGGCGCGGATGTCGACTGTCATGGCGGACACGGCCGGACCGACCGCTTCGCGTTCCTCGCGGAACTGCTCGATGCCTGCCTGCTCCAAGCGTTAACCTACGAAAGCCGAGGCAAACCGCGCCTCAGGCCGGACCGTAGGAGGAAATCGCTTAAGAATGTTTAAGACAAAAGGGGGCGGGGAAGGCGATGCGACATCGCCTTCCCCGCCCCTGAAATGCCGGCAGTACTCAGTCGAAGTCGATCAACTCCGGAGCAGTGTCGCCGTCGGACGGAATATAGGCCGGGTTATGCTTCTGCAGCCAGGCATAGGCTTCCTCCATCCACTCGATGTGGACGTCGTCGAAGGGCAGGTTATGGGTGCCCTGCTCCTGCACGACGTATCTGAAGTCCTTGCCTTCCACCTTGCCGGAGCGCCGCAGGTTGGAGACCAGCGTTTCCGCCTGCTCCATCGGAATACGTGCATCGCGCTTGGCAGCAACGATCAGGATCGGGGCCCAGTTGCCATCGGTGTTGCGCGCCGCGGAGATGCCGTCCGGATCGTCCGAAGTGGCCTGGAAGCCCTCGGAGAAGCGACCCAGATTCTTCCGGTCCCAGCTATTCATCAGCGCCATGTCGTAGACGCCCGCTCCGGCGATGGCGCATTGCCATACATCGCCGTCACGCTGGGCACCGCGCGCGGCGGCATAGCCGCCATACGACCAGCCCATGATGCAGGCGCGGTTCGGATCGATCACGCCCTTCTCGCCATAGAAGGTCAGCACGTCGTTGAGGTCGTCCTGCATGCTCTTGCCGTAGCCACCCGGCTCGCGGCCCAACTGTACGAAGTCCTTCCCGTAGCCGCCCGAACCGCGATAATTCGGTTCGACCACCACGTAGCCCTGTTCGGCCAGCGCCTGGTGCCAGAGGAAGAAGCTCGGATTGGAATAGGAGGTGACGCCGAACGGCCCGCCATGCGGCATCACCACCACGGGCAGGTTCTTCTGACCCATGCGATGGCGCGGATAGGTCACGATCGCCTGGATCTTGGTACCGTCGCGGGCGGTGTACCACTCGGCCTTGACCGGATTGAGCGGCGCGTCCTTGAGCGCGGTATTGCTCCAGTTGAGCAGTTTCATGTCGCCGGTGCGCGTGTCGAACAGGTAGTAACCGCCCAATTTGCTCAAGCCGCCGCCATAGACCACCACCTTGGAGAGGTCGTCGGTGTAGTCGACGATGGAGCCCTCGTTCTCGCCGAACATCTCCTCCATCAGACCCTGAACGGTCTTGAGATTGGGATCGGTATAGACCGTCTTCATCGTGCCGTCGAAGGTCCGGTAGCCGAGAATCTTGGTTTCCTTGCTATCGGTGATCAGGCCCTGGACGTCGAAGCCCTCGGTTTCGAAGACCGTTTCGGTGATGTCCATGGTCGGCACGTTCATCCGGTAGACCTTGTCGTAGCCTTCGTGATTGGAGATCACGTAGGCGTCGTCGGTGCCGGGGATGAACATCTGCGGGGCCGGCAGGCTCTCGGTGAAGGTCTCGTCGGCATCGTTGTAGACGGTCTTGACGTGATCCTCGCCTTCGCCCTTGTAAAGCAGGCGGATCTTCCCCGTGTCGCGGTCGTAGTTCGAGCCCATGCGAACTTCGCCGCTGCCGTCGACCGACCAGCTGCTCACAACCGGGTTGATGCGCTGGACGCGCTTGAAACGTCCGGTGCTGACGTCGACTTCGACGATCTCTGGCTTGAACCAGCGTTCGGTGCTGACACCCGTGGTGTCGCGCTGGAGCAGGTACTTGCCGGTGTCGTGGTCGATATGGCGCAGCGCGCCGGCATCGCCGCCGGCATCGCGCCAGGCTTGCGGAATGGCTTCACCGGTCTTGATGTCGTAGGCGACGAGGCGACGGAAGTCGGCGACCTGACCGCTGATGTTCTCCCGGCTGATCACAGTCGCGACGACATGGTCGCTGCCGATCCAGCGGAAACCCTGCATGGTCCGGTCGCCCGCTTCGCGCACTTCGTTGGCCGCCACCAGCGGCTTTTCGGACATCGTCCTCAGATCGAGGACGACGAGCACCTCAGCACCGCCGCGACCGGCGATATAGGCAAGCTTGTTGCCGTCGGGCGATATCCGGACCGTCTTCATGTTCGGCTGCTTCACGAATTCGCCGACCGGGATACGTCCCTCGACGGTCTGGGGCGTCTGCGGCGCGGCCTCCTGCGCGATTGCGACCGAAACGGCCGACGGTGCGGCGAATGCGGCCATTCCAAGCGCCAGGGCGCTCGCCCCGCGCAGCGCAAATTTCGTAATTGTCATCTCAGCGTCCCTTCCTAATGCATGTTCGTCGGGGGAGCCGGGTCCGTTTCTTGCGGCGCTTGCTGCGCGCAGACCATCTGAAGTGGGAATTCGGACAGCCCCCATCCGAAGTACAGGTCTTACTTCTAACAAGATGAACTGCAAGTGAAAACCCCGCCCGGATCGCTCCGGGCGGGGTTTGCATTAGTTCAAGAGTTTCCGTGACCTAGGCCAGGCCGGTCCCCGCCAGCGCGGCGAGCAGGAGCAGCGCCACGATGTTGGTGATCTTGATCATCGGGTTCACCGCCGGGCCGGCCGTATCCTTGTAGGGATCGCCGACCGTGTCGCCGGTCACTGCGGCCTTGTGGGCTTCGGAGCCCTTGCCGCCGTGATTGCCGTCCTCGATGTACTTCTTCGCATTGTCCCATGCGCCGCCACCGGCGGTCATCGAGAGCGCGAGGAAGAGGCCGCCGACGATCACCCCGAGCAGCAGCGCGCCGAGCGAGGCGAAGCCGTTCTCCTGCCCGGCAATCAGCGTGACCGTGAAATAGACCACGATCGGGGCGAGCACCGGCAGCAGCGAGGGCACGATCATTTCCTTGATCGCGGCCTTTGTCACCAGGTCGACCGTCTTGGCGTAGTTCGGGCGGCTGGTGCCTTCCATGATACCCTTGTCGGCGGCGAACTGTTCGCGCACGTCGATCACGACGTCGCCCGCTGCGCGGCCGACCGCGGTCATCCCCATCGCCCCGAACAGGTAGGGTAGCAGCGCGCCGAGCAGCAGGCCGACGATGACGTACGGGTTCTCGAGGCTGAAATCGACGTCGGCGTTCGGGAAGAACTCGGCGAGGTCGGTGGTGAACGCCGCGAACAGCACCAGCGCGCCGAGACCGGCCGAACCGATCGCGTAGCCCTTGGTCACCGCCTTGGTGGTGTTGCCGACCGCGTCGAGCAGGTCGGTCTTCTCGCGCACCGTATCGTCGAGGCCGGCCATTTCGGCGATGCCCCCGGCATTGTCGGTCACCGGGCCGTAGGCGTCGAGCGCGACGACCATGCCCGCCAGCGCCAGCATCGCTGTGGCGGCGTATGCGATCCCCATCAGGCCTGCCAGCAGGTAGGCGATGATGATGCCCGCGACGATCACCAGCGTCGGCAGCGCGGTCGCTTCGAGCGAGATCGCGAGACCCTGGATGACGTTGGTGCCGTGGCCGGTTTCGGACGCCTTGGCGATCGACTTGACCGGGCGGTAGTTGGTGCCGGTGTAGTATTCGGTTATCCAGATGATCAGGCCGGTGATGACGAGACCGAGCATCGAGCACCAGAACAGGTCCCAACCGGTGAAGCTGCGCACCTGTTCGGCCATGCCTTCTTCCGCAAGCGGCGCGCCGGGATCGACGCCCTGCGGCGCGCTCGACACGACGGTGTCCATACCGATGGCATAGTCGGTCGCCCACCAGATGAGCGGGATCGAGAGAATCGCTGTGACGAGGAAGCCCTTGTACATCGCGCCCATCACGTTGTTGCCCTTGCCGAGCCGCACGAAATAGGTGCCGATGATCGAGGTGATGATGCACGCGCCGCCGATCAGCAGCGGGAGCGTGGTCAGCGGCAGCAGCAAGTCGCCCGCCGATTTGAACAGCAGCAGGGTGAGCACCATCGTCGCACCGACGGTGACGACATAGGTCTCGAACAGGTCGGCCGCCATGCCGGCGCAGTCGCCGACATTGTCGCCGACGTTATCGGCGATCACCGCCGGGTTGCGCGGATCGTCCTCGGGAATGCCCGCCTCGACCTTGCCGACCAGGTCGGCGCCGACATCGGCGGCCTTGGTGAAAATCCCGCCGCCGAGGCGTGCGAAGATCGAGATCAGCGAAGCGCCGAAAGCGAGCGCGACGAGCGCGTCGACGATCGTGCGGTCCTCGCCGCCGATTTCGTAGCCGGAGGAGAGGAGGAAGTAGAAGAAGCCCGCGATCGCCAATAGCGCGAGGCCCGCGACCAGCATGCCGGTGATTGCGCCCGCGCGGAAGGCGAGGGTGAGGCCCTGCTGCAGGCCGGTCTGCGCCGCCGCGGCGGTGCGGACGTTGGAGCGAACCGAGATGTTCATCCCGATATAGCCTGCCACGCCCGACAGCACCGCGCCGAGCACGAAGCCGACCGCTGACACCCAGCCGAGGAAGTACCACACGATGGCGGCGACGACGATCCCGACGATGCCGATAGTGGTGTACTGGCGGTTGAGATAGGCCTGCGCGCCTTCCATGATCGCGCCGGCGATTTCCTGCATCTTCTCGTTCCCGGCGGCCGCGCCGAGAACCTGGCGGCTGGTGACGAAGCCGTAGAGCACGGCGAGCAGTCCCAGCCCGATGGCGATGATTACGAGATTCACGTAAATTCCCCCTCACATGAACGAACGGCCCGCGGATCGCGGGTCCGGAAACGGGTGGCGTGGCTATAGGGAAGCGCGCGGTCGGTGCAAGCCCCGTAAATGCGGATTGCCCGTTTTGGGGACGCTATCGCGGGGCCCGATGTTCGTATCCGAGCGTATCGCCCGGTTCGGGCGGCTCTCCGTCGAGCAGGAGCGGGTGTCCGCCGGCGGACCGCACGGTGCCGATGCGATGCGCCGGCACGGGCAATTCGGCGCTCTCGGGAGCTGTGAACAGCAACTGGTAGTCGTCGCCCCAGCGCAGGGCCTCTTCGCGTCGGTCTTCGGGCAGGGCGATGGGGACCGATCGCGTGTCTATGGCGAAGGTCCGCCCGCTCGCTTCGGCCATGCGCCGGGCATCGAGTAGCAGGCCGTCGGATATGTCCATCATTGCCGTTACCAGCGGCGCGAGTGCCTGCCCGTCGGCGAGCAGCGGCACGGGGCGGCGATATGCCGCGCTGTCGCCGTCGCTGCCGTCGCGCACGGCCTCGAACCCGGCCAGCGCCGCACCCAGCGTTCCGCTGACGAAGATCGCATCGCCGACCCGTGCCCCCGCGCGCGAAGGTACCGGCGCATGCGTCGCCCGGCCGATTGCGGTCAGGCCCCAGACGCGCGGGCCGGGAGAGGCGACCGTATCGCCCCCGAGCAGCGGCACATCGTAGCGGTCGAGAACTTCGTGCAGTCCTTCGACGAACCGGTCGTCGCCGGCACCGAGCATATGGCTGAGCAGGATCCCGAGCGGTTCCGCGCCCTTGGCGGCGAGGTCCGACAGGTTCACCGCGACGAGTTTCCAGGCGATATCGGCCGGGTCTTGCTCCGGCAGTACATGGACGCCTTCGACCAGCGTATCATGCGTCATTACCAGCGTTTCGGAGCCGACCGTCAGCACGGCTGCATCGTCGTCCAGTCCCCGTGCGGCAGGGTGCGTCGCAATCGCGCGCAACCGGGCGATGAAATCGGCTTCGTCCACCATCCCGGCGGTTCAACACGTCCGCCGGTGCCGGGGCAAGCCTTTACAATTCGGCGGCTACCCGCTCGACGTCACGCTTGGCCCGGTAATCGCCCAGCCGCGAGGCTTCGGAGAGCCAGTATCTGGCCTTTACGGGATCGGCTTCGATCACGGTACCCCGGGCATACATGGCGCCGAGGACCAGCGCCGCTTTCGCATTGCCTTCGCGTGCGGCCATCGCGAACCAGTTGAGGCTGGCGACCGGATCGTAGGCGACGAAATCGCCCGCGGCGTAAAATGCGCCGAGCTGCATCATCGCCCAGGCCTTGTCCTGAGCAACCATCTCGCCGAGAAAGGCAAGCACCGCGTCTCCGTCCCTCGTGGCCAGTATCTGGAAATAGCGCTCCCTGTCTGGTTCGGCAGCGTCGGACACGTAGCGGTGTCGGTCGATCCCGTACGGATCGATCGCTCCGGGCGTAAGGTCGGGCCCTCTGTCCGTGGCCGCATTCCAGCCGCCGGACTGGGCCGCGGCCGGAGTGGACAAGCCGAACGCCAGAGCGGCGAGCGTAGCTGCAATCTTCGTGTTCATATCGCATCTCCCCGGCAACACTCTGAAAGGCGTAGTCTTAATGGAGCCTGACGAATGTCTCAGCCGCGCACCGTGCGGCCGACGGCATCGAGGATGCCGTTGACGAATTTGGCCTCGCGATCGTCGAAGAACGCCTTGGCGACATCGACATATTCGCTGATCGCGGTCGCCTTCGGGACGTCCTGCCGGGCCATCAGCTCGTAGCTCCCGGCGCGCAGGATCTGCAGCATGGTCTTGTCGAGCCGCGCCAGCGTCCAGCCCTTGGCGAGCCGTTCGACCAGCAAGGCGTCGATTTCCTCGCGCCGCGCATCCACTCCGCTCACCACATCGTCGAAGAAATCGACATCGGCCTCGGCATATTCCTCGTCCTCGACGATCTGGCCAAGCCGGTGGCGATGGAATTCGTCGAGCAGGCGGGCGAGCGAGGTGCCTTCCATCTGTTGCTGGTAGAGCGCCTGCACCGCGGCGAGCCGCGCCGCGGAGCGGGCCTGGGAATTGGGAGCGTTCATTTCAATCTCACATCGACCGAGCGCGCATGGGCGGGCAGCCCCTCGGCCTCGGCCATGGCGACGGCGGCGGGGCCGATCGCGGCGAGGGATTTTGCGTCCAGCTCGATGAAGCTGGTGCGTTTCATGAAATCGAGCACCGACAGCCCGCTGGCGAAACGCGCGCGGCGCCCGGTCGGCAGGACGTGATTGGGACCGGCGACGTAATCGCCGATCGCCTCGGGCGAATGCCGCCCGAGGAAGACGCTGCCGGCATGGCGCAGACCCTCGAACAGCGCCTCCGGATCGGCGGTTGCGATCTCGACGTGTTCGGCGGCGAGCCGGTTCGCCAGCGGCACGGCGTCGGCGAGATCGTCGACCACGATCATCACCCCGTGATCGTCCCAACTCGTTTGCGCGACCTTTTCGGTGGAGAGTGTCGGCAGGCGCAGGTCGATGGCGTCGGCGACCTGCGCGGCGAAGGCCGCGTCGTCGGTGATCAGAATCGACTGCGAGGAGGGGTCGTGTTCGGCCTGACTGAGCAGGTCGGCGGCGATCCAGTCGGGATCGTTTTCGGCATCGGCGATGACGAGGATTTCGCTCGGCCCGGCGATCATGTCGATCCCGACCACGCCGAACAGCTGGCGCTTGGCTTCGGCGACCCACGCATTGCCCGGGCCGGTGATTACGTCGACGCGTGCGATGCGCTTGGTGCCGTAAGCAAGTGCGGCGATCGCCTGCGCGCCGCCGATACGCCAGAATTCGTCGACGCCGGCGATGTGCGCTGCGGCGAGCACCAGCGGGTTGACCTTGCCTTTCGGCGTCGGGCTGACCACCGCCAGCCGCCCGACTCCGGCGACCTTGGCGGGGATCGCGTTCATCAGCAGCGAGGAGGGATAGGCCGCACGGCCACCCGGCACGTAGAGCCCCGCCGCGTCGACCGGATGCCAGCGCGCGCCGAGGCGCACTCCGGCCTCGTCCGTGTCGTCGCGGTCGGCCGGGCGCTGCGGTTCGTGATAGGTGCGGATGCGCTGCGCGGCGAGTTCGAGCGCGTTGCGAAGGTCGGGCTCCAACGCGTTGTAGGCGCGTTCGAATTCACGCGCGTCGATGCGCCAGTCGGCATCCATCGTCAGCCTGTGGTCGTCGAAGCGTGCGGTGTATTTCTCGACCGCCTTGTCGCCGGTCTCGCGCACTTCGCGCAGGATGTCGCGGACGTCGGTCACGACATCGGTATCGCTCTCGCGCCGCTCGCGTACGATGCGGTCGAAACGCCTGGAGAATTCGGGATCGGAGGCGAGGAGTTTCTTCATCAGGCCGCCTCGCGCGCCTGCGCCTCGGTGCGGAAGGCCTCGACCAGTTCGGCGACCCGGCTGTCGGTTTTGAGCGCGGCGCGGTTGACGATCAGTCGCGCGGAAATGTCGAGGATGCGGCTGGTCTCGACCAGCCCGTTCTCGCGCAGCGTCGCGCCGCTCGAGACGAGGTCGACGATGCGCGAAGCGAGGTCGAGGCTGGGGGCGATCTCCATCGCGCCGTTCAGCTTCACGCATTCGGCCTGGATCCCCATGCGCTCGAAGTGGCGCCGCGTCAGGTTGGGATATTTGGTCGCGACGCGCAAATGGCTTGCGCCGCCGGGCGCGCCTGCGCTGTCTTTCGGCTCGGCCACCGCGAGGTGGCAGTGCCCGATATCGAGATCGACCGGCGCGTAGAGGTCGGGATAGTCGAATTCCTCGATCACGTCGGAGCCGACAATTCCCAGCTGCGCCGCGCCGTGTGCGACGAAAGTGGCGACGTCGAAGGCACGGACGCGGATCAGCCGCATGTCCTCGCTTTCGCACGCGAAGGTCAGGCTGCGGTTGGCCTTGTCGTGGAACGCCTGTTCGGGCACGACGCCCGCGCGCGCCATCACCGGCAGCGCCTCGTCGAGGATACGGCCCTTGGGCACGGCGAAGGTCAGCGGAGCGGACATGGCGCCGCGGCAAATAGGCAGGAGGCGGAAAAAGGGCAATGGCGGAAGCCGGGCAGAAGGTAATGGAAATCGTTTCGGTGCCGCAAGCGATCGAATGGCAGGCGCAGCATGCGGAACGCAACGGCGCGCCCGGCACCGCGCGCATCGTGCGCGCGCTGCTCGCGCTCGAAGACAGCCAGGCTGCGACCGCGCGGCGGATCACGCAATGGCAGGGGCTGAGCCTGCGCGACGCGATGCCGCTCAGGATCGCGGGCGGGATCCACAACCTGCTACTGACCGGCGACGAGCCGCGGCTGGAAGACGTCTATGCCGGGCGCATGACCGACCAGGGGCAGGTCGACGCGCTGGTGCGGGAGACGGTCGAGACCTTCGATGCGCGGCTGATGCCGTGGCTCGACGGGCCGCCGCAGACCAACGAGGCCGGGCGGTCGGCCAGCATCATGGCAGGCCTGCTGTGGCTGGCGGGCCGCGTCCGTCCTTCGTTCGAACTGCTCGAGATCGGCGCGAGCGCGGGCATCAACACGATGATGGGCCGCTATCGCTACGACCTCGGCGGAGTATCGGTCGGGCCGTCGGGCAGCCGGATGCGGATCGCGCCCGAATGGCACGGCGCTTCGCCGCCCGACAACGCGCTTTCGATCGTCGATGCGCGCGGCTCGGATATCGCGCCGGTCGACCTGACCGACCCGGCGCAGGCGCTGCGGCTGAAGAGCTATGTCTGGCCCGAGGCGCGCGCGCGGATGGCGCGGATCGACGCGGCGATAGCGCTCGCCGAACGATTCCCGCCCGAACTCGCGCGGCAGGATGCGGGCGATTTCGTCACCGAGGCGCTGGCGCGGCCGCAGGCCGAGGGCACGACGCGCGTACTGTTCCACTCGATCATGTGGCAGTATCTCCCCGAAGCGACGCAGGCGGGCATCGAAGCGGCAATGACCGAAGCGGGCTCGCAGGCGACCGAGGATCGCCCGCTGGCATGGGTCTCGCTCGAAACCAACCGCGAGACCTTCGCGCATGAACTGCACGTGCGCTACTGGCCGGGTGGCGAAGAGCCGGTCCACCTCGCCAACGCCCATCCGCATGGGGAGTGGGTGGAGTGGCTGAGGTAAGTGGCGCTTCTTCCAGCTAGGGTAGGACGCCGGCTTGCCGGGGTGCCAACCCGATCGAAACGTCATCCTGAACTTGTTTCAGGATCCATTTCGCATCGGGCAAGGATGGTGCAGTTGGAGAGATGGATGCTGAAACAAGTTCAGCATGACGAGTTGGGCAAACCGGAAAAGGCTCGCGCTAGCTCGTCTTCGAGAGAAACTCCTCCATCGCCGCGTTGACCTTGTCCGGCGCTTCCCACGGCACGAAATGGCCGCAATTGGGGACCTGCACCAGCGTGAGATCGTCGATGAAGTCCTCCATCCCCGCGAGATTCTCGGGCGGCAGAGCGAGATCATCCATTGCCCAGATCACGAGGGTCGGGATCGTGAGGTTGGGGAGCGGCGGCGGCGTGTAGCCGGCGGGCAGTTCGTAGGGCGCGTCGAGCGCCGGAATGTCGATCGGGCTGGCGCGGTACCAGTTGAGCATGCCGAACGCCGCGTCGCGATCCTGCCAGTCCTCGAACAGGCGCGCGCGCTCCTCCGGCTCCATCACGTCGGCGCGGTCCCATTTGATTTCCTGCATCAGCAGCGCCGCGAGCCCGTGCTCGCGCACCAGCGCGTCATTCGCCGGATCGCGGAAACCGCGCATATACTGGCTCGCCTCGCGCTGGACCGGGTTGGTGTAGAGCAGCTTCTGGAAGGTCGCCGGATGCGGGGCATTGGCGATCACAGCGCGCGTAACGCGGTCGTTCGCCTGGCCCGCATAGGCGGTGCCCCAGGCGATCGCGCCGCCCCAGTCGTGGCCGATCACGGTGAAGGTCTCGACGCCCAACGCGTCGGCAAGACCGAAGACGTCGCCGATCAGCTTATCGGGGGTATAGGCTTCGACCTCCTGCGGCTTGGACGAGCCGCGATAGCCGCGCTGGTCGGGGGCGATGCAGCGGTAGCGGTCGGAAAAGTGCGCGACCTGGTGGCGCCAGGTGCGATGGCTTTCGGGAAAGCCGTGGAGGAACATCAGGGCCGATCCGTCTTTCGGCCCCGTATCGACCACGTCGAGTTCGATCCCGCCGGCGAGCGCGACGCGCTGCTGTTCCATGCTCACTCCTCCGCTTCCATCTTTTCCATGTAGCCTGCGGCGACCATTCCCGCGACCTGGTCGAGCAACTGGTCGGGGGTGCGGCGCATTTCGCCCATCGCCTCCTCCATGCCCTTGGCGACGATGATCTCGCGCTGGTTGAGCGCGATCGCGTCGACCATCGTCTTCGCCGCTTCGTCCGCCGGGATGCCCTCGTCGATCACCTTGTCGCTGCGCCCGCGCTTCGAGCCGTCGGCGGTGAGCGCGTTGCGCGAGACGTCGGTGGCGACCGAGCCGGGATAGACCACGTGCACGTCGACACCGCTCTGCGACAATTCGCCGCGCAACGCATCGGCATAGCCCGCGAGGCCGAACTTGGCCGCGCTGTAGGCGGTCCGCATCGGTACGCCGACCTTGCCTGCGATCGAACTGATGAAGACCAGCTTCCCGCTGCCCCTCCCGGCCATATGCCCGATCAGCCCCTGCGCGAAGGCGATCTGCTGGGTCAGGTCGATCGTGATGATCTCGCGATAGACCTGCATGTCGGTCTTGAGCGCGCGGCTGCGCTGCGAGACGCCGGCATTGGCTATGGCGATATCGACGCCGTCCTTCCAGCCGATGGCCTCTGCAGTCGCGGCTGCCATCGCGGCGTCGTCTCGCACATCGAACGGCAGCACGAGCGTGTCGGTGGCGAGATCCGCAGCGACATCCTGCAGCCGCGCCTCGTCGCGGCCCGACAGCACGATATCCGCACCGCGCGCGGCGAAATCGCGCGCCAGCGCGGCGCCGATGCCCGACGACGCACCGGTGATCCAGACGGTCTGATTCTCGAAACTCATGGATAGCTCACAGTCTTGGGTTGATCGGGCAGGGGGATGAATTCCTCCTCGTCGTCGGGGACTTTTGGGAAGCGGCCTTGGCTCCAGTCGTCGCGCGCCTGGCGGATGCGATCGCGGTCCGAGCTGACGAAGTTCCACCACACATGGCGCCCGGTCGCGAACGCCTCGCCGCCGAGCAGCATGACGCGCCCGCCCTTGTCCGAGGACAGCGTCATGGCCTGCCCCGGTTGGAGCACGGTCAGCTCGTACAGGCCGAGATCCTGCCCGTCGACGCTCGCCTCTCCGCCGACCAGCATCATCGCGCGTTCGTCGGCTTCCGCTTCGATGGGGAGGCTGCCGGTCGGGGCGAGGACGATCTCGGCATAGATCGTGTCGGCGTGGGTCGTGGTCGGCGCGCGCCGACCCCACAGCTCGCCCATGATCACGATCGCCTTGGCGCATTGATCCTCGACCACGGGCAGGTCGGTGACCGCTTCGAAGGCGGGATCGATTTCCTCCTGCCCGTCGGGCAGCGCGAGCCAGGTCTGCATGCCGTAGAGCTGGGGTCCCGCCTCGCGCTCGTCCTGCGGGCTGCGTTCCGAATGGACAATCCCGCGTCCGGCGGTCATCAAATTCACCTGACCGGGCCGGATGGTCGCGAAGCTGCCGATACTGTCGCGATGGTCGATCGCGCCCTGAAACAGCCAGGTAACGGTGGCGAGATTGATATGCGGATGCGGCCGCACGTCCATCCCAGAGCCGATATCGAGCTGTGCCGGACCGAACTGGTCGACGAAGATGAACGGCCCGACCATGGTCCGCTCGCGCGAGGGGATTGCGCGGCGCACCTGGAACTGGCCCAGGTCGTGCGTGACCGGGGTGATGGTCTGTTCGATCATGCGCCGTCGAGCTCCGGATAGTGGCGGAAGATCCCGTCCGCGTTGAAGGCGATGCGGCGGTCGGAGGTGCTATAGGCGGCGACGCCTTCGAGTCCGGCCACCGCATCGCGGCAGGCGATCAGCTTCGGATAATTGCTTTCGACCGATTTCATCCGCTGCGGGAACATATAGCGCAGCCCCTCGACCAGCTGGAACAGCGAGGTGTCGACATGGCTCCATTTTTTGCCAAGCACGAATGCACCCTCGTTGGCGCCGAGCGCATCCTCGAAATAGGCGCAGAATTTGGGAATACGCTCGTCGCGGAAATGCGCGGCAGCCTGCCGAGCCTCGTCTTTCTGGTCGTCGTAATAGAGGCTTCCCGCGATGGGGTGATGCACCGCGTGCACCTCGGCAACGATATCGGTGACTGTCAGCTGGAGCATGATCAGTTCGAGATCACGATCCAGTTCGCCGGCACCGAAATCGTGCCGGTCGGCGAGCCAGGCGAGGATATGCGCGACCTGCGCAATCGCGAAATCGCCATCTGCCAAGTAGGGCGGGGCGAAAGGCCGGATGCCCGCGCGCGCCTCCATGTCGGCAATCAGCGCATCGGCCCCGTCCTCGCGCGCCCTGTCGCGGTAAGCGACCCCGGCGGCCTCGAGCGCCAGCCGGACGAATTCGCCGCGCCCCGGGATCGTCGGCCAGTACCATAGGTCGTAGGTCATCGGGCTTCGTCGGGCGTCAGTGCGCGGATGGCGAGAGCGTGGACCCGCTGCCCAGGGATATCGCCCAGTGCGGTGTTGACCATGCGCTGGCGTTCGAGCCGGGATTTGCCTGCGAAGCTGCCGCTGACGATCACCACGGTGAAGTGCGATTCGCCCGAGCCGTCGTCGCCCGCATGGCCGCTGTGGCGGGCGCTGTCGTTGATCACTTCGAGCCGCTCGGGCGCGAAGGCGTCCTTGAGCAGGACTCGGATTTCCTCTTCCATCGATCCGGCCATGGATGTGTTTTGGGGGTTCCCTTCGGGCTTGTCCATGCCCATCCTAATGGGCGTGAGGCAGACGAAGTTCCACGGACGATACGAGGACAGCGAGCGCATATGCGAGGCGCCCGGCTGCCGCGAACCGGGCGAGTTCCGCGCGCCCGGAGAGCGCCACAGTTCGTTCGACGGTCCGGGCGAGTGGCGCTGGTTCTGCCTCGACCACGTCCGCGACTTCAACCGCGGCTACGACTGGTTCGACGGGATGAGCGCGGACGAGATCCTCGATGCGCAGGGCCCGGCATCGGGCTGGCGCACCGAAAGCCCGAGTTTCCGGCCGACAGCCGGGGTCGACGGCATGCCGCGCTGGGCCGATTTCGACGATCCGCTCGATGCGATCTCGGCGCGTGCGAGCGGCATCAAGAGCCGCGCGCAGCGCGAGGCGGAAATGGCCATGGACGGCCGCTTCAGCCGCGAGGAAGCGCAGGCGCTCGAAACAATGGGGCTGGGCCTCGATGCCGACCGGCGGCGGCTGCGGCGGCGCTATTCGGAACTGGTGCGCCGCTACCACCCCGACCGCAACGGCGGCGACCGGCAATACGAGTCGCGGCTGGGGCGAGTGGTCGCAGCCTATCAGCTGCTGCGGAAATCGCACGCGATCGGGTGACGGCCCGCACCGCATTCGATTTTCTCATTCGCCGCAAATCGCCGCCTCGATCCTGGTATGGTCGATCTTCTGCATTTCGCCCATCGCCGCGAAAACGCGCTCGCGGGCATCGGCATCGTCGTGGCCGAGACCATGCATCAGCACGCGGGGAACGATCTGCCAGCGGACGCCGAAACGATCCTTGACCCAGCTGCACATCATCGGTTCGCCGCCATCGGCCAGCAGCGCATTCCAATAGCAATCGGTCTCTTCCTGCGTATCGGTGAAGACCTGGAACGACACCGCATCGGTGAATTCAGTTTGGGCGCCGCCGTTCAGCGCGAGGAACGGCCGCCCGAACACGGTGAAATCGACCGTTATGACATCGCCCTTGCTGCCGCCGGGATAGTCGCCCGGTGCACGCTCGATCGTGCCGAGTTCGCTATCGGGAAACAACTCGCAATAGAACCGCGCGGCTTCTTCCGCCTGCCGGTCGAACCACAGGCAGGTCGCCATCGCGTTTTCGGCAATGGGCCGGTCAGCCATCGGCGTTCTCCTCCGGCATGTATTCTGCGCACACCGCCTCGGTGTGCTTGTACGCGTCGCGCGCCCGCATCCGTGCGACATAATCCTTGAACGAATCGCGTGTAGGCAGCGTGCCGAAGCGCAAGCCCCAATCGAGTTGCGCTCCGACATAGACATCCGCCATGGTGAAGCGCTCGCCGCAGACATGGGCATGCTGCGAGAACCACCCGTCGAGCGCATCGACCACCCGTTCGAGCGAGCCGAACCCGGCCGTGCCCTGCTGCTCCTGGTTCGGTTCGAAGCCCATCGCCTTGGCGGTTATCGCCTGCTCGACGGGGCCTGCGGCGAAGAACAGCCAGCGGAAATAGTCCGCGCGCTCCTCCTCGCGGGGGGCGTAGTTGCTCGCCTCGGCCTCGCCCAGATAATGGCAGATCGCCGCCGCCTCGGTCACGACATGGATATGATCGCCCCCATTTTCTTTGGCGTGATGGTGGACCAGCGTCGGCACCTTGCCCATCGGATTGGCGTCGAGCAGGCCCTGCGGCTTGTCCGCCCAGTCGACGATCACCGGCTCGTAGTCCGCTCCGACCTCGTGCAGCGCCCACCATGCGATCCAGCCGCGGCTCATCGGATTGGTGAAGAAGGTGTATCTGGCCATCGTCTTTTCCCTCAGTTGCGCTTGCCGATCAGCGAGAACATCGCGCCTTGCGGATCGAGCCCGGCGAAGACGTAGTCGCCGCCGGGGATTTCCATCGGGCCGTTGAGAATCTGTCCGCCATTCGCCTTCACGTAGCCGGCCGCTTCGTCGATGTCGGGAACGCGGAAATAGAAGCTCCACAGCGAAGCGGGCATTGCGTCGGGCTTCTGCATGATCGCGCCGAGCGTGTAACCGCCCTGATCGTACACCTGGTAGAGCCCCATCTCGCCCATATCCATCGCGTCGCCCTTCTTCCACCCGAACAGGGCGGTGTAGAAGGCGTCCGCGGCGGCGGGATCGGCGGTCGTGAGTTCGTTCCACGCGCAATGCCCTTCGCGCGGTTCGTGCCTGGCGAAAGATACGCTCGGCGGGCCTTCGGGTTGCATGAGATAGAACGGCACGCCCTGCGGGTCCGCCACGAATGCCATGTGACCGACGCCCTCGAGATGGTTGGGCCCCATCATCGCGGTGCCGCCGAGTTCCGTCAGTTTGCCGAGCGCCGCGTCGATATCCTCGACCGCGACATAGCCCGCCCACAGCGGGCGCGCGCCGCCGTCGGTCATGTCTTTCGTAAGCGGCATCAGGCCGACGATCTCGACGCCGTCCCTGCTGCCGAGGCGGTAGTCCATCCCCGGCGTGCCGCTGTCGGCGAAGCTCCAGCCGAGCAACGGGGCGTAGAAGCCCTGCGCCGCATCGGCATCGGTGGTCATGAGTTCGTACCAGATGAAATCGCCGTGCTTGTCCGCCATTTCAGGCCTCCTTCCACACCAGCGGTTCGAACCCGCCGTAGACCATGCGCTTGCCGTCGAACGGCATGTCGCTGCCGTCGTCCGCTCCGAATTCCTTCATTCGTTCGTCGGCCATCATCCTGTCGTGGCTGGCGTCGGCGGTTTCCTTGTCGTCCCAGGTGACCCACGAAAACACGATCTTCTCGCCCTCTTCGGCCTTGACCGCCCGGCGGAAATCGGTGGTCTTGCCATCGGGGACGTCGACCTCCCAGCATTCGATCTGCGACCTGGCGCCGTAATCCTTGGCGATCTCCCAGAACTTCTCGGCGACGTCCTTGTACGCCTGCTTGTTGCCTTCGGGCACGGCAATGATGAACCCGTTCACATACATGGTCACTCTCCTTGGTTTTGCTCGGGTGCGTTGCGGTCGAAGGCGGCGAGTTGGTCGGCCATGGCCTGCGCGAAACCGGGGCGTGCTTCGCCGCGTGCGACATAGGCCTCGACCGCCGGGTGCGCGGCGAGCAGCTTGCTGCCGCCGATCGCGCGCAACACCGTGACCATGGCGATATCGGCGATGGTGAAGCTCTCGCCGAGCCACTCGCGCCCGTCGAGTCGCTGTTCGAGCGGGGCGAGGCGGCGGGCGATGAATTCCTCGAGGCTCGGCCGGCGCAGTTTCGCCCATTCCTCGCCGCGCGCGAAGGCGGTGACGTTGGTGAATTCGAACATGGCGGGTTCGATCGAATTGAACGCGCCTAGCAGCCAGGACAGCGCGTCCGCGCGCGCCTGCCCCTCGCGCGGTAGCAGCGCCTCGCTCTTCTCGCCCAGGTGGAGCAGGGTGGCGCCGCTTTCGAACAGCACGATGTCGCCGTCGCGCATGATCGGGACCTGGCCCCAGGGTTGCGCTTCGAGCAGCCAGCCGGGCTTGTCCCGCACGTCCGCGAGGCGCTCGCGATAGCGAATGCCCGCTTCCTCGCACGCCCAGCGCGGGCGCAGGTCGCGCACGAAGCCGCGCGCGAAATCGGGCACCCATTGGTAGCCGGTGATTTCGATTTCGGCGCCGGGATCGATCATCGTCATCGCCTTGCTCCTCAAGCCATCGCTTCGACGGGTCCGGCCCCGGTCACCGCTTCCATATCCATCCACATCGGCTCCCACACATGGCCGTCGGGATCCTCGAAGCTGCGTCCGTACATGAAGCCGTAGTCCTGCGGCGGATTGGGATCGGCCGTGCCGCCGTTCGCGCGCGCGGTATCGACGATCGCGTCGACCGCCGAACGATCCTCGCGGCTGATGCACAGCGCGACCTGAGCGCTCTTCTTCGCATCGGGAATCTCTTTCGTGGTGAAGCTTCTCCACTTTTCATGCGTCAGCAGCATGACGCAGATCGTTTCGCTCAATTGCATGGCCGCGGCGGTCTCGTCGGTGAACCGGGGCTCGTTGGTGAAGCCGATCGCCTCGTAGAAGGCCTTCGATTTGGGCAGGTCGGCGACGGGCAGGTTCACGAAGATCATCTGGGTCATCGGGCATTCTCCTGATCGAAAAGCAGCATAAGGTAGCGCTTGAGATGCATCAGGCTGTCGCGCGCCATGGCGATCGCACGGTCGTCGTCGTCCTGCGTCTTGGCGAGGATGAAGGCGCCCTGGATCACCACCTGGACGTGGCGCGACAGGCTCGCAGGATCGGCGTCGATGCCGTATCTCGCGACCGCTTCGGCAAAGTCGGGGTCGAACAGGTCGGCATTGCCGAGAATGCTCTCGCGGCAGGCCGCCCGGATCGGCTCGCTGGTGCGGAAGCTCTCCTGGATCATCGTGCCGGCGACGCAGCTGAAGCTCTCGGCGGGGCCGCCGATCAGCGCGATCCGCAGGTCGAGATAGCCGAGGATGCGGTCGAGCGGATCGTCTTCGAGCCGGAACGGCGCGTCGCTGAAGAATCCCGAGGTCGAGCGGCTCCAGTACCGCGCCAGTTCGGCGCCGAGCGCTTCCTTGGATTCGAAATGGTGGAAGAACCCGCCCTTGGTTACGCCTGCTTCCGCGCACAACTCCCCCACCGAAGTGGCGGCGAACCCCTGCTTGCGGACGAGGCGCACGCCCGCCTCGAGCAGGCGGTCTCGAGCATTTTGCGGCTCGGGGCGGAAGGCGCGATTCGGTATCACAATTTGTGCATACCGACCGGTTGGTATGTTGGCAAACGCATTGAGACGAGTGGAGTAAGGCTGCTGTCGAAACAATCAATTTTGTCGGAAGGCCCAGCGCAACGCCTTGCCCATGCCCCAGGTTGCCGCGCGCGCCGGGATTGCGGCAAGGCCGGGCTTTTCCAGCCCGAGCAGCGAGCGCGCGAAGGGCGGCAGCAACGCGACCGCCTCGGCGCCGAGCATCGCCTGCAGCGCAGGCGGGGCACCTTCGGGCTTCTGCGTCAGCACCAGTTGCGCCACCTCGCGCGCCTCGGGCGAGCTGCGCAGGTCGCGCCGCATCTCGCGGAATAGCGCCTCCGCCTCGCGCTGGTCGACCGGGACCGGATCGGCGCCGAGCGCGCGCGCGATCACGGCGAACTGGCGATAATACTCGTCGCGTTCGTGGTGCGGCATCTCCGGCCGGACATGCCGCACATAGGCGGCGAGGAAGCTGGTCGCCTCGGCCACGTGTACCCAGGCGAGCGTGCGCGGATTGCGCGCGGAGTAAGCCGAGCCGTCGGGCAGCGTGCCGGTGACGCTCTCGTGGATGCGGTTGACCCGCTCGATCGCCGCCTGCGCGTCGTCGCGATGCCCGAAACTGGTGACCGCGATGAAGCGCGCCGTGCGGCGCAGGCGGCCGTGCATGTCGGTGCGGAAATTCGAGTGATCGAGCACACCCTGCAGCGCATGCGGATGGAGCATCTGCAACAGCAGGCTGCGGATCCCGCCGACCATCATCGCGACCACGTCGGCATGCACCATGCGGATCGGCGTGTCCTTTTCGAACAGCGCCTCGTCCGAGGGCGGCACCGACCGCTCGCCCGCCTCGACATCGTTGAACACCGCGCGCACCCTGGCGACGAGCGATTTGCGAAATCGTTCTGATAGCGGTCCTTGCGGCATCGGCAGCCAATATAGGCTTGGCGCGCGCGGGATAAATGCCTAGGTCGCACCCCGCAATGAACGACATGACCGACAAGACCTTCGAAGCCTCCGCCAAGACCGTGCTCGCGGCGCCCGACACCGAAGTCGAAGTGCGCGACACTTTCGGCATCGATATCGACTGGAAAGTACCGGCTTTCAGCAAGCCCGACCAGCGCACCCCCGATCTCGACGAGGCCTATGTGTTCGACCCGGACACGACGCTGGCGATCCTCGCGGGCTTCGCGCACAACCGGCGGGTGATGGTGCAGGGGTATCACGGCACCGGCAAGTCGACGCATATCGAGCAGGTCGCCGCGCGGCTCAACTGGCCGTGCATCCGGATCAATCTCGACGCGCATATCAGCCGCATCGACCTCGTCGGGCGCGACGCGATCGTGCTGCGCGACGGCTTGCAGGTGACCGAATTCCGCGAAGGCCTGCTGCCGTGGGCGCTGCAGCATCCGGTCGCGCTGGTGTTCGACGAATACGACGCCGGGCGGCCCGACGTGATGTTCGTGATCCAGCGCGTGCTCGAGCAGCAGGGCAAGCTGACGCTGCTCGACCAGAACCGGGTGATCCGCCCCGATCCGCATTTCCGCCTGTTCGCCACCGCCAACACGGTCGGGCTGGGCGATACCAGCGGCCTCTATCACGGCACGCAGGCGATCAACCAGGGGCAGATGGACCGCTGGAATATCGTCACCGGCCTGAACTACCTGCCCGCGGAGACCGAGCAGGAAATCGTCAAGTCGAAGAACCCCGACACCGACGACAAGCTGGTCGCCGACATGATCAAGGTCGCCGACCTGACGCGGCAGGGCTTCATCAACGGCGACATCTCGACCGTGATGAGCCCGCGCACGGTCATCACCTGGGCCGAGAACGCGGCGATCTTCAAGGATGTCGGATTCGCCTTCCGCCTCAGCTTCCTCAACAAGTGCGACGAGGCCGAGCGGATGCTGGTGGCGGAATACTACCAGCGCGTGTTCGGCGAGGATTTGCCCGAGAGTGTGGTCGGGAACGGTTAAGCCGAGACCCCCTATCAATAGCTGTGTTATTCGTTTAACACAGTAGGCGATGGGCGTTTTCGATCTCTTCGGCCGCGGGAGCAGGCCCGATCCGGAAACCGAGCCGCATGGCGGGTTCTACCGCATCGGTGAAACGCCCGCAGGGCCATGGCACGGCGACGAAGACGAGGACGAACTCGTCTACCGTTCGGGCACGCTCGCACCCGATTACGACGCGTGGGATGCGCGGCTCGAACAGGTCGACCGGCATATCGAGGAACAGGAGGAACGCCGCCGCACCAATTGGTGGCAGCGCGAGCATTGGCGAGCGCGGCGCAAGCGCTGGTGGGCGGTGCGGATCGTCGCCGCCTGCATCGGACTGTTCATCCTGCTGGTCGCGTGGCTGGCGATTACCGCGCCGCTGTCGCGCTCGCTCGAACCGATCGCGCCCCCGCAGATTACGCTGCTCGCCGCCGACGGCACGCCGATCGCGCGCAACGGGGCGGTGGTGGGCGAGCCGGTGCAGGTGGCGCAGCTGCCCGATCACGTCGTCCAGCCCTTCCTCGCCATCGAGGACCGGCGTTTCTACGATCACTGGGGCGTCGATCCGCGCGGGATCGCGCGCGCGCTGTTCACCGGGGTGGGCGGGGGCAGCACGATCACCCAGCAGCTCGCCAAGTTCACCTTCCTGACCCCCGAGCAGACGCTGACGCGCAAGGCGCGCGAGGCGCTGATCGCGTTCTGGCTCGAAGCGTGGCTGACCAAGGACGAGATCCTCGAACGCTATCTCTCCAACGCCTATTTCGGCGACAACACCTACGGTTTGCGCGCCGCCTCGCTGCATTATTTCTACCGCCACCCCGAGAACTTGAAGCCCGAGCAGGCGGCGATGCTCGCCGGGCTGTTGCAGGCGCCCTCGCGCTATGCCCCGACCAAGGACTTCGATCGCGCCAAGCGGCGGATGGATCTCGTCGTCGGCTCGATGGTCGCCGCCGGCTACCTGACCGAGGCGCAAGCGGCTGCGATGCCCGTGCCCAAGCTCGATGTGCGCGCCACCAACGAACTGCCGACCGGCACCTATTTCGCCGACTGGGCGCTGCCCGCCGCGCGCGAGCGGACCGAGACCGGCTATGGCGGGCAGACGCTCACCACCACACTCGATTCGCGGCTGCAGGGGATCGCGCGCAAGGTCGTGGCGCGCGCGCCGCTCGGCAAGGCGCAGGTCGCGCTGGTGGCGATGCGCCCCAATGGCGAGGTCGTCGCAATGATCGGCGGCAAGGACTACGGCGAATCGCCGTTCAACCGCGTCACCCAGGCGCAGCGCCAGCCCGGTTCGACCTTCAAGCTGTTCGTTTATCTCGCCGCCTTGCGCGCAGGGCTGACGCCCGCCGACCCGGTCGACAACACCGAGTTCACCAGCGGCTCCTACCAGCCGAAGAATGCGGGTGAGCGCTACTCCGACACGCTAACCCTCGAAGAGGCCTTCGCGCGGTCGAGCAATGTCGCAGCCGTGCGGCTGTTCGATTTCGTCGGCGACGAGGCGGTGATCGAGGCGGCGCGCGATCTCGGAGTCCGGTCCCCGCTCGCGCAGCGCGATCCGAGCCTCGCGCTCGGTACCTCGACCATGACGCTGCTCGAACTGACCGCCGCCTATGCGGGGATCGCGGCGAACGATTTTCCGGTCCGGCCGCACGCCTTCCGGCAGGAAGAGGAGGGCTGGTTCGACTGGCTGTGGAACGGGCGCAGCAGCCTGTCGGGGCGCCATCACGCCGATCTCGAGCGGATGCTGCGCCGCGCGGTCAACCACGGCACCGGGCGCGCGGCGATGTTGCGCGGGCCCAATTTCGGCAAGACCGGCACCAGCCAGGACAATCGCGACGCGCTGTTCGTGGGCTATGCCGGCGACCTGGTGGTGGGCGTGTGGATCGGCAATGACGACAATTCGCCGCTCGGCGGAATCTCCGGCGGTGGGCTGCCCGCGCTGATCTGGCGCGATTTCATGAAGCAGGCGCTCGGCGAAACCGAGGCGTCGCGCCGCTCGACTCCCCGGCCCAATCCAAGCGGGCCGGTGCAGCCGCAGGACGTCCCCGAGATCGACGATATTCCGCTCGACGAGGAGGGCTCGCGCCTGCGCATCCGCGACGACGGGGTGATCATTTCGACGGATGTGAACGGCGTGCCGGTCGATGTCCGGCTCGACGGGAACGGGGTTGGGGTGGAGCCGGGGGCTGATCGGCGATCGCGCGAATAGGTTTCCTGCAACCCGACAAACCCGTTCGCCCTGAGCCTGTCGAAGGGCTGCACTTCACTTCCGGCGCTGCACCGGAAGAAAAGCAGTGCTTCGACAAGCTCAGCACGAACGGAAATTATTCGTCGTTCCCCGTGGCAACCATCAGGATATTCATCACCGCGGTCGCGACCGGGCGGCTGCGATCGTCCTGCCACGCTTCGACCTCGACATTGGCGTTGCGCCGTCCGAGCCGGGTGATGCGGCCCTGTGCATAGCTCGTCTTGCTTTTCGCGGCGGAGAGAAATTGCACCGTCATGCCGATCGGTTTCATCCGCGCCTGTCGGTTCCTGCGGTGAAGTTCGGCGCGCAGCGCAGCGTAGCCGGCATTCTCGAGCAGCCCGCTGGTCGCGCCGCCGTGGAATACCGTCGGCCGGCCCTCGACGATTTCGCTGAAATCGAGCGCCAGCACCGGCGCGCCATCCTCGCTCCGCTCGACGCGGATACCCAGTGAGCGCGCGTAGGCGGGTAGCTCGTGCGCCAGGTGGGGTTTCGTGTCATCGCCGCTCATGCCCGGCTCGCTCCGATGGTCATGAACACGCCTGCGATATGCGCCACGGGGTCGCCGACATCGCCGTCATGCGCGACGCCGCGCAGGAAAGCGGCGGAGCGGGTGATCCGGTAGCATTCGGCGCGCCCGTTCACCGCCGCACCATCGCGCGCCGGGCGCATGTAGTCGACCCTCAGGTCGAGCGTTGCCACCGCGCGGAATTCCTTTGTCGCAGTCCAGATCGCCATGCCGCACGCCATGTCCATCAGGCTGACGATCGGACCCGAGGCGAGAATCCCGCTGCCGGTCTCGCCGACCAGGTCCTCGCGCCACGGCAGCGCGAGCTCGACCCAGTCCTCGCCGTGCTCGACATAGCGCAGGCCGAGCCAGCCCGGGTGCCCCCGTCCGAGCATGAATTTCGCGGCCGTTTCCGGATCGAAGGGAGGCAGTTCCGACGCCATCGGCCCCCTCCTCTAGGGGATCATCCGGATATGACAAGATTGCGGTTTCTGTAGCTTCCCCCTCGCGGTGAAGCGGTCTGCAAGTGGGGGGATCGCAGCCGTACAAACGCACGGAGACCTTTATGGAACTGCCCAAGCTCGACCTGTCCAGCCTGCCCGATCTCGATACCGTCACCGGGATGTTCGGGAGTCTTTCCGACCTCGCCAATGCGGCCTCCGACGACCGGATAGTGATCGTGATGGTCTATATCTACGAGACGATGCCGCCTGCCGCGTCCGGCCTGTTCTGAACCGGAGGCGCAACGCATGCATACCGGCCCCGGCCTGCAGACGCTGCGGGCCGATCCATCGGTGCAGCAGCGGGCGCAGGAGGCGGTCGAACAGGCCAGGACGGCCTGGCTGGCGCGGCCCGAAATCGGGCATCTGCGGCGCGATCTCGCCCGCTACGGCGCGGGCAAGGCGCTGGACGAGCTCCCCGCGCTGGGCGAGTTGATGCGCTCGCGCGAGAAGGCCGCGGCCCTCGCCGAAGGCCTCGCGAGCGCGATGTGTGCGGTGCTGTCGCGACAGCCGTTTGCGCAGATTCCCTTGCGGCATAACTATTCCGACCGGCTGGCGCTGGTCCACGTGCTCCGCGAGGCGCGTTCGATCCTGTCGCTGGTTCTCTACGAGCCGGGCGAGCGGCAGCCCGCGGCAACGGCCTGCTTCGGGTCGGGCGAGCGGCACGAACTGTGCCTCGCCGGGCAGGCCCTAACGCGCCTCGTCTCGCTCGGTGACGCCGATCGCGGGAGCAGGTCGGTCTCGATCGAGCGGGGCACGATGACGCCGGGCGAGCGGACGAGCTTCGACAATGCGCGCGAAACCAAGCTGGTCGATTCGGTCGCGCGGGGCGGTATGGTCCAGCTGCGCCTTTCGCGCGCGATCGAAAATCCTCCGCCGGCGCGCGAATACCGGCTGTCGGACGGTGCGCTCGTCCACCAGGCAGCGGGCGACCGGGGCGAGAGCAGGCGCGAACTGGCGATGGCCCTGCTGGGACGCATGGAACGTGGCGATGCGGTGCCGGCCATGCAGGACCTTGCAAACCGCGGCCCGCCCCATTTGCGCTGGCAAGCGCTGCGCGAGTGCCTTGCGCTCGACACGTGCCGCGGCTTCGCCTCGCTGTGCGCCATCGCGGCCGATCCCGCCGACGAACTCTCCACCGCCGCCGCCTCGCTCAGAACGCAGCTGGTTGCGGTGCATCCGCAGCTCGGCAGTCTGGAGGCGGCCCGATCCCCCGCCTGATTGCCGTCGAGGATGCCGCCTGCTGCGACCTGCGCGAATGCGCGGACGCACTCGATGCGAAGGGGTTCGACGTCGCCGACGAGGACAGCCTGCATCACGCCGCCCTGTGGTTGCGGCGGCTCGGCAACGACCGGACGTTTCTGGGCGACATGTTGCTGGACGAGCTCAAGGGCCGGGGCAGGGAGGACATACCGGACAGCGCCTACAGCCCGCAGGCGATGGTGCTCACCGGCATGCGCCGCGGCTATTTCCTGCGCGCCAATATCTGGCCTGCCGAACAGGACCACGCCTACCGCGCGAGCGGACCCGCGGCTTTCGCCTACGACGTGCCGCACGATCACAATTTTTCCTTCCTTACGCTGGGCTATTTCGGCCCCGGCTACCGCAGCGACTATTGGGAATACGATTACGAGACGGTCGCAGGTTATCCGGGCGAGAAGGCGGGGCTGCGTTTCGTCGAGAGCAGCGCGCTCGATCCGGGCAAGATCATGCTCTATCGCGCGCATCGCGACGTGCATTCGCAAGCGCCGCCGCAGAGCCTGTCGGTCTCGCTCAACGTCATGGCGACCGATCCGGCGCAGGGGTGGTTCGACCAATACCGGTTCGATCCGGCAAGCGACACGATCGTGGGTGCGATCAGCCCGAATTCGACCGAAGCTTTTCTGCGGATCGCCGTCGCGCTGGGCGGCGAGCAAGCGCTCGATCTGGCCGAGCGGTTCGGGCGTTCGCATCCGTCAGACCGGTTGCGGCTGGCGTGTTTCGAGGCCCGGGCGGCGCTGGTCGAAGCGTCCGCCGCGGACGCGGTGTGGCGCGAGGCCGAACTGTCGGGGAGCAGGCTGCTCGAGGCCGAAGCGCCGCGGCGCAGGCAGGCGCTGGAGCGCTAGGTCAGAACGAACTTCCCGCCAGCGCGTCGATCGCGCCCTGCAGGATAACCGCTGCGGCGTGGCTGTCGATCCGCTGGGCGCGTTTGGCGCGGCTCAGGTCCTGGCCGATCATGTCGCGCTCGGCGCTGGCGGTGGACCAGCGCTCGTCCCACAGCAGCACTGGCAGGCCGAGCGCTTGCGCCAGATTGCGGGCATAGGCGCGGCTGGCCTGCGCGCGCGGGCCCTCGCTGCCGTCCATGTTGCGCGGCAGGCCGAGCACGATGCCGGCCACGTGGCGCTCGGCAATCAGTGCGGACAGCGCCGCGCAATCCTTGCCGAACTTGCCGCGCGGCAACGTCTTGCCGGCACTGGCGAATTGCCACCCGGCGTCGCACAGCGCGGTGCCGATGGTCCTGGTGCCGAGATCGAGCCCGAGCAGCGCGCCGCCATCGGGCAGCGCGTCGCCGAATTCGCCCGCGCGGTCGGTGATCAGGGCGCCGGCGCCCATGCCCCGACCCGGCGCGCGACATCGGCCTGCACGTTCCGCCAGAACAGCGGGATGTCGTAGACGTGGTAGTTATTGCCCGGCAGCACCGCGTCGCCGACTTCGGGCGGATCGCCGATCAGCAGCAGCCCGCGCTCGTCGCAGCGCGCGGGGACCGAAGCGGGAACCAGCTCGCCGGTCTCGTAGGCCTCGTCGGGGATCAGCGTGCCGAGATTGAGCGAGGCTTCGGCGGTGCCGTTGATCGTCCCCGTGATCGGGTTGGTGCACAGGATCCTGCTGTCGCCGCGCGGCTGGCCGTCGAGACCCGGCGAATCGCGATAGCTTTCGAGCAGGCGGCCGGGGTCGGCGGGTTCGGCGAAGCTTGACCAGCTCAGGATGCAGCCGGTCTGCTCTGCGGTGACGCAGGCGGGAAAGCCCAGTTGGGGCAGGTCGTGGTCGATCGAGACCGGCCAGCCGACGACATAGGCCGCAACCACGCGCGGGGCGATGCCGCTGGCGGCGACCTCCTCCTGGAGCAGCTTGAGCAGATGGAGCGAGCCCTGGCTGTGCCCCGCGAGCACGATCGGAGTGCCTTCGTCGACGCTTTCGAGGAAATAGTCGAACGCCTGTTTGACGTCGCGGTAGGCCGAATCGATCGCCTGCTGCGCTTCGGGCTGCTCGGTCAGGAAAGCGCCGAAAGTCGCCTGGCGGTAGCGCGGGGCCCAGATCTCGCTCGCCTGGTTGAACGGGCTCGCCATGCCGCGCACGTAGATGCGCGCGATCCGCTGCGAGCGTTCGTCGTCGAGGGGGGCGTTCCAGTTGGCGCGGTCGAGATAGCTGGTCGGGTGGATGAAGAAGACGGCGAAGTCGCGCGGTTTGGTCTCGGCGGGGGCGGGCACGCTGCGGCCTGCGCCCTCGATCGCGGGCTGCCAGCGCGCCGGATCGTCGACCCCGATGCCGGGGCGCGAGAACCACATCGCCGGATCCTCGTAGGCGTTGACCTCGAGCGCTTCCTGCTCGACGAAATCCTGCGTCGGGATGAAGGCGACCTCGGCCGCGCGGTCCCACCAGATATAGAGCGCGAAGCCGGCGATGATGACCAGCACGATCACCGCCGCGACGAAATTGAGGAACCTGCGGACCATCAGCCTTCCCTTGCCACATGCTTGTCTTCGTCGTCGAACCGCGCCGCGCGGCGCTCGAGCCCGACCTTGATCATCGCCAGCAACGGATCGGCCAGCGCGACGCCGAGGATGCCGAACAGCACGCCGAAGATCAGCTGCGCCGACAGCACCAGCCCGGGGGCGAGGTCGACCGTCTTCTTGGCGATCATCGGGATCAGCACGTAGCCGTCGAAATTCTGGACGAAGAAATAGACGAAGATCGTGTAGAGTCCCATCTCGGTTCCGCCCGAGAAGCCGACCAGCACCATCAGCACGCCCGAGATGATCGCGCCGATATTGGGGATGAAGGCGAGCAGGCCGGTGAGCAGCGCCAGCAGCGCCGCCATCGGCACCGGTCCGATCCCGATCAGATAGCCGCCGAAGGCGAGCAGGACGTAGGTGAACAGCCCTTCGATCACCATGCCGAACAACCGCCCCGCGAGCAGGCGGCGCATCGTGTGGCTCTGGTGGGCGATGGTGTCGTGGAAGGCGGCGCGGTGGCGTTCGGGCACCATCCATGCGACGCCGCGCTCGTAGAGATTGGGATCGATCGCGAAATAGACGCCGATGATGACGATCAAGAGCAGCGTGGTCAGCCCGCCGAAGATACCGCCGATCGCGCGGGTGACGGTGCCGACCCCGCTCGACAGGCTGGTGGCGATGCCCTGCACGTCGGCGAGGCTGATCGCCACGCCCTGATCGCGCAGCCAGGCGAAGAAGCGCCCGAGCTGCTCGTTGACGATCTCGGGCAATTGCGCGGCTTCGCGCGAAATCTGCGAGCCGGCGAAATAGCCCAGCCAGATGAAGAAGGCGACCGCCGCCGCGATGACGATCGCGACGCGCCAGTTGCGCCCGATCGGCAGCCATTTGCCGAGCAGCCGTGCGCCGCCGTCGACCAGCGCGCCGAACACCATCGCGCCGAAGATCACCAGCAGCGATTGCGACAGATAGATTGCGAGCACGACTAGCCCGATGACAGAAGCCCAGACGAAGGCGCGCCCCGCCTCGAAGCGCAGCTGCGCATCGCCGATACGCGTCGGGCTGGCGCCCATGGTGCGTTCGCCCGGCTCTGCTGGGGGCACCGCGTCGTCGCTCATTCGGCGGCGTCGCTATCGGCGATCGCCGGGCGCAGCGTGGTCCAGGCCCGGTCGCCGCGCAGCGAGGTGAACCAGCTGACCGGGTTCCAGCTGGTCGTACCGTCGAGCGAGAAGGTGATGAATTCCGCCCGTCCGCCGATATTTTCGAGCGGCACCGAGTCGCCGAGGCCGCCGCCGGCATAGGGGTTTACCGGTGCGCGGCTGTCGGCCGAGTGGTCGCGATTGTCGCCCATCACGAACACATGGCCCTCGGGCACGGTGTAGGGGCCGTAATTGTCGAGGCCGCCATCGTAATCCTCGTTGACCACGACATAGGTGGCGCCGTTGGGCAGCGTCTCGCGCGCAACCGGGATTTCGTAGACCGGCTCGCCCGCGTCGTCGCGCGACCGGTAGCGGTCGAAATCCTTCAGGCACGGGGTGCCGTCGCAGACATGCTGGTCGCTCGCGACGGGAATCTGCAGCGCGGGTTCGAATTCCTGCTCGATCGGCGTGCCGTTGAGGATGATCCGGCCGCCGCGCACCTCGATCGTATCGCCGGGCAGCGCGACGACGCGCTTGATATAGTCCTCGTCGCGCAGCGGATGCACGGGAATGACGATATCGCCGTATTCGGGCGTCGCGGGCCAGATGCGCCATTCGCCGCGCGGCAGCAGGTGGAAGCTCGCCGAGGCCCAGCTCCAGCCATAGGGGTACTTGCTCACCACCAGCCGGTCGCCGACCATCAGGTTGGGCATCATCGAGGTCGAGGGGATGTAGAACGGCTTGGCGATGAAGCTGTGAAACGCCAGCACCGCGAGCAGCATCAGCGCCAGCCCGCGAATCTCGGCAAGCCAGTTGATCTTGTCCTTGCCGTTCTCCTCCGTGCTGTCGGGGGCCGCCTCGGCAGGCTGTTCGGTCGTTTCGGTGTCGGTCACGGTGGCGTTAACTGTACTCATAAGGGGCGTGCCTCGATGATCACGTAGGCCTGCGCCCATGGGTGGTCGTCGGTGAGGGTCAGGTGAACGAGCGCCTCATGGCCATCCGGAGTCAATTCCGCAAGCCGCTTTGCCGCGCCGCCCGTCAATGCGAGCGTAGGCGCGCCCGATTTCGCATTCACCACGCCGATGTCTCTCATGTAGACGCCGCGGTAGAAGCCGGTGCCGACAGCCTTGGAAAAGGCCTCCTTGGCTGCGAAGCGCTTGGCGTAGGTGCCGGCGCGGGTGTAGGGGCGCTTCGCCGCCTTGGCGCGCTCGATCTCGGTGAAGCAGCGCAGTTCGAAGCGCTCGCCATGGCGGTCGAGCGCTTTCTCGATCCGCTCGATATTGCACAGGTCGGAGCCGAGACCGATGATCATGGGATGAGCCACGCGCCGATACGGCCGACGAGGAAACTGGTCCCCGTCGCGCCAAGGAAAATCAATAGCGATGTTTTTTGGCTGCGACCCAGCCCGCGGACGACCCAGATCGCGAAAGCGAGCCAGGGCAGGCCGATATAGAAGGTGACGATCCAACCTCGCCTGAAATCGCTGTCCGCGCCCCCGCCGAACGACATCGCAGCGCTGATGACCAGCGTAACCCCCGCCAGCACCAGGAACATCGCCACTTTCACGGCGATCCAGGCGATGTCCCGACCGTTCACCGCGCGTCGTCCATCAGGTCGCGCATTCGCCGCACGCTCTCTTCCAGCCCCACGAACACCGCCTCGCCGACGAGGTAATGACCGATATTGAGCTCCGCCAGCTGCGGAATCGCGGCGACCGGCTGGACGTTTTCGTAGGTCAGCCCGTGCCCGGCATGCGGCTCGATGCCGTTCTTGGCGGCGAGCGCGGCCATGTCGGCGATGCGCTTCAGCTCCGCCGCGGTGCGCTCGCGGTCGCCGTCGAGATGCGCGTGCGCGTATTCGCCGGTGTGGAATTCGACCACCGGCGCGCCCAATCGCAAGGCGGCGTCGAGCTGGCGCTCGGTCGCCTCGATGAACAGGCTGACGCGGATGCCGGCATCGGCGAGCCGGGTCACGATTGGCGCGAGCTGGTTGTGCAGGGCCGCCGCGTCGAGCCCGCCCTCGGTGGTGCGTTCCTCGCGCTTCTCGGGGACGATGCAGGCGGCGTGCGGGCTGTGACGCAACGCGATTTCGAGCATTTCATCGGTCGCTGCCATTTCGAGGTTGAGCGGGAGGTCGGTGGCGGCCTGAATACGCTCGAGGTCGTCGTCGCGGATATGCCGCCGGTCTTCGCGCAGATGCGCGGTGATCCCGTCGCCCCCGACTCGCGCGACGATTTCCGCCGCGCGCACCGGATCGGGATGATCGCCCCCGCGCGCATTGCGGATGGTCGCGACGTGATCGATGTTGACACCCAGTCTGAGCTTTTGGGGGCGGAGGCGACCGGTCACCTTATTTGCGGCTCCCCGGCTTGGCGATCTCGATCGCCGCGAGCTCGTCGGGCAGCTCGTCTTCGGCATAGGTCGGAAAGTTGATCTCGACGAGCGGGAAGAACGGCACGCCGAGATCGGCCTCCGCGCCCGAACGGTCGACCAGCGCGACTTCGGCGATCACGGTACCACCCTCGCGCCCGACCGCCTCGATCGCCTCGCGGCTCGAGAGGCCGGTGGTGACGACGTCCTCCACCATCAGCACCTTGGCACCCGGTTCGAGCGCGAAGCCGCGGCGCAGCTCGAACGTGCCTTCGGGCCGTTCGAGGAAGATCGCATCCTTGCCCAGCGTGCGACCCATCTCGTGGCCGATGATCAGCCCGCCCATCGCGGGTGAGACGACCGTGTCGATCTCGCTGCGAATCTCTCGCGGCAGCTTTTGGGTGAGCGCCAGCGCCAGCCGCCCGGCGCGCTCGGCATTCATCAGCACGCGCGCGCATTGCAGGTAATGTCCGCTGTGGCGGCCCGAGGAGAGCTTGAAATGCCCCTCGAGCAGCGCCCCGCTGGCGCGGAATTCGGCGAGAACGTCTTCGTCGGTCATAAGCGGTAATCCGGGTTTCCCTGTCGCTTGCGCGCGGCAAGCCCCTCGTCGCGGAAAATTCTCCTAGAAGCGCTTGAGGCAGGGGGCAAGCGCGCGTATAGGGCCGCCAGACTTGCCCCCGACGGGGTGCTTCCGGCTGCCTCGCGCGGCCTCCAACAGGACAACGGAAAGCGTCGGACACAATGATTTCGGGTAACTGGCCCCGCGGGGCTTTCGGCAGGATTTCGGTGCCCCTGACAGCGGCAGTCCTCGCTCTGCTGCCGGGTGCAGCCATCGCGCAGGACGAAAGCGAAGCGGCGGCGGAGACGACCGAAGCGACGGCCGCTCCGGCAGCGGATGCAGCCGCCGCGGCCGGCGGCTACACGCCGCTCGGCCCGGATATGATCAAGGGGCAGCCGAGTCCCGGCGCGCTCGACCTGCAGCCGCAATATTCGGACATCGGACAGAGCGCAGCCGGTTTCCATATCGCCCTCGTCTGGGTCATGGCTGCAATCAGCCTGTTCGTGCTCGGCCTGCTGCTCTACGCGATGGTGCGCTACAACAGGCGCGCCAACCCGACCCCGTCCAAGACCACCCACAATACCTTCATCGAAGTGGTGTGGACGCTGGTGCCGGTGCTGATCCTCGTCGGGATTGCGATTCCCTCGATCAAGCTGCTCTCCGACCAGTACGTGTCGCCGCCCGACGACGCGGTGACCATCAAGGCGACCGGATACCAGTGGAACTGGGGCTACGAATATCCCGACAACGGGATTCCGGAATATATCTCTAACATGCTTCCCGAGGACGAGGCGGTGGCAAGCGGCTATCCGGGACAGCTTGCGGTCGACAACCGCCTGGTGGTGCCGGTGAACACGCCGCTGCGGATCCAGGTGACCGCCGCCGACGTGATCCACTCCTTCGCGGTGCCCTCGCTGTGGTTCAAGATCGACGCGGTGCCCGGCCGGCTCAACGAGCGGATGCTGACGATCACGGAGCCGGGCATCTATTACGGCCAGTGTTCCGAGCTGTGCGGCGTGAAGCACGCCTACATGCCGATCGCGGTCGAAGCGGTTCCGCGCGCGCAGTGGGAGGCGTGGGTGCTGTCGAAGGGCGGCACGCTCGGCGGTGACGAGGCGGAAGAGGAGGCTCCGGTCGCCGACACTGCCGAAACCCCGATCGACGAGACCGCCGCCGACGAGGCGACCGGCCCCGACGCCGACGCCGAATAATACGAATTTCAGGTCGAAGAGAACGCACAATGGCTACCACCGCGGAAAACTTTCAGGCTCACGGCGAAAGCCACGACGCGCACCATGACGCCGATCACAAGCCCGGCTTCTTCGCGCGCTGGTTCATGTCCACCAACCACAAGGACATCGGCACGCTCTACCTGATCTTCGCGATCTGCGCCGGCATCATCGGCGGCGCGATCTCGGGCATCATGCGGATGGAGCTGGCCGAACCCGGCATCCAGTATCTCAACCAGGCGATCTTCATGGTCGGCGTGGGTCCGGAAAGCCTCGACGCGGCGCTGCACCACTGGAACGTGCTGATCACCGCGCACGGGCTGATCATGGTGTTCTTCATGGTGATGCCGGCGATGATCGGCGGGTTCGGCAACTGGTTCGTGCCCTTGATGATCGGCGCGCCCGACATGGCGTTCCCGCGCATGAACAACATCTCGTTCTGGCTTACCGTGGCCGGTTTCTGCAGCCTGCTCATCTCGACCTTCGTGCCCGGCGGCGCAGGCGGCGTGCTCGGTGCGGGTACCGGCTGGACGGTCTATGCCCCGCTCGCGACGAGCGGCTCGGTGGGTCCGGCGGTCGATTTCGCGATCTTCTCGCTCCACCTCGCGGGCGCAGCCTCGATCATGGGTGCGATCAATTTCATCACTACCATCTTCAACATGCGCGCACCGGGCATGACGCTGCACAAGATGCCGCTGTTCGTGTGGTCGATCCTGGTCACCGCCTTCCTGCTGCTGCTGGCGCTGCCGGTGCTCGCCGCGGCGATCACCATGCTGCTGACCGACCGCAATTTCCAGACCACCTTCTTCGACCCGGCGGGCGGCGGCGATCCGATCCTGTACCAGCACCTGTTCTGGTTCTTCGGCCACCCCGAAGTCTACATCATGATCCTGCCCGGCTTCGGCATGATCAGCCAGATCATCGCGACCTTCAGCCGCAAGCCGGTGTTCGGCTATCTCGGCATGGCTTATGCGATGGTCGCGATCGGCGTGGTCGGCTTCGTGGTGTGGGCGCATCACATGTACACCGTCGGCATGGACGTGAACACGAAGATGTATTTCACCGCCGCGACCATGGTGATCGCGGTGCCGACCGGCGTGAAGATCTTCAGCTGGATCGCGACGATGTGGGGCGGCTCGATCGAGTTCAAGAGCCCGATGGTATGGGCGATCGGCTTCATCTTCCTGTTCACCGTCGGCGGCGTGACCGGCGTCTATCTCGCCAATGGCGGGATCGACGATGTCGTGCACGACACCTATTTCGTGGTCGCGCACTTCCACTACGTGCTGTCGATGGGTGCGGTGTTCTCGCTGTTCGCGGCGTTCTACTACTGGTTCCCCAAGATGAGCGGGCGGATGCATTCCGAGCTGCTCGCGCACCTGCACTTCTGGGGCTTCTTCATCGGCGTGAACGTGATCTTCTTCCCGCAGCACTTCCTCGGGCTCAACGGCATGCCGCGCCGCTATCCCGACTACGCCGATGCCTACACCTACTGGAACGAGATCAGCTCGATTGGCTACGCGATCATGGCTGCTTCGATGCTGCTGTTCTTCGCCAATCTCGTCTACGCCTTCACGGCGGGCAAGAAGGCCGCGGGCAATTACTGGGGCGAGGGTGCGACGACGCTCGAATGGACGCTGTCGAGCCCGCCGCCGTTCCACCAGTTCGAGACGCTGCCGGTGATCGAGGACCATCACGACTACCACGACCATCGCCCGGCCGCTCCCGCCACGCGCGAGGGCGATCCGGCGACTGCGTAACAGCGGCCGGTCTCACGAAACAGAAGCGGCCGGTCCCGGGGGGCCGGCCGTTTTCGTTGCACGGGGAAGCAATCCGATGCCCGAAATGCGCGAGATCGATTGCGGCGAGGTCACGCTGCGTTGTGCCGTCGAGGGCGAGGGCCCGCTGGCGATCTTCGTCCACGGCTTTCCCGAAAGCTGGTATTCGTGGCGCCACCAGCTCGGCCCGGTGGCCGAGGCGGGCTACACCGCCTGCGCGATCGACGTGCGCGGCTATGGCGGGTCGGACAAGCCGCACGATGTCGAAGCCTATGCCATGGAGCGGATCGTCGGCGACCTCGTCGGGCTCAAGATGGCGCTGCAGCCCGACCAGGCGGCGGTGCTGGTCGGGCACGACTGGGGCGCGCCGATCGTGTGGAATTCGGCGCTGGTCCATCCCGAGCATTTCCGCGCGGTGGCGGGCCTGTCGGTGCCCTTTGCGGGGGTGCCGCAGCGGCCCTTTACCGAGGTGTTCCGCGAGCACTTCACCGACAAGGGCCGCTTCTTCTACCAGGAATATTTCCAGCAACCGGGCGTCGCCGAGGCCGAGGCGGAGGCCGATCCGCGCGCATTCGTCGGGCGGATGATGTATTCGATCTCGGGCGACGTGGCGCCCGGCCACTATTGGGACAAGCCGCTCGGCGCCACTTTCCTCGAGGGACTGCCCGACCCGAAGCCGGTGGAGTGGCTGAGCGAGGCCGACCTCGACTACTACGAGGGCGAATTCCGCAGGTCCGGCTTTCGCGGCCCGCTCAACCGTTATCGCAATCACGAGAACGACTACGAGTGGCTGCGCCAGTTCGCGGGGCGCAGGATCGAGCAGCCGAGCCTGTTCATCGGCGGCACGCGCGATCCGGCGACCACCCTGTTCGGCGCGGTCGCCGACCCGGTGCGGATGATGGCCATGTTCGCGCCGCAGGTCGACGGCCACGTGCTCGACGGCGTCGGGCACTGGACGCAGCAGGAGCGGCCCGGCGAGGTCAACCGCCTGCTGCTCGACTGGCTAAGCCGCCTCTGAAGCCCTATATCGCCGCACAAGCCATGACCGCCACTGCAACCACCCAGCTCCCGACGGACTGGCGCGATTTCTACGCGCTGACCAAGCCGCGCGTGATGAGCCTGGTGATTTTCACCGGCCTGTGCGGCCTGCTCGCCGCGCCCGGCAGTATCCATCCGGTGCTCGGCTTCACCGCGATCCTGTGCATCGCGCTCGGCGCGGGCGGAGCGGCGACGCTGAATCAGTGGTGGGAGCGCGATCTCGATGCGGGGATGAAGCGCACCGCCGCGCGGCCCATTCCCGGCGGCCGGATGGATCCGACCAATGCGCGCGATTTCGGCATCGCGCTGTCGGCCGCCTCGGTGCTGATCATGGGGGTGGCGGTGGACTGGCTCGCCGCGATCATCCTCGCGGTTTCGATCCTCTATTACGCAGTGGTTTACACGATCTGGCTCAAGCCGCGCACGCCGCAGAACATCGTCATCGGCGGCGGGGCGGGGGCGTTCCCGCCGATGATCGGCTGGGTCGCGGTGACGGGCGAGATCACGCTGATGCCGGTGCTGCTGTTCGCGATCATCTTCACGTGGACCCCGCCGCATTTCTGGGCGCTCGCTCTGTTCGTCCAGTCGGACTACGCCAAGGTCGGCATCCCGATGATGCCGGTGGTGAAGGGCGCCGCCTCGACGCGCCGCCAGATCCTGCTCTACGCCGTGCTACTGCTGCCGCTCGCCGCCGCGCCGTGGCTGATCGGCGAGACCGGCGCGATCTACGGCGTCGCCGCACTGGCGCTGTCGGCGCTGTTCGTCGCGCTGTGCCTGCCGGTCGCGTTTCGCACCGCTGCCGAGGGCGACCGCATGCTCCCCGAGAAGCGGTTGTTCGGCTACAGCGTGTTCTACCTCTTCGCCCTGTTCGCGGCGCTCGTCGCGGACGCCGTGGCGCGCAACCATGGATGGATCGCATGACCCCCGAAGAAGAAGCCGAATTCCGCCGCCGCCAGAAATCGCGCAACTGGGTACTCGCCGGAGTGCTCGTGTTCTTCGTCCTGCTGTTCTACGCGATCACCATCGTGCGGATGTGACGATGCGAGCGGCGACACTCGAAAGCAGGAACCTGCGGGTCGGCCTGATCGCGCTGCTCGGCGCGGTGGCGATGCTCGGGCTCGGCTATGCTGCGGTGCCGCTCTACGACCTGTTCTGCCGCGTCACCGGCTTCGGCGGCACGACCCAGCGCGCGACCGAGGCCGACGCGAATCTCGCCGAACGGATGGCGCAGAGCGCGGGCGGCACCACCATTTCGATCCGCTTCGACGCCAGCACCGCTGCGAACATGCCGTGGACGTTCCAACCAGAGCGCAGCACCGAGACGGTAACCATCGGCGTGCGCGACCTCGCCTTCTACACCGCGCGCAACGACAGCGACGTGCCGATCACCGGCACCGCCACCTTCAATGTCGAGCCCGAGCAGACCGGCGCCTATTTCAACAAGATCCAGTGTTTCTGCTTCACCGAGCAGACGCTGCAACCGGGGCAAGAAGTGCGCATGCCGGTGCTGTTCTACGTCGATCCGGCTATTCTCGAGGACGAGAACGCCAGGGACGTCGAGCAGATCACGCTGAGCTACACCTTTCACAAGGCGAAAGGCGATGGCGGCTGAGTCCTCTCATCCAACTCCGCCTAGGCTCGCTAACGCTCGCCAAGGCTCAGTATCCTTCTCCCGATGGGAGAAGGATAGCGCAGCTTGATGCCGCAGGCATCTAGCGGAGCTTGGATGAGGGAATACGCCCGCGCATCGCCATTTTCCTCCAATCCGCCACTTTACCCCCGCGCGCAGGACCTTTAAGGGCACCGCAACACGCATTCGAAAGCGAGCGACATGGCCGGCCACGCTAACCACGACTATCACATCCTTCCGCCCGACATCTGGCCGTTGATCGGCTCGATCTCGGCGCTGACCTTCACCAGCGGCATGGTGCTGTACATGCACGAGCTGGCGAGTTGGCAGATCGTGCTCGGCCTCGGCATCGCCGGCCTGATCGCGACCTTCTTCAGCTGGTTTTCCAATATCGTGCGCGAGGCCGAAGCCGGCGACCATACACCGGTCGTGCAGCTGCACCTGCGCTACGGCATGATCCTGTTCATCGCGTCCGAAGTGATGTTCTTCGTCGGCTGGTTCTGGAGCTGGTTCGATTTCTCGCTGTTCCCGTCCGCGCTGTCGGATGTCGTCGGCGGGCAGTTCCCGCCGGTGGCGATCGAGGCGGTGCTCGACCCGTTCGCGCTGCCGCTGCTCAACACGCTGATCCTGCTGTGTTCGGGTACCACCGTCACCTGGGCGCATCATTCGCTGATCCATGGCGACCGCGAGGGGCTCAAGAAGGGCTTGTGGCTCACGATCTTGCTCGGCGCGCTGTTCACCTGCATCCAGGCTTACGAATACGCCCACGCGCCGTTCGGCTTCGGCGGCAACACCTACAGTTCGGCCTTCTACATGGCGACCGGGTTCCACGGCTTCCACGTGCTGGTCGGCACGATCTTCCTGATCGTGTGCCTGTTCCGCGTCTACAAGGGCCACTTCACCCCGCGCCAGCATTTCGGCTTCGAGGCGGCGGCGTGGTACTGGCACTTCGTCGACGTCGTGTGGCTGTTCCTGTTCGTCGTCGTCTATGTCTGGGGCGGCTGGGGGGCTGCGATCCACTGATGCCCTCGGGCACCAAGCGAGACACCGAGGAAGGGCAGCCCGGCATCCGCCAGGCTGCCCTTTTCGGTCTCTGCCCCCGATGCGGCGCGCGGACGCTGTTCGAGGGCGTCGCACAATTCGCTCCGCGCTGCCGCGCCTGCGGATTGGACTTCACGAAATTCAATGTCGGCGACGGGCCGGCGGCGTTCCTGACGCTGATCATCGGTGCGGTGACCGTCGGGCTGGCGATCTGGCTCGACAGCGCGGTCGGACCGCCGTTCTGGGTCCATGCGCTGATCTGGATACCGTTTACCGCGCTCGCGGTGGTGTTCGGCCTGCGCGTGGCCAAGGCGGCGCTGCTCGCGTCGGAATACCGCAACCGCGCGGGCGAGGGCAGGCAGCGCGAGGAATGACGCGCAAGGTTCCCATTATCCCGACGATCGTCGTGGCAGGTGCGTGCGCGACGATGGTCGGGCTCGGTGTCTGGCAACTGGACCGCAAGGGCGAGAAGGAGGAATTGCTCGCCCGCTACGCCATGGCGGAGAGGATGTCGTCCGAAGTCGGATTCCCTCGCAACGAGGAGGAGACCGACGCGCGCCTGTTCCGCCGCACGACCGTGGATTGCAGCGATGTCGTATCGATCACCGGCCGCGCCGGACGCAGCGCCGAAGGGCGATCGGGCTGGGCGCATGTGGCGAAATGCCGGACCGCAGGCGGGGTGGTCGATGTCGCCTTGGGCTTCTCGACGAACCCGCGATCGCCCGATTGGGATGGCGGCACGGTGCGCGGCTGGGTGGCACCGGGGCCGCGGGTGGTGGCGGCGGAGCCGGTCGCCGGGCTCGCCTTGCTGGCGCGGCCCGATCCGGCGGATATTCCCAACAACCACCTCGCCTATGCCGGGCAGTGGTTCTTCTTCGCGCTGACGGCGCTGGTGATCTACGTGCTCGCGCTTCGGAAGAGGTGGCGCGGCGCGCGCGACGGCTGAGCTATTTGTACATTTCCTCGCGCAGGTTGATGCCGTGCTCGATCCAGACCTTGAGTGCGGCGAGCATCTGGCTCCAGCCCATGCAATTGCCGTAGCTGCCCTTGAGCCCGGCCTCGGTCTCGTGCCAGCCTTCCTCGGCGATCTCGACCAGCGTGCGGCCCGACTCACCGTCGACCGGCTTGAACTGCATCGTCACCGTGGTGTCGTAGGCGGGGCCGTCGCCATCGGGCTCGTGCGCTTCCCATTCGAGCACGATGCGCTCGTCGGGCACCACTTCGATCACGCGGACCGGGAACGCGCCGGGGAAATCGTGGAAGTCCCAGCTCACCGTCGCGCCCTCCTCGAGCCGACCCTTCGCCCCGCCGGTGGTGAAATAGCACGACAGCTTATCCGGATCGGCCACCGCCTCGAACACCTCGTGCACCGGCTTGGAGATATGGGCGAAGACGCGGAATTTGAGGTCCATCGGGCAGCTCCTCTTGAGTCGCGGGCAAATATGTTATAAAAACATAACATGTCAAGCGTTCCGCATTCCGAAGGCGACCTCGATGCCGTGTTCAAGGCGCTCGCCAATCCGGTCCGGCGCGCGATCTGCGATGCGTTGAAACCGCGCCCGCTTACTACCAAGCAGCTCTGCGCCGCTTTCGATGAGCTCGACCGCACCACGGTGATGATGCATCTGCGCGTGCTCGAGGAAGCGGGGCTGGTGGTGCCGGTGCGCAAGGGGCGCGAGCGGTTCAACCATCTCGACGCGATGCCGATCCAGGCGATCCACGAGCGCTGGATCGGCCCGCATGCGGCCGGCGCCGCGGCGGGGCTGCACCGGCTCAAGACCGAACTCGAAAAGGAAAAGCAGCCCGCGCGCTAGCGCCGATTGCTTGCCGCACCGCGCACCCGCCGCTAACCGCGCCTGACTATGGAATACATCTCCACTCGCGGTGCGGCCCCGAGGCTCGATTTCGAAGGGGTGACGCTGGCCGGGCTCGCTTCGGACGGCGGGCTCTATTCGCCGCGCGAATGGCCGCACTTCTCCGAAGACGAGATCGCTGCGCTCCGCGGCCTGCCTTATCCGGAGCTCGCCGCGCGGGTGATGCAGCCCTTCGTCGGCGACAGCCTGACGCCCGCGCGGCTCCGCGAATTGTGCGAGACCGCTTACGGCCGCTTCGCGCACAAGGCGGTGACCCCGCTGGTCCAGCTCGACGAGCGGCACTGGGTGCTCGAACTGTTCCACGGGCCCACCCTCGCCTTCAAGGATGTGGCGCTGCAACTGCTCGGCCTGCTGTTCGAGGATTTCCTCGCGCGGCGCGAGGAGAACCTGACCATCGTCGGTGCGACCAGCGGCGATACGGGCAGTGCGGCGATCGACGCAGTGGCGGGCCGCGAGCGCGTCGATGTCTTCATGCTCCACCCCAGGGGCCGGGTGAGCGATGTCCAGCGCCGCCAGATGACCACCGTGCTGGCGCCCAACGTCCACAATATCGCGATCGACGGCAGCTTCGACGACGCGCAGGCGATGGTGAAGCGGATGTTCGCCGACCAGGCTCTGACGTCGCGCTTCCGCATCGGCGCGGTCAATTCGATCAACTGGGCGCGGCTGATGGCGCAGGTGGTGTACTATTTCGCCGCCGCGCTGCAATTGGGCGCGCCCGGACGCAAGGTGGCTTTCAGCGTGCCGACGGGCAATTTCGGCGACGTCTTCGCGGGCCATGTCGCGGCGCGGATGGGCCTGCCGATCGAGCGGCTGATCGTCGCCACCAATGTCAACGATATCCTCCACCGCGCGCTGACCGACGGCGACTATTCGACCGGTACTGTCACGCCGACCGCGGCGCCGAGCATGGACATCCAGGTCAGCTCCAATTTCGAGCGGCTGCTGTTCGATGTGGGCGGGCGCGACGGCGCGGCGCTGGCGGAGCAGATGCGCGGCTTCGAGACGACCAGGGCGATGCGGCTCACCAACGCGCAGAGGGACGGGGTGGCCGACCTGTTCGCCAGCGCGCGCGCCGATGCGAGCGAGACCGCGAAGGCGATGCGCTGGGCGTACGAGAACTGCGGCGAAGTGCTCGATCCGCACACCGCGATCGGGCTGCACGCCGCGCGGCAGGCGGAACTCGACCCGGCCATCCCGCTGGTGACGCTCGCCACGGCGCATCCGGCCAAGTTTCCCGACGCGGTCGAGCGCGCGACCGGGATTCGCCCGGCACTGCCCGCGCGCGTCGGCGACCTGTTCGAACGGCAGGAACGCTACGCCGAACTGCCCGGCGAATACGATGCCGTCGCCGCCTATGTCGCCGAACGTGCGACCCCCGCCGCCTGATGGCCGATCTCGTCACCGATCCGCTGCTGATGGTGGGCGAGGGGTGGGATGCCTACCGACTGCTCGACAGCGGCCACGGGCGCAAATGGGAGCAGTACGGCGGCTACCGCTTCGTCCGCCCCGAACCGCAGGCGATGTGGGCTCCGCGCGAAGCCGACTGGCCCGCCGACGGCGAGTTCGTCCCCGGCTCGGACGAGGACGGCGGCGGCCGCTGGGAGCTGTCAGGCGACGTGCCGCAGGAAGGGTGGGAGCTCGGCTGGCGCGGAGCGCGCTTTACAGCGCAATGTACCCCGTTCCGCCATCTCGCCTTCTTCCCCGACATGGCCCCGGTGTGGGACTGGATGGGCGGCCGGCTCGAGGGGTGCACCGATGCGGAAACGCTCAACCTGTTCGGATACACCGGCGTCGGCAGCCTCGCGCTGAGCGAATACGGCCCGGTGGTCCATGTCGACGCATCGAAGAAATCGGTTGCGCAGGCGCGCGAAAACGCCGCGCTTTCGGGGTTCGAGGATCGCCCGATCCGCTGGCTGGTCGACGACGCGATGAAATTCGCCGCGCGGGAGGTGCGGCGCGAGCGGCGCTACGACGGCATCATCCTCGACCCGCCCAAATTCGGTCGCGGCCCCAAGAACGAGACCTGGCGGATCGAGGACGGGCTCGCCGAGCTGGTCGGCAATTGCGCGCAGCTGCTCGACGCCGACAGCCGCTTCCTGTTTCTCACCGTCTACGCGATGCGGATGAGCAGCCTCGCGCTTGCCGGGCTGCTCCAGGAGAAGCTCGCACACCTGCCCGGCACGGTCGAACACGGCGATCTCGCGGTCCGCGAGGCCGGCCCCGATGCGCGCCTGCTCCCGACCGCGATCTTCGCGCGCTGGTCCAATCCGCGCTAAGGCCCGTGCAATGCCCGATTCGCTGATCCTCGAATTCGCCGACCTCGAACACGATGTCCTGACCGGCATCTATTCGGAGGAAACGGGCAAGCCGCAGCCGCTGCGGATGAGCATCCGTTGCAAGCTCGAAGCGCGCGACCGGTACGAGCCCGATACGCCGCTCGATGCGAGCAAGAACTATATGGATCTCAAATTCGCCGCGACCAAGGCGCTGCCAGAGGGGGTCCATTTCAAGCTGATCGAATCGGTCGCCGAGCATATCTGCGAGACGCTGTTCCTGCAGGATGCGCGGGTCGAGCAGGTGACGATCAAGATCGTCAAGCTCGCCATCGCCGAGGGCAACGAGAAGATCGGCATCGAACTGACCCGCGAACGGCGCTGACCGGCGTGCAGGCGGTCCTGACCATCGACGACCTGCCCGATGGCGCACTCGACGCCGCGGCCCGATTCCATGCTCGCTGGCTGCCGGAAATCCGCACGGTGCTCGAAGACCGGGAGGTCGCATCGCTAGTGCTGGTGCTGCCCTCGGCCGGCTACGACCATGCCGATTGGCGCCGCGCAGCCGCGCGCGACCTCGCCCGCGCCTCGGCGCCGGTGCGGGTCAACATCGTCGGCGGGGGCAGCGAGGCCGATGTCGAGGCGACGCTGGCCTATTTGGGGGATGCGCCCGGCGTCACGGGACAGTATTGTCCGCTCCATGAGGATTGATCCGGCCCCCGGCGTCCGTGCGGCAAGCGGCACCGCGCCGCTGCGCGACGGGTTCGGTCGCCGGGTCACCTATCTGCGCTTGTCGGTCACCGACCGCTGCGACCTGCGCTGCACCTATTGCATGCCCGAACGGATGCAGTTTCTGCCCAAACGCGAGGTGCTGAGCCTCGAGGAACTCTACCGGCTATCGCTCGGCTTCATCGCGCGCGGGATGACGAAGATCCGCCTGACCGGGGGCGAGCCGCTGGTGCGGCGCGATGTTGTCGACCTGGTTCGCGCACTGGGGCGCACGCTTGGGGACGGGCTCGAAGAACTGACTCTGACGACCAACGCGACGCAGCTTGCCGGGCATGCCGGAGCGATCGCCGACGCCGGCGTGCGGCGGATCAACGTGTCGCTCGACACGCTCGACCGCGACCGCTTCGTGCGGCTGACCGGGCGCGACCGGCTGGACGACGTGCTCGCGGGCATCGAGGCTGCGAAGAGGGCTGGGCTGTCGGTCAAGATCAACACGGTCGCGCTCAAGGGCATCAACGAAAGCGAGATATCCGAACTGATCCGGTGGGCGCACGGGCAGGGTCACGCGCTGACGCTGATCGAAGTCATGCCGCTGGGCGAGGTCGAGCACGACCGGATCGATCATTTCCTCCCGCTGACGGCGATGCGGGAGCGGCTCGAAGGCGAATTCACCCTGCGCGACAGCGACCACGCGACCGGCGGTCCGGCGCGCTATGCCGACATCGCCGAGACCGGCGGGCGGCTCGGCTTCATTTCGCCGCTGACGAACAATTTTTGCGCCGGGTGCAACCGCATCCGCGTGACCGCGACCGGGCAGCTCTATCCCTGTCTCGGCGGCGGCGAGCGCGTCGACCTGCGCGCCGCGTTGCGATCCGACGATCCCGACGGCAATCTGGCGCGGGCCCTCGACGAGGCGATGCGGATCAAGCCCGAAGGGCACGATTTCCGCATCGACCGGCGCGGCGCGGCGCCCGCGCAGCAACGGCATATGTCGGTGACGGGAGGCTGATAGTGAGCGTGCAGATCCTTTTTCTCGGACCGTTGCAGGACATCTCCGGATGCATCGAGCAGGAGGCCCCCGCACCGCTCGACTGGCCGCGCCTGCTCGATGCGGTCGGGCCGTCGGTTGCCGAACAGTTGGAGGCCGACGAGCGGATCCAGGTGGCCTGCTCGGGTGTGGTCCTGGCCGACCGGACCAAGCTGCGCGCGCGCGACGGCGACAAGGTCGGGCTGCTGCCCCCCGTCAGCGGCGGCTGACCGGCTCGCGATGCGCGATATCCGTCTCCTTACCGAACCGTTCAACCCCGGTATGCTGATCGGCCCCTTCACCAATGCCCATCCCGAACTCGGGGCGGTGTGCAGTTTCGTCGGGGAGGTCAGGGGTGAGAACGACGTGGAGGCGCTCGAACTGACGCATTACGAACCGCTGACGCTGCCCGGCATGCACGAGTTGGCCGACCGCGCCTTCGCGCGCTTCGATCTGATGGGGCTGCTGATGGCGCACCGGATCGGCGTGCTGCGCCCGCGCGAGCCGATCGTCTGCGTCTCCGCAGCGGCAGCACACCGCCGCGACGCTATCGACACGGTCGATTTCTGCATGGACCACCTCAAGAGCGCGGCATGGTTCTGGAAGCGCGAGAAGCGCGGCTCGAGTCCGGATGGCGGCTGGCACTGGATCGAACCGCGCGCCGAGGATCACGCCGATCTCGCCCGGTGGAAATAATTTCGCCCGTTTGATCTGGATCAAGGCGTGCGCCTGCCAGCCATGACATCTCCCGGTTCATCGGAAGGGAGTTATCGTCATGTCCAAGCTTCTCACTCGTGATGTCATCGTCGAACGGGCCCGGATCGTCGAAGCACCGGCAAGCCGCGAGCACGTGCCGACCACGGTCGATCGCAGCTTCGAACTGCCCAGGGCGCTCTACGGTGCGACCGTCGCCTGCTATCTCGGCTTTCTCGCGGTGATGGCGACCGGCCTCTCCAGCCCCGGCCTCGTCATCCCGATGGCTATTTTCACGATCTTCATCGTCGCCGGCTTCGGAGTGCCTGCACTGTGGGTACGGATGAAGCCGGACAATCGCTCGCAACAGCTGAGCTGGAGCCGCTTCCGGCACGAGGGTATCGCGACCTATACGGGGCGCCTGGGCGGTGGAGAGGCCGCGGTCCAGGTGCTCATCCTGCCGGTGCTCATCCTGCTGTGGGGCTGCGCGGTGGTGACGATAGCCGCGCTGGTCTAGCCAGCAGTTCTTCCGGCAAGCACCGTCAGGCGCGCGGGGTCGAGCAATTCGATCCCGCGCGTTCCGCGTTTGCGGACGAGGCCGTCCTTCTCCAGCCGGGTGAGCTGGCGGCTCACCGTCTCGATCGTCAGCCCGAGCATGTTGGCCATCTCGCCGCGCGTCAGCGGCAGGTCGAAATGCTCCGCCGGGTGGCATGGCGAATCGCTCGCCGCGCGGGCGAGGGCGAGCACCAGCGAGGCGACTTTCTCGCCTGCGGTGCCGTGTCCGGCCAGCGCCAGCAATTCGCGCGCCGCGTGCAAATCCTCCTGCGAGCGGCGGAACAGCGCCTGGGTCAGCGCCGGATAGTCGCCCAGCGCGCGTTCCATGTCGGCGCGCGAGAAGGTGCACAGGCGGCTGTCGGTGAGCGCGGTGACGTCGAAATCGGCGAAGGGTCGGAACATCTCGCCGACGAAGCCGGCCGGGTGGATCAGCGCGAGGATCTGCTCCTCGCCGTCGCGGTCGACCGAGCTCACCTTGAGCGCCCCGCTGACGAGCGTGGCGCAGGCGGTGTCCTCGTCGCCCGCCGCGAACAGCATTTCGCCGCGGGTCAGCGTGCGGGTGCGGCCCGCGCGGGCGAGGGCATCGCGTTCGGCTTCGTCGAGCACTGCGCAGGCGGCGCGTTCGCGCACCGGGCAGGTCTCGCAGGCGAGGCTCATTGCGCGATGCCGCCGCGCAGTTCGGCGAGAATCCTGTCCTCTTCCGAGACGAGCGCGACCACGTCGGAGCGCGCGGCGGAAATCTGCTCGCGATCGGTGAAGGCGAGCGTGGCGTCGGCATAGAGCAGGTCGAGATCGCCGAGCGCGATCGCCGCCTGGCTGCGTGCCGAATCGAGGTCGGCCAGCGCCACCTGCGCGGCGGCCCAGCGATTTTCGGTCACCTCGGCTCCGCGCGCGGCAGAAACTGCGCTGCGGGCGCCGGGGACGGCGGCCATGAAGGTGCGGTGGGCGCTGCCGGCTTCCTCGCGCAGCTGAGCGAGCCGTTCCAGCGTGTTGGCGGCAACGGGAGCGGGGGCGACAGTCTCGGTTTCGCTCGCAGCGACTTCGAACGTCCCCGCGACCCGCTCTGCATCGCGGATCGCGAGCGACGGATAATCGCCGCCCGCGCTCGCGCAGGCCGCCAGTGCGAAGCAGGCAAGCGAAGCGGCGAGGAAACGGGTCGACCTGTGCATCCGATGCCCTCTAGCACGGCGTGCGCCGCTTGCCAGTCGCTATCGAAAAACCGCCATGCACGGCGTTGACTTGCGCGCATGTTTCCCTTAACGGCACCCATCTTTCCGGGGCCCGCCCTGCGGCGGAGGTTCGGACGCGCCGTTTTTCGCAAGGAAGCGGCACAGCAGCAAGATACGAGAGATACCAACCATGTTCGCAATCGTGCGCACGGGCGGCAAGCAATACCGGGTTGCCGCCGGAGACAAGATAGCCGTCGAAAAGCTCGCGGGTGACGCGGGCGACACCGTCACGCTGGGCGACGTCCTGCTGGCGGGCGAGGGCGACAAGCTGGCCGACGCGGCCAAGGTCACCGTCTCGGCGGAGATCATCGCGCAGGCCAAGGGCGAGAAGGTCACCGTCTTCAAGAAGCGCCGCCGCCACAACTATCGCCGCAAGGCGGGCCACCGCCAGCAGCTGACGTTGCTGCGCATCACCGCGGTGGGCGATTCGAAGGCCGAGAAGAAGCCTGCTTCGAGCAAAGCCGAGAAGGCCGCGCCGAAGAAGGCCGAAGCCAAGAAGGACGAGGCTCCGAAGAAGGAAGCCGCCAAGAAGGCCCCCACAAAGAAAGCGGCGCCGAAGAAGGCCGAGACCAAGAAGCCTGCGGCCAAGAAGGCGGATGACAAGAAGCCCGCCGCCAAGAAGGCCGCCCCGAAGAAGACCGCTGCGGCCAAGAAGCCCGCTGCGAAGAAGGCTCCCGCCAAGAAGGCCCCCGCCAAGAAGGCCCCGGCCAAGAAGGCGGCTGCCAAGAAGACCGACAAGAAGTAAGGAACACGGACGATGGCACACAAGAAAGCAGGCGGTTCGTCCCGCAACGGCCGCGACTCCGCCGGTCGTCGCCTCGGCGTGAAGAAGTTCGGCAGCCAGGAAGTGGTCGCCGGCAACATCATCGTGCGCCAGCGCGGCACCAAGTTCTACCCGGGCAGCAATGTCGGCATGGGCAAGGACCACACGCTGTTCGCGCTGACCGACGGGATCGTGCGATTCCACACCGGCAAGCTCAGCCGCAAATATGTCTCGGTAGACATGCTCGCGGAAGCAGCCGAATAACCGGACGGTTCGAAGAAGGGATCGTCCAGACGGGACGGTCCCAGCTGGGGTAACCACCGGCAGACGTAGAGGGAGATGGGGCCTTCCTGTTAATCAGGGGGCCCGTCTCCCTCTTGTCGTTTCTCCCTCGCGCTTCGTCGGAATGCCGTTCCGGCGCAACCACAATGTCATGCATGGCCTCTAGCGGGCATGCGGGGCGACGAGGAGAGCTACCGATGTTCCATCGCAGCGAAAGATTGTTGCTGAGACCCCCTTGGCCCGAGGACTGGCAGCAGGTCCTCGGCGGGATTGCCGACGAAGGGGTGGTCCGCAATCTCGCCCGGGCGCCGTGGCCCTACGAGCCGCGCCATGCGCGCGATTTCGTGCGCAAGCCGATCGATCCGCGCCACCCGCGCTTCCTCGTCGCGCGCGCCGACACGGGGCAGGTCATCGGCTGCACCGGGATCGACCAATACGAGGACGAGGTCGAGCTGGGCTACTGGATCGCCCGCGCGCATTGGGGGCGGGGCTACGCCACCGAAGCGGCGCGCGCGGTGCTCGATATCGCGCGGATGCTCGGCCACCGGCGGATCGTCGCAAGTCATTTCCTCGACAACCCGGCCTCCGGTCGCGTGCTGCGCAAGCTCGGCTTCGTGCCGACCGGCGCGGTGCGCGAACGGCACAGCTGCGGCCGCGGCGAAGCGGCTCCGGCGGCGGAATATGCGCTCGACCTGGAGGCCGACGAAGACGTGGGAATGCGTGCGGCCTAGGATCCTCCCCGGAACGGGGAGGGGGACCACCGAAGGTGGTGGAGGGGCACCGTCAATTGGCTCCGGACAGCCGATGTTCGGACTATCGGACGGTGCCCCTCCACCATGCTTCGCATGGTCCCCCTCCCCCTGTGGCGGAGGATTACTCCGCCGGCATCAGCGCGTCGGCGAAGTCGCCTTCGTAGAGCTCGATCAACTCGCGGTCGTCGTGGTCCCACGGGTGGAAGCCGGGCTTGAAATAGGCGAGCCAGGCGGGGAAGATGCGGCGCACCACGCCGGGGCTGACGGTGAGGTATCTGAACAGACCCCAGCGCGCCTTCCACCCCGTGATCCCGTCCTGCGCGAGCAGGTTCATCGAATCCTCCCACCGGTTGCGGAAGAAGCGGCCGGTGACGATCAGCATCATCAGGCTGCGAACCTTCCAGCGTTTCCAGTTCGACCAGTCGCGGGTCGCGTGGTTCCAGGTGTCGTAGGCGACGCCCTTGTGCTCGACTTCCTCGATCGCGTGCCAGCGCCACATGTCTCGCACTTCCGGATCGGCATTCTCGAAATGCTTCGGGTTGGCGAGGAATTCGTGCGCCATCATCGCAGTGTAGTGCTCGAGCGCCATGGTCGCGGCGAGATTGAGGAATTGCGGACGCCCCTTGAGCATTTCGAGCATCTCGCGCACGCGCTCGTCGATCGCCTTGACGTCGTAGCCGGCGTCCTCGGCGAGGCGGTTGAAGGCGACATGCTCGCGCGTGTGGTTGATTTCCTGCTTCACGAAGGCGCGGATTTCGGCGGCGAGCCGGGGATCGGCACCATCGCGGAAGGCCTTGACCGATTCGATGAAGAACGCCTCGCCGCGCGGGAAGGTGGCTGACAGCGCGTTGTGCCACGCGGTGCCGAAGGGTTCGCCCGCCCACCAGCGGTTGGGGGTCGAGCCGCGGTTGAACCGCTCGTCGCGCACGGTGATGGCGAGATCGGCGGGAGTGGGGGCGGCCTGGCGGGTGTCGCGTTCGATCGTGGTGGGGGCGTTCATGGCGAATCCGTTTGCGTTACTGACATCAATGTAAATAGCGGTTACTTACACCTGTGTCAATAACGAGAAATCCTCCCCGTTCCGCAGGAATGGCGAGGGGAACCACCCGCAGGGTGGTGGAGGGGCATTGGTGCCTCGCCGATTGCCCCGCCGTCAGTCGCTGACGCGACTGCCACCTCCCCATTTGTCCCATCCGGGAAAACGGGGAGGAATGTCGGATTCACTCCGCCGGCATCACCGCGTCGGCATACGGGCTTTCGTATTTCGCGATCAGCGCGCGGTCGTCCTGCTTCCACGGGTGGAAGCCGGGGGTCAGGATCGCCGCCCATTCGAAGAACATCCGCCGCATCATGCCGGGCTTCCACCACAGGAACTTGTACAGCTCGCGCTTCGCCTTCCTGCGCGAGAAGCCGTCCTGCTCGAGCAGCCCGATCGCATCGCGGATGCGGTTACCGAAATATTTCTTCGTGATCAGCGCCGCGATCAGCGCGCGCGTCTTGTACCGCTTCCAGCTCGACCAGTCGCGCGTCACGTGCAGCCACACGTCGTAGACCAGCCCCTTGTGCTCGATCTCTTCGGTCGCGTGCCAGCGCCACACGTCTGCCGCGACCGGGTCCGCGCCGTCGAGATAGCGCGGATCGCTCAGCAGGTGCCGGCTGATGATCGCGGCGAAATGTTCGAGCGCGATGGTGATCGCGAGGTTGAATTCCTTCGGCCGCCCCTCGGTCAGGTCGAGCATCGCCTGGATCCCCTCGGCGATACTTTCGACGTTGTAGCCGTGGTCGGCGATCAGGCGGTTGAACGCGACGTGTTCGCGCGTGTGGTTGATTTCCTGCTTGCTGAACGCCTTGACCTCGGCGCGCAGCTTGGGCGGCAGATCGTCGCGGAACGGCTTCAATGTATCGATGAAGAACGCCTCGCCGCGGGGCAGGCTGGCGCTGACCGAATTATACCACGCGGTCGCGACCGGATCGTTCGAATGCCACCAGCGCGGGACCATGTGTTCGCGGTCGAAGCGCTGGTCGCGCACGATCAACTCGTGCTCCGCGGGAGTGGCGGTGGTGCGCGCGACACCCGTCTTGCCGAGCGGTTCCGCGCGTTCTAGGTCGAGCCTGGTTTGGTCGTTCATAGCGTTAACATTCTATTAGGCATGTGAATCCATGGCAAGTCGCAAGCGTTTGAGCCCCGAAGAGTCGCGCACCGCTGCCCTGGGTGCGGCGCGCGAATTGCTGATAGAAACCGGCCCGCAATCGGTGACGCTCAAGGCGGTGGCGGGGCGGATCGGGCGCACCCATGCGAACCTGTTGCACCATTTCGGGTCAGCCGCAGGATTGCAGAAGGAACTCGCCCGTCACCTCGCCGAAACCGTGTGCGAGACGATCAAGGACGCGGTGCGCGCGAGTCGCGCCGGGCTGGGGTCACCGCGCGAAGTGGTCGATCTCGCCTTCGACGCGTTCGACAAGGAAGGGGCGGGGGCGCTCGCCAGCTGGATGATCCTGACCGGCAACGAAGACGCGCTGTCGCCGATCGTCGAGACGATTCACCAACTGGTCGACGAGATCGCGCCCGAAGAGGCGGCCGATCACGGCGACGTGATGCGCGTGCACGAGGAAACGCTCGCGCTGGTGCTGATGGCGATGGGCGATGCGCTGATCGGCTCGGCGTTGGCGCGTTCGCTCGGGCTGCCCGAAACCGCGGCGCGCGACCGGGCGCAGAGGATGCTCGAGCGGTCGCTGGAGGTGGTGGGGCAATCTCACTGACCCGTTCAGGATAGATACGACCCCCCAAACCCGTTCGGGCTGAGCTTGTCGAAGCCCTGCATTTTTTTCCAGCGTAGCGCTCGAAGTGAAGGACAGCCCTTCGACAGGCTCAGGGCGAACGGGTTTCTATGTTGCGAGGTTTAGCCAGTCGGGAGCAATATCCGGATCAATATCGCTCACCCGCAGGTGATCCACCGCCAATCCCAGCTCCGGATACCCTGCCTTGCGCCGCTTCTCGTTGGAGCTTTCGAGTGGCACCACCACCAACCGCCGGTTGACCTTCTGGCGCCAGTTCATCCGCGCGGTGTTTTCCTGTCCGACATAGCAGCCCTTGCCGAAGCTGACGCCGTTCAGTTCGACCGCATTGGTCTCGAGCCACAATATGTCGCCCAGCTCCGCGCGCCCCTCGGGCACGCCGAGCGCGAGGCGATGCGCGCGCCATTCGGCATCGGCGGCTTCTTCGGCCTCGCTCGCCGGAGCGAGCCAGCGTTCGCCCAGTTCGGCCAGCCGCGGATCGGGCGCGGCGCCGTCACCCAGATGCTTGCGCCAATGCACCGCGACGCCGGGGTCGACCGCGATGTCGATCTTGCGCCGCAAGCGGTAGAGCGACAGCCGCTTGACCAGTTCGTCGGCCGCATCGGCCTCGCAATCGATCAGCAGTTCATTCGCGCCCGCGGGCCAGACGATAAAGTCGAACATCGCCTTGCCCTGCGCGCTCAGCAGCCCGGCATAGCAGGGCAGGGGACCCTTGACGTCGTTGGTGACCAGGCCCTGGAGGAAATCGGCGAGGCTCTCGCTCTCGTCGGTTGCGCTGAGCCGGATCACGGCGCGGTCGGTTAGGCGGGTCGCGGGCATCTCTGCCAAGGTGGCACCGCAGACTGGTGAATCAAGTGCTGTCCTACATGCGCCGCATATGCCATGGCGCCGCCATGCCCGCTTCCCCGCTCCCCTTTCTTCCCCGCACCGAACGGCCCTTGGCGCGGTCAGATTTTTTTCCCTCAGGACCGTGTAACAAGCGGTCCATGTCTCCCGCCGGATCGCCGTCCCGATGACCGAATCGCTCACCATCCGTCGCCCCGACGATTGGCATCTACACTTCCGCGACGGCGCCATCATGCGCGGTGTGGTGCCTTACACGGCCCGTCAGTTTGCTCGCGCGATCGTGATGCCCAACCTGTCGCCCCCGGTGACGACGGCTGCGATGGGTTCGGCCTATCGCGAGCGGATCCTCGCGGCGGTGCCCGAAGGCGCGGATTTCACCCCGCTGATGACCTGCTACCTCACCGACGATACCGATGCCGACGATCTCGCGCAGGGTTTCGCCGACGGGGTGTTCACTGCGGCCAAGCTCTATCCCGCCGGCGCGACGACCAATTCGGCCAGCGGCGTCACCGATATCGCCTATATCGGGCAGGTGCTCGAACGGATGGCCGAAATCGGCATGCCGCTCTGTGTCCACGGCGAGGTGGTCGATCCCGAGATCGACATCTTCGACCGCGAGGCGGTGTTCATCGAACGCATCCTCGCACCGCTGGTCGAGCGGCTGCCGCAGTTGAAGGTGATCTTCGAGCATATCACCACCGAGGACGCGGTGGCCTTCGTCGAGAGTGCCGGGCCGCAGGTCGGTGCGACGATCACGCCGCAGCACCTTCATATCAACCGTAACGCGATGCTGGTCGGCGGGATCAGGCCGCACGCCTATTGCCTGCCGGTCGCCAAGCGCGAGCGGCACCGGCTCGCGCTGCGCAAGGCGGCGGTTTCGGGCTCGCCCAAGTACTTCCTCGGCACCGACAGCGCGCCGCATCCGCGCGGCGACAAGGAAAGCGCATGCGGCTGCGCGGGCATCTTCAACGCGCCCTTCGCGCTCGAAAGCTACCTCGCGGTGTTCGACGAGGAGGGCGCGCTCGACCGGTTCGAGGGCTTCGCCAGCGAGCACGGCCCGCGCTTTTACGGCCTGCCGCTCAACGGGGATACGATCACGCTCGAACGCGGCAAGGCGAGAGTGCCCGACGCGATCGAAGCCGGGGGGACCGAGATCGTCCCCTTCCATGCGGGCGAAACGCTCGGCTGGACGCTACGCGGCTGACTGCCTGCGCCGGGCGAGAATATCCCACACGAACAACCCGCACGCGGTCCAGATCAGCACGAAGCAGGCGAGTTGGGCGGGCTGCAACTCTTCGCCGAACACGGTCAGCCCGAGGATGAAGACGAGGGTCGGAGCGAGAAACTGGACGAAGCCGAGCGTCGAATAGGGCAATTTGCGCGCGGCGATCGCGAACAGCAGCAGCGGCACCGCGGTCAGCACTCCGCCGAGCACGATCAGCAGGCTGAGGCCGAGCTCGTGGCCGAAGGAGGATCCCGCAGGCGATTGCGCGAAGTACCACGCGATCCCCGCCGCGGGCAGCAGCAGGATCGCCGACTCGATCGTCAGCCCGGGCAGCGAGCCGACCGCGACCTGCTTGCGCAGCAGCCCGTAGGTGCCGAAGCTGAACGCGAGAGTAAGGCTGATCCAGAGCGTGGTCAGAGCCCCGCCAAGCAGCAGCGCGACTCCGATCCCCGCCAATGCGACCGCGATCCATTGCCGTCTGCTCAATCGTTCGCCGAGCAGCAGCGTGCCGAGCAGCACGTTGACCAGCGGGTTGATGTAATAGCCGAGGCTCGCCGCGTAGACATGCCCGCGCTGGATCGCCCAGATATAGACCAGCCAGTTGACCCCGATCAGCAGCGCGCTTCCCGTCAGCACCAGCATGCTGCGCCGGTCGCTCAGCGCACGGCGCAATTCGGGGCCCTGGCGGCGGAACGCGACGATCGCCAGGCACAGCGGCAGCGTCCAGATAATTCGCCAGCCGACGAACTCGAACGGCGGCACTTCGCGCACGAGAATCAAGTAGAGCGGCAGCACGCCCCAGATCAGATAGGCTGCAACGGCCGCGGGCAGGCCCGATTGCATGCGATCCGGAAAGCTGCCGTTCATCGTGGCGGCCCGTAAGCGGCCCTTCGGCCCCCTGCAACCTGCAACCTGCAATTCGCCGGCCGGATTCGCTCGCTTCATCGCAAAAGCGGAATCTGCACGCGCGGTTGCATTCCGTTCAGGAAAGTATCGCTAAGTATGAACGTATCGGACGGGTGACCGCTCGGCCCAACGCAGAACTCCGGCCGAGCGCCCTGGTGAAAGGAACGACCGATGACGAAGATCAATTTCAGGACCGCCGCGCTGGTGTTCGCAGCACCCGTGCTCGCCATGGCCGCCCCCGCGGCTGCCGCTCCGGCTTACGGGGCGGCCCAGACGGCACAACCGGCACAGGCCGAGCTGCCGGTCGGCAAGACCGTCTACGATCAGCGGCGCGACCGGCGCGGGCGCTACGACCGCTCCGATTATGGCCGCTATGACAATCTTTACGACCGGCGCGACCGCTATGACGACCGGTACGAGCAGCGCGTCCACCGCAACACCCGCGTCTGGCGCGGGCGCGACGGGCGCTATTACTGCCAGAAGGACAACGGCACCACCGGCCTGCTGATCGGCGCCGGAGTCGGCGCGCTGATCGGGCACGAAGTCGCCGGGCGCGGCGATCGCACGCTCGGCGCCATCCTCGGTGCAGCGGGCGGGGCTCTGCTCGGCCGCGCGATCGACAAGGGCAACACGCGCTGCCGTTGATCCGAAACTGACACACAAGCTTCGGCCCGCACCCACCTGCGGGCCGCAAGCGCGGCACCCACCGGGCCGCGGAGGGCGTCCTGTTGCCATGTGCGACAGGGCGCCCTCATGCATCGCCTCCTAGCCGGACGTTAACCATGCCGCGCTATGGGAACGGGCATGTCCGTCGGCTTTCCTTCCGCTCCGGCTGCGCGGCTGCTCGCCGTCGTCCTGCTTGCAGGCGTGACGTCCGGCTGCGCGGATGAAGCCGGGGAACCGGCCTATGGCGAAGAGCCCGATCCGATGGTGGTGCAGGCGCTCAACGACCAGCTGATGGTCGACCCCGACCTGGTCGGGCAGAACGAGGCCAATACCGCACTGACCGGCAGCAGCGATGCCTCGATCCCGCTTGAGATCGCCACTCCCGAGGCAATCCGCGAAGCGCGGCAGCGCGCCGAGGAACTGCTTGCCGGGGCTGGCGGCACGCCCGTCATGCCCGAGCCGGAGATGCTCGAACGCGTCGGCGAGGTATCGCCGCTGGAAACGCTCGGCCGGCAAGTCGCGCTGCTGCCCGACGGAGCGCAATGCCTCGCAACAGCAAATTATTCGGCGATCTGGGCGGCGCGGTTGCCGCAGGACCTCCCGGTCTATCCGCGCGGCGCTACGATGGAGGCGCTCGGATCGGACGAAGGCGCCTGCCGCCTGCGCGCCGTGCGTTTCCACAGTCCGGTGCCGGCCGAGGAACTCGTATCGTTCTATTTCGGGTTGGCCGAATCGGCAGGTTATTCGGTACGATACCTGGCTGCGGACGGCCAGTTTCGCCTCGAGGGCGAGAAGGGCGACCGGCGCTTCGCCGTGCAATTGCGCCCGAGCCTCGAAGGACTGAGCGAAGTCGATCTGGTCGTTGCCGGGAGCTAGCACTGCCCAAGTGGCGATGAACCGCCTGGTTCGCCTGGCCGGAGTCTTTAGGTTGCGTGCGGGCCGGACCTCCGTCCGGCCCTTGCGGCACCGGCCCACGCCCCCACCCGGCCACCCCGACCATAGTATCCTATGGGTGGCCGGGTGGGGGCGT